>Ga0126343_10000971_pt1 | contig 12521 bp, 4 predicted proteins | sample Cyp2metagenome_FD_92531 | JGI IMG/M metagenome (GOLD analysis project Ga0126343, IMG submission 92531) | Coral microbial communities from Lord Howe Island, Old Settlement Bay, Australia - Cyphastrea 2 metagenome | ecosystem: Host-associated > Invertebrates > Cnidaria > Coral ... | reverse complement strand
TTTTGCTTTGTTATGAAGTCTTTGTATTAAAATTTAGGTAAAGAGTTTCAATCTTCGTCTCACATTTGTCCGCCATTTTGTTTGTCCCAGCTCAATTTTGTCGGAGCTGTCAGTCATTTTTAAATTCACCAATTTGCACTCAATTTCACGGTTTTGCACTCAATTTCAATTTTTTTGCACTAGTGAAATTGCACTATTCACTAATTTGGGATTAATTGACATGTTCTCAGCCAATCAGACCGCAGAAATTGTTGCTTGTATATTATTACTTAGAGAAACGACAACAGTTTCACGAGCCATGTAGCGGCAAGATGGCAGGATTCGATATCCCGTGGACAGAAATCTTGAATTTTTTCAAAGTCCCACATTGATTTTTTTGTTCATTTTTAGACAACTTGGAGATAATTGTAAATAAGTTCTGATTCTGAAAAGAAAAGTAGGGGGTATCGAATGTCTAAGACCGTTAAATCTAGACAAAGCCAAAGCAATGGCCATCTGCCTTATCATTTGTTTACTTTATTACTAAGGGCGCGCGTTCGTGCATGACATGGCGTGTGAATTTGCGTGCACAGTAAAGATGCGTAGAATCAATTAGCGCGAACGTCCTTATATGATAAAATAGCCCGCTCTCAGCCAATGATAATGAAGTTCTTTTCTCAGTCGCAAAATAAATAAATGGGTAAATAAATAAATAATAAATAGTTACGCAAACAAGATATAAAACAAATAAAATTAAAGAACTAAATAATACGTTTACGGTGTAGCTCCAATATTAGACCTTCTCTTCTAATATTTAGTGGAAAGTATTCCTTTATGTCTCCCTACATCGTTTTGGAGTTTCTCTATCTTAGCAAGCTACCAGCAATAAAGGTGATTAATCTAACTAACCTAACCCTAAATTTCGAGGTATGTGTGACACGGGAACGTCTTCAATTCATGATTCTATAAGTTACTTGTGTACTGACTTCTTAGCTGATTGCTGATCACTTGCCTATCCTCTTATTAAAGGAGTGTCAAATTTTGAAAACTTTATTCTATGTTTTTAATTTTTTATTACAGGAATTGTGTTTACCCTATGGTCAGGCCTTCAAATTTAGCAGACACTGGTTCAGCACGTGCCATAAACATAAAGGTAAGCAGATACCACAACGAAATGGATGTAACATGACAAACACGAGGGACAAAGTTGCTCTCTTTTTGCCTGTAACTTAAATTCCTCTTAATTTCTTCTAAATTCCTCTGTCAATGACTGTTGGTGATGACCAAAGTGTATACTTTTCAGCACAAAGGGAAAGTCAAGTGCAAACCTCAGAAGGAAAAACATCAACCCCAGATGGAAATAATGAATTATTTCCAACGACCGCAATTGATGGGAGCCAGGACGAAGATAGTCAAGAATGTGGAACTCAAGGAGGAACCGATGCTGATCAACAAACCGCAGAGCTCCCGAAAAAACTCCCCTATTCTAGCCAAGAAAACGGTAAACAAAATTGCAAGAAGCAACTAAGGAAACAAGGAGAGGTTCAAAGCACAGCAGATCCCAAACGCTCTTTTGAAGGTAACCTTGAGCAACTATGAGTGATGCACGCCAGGATTGAACGAAAACAGTACAATTTGACTCTGACTACGTATTTGTAAGGTTTATTGCTGTTTCTGCAGTTTGCCTAATTTTTTTGCACTTTTAATTGATTCAATGAATCACCAACTGAAGTTTCTTCTCTGAAAGGAAAGGGCATCAAAGCAAATTTGCGTCGGCCGATTTACCGACATTTACCGTGTTGAAAGCACTTATCGATCGATGAAGGACTTTTGAGAACAGGCTTTTATTTTACAGAATTATAAATTTCCCAGACTAATTCCTTCGTCTTAAGTTAATTCGGATTGTTGTCGGTACAAGGTAGATCTACATAAGTTGATAGCATTTGTTAGGCAGCTCTCTGGTCGATCGCTAGTTAATACAGACTGCATGGAACAGATAATTCCCGATCGGTTTAAACACAGCATTGTCTTTTCAGGAGGCGTTAATCAATGGAACAGCTTTTGCCGTTTGACTGCTGGCTGCATACCGTACTGCACACAAATAAATGCACTTAAGTTATAGGGAACAGTAGTCGTAAACGCTTCCATAGAAATCATTTTCTGCACATGAAAAATAAAAAATGTCAATCATGTTTTCATTTCCTATTGTCTTTGGAACTTTACGTCTCGAGATTTTTTTTACAGACAGTTTATTCTTTCAAAGTATTTTCTTTGCCAAAAGTCTATACATCAATAAAAATATTACTAGTTAATCATTCATTTGTAACTTTTATGTTCTTGTACCGAGTGTTCAATTTTCTGTTTTATTAGAGTGAATTTAAGGTTTTGCTTATTGTGTTCGATTGGTTCGATTAGTTCAGAAATCGAACGCAGTCGAACTCTCTCACAAATGTTTGGATTCGATTTTGTTCGATTATCGAACTATTCGAACCCCCTCGTTTGATTTATTTCGATTGAGTTCGACCGAACGGTTCAATTAGTAACGTCAGGATTCCTGGGATTGAAACAAGTCAGGACCTCTCCTCTCGTGACTTACGTCGCTCTCACTCGAAAATAAATAAGTCAAGTATTAAGAAAAGGTCGACTTGTGGCAATTCTAGGAGTACTGTTGTATGAGGAATTATAGCATATCTCGTGTGTTTAGTAAAACAACAGCGACAACAATCTTTATTGGTACTCTCTCACACTATATAGTATATTAACCTTAAAAGGATTGCAGCCCCGAAAGTAAAAGTCTCAGGATCGCTTGGCACTTCTTCTAAGGGGAATAATAGTTTTAGTTTATACCAAACCAGTTTGCGCGCAGAGTGTATAACAGCGCGAGAAATGTCTCATGATACATCATGCAGGTGATGGGCAAGAAAAATCATAGCCTGTCTCGTGTGTTTAGTGAAACGACAGCAACAACTACAATCTTTATTTGTACCGAATTAGGCCCAACCGAAATTTGTGACCCGTTTGACAACTAACGGCTAAAGCTATTGAGACCCTCATATGCTAGTTGCAGCTGTATACATCTTGGATGAGGGGTCTTTTTTCTAGCCGGCTTGGTATAACAAAGACAAGCAAGAACTAATTCCTTCATGTTCTACAGCCAAACACGTTTCGTAATATGTGCGATATATTTACTTAATTTCAGGTCCGATACCAGATGACACCATAGAAAGGGAAAGTGACAAGTTTGAAAATGAGCAAGAGGAATCAATGGGTGATAGCTCTCTAAGGAATATTCCCTGGAGTGACAGAAACAATAACGTTACCGAAAGGACAAGTTCTGCACGGTCAGTCGGAACAACAGGTACAGATAAACCTAACCAGAGCGTGGAAAAGGTGGCCTCTCAAGACGGCTGTGCTGGAATTGACAATGGCCCCTTTTCTGTTCCCAACTCGTTGAGCTCTTCAATACCACAAGATGGTGGACTGCCACAAATCAGTCCTCAAATGGGTGGAGCTAAGAGGCAAAGTTTATCAACAGAAGGACCGGACGCAAAGGGCTCTCCGTCTGTACATGTCTCAAAATGTAAGTATGCACAACAGTTAACCATGGTTATACCAGTTAACTGCAGTTTAATTTAAAATAAAAGATCATTCCTGTTAATTCTAAGAGATAAACCATTTAAGACGATTTTTAAGACTTATTTTAGCACGTTTGGTGAGTTTTTACCAATATAGTTATCCGCACAATTCCCACTGACTCGTTGTCAGGACGTCGAGATTCATGCGCGAGTTCAAAAGTACATATGAAACCAACATGTACGTAATTTTCGTCAGGTCAAAAGCACTATTTATAACCATGTTCATTTTGTGTCAGGCATTGGAAGACCCTTTGGTGTAAAAGCAAACGAAAACAACACCAGTTACATGAAAGGTTTTGTCCTAGATGCAGAAGAAAACAAAGAGGTCGAATATAAATCGTTTGCAAGTGCCCATCCTTCAATTCTGCCTTGGAAAATCATGGAGAAGGCAAAAAAGTTCATCTGCGCTTGCTTAAATGCTGGCAGTAAAGGGATAATTTATTTTGGAGTTGGAGATAATCAAGAACAGAACTCGAGATTCCTACATGGAGAAATAATTGGCCTTGAGGTTGAGAACATCAAAGACGACATTACTAAAGCTCTTCAGTGTCTCCTTGATAATCACATAAAGAGCGACGATGGACCGCTGCAAAAAGGAGGAGAACAGAACTGCATCAACATTCATTTTGTCCCTGTGGCGTGTCAAGAGAAACTTGCCAATCTATACGTCGTAGAAATAGAGGTGTCTCGGGACTGGCGATTCTGTAAAGATAACGTTTTTCACTCCAACAGCTGGGTCGAGAAGGGAGGGAACAAAAATTTAACTGCAAAAAGAGGATTGAATGACCTTTTTAAAGTAAAGGATACGTGGGATGACATTGCCATCCGCACCAAGGGAGCATCTACTTGTGTGAAGCAACATGAAGTAAAAAGGCAAGTGAGGGAACCTTTGGAAACAATGTACAAGGAGTGGAAAAAAGAAGCAAAGCTTGGTACGTAGATATCTTTCTTTTAGTGAATACATTTTACGTTGATTTACGGTTCGGATATCTACCTCAGCATGATTGAACGTTACGTAGAGAATAAGACGACGTTTAATTACCGTCCTTTCGTTGACATTTTTATTAACTGTTTGCTGCTATGTTGATATGCGGAGTTGACGCGTGGCAGAGGGTTTGCTATTCTTCCAAGCCATGGCAAACGCTTAAACCTACTATTTGATTTCTCTTATCATTGCAGGTGCAAGCGAATTTACCGGTGGTAAGTAGTTGCATACTTTCCTGGTAGGCTTCGCCATTTTCAGTTGAGACTGATCTTGTAGCCTCTGACTTGTGCACCAGGTTTTTTTTTAATACCTCAATTTTGTGAATTGACTCTACAATATATTGCTAGCACGATTTGTTGTTTGAAAACAGTATTTCAGGCGCTTCAGCGAAAACAATAGTGAATGCCAAAACGGGCTTTAGATGTCTTTGTCAGTAAGTTACATGCAATCTCTTCCTGTAATTTTGAGACGTCGACATTTTCGGAGTTTAACAACATACCTCTTTGTGATCTGTACGCCCTGATTTAAATACCCCATCTTGCTACGAGCTAGATTTGCGCATCGACAGCTAGTCAGTCTCTTGCCAGCTGGCCTTTCTTTTAAAATAGTTTCATGTTTAATTTGCGATGTCTTGCCTCATTTACGGTATCAACAATTGTTAACGAAAGGTCACTAAAACCGTCAACAACCCACATTTATATTAACTATGAAACATATCGCACTAATGACAGCAGAAGAAGCCTTGTTAGTATTTGGGCATCCCACTATGATTTTTAAAGTGTGTAGAAGACAAAATAGTTAGCAAGCACTTTCATGTTCGACGATTAAATATACCGCATTTTCTTATGTATCTTAGCGTTACAAATTTTAAAACTACCCTGTCGTGATACCATCAAGGATTGCGAAGCAAATGATAGCTCGAGCGTCTTCTAGGCTAACCATTTGCATAATGGGCATGCGCTAGGTGTTAAAAACAAGATCACTTATTAAGCAGATGCATATTCTGCGCATGTCAGTTTCCATCTTTACAAGTGTCTTCGAAAAAATCATCAGAAAATGACGAAGATAGCCATCTGCCAATTTTCATAGGAAACACAACTGACTACCCCTCTATCTGAGCCAGGCCTTTAATTCTTCAGAATACTGGCTATGCGCCCTTGATCATCGTCACATATTGTATAAATTCCAGTTTAGTTAGCTAAAATGGTACAATTATCCATGAAGCAATATGGAATCGAACAAGCTACAGAATATTTTTGTACTTGTACAAGGTACATTTACATCTTTCATCTTCCTTTCTTGCTTAAGGAGTATTCAAAACAAACCATGCGTGTTCAGCCTCAGGCCCGTTTTTGTAAATAAATAAATTTTAAATTGCAGGACACAACCCAGACGACCCTGATTTCAAGATGTACAACACGATGGTGAGAGAGCGACTGTTTGACGTGAACATCAAAGATTATCACTACATTCTTGTTGCCAACAAGGTGCCTCCCCAGTACAGAGGCACCCCTCAGCTATCATTCCTGCAAAGCATTCCTTGGGTAGCCGTTTTCGATTTGTTTGACGCTGCGTCGAAGAAAGATGGGTTATATTTCATTTGCAACGAGACAACAGACGCACGTCGTGCAAATGTTAAGACCCTAGAAGACTTTAAAAACATCTCGTCAGACTGGAATGCCAGCAAGGATTGCCCACTGACTACGAGAGGTACAACTTGGATTTTACAGCTGAAGCAACTACAAGACGAAGAGTGGATAACATGTTCAGCCAAGGACTATTTCTATCGCACACTCTCTGCTTACAAGCAGTATTTTCCTGCCGGAAGACTGGTCATTGTAATTCTAGGTCTTGGCGAGAACGCAGTCATGGAAATGTCGGATATTGCAGAAAGCTGCTTCAGCATACTTGGTGGAGAAATTGCAAGAAAATGTGTCACCATCATCAGCGAAAGCAAGAATTTCTCAGATGCATTAATAAAGAATTCAAAGTCAGCCTTACGAAAACAGCTGAGAGAATGCTCCCTTACCGATATACCGTGGGATCTACTGAGAGAAATTGTTCGAGAAATAGTTGGACCTGGCGAATTTATGGAGAAGGGAGCTACCACGAAACTTCCCTACTTTGACCGTCAAAAGGAAGTCCTGAACAAAGTCATCCATTCTTGGGAGGATCTTGAGGTTTACTGCCCAGAGCCTCGACTGCCAAACACAATAGAGGATATTGAGAAAGCAAGAGATGCCTTTTATAAAGGCTCACAAGCCAGCCAAATTAACTTGTTCCACGATCACACCATCGAAAGAACCCTCGAACAAGAGATAACTCAAAAAATTGAGCAAGCGGTAAAATCACTGAGTAACCCTAGCCCAAGCAGTGATCGCATTTGCTTTGTGAGGACATTCACTGTTCCGTATGAACCAGGATCTGGCGCAACGACCCTGTGTCGTAGAATTCTGTGGAAAAAGCGTAAAGACTACCGTTGTGCGTTCGTCAAGGCCGTAACAAAAGCCACAGATTTTCAGATCGATCAGCTTCAGCGTATAGGCTACAATGAGAAGCAGCAACACTTTTCACCCCCAGTTCTGGTCCTACTCGATAATCTCTCTGAGTCCGACACTAGTGGTTTGCTGGAGCGGCTAATAACGAGAGAGACAAAATGTGTCATAATCGCTACCTATCCCATTCAAACGACTGGCTCTACAATTGAGTTCGAAATGAAACCACTTCGACAACTGGATGAAAATGAAATGAGCCACGTTAGAAACATCTTAATCAACATTACCAAAGACAGCGGACGTCGAAGAGAAGCTGTAGAGGTTCTGGAGAGAGAAAAGCGATTTATTTGGTTTGGATTAGAGCTCTTTGGAAGGGAGTACGTCATGATAAAGGAACGACTTCAGAATCATATCGAGAGTACTTTGACCTTCGTTGGTGATTCACATGCCATTCATGAAAAGCTCCTTTACTTCTGCTGCTTCCTCCACTTCTTCAGTAATGGTTCGGGTATCCTGCCTCACGCATTCGTGGTCGATGTCCTTAATGAATCAAATGATGGAATAGGTCAAGAGTGTGCACGAATGACGTCCATTCACGACAAATTCGGAGGACTTCTTCTTGAAGGATTCAGCGAGTCCTACGGATATCATGGCTGGCGACCTGCACACTCCCTTGTCAGCGAAGTTGTCAAATCAAGAATGAATACTGGAGAAATTGCAGTGGAGCTTTTGGAAAACGCCGAGAGAGGAAAAGCGTATGTGAATAAATTCGTGAGAGAACAACTTTTCCAGATTCTTCTACATCGAAAGAGGGTTTCCAACCTGGTCAATCTTCCACAAGAAGACGAAAAATCTGAAGATAACATTGGCCCAGATGTAGAAAATGAAGTCCACGGAATTTATGATGTCCGCACCAGGTACTCCCCGTTGATTCTCGACATTTTGGGCGGGGAAAATGGCAATCAGAGAACATTAGAGCTACTGATCACAGTCTGCCAGAAGACACACAAAAGTGAGGATAAAGCATATGCCTGGCAACAGTTGGCGAGATTCATGGCTTATGAGATGCGTTTCAAACAGTTGGAGAGCACGGACGCTATGCACAGTCGTCTCTACAACGCCATGATCTTAAGCAAAGGGAATGAGTCTCACCTTCCTATGCCTGAAACTGGCATTAAAGCAGCACACATTGCCGTAGATATTGCTATTCATTTGCAGCCTAACTACAGCCACCATTACTCGACCAAAGGTGTCCTGTACGTTTTGCAACTAAGAGACGTCAACACTGACGATGGGCATTCCCTGTTATCTTCAATACCTGACGTAATAGATATTGGTCGCAGAGCTCTGAAAGTGTATGATCAAGCAATACAAAAGATGCGCGGGCTCAATTTCTACTCAGTGAATGGAAAAATACAAGTTATCGTCTTGCTCCTGAAAATCGTGAAGTCTTTGCCTTGTTTTTGTCTCAGTGAAAATTTCAGTTTCTCAAGATATTTGGAGGTGGGCGAGATGCCTCAAGAAATGGAAGAACTTCTGCAACAGAAAGATCACAAATTCATCCAAAGTCTTGGCCCAACCACGCTGCAGCTGCTTAATAAGCTTTTCGAAGATATCAAGTACAGGCAATTGACCACGTGCGATGAAAATGAATTTAGAGGCCTAAGCACTGCAAACGTAAGGGCGCGCAAGTTGCGACAGGACTTTTACGAAATCACTGGATTTGACAGAAGCAGGCTGGTTACTGTGCAGGTGCAGGAGTCTTTATCACCCGTATCGGAAAAGGCGCCTGATCTCCTTCAAGTAGTGGTGCAGGATATTCTTTTCAAGAATAACGAAACTTCATTCAGTGGGTGGTCTAACCTTGACAAAGAAGTGGTTTTGTCCATTTATCGTCTCTTAAAACCTCATTGTCTACACGGTAGTGGTAACCATCACAACATGTTCATTTTCTCCAGGGCCTGCCTTCGCCTTCCACCTGAAGACAAACCACCTGTCGAAGAGCTTGACAAAGTTCTACAAACGTGGATAAAGAAGTTTCCCGACTCCGAGTGGGCGCATCTTTTTAACTACATGATTCATTTTCCTATCCCAGATGGAAGTCTTGCGGCCACTAATTCAGGAACATTGGCGTCCATTAAAAAATGTTGTGAAATGGTCCAGAAGAGGACAGGTTGGAGAGCTCGGAAATCTGCAGCTGAGTACTTCCTCGGTAAAGGAACTGGACTGGCCGCTATTGTAAGCCGTCAAGAGTTTCCCGAGTTAGACAAAAAGTGGAGGAACACAAAAACCGACTTTTGGAGGAGCAAGGAAGTCTCCGAAACATTGGCTCGTGTACGAGGTCAAAAAGCATCTACAGGAGTCATTACATATCGAGGAATTCAACTTCGTTTTGACGACATGCTCTATCCAAAGGAGAGCAGAGACGACTTGTGGTTCTACGTTGGCTTTTCAGTGGCTGGTCCTTACGCATACGATCCAGTAAATAAAGACACTTATTCGAACATGACCAGAAAGGCGGCAAACAGAAAGTTAACGGCTTTTCCGTTCACCAATACCTCAAAAGACAAAGGAAGTTGTGCCTTATTCGCTGTTGGTCGAGGGAGAGGGAGACGAAAACCGCGGGAACGAAACGTTGGCAGTGGGAAACAGAGAAATCCGGATATAACAAACGACAACGGGAGTTGTGCCTTATTTGCTGTTGGTCGAGGGAGAGGGCGACAAAAACCGCTTGAACGAAACATTGGCAGTGGGAAACCGAGAAATCCGGATGTAAAAAACGACAACGGGAGTTGTGCCTTATTTGCTGTTGGTCGAGGGAGAGGGAGACAAAAACCGTGTGAGCAAAACACTGACAGTGGAAAAGAGAGAAATCCGGATGTAAAAGATAAAAAAGAAACCACTATTATGTCACCTGTGCCCAGTCGTCAAGAGCAGATCCCCAGTGAATCTTGTGATGGACCAAGAGGACTTTCGAACTCGTCTTCATCCTTAAGATCTGCTGATTCATCGCCTTTAGTCAGCAATGATAATACTCGGGGGCCTGCCGCAACAACAATTCCTCCATCCTATGCAGCTGTGTTAAAAACCGGAGAGGCCAGCCACGAGTGGAAAAAAGCTGACGCTCGAAGTCAGCAAGCTGTGGCCTCAGTAGTGAAACAAGAGATAGAAGGGAAATGGGGTCTTCATGGAGAAGAGTGGCGTATTTTCCAAGTAACGCGCGAAGATGACAAAGGGAGGCTTCACCATGGATCAAGGGTACGTGGAGCGGACAAGTCTGTAGAATGCCGTATCCACACGAACATTGATTGTTCCCACGGTATTAATCGCTGCACTTTTGCACATTCATGGAGAGGAGACACTATTGAATTTGTTTGTATCAAGTGTACAGAAGATAACAAACCAGAGTGCAAGCAAAAGAAGGAACACGAAGAATTTATTTGGAACTTAGGCCCCTACATCACCAAGGCAGGTGGAATCTGGAAAGGAACCGAGAGAAAATAATTCTTGTCCAGGAAAAGTCAAGCCAATCGCGCTCAGAGGCACGAGCGATTTTTAACTGAGGGAAGAAATACTGTTTCGATATTTGTTGCAGCGAATTCTAATAAGTAGGTTTCATGGGATAGTTAAGAGGTGGAGACTGCAGTAATTGACTTAAGATTGGGAAAGCAAATAAAGTTTTCAAATCATCAATAACACTACATTCAAGAAGGGAAGGGGGAGGGGGCTAGCGATGATCACTTCTCTCACAACAACCTTGGCTTTATTGACCCAGCAATTACCAATGCCAAAAATGTAGTCCCAGCCGTGCCAAACCAACCTCAGAGTTTATTTCATTAGCTGCCAGAGTACAGTCACACTGAAAATTACACAAAGCAGTCTCAAGATTACTTAGAAAAGACGATCAGTATGAGGATCTGATTAGCCTCCTTTGCAAGACTCGTCTCTACCTCTTTCAAGATCTCCACCACGTCCTCATGGAGTCCAAAAAGTCTTAAAAAGGGCCCTCACGTACTACCACAAGCAAATGCAATCTTGGTGCCAACCTTGTTCGAGTCACAAACAAGAACTATCTGCGGGAAGGCTAATTTTAAACAGTAAAGTGGAGACCGACAGGGATACGTACGCTCACCACACTTGAACAAACATCCTTTTAGATAAGAATAAAAGCAATGGCATGAGGCGGACCATAAAGTCGTCAACGTACAGTCGTGATAAAGATCAAGGACTAAAACAAACTTTTGCAGCGCTTATTCGAAACTGATCCATGATATGGATGGCTTGGTAGAAGAGGAGAAAGAAGTGGTGGGGTGTTCCCACAAAACTTCTGAAGACTATAGTAATGACTTATAACCGAGCTCAAAATTTAACAGGCAGAGGTTGAAACAAGAATATGATTTAAGTACCTACAATAGAATACCTGACCTGGGATTGATTTCCAAGACTGCAAAGGCATCAGCAGCGTCATTAGACCATGCCAGGATCTGCTGACTACTGTGAAGATGGGTAAAGTGGAATGATATGTTATGAAATGGAACGTCTCACGATCTTTCGGCCCGACAAGAATCATCTTGCAAGACACTGGAAGGGGTTAACAGAGAAAGGGGTGGAAGACACCAGCTGAGGCGTTCTCTCTAACAAAGAAATGACTGCACTCTCTAGCTGTTAAAGGCATAACTGATCTGTTAATATGACATTGTAAGTTATTTCCTAGGAAAGTCGCTGTTTGGTCTATCATCATTTGAAAGTCACAATAAATTCAGAATGCTGTATAAAGTGAAAAACATTCGAGCGCGTTTCAATATAGGTTGCGTATCTAAGAAATGATTGTCAATGGTTAAAATTTGTCACCGAAAATAGGGAAGGAAAATGGACTTCATTTTATAGTGAATTCCTTTTTGTTATCTAGGAATCGCTTATATAGGAATCGCGTGACAATATATAACGTAATAACTTTTTTAAATATAGTTTACGTCATAGAAAGTGCGGCTCACGGGGTTTTATGCACGAGTTGTTTGTGACAAAAACCCGAACGAGCGAGGTACGAGCGAGTGAGGGCTTTTGACACAAACAACGAGTGAATAAAACCCCGTACAAAGCGCTTTCTATTTCGTAAGCTGTTTATTACAGATAACACGAGAATTTCCATTGAAATAGTTTTCTGAACGCAAATTAGAAACAAAAACTCACTAACAATGTAAATTTAATAGCAATGGAAAATATCGCGGTACATGTAAGCTTGCGTCAAGGGAATAAGGTGCTGAACTGAAAACTGCACTCACAAAATGTTTTTCTAAACCTAACTGCGATATCAATAAATAGGATAAAGTCTCATTTAATCGCTGTCTGATTCAATAACAAAGTGACGTGCTTTTTTGGACCTTGGAGAATGCAAGGACAAAGTGGGACTTTCGTTCACGGCATTTA
>Ga0126343_10000970_pt1 | contig 12531 bp, 5 predicted proteins | sample Cyp2metagenome_FD_92531 | JGI IMG/M metagenome (GOLD analysis project Ga0126343, IMG submission 92531) | Coral microbial communities from Lord Howe Island, Old Settlement Bay, Australia - Cyphastrea 2 metagenome | ecosystem: Host-associated > Invertebrates > Cnidaria > Coral ... | reverse complement strand
TGCTTCGCTGGTTCAACTACCAACTGCAGGAGGCAGGCCATGTTCGAAGAGTTTCCAACTTCTCATCTGATATATCTGACGCGGAGAACTACAGCGTTCTACTTCACCAGGTAAAACGCTTTAAGTCATTCTCCAGTATTGCATTGGACATTCCTACTGCGCATAAATTCACGCGCGATTAGGGCGCTCGCATTCAATAATGGCGGCTTTTTTTTTCGACTGGACCTCGCCATAGAGGTAAATTGTTATTTTCTAGCAAACGAGTGGTTGTTTTGATCTGAGTAACAAAGCTCTCTGTGTAAAATAAATATGGACGAATTCTCAGGGTAGAACAAAAAATAATCGTCGGAAGCGTAAATTTAGCAAGTAATCGTGACCACAATCTTGGTCCTATTATAAGGATTTTTAATGGGTATAAACAAGGTGTTGTTTCTCGTAAACGAACATGGAGACTCCTCATTTTTAAGTTCTCATAATATATACAATAAATAGGCAACGTTTGACAAAAGTCTCGGTGCAGGTGCTATTGCTAAATCAGTGGAATGAGCCAAGGAGAGGTTACTCATAGCCCATTTAACAAATTGACCCAGTCCACCACCCTTCGAATGATATTCTCTATGAAAGGCTGGGTACCAAGACTCGCTTTGAGGAAGAGGCTCAGCGTAATTCAGAAAAAGCCTATTTAACTGTATAGATAGGTAGGTAGGTAGGTTGCCTTAATTTAGACACGATATGTATCAAAGGCGAAGCTTGTGGGGTCGTGTAGTAGACTACAATACACTACTTAGATCGTTACAGATAAAGAATTGGGTTTTACAAAAATTACAATACATCACTTAGATCAGTGATTGAAAGGTAAATGAATGTATACTACTGGGCATCAATCTTAAGAATGACACAGTGCTTGACTCCAGCTATTGTGCTTGTAATCATCCCTAAGTGACTCGCTACATTCACCATCCATGCCTTTCCCCCACCCCCAGCATCCCCATACCACTTTTCCATAGAAAAAAATCTCAATTTGCTACCCGGCCTCGTAAACGGCAAGAGATGACTTCGCATGACACCTGCAACACTAGCAAGAGCAAATGTATTTACAGTTGTCAAACAATATGATTTATCATTTTTGCCTGTTCGACGACGATTTTGTTACGCACTAACTTTTGCTGAAAAAGAATATCATGATGAAACGTTTTCAATCCACTCTTGCGAATAAACATTCCCCTCGGCAATTGGACAATATGGCTGAGAAATTTACATGCAAGAAGGGAGAACAAAAAAAAAAAACACAAAACAAATAAAAGGGGGGAGACTGTACGGATATTTACAGGATTTCTCAAACAGCTGCCTGGTCCCCGTGAGACATCTTAGCTAGTTAACTCTAATCAGAATCTGTGCTTCTGACTGATCTTGCCGAGAGAGATAGCGACTGTCTCTTCAGTCCGCTTCCTTTAATATCGTTTTGGTGAGATATGTACAAACGTACCTTCTTCTTTTCCAGATCGCTCCTAATCACCTGGGAGTTGATCAACCACACTTGGGTGAATCTGACCCTTCCAAACTTGCTGAACTCGTGCTGGCTAACGCTGCCAAGATGAAATGCCGCAAATTCGTTCGCGCCAAAGATATCGTCAAGGGAAACACCAAACTAAACCTGGCGTTTGTCTGCAACCTGTTCAACAACTTCCCTGCCCTGGAGCCATCGGAGGAGGAATTACCAAACCTTGAAGAGACACGCGAGGAGAAGACATTCCGTAACTGGATGAACAGCATGGGTGTCAGGCCGTTTGTACAAAATTTGTTCCTAGATTTGGATGACGGATGCGTTCTCCTTCAACTCTTTGAGCTGGTAAAGTATCGCCATAATCTCACCACGATTTGGCAAGAATTCACCGTTATTTTCTCGGAAAGAGATGAAAAAAGTACCCAGCTTCTGGGTTGTTTATTTAAACTAAGCCAAAGTCAGCTGCTTGAGGCTCAGTATATTGATGTCTAGCGCACACTGTGAACAGTTTTCAACACCTAGCCTAGGACCTAATGTTGTCTCCTGGTTCTCAGGGTTGCTCACCAGAAAGGCATGTCTGGTCTCCTTGCTAAAATGTCTACTAGGAGAAAGAACATTTGTAACTTTCCTTTTGATTACACAGGTGAAGAACGGCGTAGTAGACTGGAGCAAGGTGAACCGGCCACCTTACAAGAAGATCAGCGAGAAGATGAAGAAGCTAGAAAACTGTAACTATGTTATCGAGGTCGCTAAGACACTGGAATTTTCTGTAGTTGGGATCGGGGGCAAAGACATCTTGGACGTGAACAAGAAGCTCATCTTGGGAATCCTGTACCAGACCATGCGCGCCTATACATTGGTTATCCTGCAAAAATGCGCTGAGAGCGACAAGCCAATCAAAGACGAGGAAATCATCGCGTGGGTCAACGAGAAGTTGGAAGAAAACCAGAAAGATACCAGAATAACTGGTTTCAAGGACGCCACCATCGCTAGCAGTCGGTGTGTGATCGATCTGATCGAAAGCATGAAGCCTGGCTTTATACGTTACAACATGGTGTCTGACGGGGAAACCGACGACGACAAGCTATCGAACGCCAAGTACGCCATCTCCATGGGGCGAAAAATTGGCGCCAAATTGTACGCGCTGCCTGAGGACCTGGTGGAAGTGAAGGCCAAGATGGTACTGACTGTGTTTGCTTGCATGATGGCTGTGGATCATGCGCTCTCTGCCACCAAATAGTACTGTCCCGGATGTGACAGCAAGATTCTCTTAATTTCTCTATCAAACTCTGTAAAGTCAATACCGTTTGCCAAAGCAAAGATATATCTTTGACGTAAAGTCTTTTTTTTTACGATTTAAAATTCATATCTGGATAGGACTGATGAAAAGAGAGCAACTAAATCTTTTTTAAATAGCGCAGAACAAAATACTTCACTTTCCATAGAAAGTTACAATGAGTTTTCCATCGATTGTTATGAAAACCTAGCTCGTTACAGAAACCCATATGGGAAAGCAATGGAGAGATATGAAATTACACTTTGAAGGTTAATAACTTGAAATGACTTGAAGGATGCTTTAACACCTATGTAATGGCTAGCCGGTATTATGCAAGTTTATGGAGGATTAAACAGTTGGCCTTTCAAACTCTTAAAACCACACTTGCAGTTCGTCGTTCTATCCTAGGCAAACGTCAAGCGTCAAAATGCGAAATGTTATACCGCCCATCTGAGCACGCCTTCCGCACCCCACCCCCTCCCCATTGCATCGTATGACGGGCTTTTAATCACCCGCCGATATTTCCATTTAACAAAATGACATTTCCTGAAAATTCAGGTACATAGCTTCATGGATTGAATGACACATGCAAAGCCAAATGAAACTGGGTTTTTTTTTTTCTGGAGAAACCGTTCTGAAATTATGGAAAGCGTTCGAAAAAAGTCTTTCACTTAGATTGCTGGTTTATTTTGCAAAAAAAAAATTGCTTTTGGAAAACGAGATGCTTCAGTACCATTTTTAGCACAATTGCTACTAGTCTCGCATTCTGATTGGCTAATTTTCCGTTGACGATACGAGTCCAGACAACCCTGCTCGCGTTAATGAGTGAAAATCTGGAAAATTTGTTGACATTTTGACCACTGTGATGACGCGCATTTTTGTCGATAAGATGACAGACCACAATAAGCCACATTCGATTTATTAAATTTAGCACAATTGCTACTGATATCACAATCTGCCTGGCTAATTTGCAGTTGTCGATAAGAGTGCAGATAACGCTGCTTGCGTCAATGTGTCACGCTCGTGGCGACACTCTGAAAAAACATTTTCCGGGACGTTGATATTGAAGTAAAAAACAAATCAAATGTGGCTTATGGCTGCCCGCAACTAAGGCTGCACTGTTTCGTGTATTAAAAGGCATTGTATTTAGAACTGAACAATCCTGATTGTCATTTACCTTTTTCTCTGAATAGCCTTTTTCAGTAATCACCCTGGCCTCATTGGCTGAAAGGTGCACAATCGTATAGTATTGCAACAGTTTCCATTTAGTGTAAAAATATGCTTTGGTATTAAGCACATACGTTTTTGAGGCACGAACGTCAACCGGAAGTTTATGTTCTTCCCTTTAGCACGTTTTCATACTCGACCACTGAGTTTCAAAGCTCTCATTTTAGCATTCACAACTTCCATTTTCAACGAAAAGGGAGTAATACGCGACGAAGAGGAGAAAGTTCGAATTCCGGTTGACGTTCGTGCCTCAAATACGTCTGTGCTTTATAAGCTCTCAGAACGTTGGCTGTTCCGAACAGAGAGCAGGTTCCGAGAAGGTGGCTGGTGGAAAACTGTGAGCTTTGAGGAGCAGATAATGCCTGAAGACAAATATCTGCCGATCATTTTTTCGCACCAAATGTAGGCGATCTTGTGTTTTTCTTCCAACACTCCCGCAACGTAGGCAATTTAAAAACTTGGGGAAGATCACTCGGATATTACCGACGATACTTGGGCTTATTTTGGCATATTCAGCCACGTGACGTGATGTGTTTAAACCAATCGCGTGCCAGCAATAGTATCTGACGGATTTTAACACACAGCAGTACCCTGCAATGAATTATGCACACAACGACCGAACGAGATCTACAGGACATGGAAGAAATACCGAGTTTTAAAGGTTTCAGTTCCCTTCTCCGAATCACCGTGTATGAGCTATTTTCCCCTCTTTCCGATCTCTCTCTTAATTGTTTAATGAAAGTCCTTTTGCACTCGGCTGTTTTTGTCGACAATGATACCAGCGCGGTAGCTGAAGAAAAAGCAAATATGGACTACAGCCACTCGTGGAATAAGATTAAAAAGAGAGGCACTAGTGCTTCAATTTTAATTCAGAATGAAGTGAGAAATCTTTATTTTCTATAGCAAGTTGCAATGAATCCTTTTTGAATCGTTTGGTATCATGGGTTTAAAGATAAAGATAAAGATGTTTTGTAACACACTTTGCACACTTCACACTTTATTTTCTTTTCCTTTCAACAAACTGAATAGTTTAGATTATGTTGACCCGCAGGTAGCAAATTTGCTAAGTATTCGAGGCGGGTCAATCATTAACAACATTGGTTACAATATATAAAGAAAATTAAAAACTAAATAGTATCAAGATTATCAGTGACAAGTCAAATGTTTCTGCGCATCAAGACAGATATACAGAAAGAGGTGGGATAGTAACTCGCTCTTTGTAGGATAGACTTTGTAATAATCTTCCCAAGTGCTCCATGACTCGATAGTGCACGCTAAAGCATGAATCAATTGTTAACTAAAACAATTAGACTATTCGCCCTTGTTTTCTACGAGCGATAGTCAGCTCGGCTGCGCCTCGTTGACTATCTGCTCGTAGAAAACTCGGGCCCGTAGTCTGTTTCGGGAAAGGTTTTTCAACAAAACCGTACGCGACAATGCCGAAAAGTTTTATGGGTAATGATATCCATGGTACTTGATTGAGGCTTTAGGTGTTTTAGCGACATAGAAGGAAACGGCACAAACAAATGTATTTATACCTTCTCTTTTCTTGTTGGTCAGATAAATCAACTCCAAACTCTTTCTACCCATAATACCAATCGGCATTGTCGGGTACGCTTTTACGCTGTTGTGGGACAACCTTTGTTGAAACAGCTTTATACAAAAACAAATCAGTGGAACCGTTGTTTTCAGTGGAAACCGTTTTGAAATTATGGACTGCGTTTAGGTTGTTTTTCATTCAGATTGACACTAGCGGTCGAGAAATTTTGACCACTTTTTTTATTTATTTCTGCCGCATGTACACCACTGATCTCTTTCAGTTTTTTTTAGAAACGTTGCTTCAAAACCATAACAACGATCATTTCAAGTAGAGAATTTAGTGAAAAATTAATGCACGACGTAAATGAGAACCTGCTCTCAGAACGTTGGGAAATCCCCCAGAGTGTCGTAGTTGAGGTTGTTCGTACACTCCAGGTAAGTATCCTTTCTATTTGTCTGGCTTCTATGTTCGCCATTTTTAGAGTGAACCGTTCGATTTCCTCGGAAACCACGATATTCACAAAACACGAGGTGGAGGTGGCAGTATAATAGGTCACAAAACAGCTGATCGCTAAAATGGAAAAGTTGTCTGGCTCTGTCGGAAAGGCGGAAGAATGAAATCGATCATTTCGTGAAATGTACGTTATTTAATGAATACAAACGGTAACTTCAAGATTGCCTTCTCTTAGGATCGGTTCTTCTGCCAGTATCAAGCGAACAATATCGTACCTTAGCAAAGATATAACACACTTCAAAGAACTTTAACTTCCTTTATTATAATTATAGTGCACTGAGTTTGAAATTTTTAAATTTTCATTTTACTTTCCTTATTTTGCAGTTTAAGCCCTATTTTCAAGCAACTCATTTTGCTTACTACTGTCGGATTGACGAAAACGTGGAACTCGGTAAGCTTAAGAAACAGCTTTTTTCCGTGGCATTCATTTAGGCACTGTTCACACGGACGCAGTTTCATTTGTAACCGCATCGGTTACACCTTTCGTTTACACGGCGCCGGTCGAGCTCGTTATCAGAACCGGGGCCGTTTTGAAAACGCTTTCAAAAGTGGAGCTTTTTCAAAACGATACGGTTTCATTGGTCGTGTAAACGGCGAAACCGCGTCGATTTAAAAATGGTCTGGCGCAAAATTGGCTGGCTCGCGAAGTATCGTTTTCGATGCGATTTCCAGATCACGAAACCGTTTCGATTGGAAACTGCGTTCGCGTAAATGCAGCCTTAAATAATGAACAACGTTAACTGGTGCCATTTCACAGTCGTTATATTTGCGAGACTCGCGTGCCTAATTTTCGTCGGAGTTTGTGAGCGGAAAGTACCACGAAATGGTGGCCTGCGTGGCAGGCTGCGTTGCAGGCGTCGAAGGGGAGGGAAAGGGAAAAAAGCAGCGCGCGAAGCGTGTGAGCGTGAGAGGTGACGCCTGCAAGGATGCTATTGTTTTCTTCATTTCGCCCCCTAATTAAATATGCAAAACCCACTTAACTGTGGCGTGTCTGGCTGTCAAAATTATCCAATCAGAATCACGCTGCTTTTTTCGCGGTCGAGTCTGTAGGCGCCAACGGGTTCTCGTATTTCTTGTTTTTATTTTTTAAGTGAGAAAATTACTTGATTATTTGTCGCCCACAGCACGCGGCAGTCCTCATAATCGAAAAAGGGTAAGAAGTAATTCTCCTGAAACAAAAAGAAACAAAAAAAGATCGCGGAAAAACCGACGAATTTTTTAGAGCAGTACATGTATGCGATGTGTAACAGTTTTAGTACAACATTGACGACTTGAATACGTCAAAAGGAGCCGCGGTCAAAGTCGTAATTTCTTATCCTAGAGAAGAAGTTTTAGTGACAAAATAAACTGACGAAAAGGGCCAAAGTATCATCAGAAACATCTCATTAAAAAATTGGCCGACCATGGCCAACGCAAGTCTTCGTCGCGAGCTTCTTGCCCCGGAGTGCAAAGATGTGCTTGCACGCGCGGTGGCAAATGAGTGTAAGGACTACAGGAAGAGTTTAAGCAGTCTAAAAATAAGCAGCCATGATCAGTTAGCTGTTTTCTCGAACAGAACCGTTTCAAAAGAAGTCAAGATCCATTGTCAGCTTCTGTACAGTGCGCTTTGTCAGGCCTCAAACGTGTGTTGTTTAAATTCAGAAGCGGCCAAGGAGAGAGCTGTTAACCCGATTGCTCTTCTTTCTTCTGCATTAATTCGATTACAAAACTGACCAATTTGATTCCATTTTCTTCCAAAGATCGTAGCGATTCCTCTACGGATAATTCAAACCGATTGCGCGGGTTAACATGCCGAATGAATGAAACTGAGAAGACCGACGCTCTTGAATGACAAGTCCGCGCTGACCAATCAGAACGACCGATTGGGTAATTCATAAAATCTGAACAATCAGGATTTTTACGTTCGCCTGGTGGACGTAATAAACGACAAAAACAATAGCGTCCTTGCAGGCCGTTCCCTCCTCCTCTCCTCCCAATACTCCCGAGGTCGTTTTTTTTACCCTTTCCCTCCCTTTCTACGGCCTGCTACGCAGGCTAACGAAATGGAAGCATGGTGGTTATTCTCACCGCCTCGTGACTTGATTCGCCGCTTCGCGAAAACAAGAAAAATCAAGAAAAACCTGTGGGACCATGGTATGATTCCATTTAGTGAATACAAAACTGGTTTATTATTATGCCAAATAAAAAGCATGAAGTCATATGTAATAGTCTGACCCCGGCCGAATGTTCCACAGTTCCTATTCGCCAGTTTAGATTGAATAGTTTGCTTTCTTTATCATAAGCTACGACATTTACAAAACATGACGTGGATTGATCGCGAAACTCATATATTCATTTAAAATAGAAAAGTTGTCTCGCTCTGTGAGCAGGCGAAAGAATTAATTTAATTATATCGAGAAATGTACTTTGTAAAATGAGCCGAGAAAGCAACTTCTTTTGTGTGATATAGGATATGTTTCCGTTAGAAAAAGATGTATGAAAACACTTTTGCAAATTTTGCGCACTTTTGCAAACACTGCAAATTCGTAATTGTTGTATTTTAGGAGCTGTGAATTGTAACCTGTGACGTGTACTTTAGCCTCGCGGACTAAAAACAGGTCGATCCAGTCGTTTTATTCCTATTTTGAAGGCTTCCAGAACAGTGAGCTGGCCTAATCTAAGTTGTGTTCGGAACCAGTTCCTTTGATTAAACTTGTATTTAAAGTTGACTCGGAGCGATAAAACGAATAGAAACCATAATGATTATCAAGGTTGTCATTTTTGTGCCTTTTGTTTAAGCCAAAAAAGTAAAGGCCGAGACACACGATGCGACAAATCGCTGCGACATATCGCGGTGCACGCAATCCATTTTGGAAGAGAGGAACTGTAAGGTAGTTAAAATTTAACATGGCGGGAAACTAATCGATGTTCCCTCATTGGTTAATTTATATTGTGTCGCAGCTACTTGTCGCAGATGCGTACACACGCTGCTACAAGGCTGCCAGTGCTTGCGCTAAATTAATTCTGATTGGTTAATATGTTTTGGGTCAAATAATGATGCCACGCCTTTTCAATATTCACAGGTGATGGGTTTGTACCTTGATCAGAAACTGAATCGTTTAAGCTCAGAACTGAGGCGATGTTATAAGTGAAGGTTATCCTTTGCAACGATTTCATCATTGATTTTTCTCGCTTATCTGTTTCAAAAGGACTCAGGAAACAGAACGCAGTCATGGATAACATTGACTCCATCATCATAGTAGGAATGGTTGTTGCTCAATTCCTTCTCAACACCCGGCGTGGTCTAAAAGCTATCGAGTTGCTAAAAGAATGTGTGATCTTCCTGAATAATAAGATGATGCAGAGAGGAGAACCACATTTCAGAGTAAGAAAGAATTTAATCTATATAAGACTATTTAAGGCGTACCGTCTTATCCGTGATTACACAAATGCGATAAAATACGGCAGGAAACTTATTTTGATGCACCGCAAACGTGGGGAAATAGAAGCAGAAGGGGAGCTTGCCATAGCAGTAGCAGAAATATACGAACGTGAGTGTAAACGCGCAGAAGCAAAACTATTTTATGAACGAGCAATCAGTATCATGAAAGAAACTCGGAACAGACGGCGATTAGCGGAAGCATATGGAAAAGCTGGGATTTTCTTTTATCATCTTAATGAATATGCTCAAGCCAAAGAATACTTAAGCAACGCGGTTGCCATCAGAGTGGAAATTTGCGACAGAGAAGGAGAAGCAAAAGATAGGACAAACCTGGGAATTGTGTTTCAATTTCTTGGTAATTATGAGAAGGCTAAACAATGCCAGGAAAAAGCGCTTGCGATCAGCAAAGAAACTGGTAACAAGTACCGAGAAGCAATTGCTCACTCAAACCTTGGAGTTTTGTTTAAATATCTCAGTCAAAATTTTAAAGCAAAGGAATATCTAGAGAAGGCACTCGCTATCAGCATAGAAATTGGTGACAGGAAGGAAGAAGCAGAACATTGCGGAAACCTAGGAGTTGTGTTTCAATCTCTTGGTGATTATGCCAAGGCTGCAGAATACCTAGAAAAGGCACTAACGATCCACATAGAGAATGGTGACAGAAATAGGGAAGCAATAGTCTACGGAAACCTAGGAACTCTTTTTCAATATCGTGGAGAATATATCAAGGCCAGAGAGTATCTAGAAAGGGCCCTTGTGATCTACTTAGGGCTTGGTGATAGAAATGGAGAAGCAGTAGTCTACGGAAATCTAGGAACTGTTTTTCAATCTCTTGGTGAATATTTCAAGGCTAAAGAATATTTGGAAAAGGCCCTTGTGATCAATTTAGAGATTGGTGACAGAAATGGAGAAGCGGTAGACTACGTAAATCTAGGATCTGTGTTTAAATCTCTTGGTGAATATATCAAGGCTCAAGAATATCTGGAAAAGGCCCTTGTGATCCATTTAGAAATTGGTGATCGGAATGGAGAAGCAGCAGACTACGGAAACCTAGGACGTGTGTTTGAATCTCGCGGCCAATATATCAAGGCTAAAGAGCATCTAGAGAAGGCCCTTGCGATCAGAATAGAAATTGGTGATCGGCACGGAGAAGCAGCAGATTACGGGATCCTAGGAGTTGTGTTTCTATCTCTTGGTGAATATGTCAAGGCTACAGAATACCTAGAAAAGGCACTCTCGATTACAATAGAAATTGGTGACAGGAAGGGAGAGGCAGAAAACTACGCAAACTTAGGAGCTGTGTTTCGTTATCTTGGAGAAGATGCCAAGGCTAAAGAATATCTGGAAAAGGGACTTACGCTCAGAATAGAAATTGGTGACAGGCAAGGAGAAGCAGCAGACTACGGAAACCTAGGAGACTTGTTTCTATCTCTTGGTATCTATAGCAAGGCTAAAGAATATTTAGAAAAGGCACTTGCGATCGTCGAGGAAATTGGTGACAAAAAAGGGAAAGCAGGAGTTTACAGAAATCTAGGAAGTGTGTTTCATTCTCTTGGTGAATATGTCAAGGCTAGAGAGTATCTAGAGAATGCCCTTGCGATCACAATGGAAATTGGTGATCGGAGCGGAGAAGCAGCAAGTTACTTGACCCTAGGAGTTGTGTTTGTGTGTTTTGGTGAATGTGGCAAGGCTGCACAATATCTTGAAAAATCTCTTTCGATAGCTCGAGAAATTAAAGACGCTGAGAAAGAGTTTCAATGTCTTAATCATCTAGCGCTAATAAAGTTATTACAAGGAAAGATCCAGGAAGCAGTTGACTGTTTGCAATTGAGCATTCAGAAAAGCGAACATATGCGAAATTTTCTTAAAAGTAACGATCAATTTAAGATTTCGTTTTCAGACGTGTACTCTCATCCATACCATGTCCTCAGTGTATTGTTTTGTTTAACTGGAAATCCTAACGATGCCCTTTACGCTGAAGAACTTGGACGAGCTAGAGCTTTAGCAGACTTGATGGCAGATCAATATTCAATTGAAAACCAGCATATATCGTGTAATCTGCAATCTTGGATCGGTATTGAAAACATTATGAGGAAAGAAACGAATTGTGCCTGTCTGTACATTTCTTATTATGCTCAAGTTGTATTTCTGTGGATTTTGAAGACAAACGGGGTCATTCACTTCCGTCAAATAGCAGCAAATGAAGACATATTTTGAAGCGGATTAGTTCCCAAATTGGATGACTTTTTTGCCAATGCCTTCCGTAGTTTTGGCACTCTAGCCGACGAGGATTGCGAAGATCGATCTTTAAACAATGCGGAACCAAACCTAAAATCATCACAGGAAGAGCAGGAAGAGAGCGATGCAAGTCTGCGAATGGTTAAGGAAGACGACGATGAAGGTCAACATTACGACTCAAGCTTTTCTTTGTGTTACCGAATGCTCATCAGCCCTGTGGCTGACTTACTTGGCAATGAGGAGCCCGAAATCATTATTGTTCCTCAGCGCTTCTTGTACAAAGTTCCATTTGCGGCATTACAGGACGCAAATGGGAAGTATTTATCAGAGACTTTCAGGCTCCGCATCGTTCCTTCGTTGACAACTCTAAAGCTCATCCAGGATAGTCCAGCCGACTATCACAGTGAGACTGGTGCACTGGTTGTGGGTGATCCCAAAGTTGGTCGGGTGTTTTACAGGGGAAGGGTTGAAAACTTCAAACCGTTGCCATTTGCAAGAGCTGAAGCAAAGATGGTTGGACAACTGATGGGCGTTCAACCTCTGCTAGGAGAACAAGCTACTAAGCAAGCTGTTCTCGAGAGGATACAGTCAGTGAGTCTGGTGCACTTTGCTGCACATGGTAATGCCGAAAGAGGAGAGATTGCCCTTGCGGCAACAGCGACAATTGCTACTCAGGTCCCTGACGAAACCGATTACCTATTGACCATGTCCGACATTTCCCGAGTTCAACTACGAGCGAAACTGGTGGTACTTAGCTGCTGTCACAGTGGGCGCGGGCAGATCAGGGCTGAGGGAGTTGTAGGAATTGCTCG
>Ga0126343_10000969_pt1 | contig 12536 bp, 4 predicted proteins | sample Cyp2metagenome_FD_92531 | JGI IMG/M metagenome (GOLD analysis project Ga0126343, IMG submission 92531) | Coral microbial communities from Lord Howe Island, Old Settlement Bay, Australia - Cyphastrea 2 metagenome | ecosystem: Host-associated > Invertebrates > Cnidaria > Coral ... | reverse complement strand
CTTTTTTTGCGTGTTTATGGACCGAGACGAAGTCGAGGTCCATAAACTCGCAAAAAAAGAACGAGGCCAATATCCAACCATCTTGACCGAACAAACTTGGTCAATAAAGGATTTATTATATGGTTTTCGGGCACATTTTTCATGCGGGATACAGCGGGTAGTCCCGAGCGGGCAAGATGGCTCCATCTTGCCCGCTCGGGTAGCCAACACAGCCAGCGATTTGTTTCATCTTGCCCGCTCGCAGAGGTAGCCATAGAGTATTTAAAAGAAACAAGCAATGTAGTTTGGTGTACACTGTGGAATTCTAAATGGTCAACTTACACCAAAGCACTCCATTAATAACCTAATCATTATTGTTCAGCATCATTATTGTTCTTCTGAAGCTGGGCCCTAGAAAAATAGTTTTGAAAGGATAGCATTGATTTTAAGCCAAATTGCGGTCACGGCGAAAATATAGTTTTGCTTAGACGTTTTTATCTAACATTCGGTACCGGTGAGACAAATGCGAAAGTAAAGCCCGATTTACAGCAACGGAATATCTCTTCCAAATAGTTGTACTTCATTCGTTATGTACAAACTTACATTACATCACTGCAGCAACGTTTGGGCTAGGAAAGCACTCACTTATAATTACCAAAAAAAAAACAAAAAAAAAAACAAGAGCACGAAAAAAAACAAAAACATAACAGATGTTATTTATCATTGGATTAATCCTGTGGGGTGATGATTTGAACACATTTTTTCATTGCAGCTGTCTTCTTTAGACTCGCGAGCGCTTAGGTAATATGGAAGAAATAGAAAAGGCGATGGATTGAAGCATTTTCATATATTAGGTAAACAGTGAATCTGACAGGGAAAAAGAAAGGACACTTATGTATTATAAAAACAGGCAGATGGGTGTCCAAAGTACGATTATGTCAAATGGGAGATAAACAGTGTAAAATTGTACAAAATTGAAATTGATAAATAAGTTATCGAACTGCTTAACTCCTTTTTGGCAACCAAACCAATTAACCAGTATTTGGGAGCGTTTTACAATGCGAAAGATGCTTGTATGTACACGAACCTTCTTGGATTGAAACATATTAAGTTGACCGGAAAAAAATAGAGAGACTCTCGATAGTGAACCCAAATGTTTTTAACGTTGTTGTTTTCGTTTTTATTTTTATTTTTTCACTTCTGATGACATCGCTGCAGGCAACATTGGAGGTAAACAAAACATTTACCCCCGAAACGCTGGTAGGGCAGTGTTTGCTTTTTTCCTTCAAACCATTGCTGAACCTTAAGGACTCATGCAAGCCTTAAGTTCTAAGGCAGCCTGATGTGAAAGATCTATTCCAAAAAAATGTATGAACTGTATCAGTTCTAACTCAAACTTTTAATATTACGACTAGTTGCTCTTAGGAATATATTATATTCTAATTCTGAATTTATCTAATAATTGTAAGTAGCTATGTTATTGTAAATAGTCGTACGTTTTTGTCATGAGCCCCTGACTCAGGGGATTTGCAACCATTCCCAACGTTTACGACTTAAAATAAAGTTACCTTACCTTAATTTACCTCACAGCATTTGAAATTTGTATTGTACTTCCCATTCAGAAGTTATTTGTCCTTTCTCCTGCTCACATTATCCAAATACAAGCGCAAAAAGGCGATTCCATGGTTAGCCTGGTCATTCTTGCCCACGGTTTTATAACAGTTTAACGCATTAATTTCTTGCCTATATCAAGACTTTCGGTGTACGTCGATGGAAACGTAAGACACCACAATTTGCTTTTTAATTCCCAGAGGACAAAGTTACAAGAAATGCGCTTTTCGAAAGCTCAAATGTATAATTATTTACCAAGTTATTTGAAGCTATGAAAATATAATTTGCACTAGCCGGTTTACATTGGTCAACTCATTATGCTCGATGGACTTTCTGTGTGAAATTAGAAAACTTAGAATTTGCCAGAGATGAGAATAATTTTGCTTGTACTAATTGTCAAAGCCAGTGTATTGAAGGGTGGGATCGGCTTTGTGTCTTGGTTAACATAAAAATATTATATATGAAATATGGAATACTTCCCCTCGGAGAAACGTTTTTAGTTCTGTACTGTTTACGATATCATTACTGTAAGTCCCCTGAAATCTCTCAAGGTCTTTGCTCGATATTTGTTTGTTTCATCTTACTGATAATACCGCAAGGCTTCCGTAAAATACTGTACGCCAAAAAATATATTATAAACCCCCTTCCGGAAATAACTGACAAGTCTTTTACTAAATTATTTTTCGTCGAAACTGCCACGAAGCTTTGAGGTATCATGGAGATTCAGTGATACTCAGATCTACTTCTTTAGTAAGATAAGACAAATCATTTCAGTGACCAGCACCCTCATTACTCCGGAGAAAGTAAATTTGAAAACGTCTCTTTATTTCTTAAGATAGGCCTACCGTCCAAACTAATCCGTCGCGAAAGGCAGACTTTTCGTTTTCCTGTGGAAAGAAAACATTTTGAAAACTAAATTTTTGAAAAATGTTGGTGTTACGGTAATCATGCCATTTCCCTGACAGAATCTTTTTCTAAGACAAATCCAAAGTGATCGTGAGCCAGTGATTGTTGACGTAGTGTTGACGATGCTTTGATCCAACCTGGTTTATATCCTTGGGAGTTCGACCACCAAATCAGTCCAAAGGCAACGCTGAAAGTAGCTGTGGAAATGTGTGTTAAAATGTATGCAATAGGTCAGAAAAAAAGGGGAAAAAAATGTTAGTTTCTGCAGTCGGCGAAAAGTTTTTATTAATTAGGTGAACATTCTAACAGAAAACCTTTAATTCGCAGTGAAAAATATACTTCCAGTAATAGTTCCACTTTCGTCTAAGAATTAATAACTAGTTTCAGAATGTTTGTTCAGTCGCATCTGCCCTGAAATTTCAGATTGGCATACATAGCAGTAACAGTTATTACTCGCTCTAATATTTGTTTCTTGCTGTTGTTGACAGTTAACTAATTGATTTCTCGTCCGTTCAGCATCTTTTGTGTTTTTAATGCGTAGGGTTTCTTTTGAGGCGTCGTCAACTGAAATATCGGTAACATCCCAGGTCACAATTTTACAAACTATTTTATTCTGACTATACCACATAGTAAATCAAAATAAGTGCGTCTTTATTTTACGTGTACGATTTTGTTCATTGCGTGAATATCATTAAAAAAAAAAGCTCCTCCATTCCAGTAAGAAATTTCCTAAGGTAGGGATTGTTTCTAAGATATTTTGGTGCCAGCAAGAATGTTTGCTAACATTTTCTGTAATAACTTGAGTGTCGGTATTTGTTAGCAAAAGCTTACAACAATTAGCAAATGCTGGCAGTTTCAAGATAATAAGACTCTTAGGGATAGCTTTTTTTACTTATTTATTTTTACTCACTCACCAAAACATTTCATACCTCAGTTGACATTAAAAACTGGAATTTTATCTCAGGCATTGTGAACTGATAGACTGATTTCGATGGTATCAGCAGACAAATCCGTAAGATGATGTTCTCCTTTTTGGGAATACATATTCTGTTTGAAACGGCAGATCTTAAGAGTAGTGTTCGTTTCCCTCCCCTCGTTCTCTGTTTCGAAGGAATACCGTATCGACACCAACAAATTTCGTCGAGTTAAATAATTGTACTTTAATGACACATGTCTTTGCGAAATCTATTACAATGCCTCCATTAATTATTTTTACATCACTGAAAACAAATAAAATAACTCAAAGTAGTTTCCAACAATTACAGATACGTTTGTTGGCATTTGCTGGCTTCTGCAAATTATATTACCAGGTGACATCATGTCTTCTTTGTAACTCAAAGTTGGTAAGGAATCCTAGCCTAAAGCATTGGTTCCCTTGACAACCACTTTGAATCCTGTTTGCCTCATATATGCCTTGAAACGTTTGCCATTGAAAGAAGATCCTTCTGCTTTATTTCCGCTATTTTGCATAAGTCTAGGTTAATAAGCGAGCTAGTTAGCTTGAAGTTTGATAACATAGTCCTGATAAATAGTGATTCCTTAGTTGTTATCTATTCATTCGTTGTTCCTTAGTAGCTATTGGACTAAGAAACCGTCTCTCTCCTATAACGCTGTCATAAGGTATAAGCTGTCCCGAATCCCTGCTGTTGCCAGAAAACATGCTCACGTGCACAAATGACTTGAACGTTAGTTTTTAATTTAACACTTGTCAACTATAAGTTTCAGTTGTCTAATTAGGACTCAAAAATTAAAGGAAAGAACTCAAAGCTATCCTTCCATTCTTAAGCAAACTCGAATCGTTACGAAGTTATAACGGTTGCAGGCGCGTCCCAGCAAAGAACAAAGCGAGCAACCGGGGACCCGAGTTTCAACCTGGTAAGTTTCTATTTTGTATCAAAAGATAATTACTTGGGGCTTAAGTTCCTTTTGATAGCAGGGGCGGCGAATGGTAAGTGCGAGACTTTGCAAGACTGCGAGATTAGCGTTTTTCTTTGCGAGCCTGAAACAGTTTTTGAAAAAGTTTTTCATAAGAACATGTAAACGAACGAATCATGATCAGGACTTGGAGGCCCTTAACCTTGCGAAAAATCAATACTCCGAGAGAGCTACGTATTAGAATGGAGACCGCGAGACGCACATAATCGCTGAAAAAAAACTAAAAAACAGAAAACAAAAAACAAACTGCGAGACCCGTGAAATTGGTCCTTTCATTCGCTGTCGCTACTACGTGCGAATCGCGAAGAGAATATGAATTATCACACAGGTAGAAACGTGATAATTTAACTCGGATTCAGGACATACCGTAAGCATGTAAGGTGATATTCTTCTTTCCTTTTCTTCTTTCAACAGCTGCAAACTAAACAAGCACAATGATTGTATTGAGCTGTTTTGTTTTGGCGTTTGCATTCCTGGCAACTTCCAGTAGACATCAACATCGGTTTCAGAAACAAGGTCAGTTATTTTCCAATCTCTTGTCCAAACCGCATTCCTGTGAGAGGACTAGTACTTGGGCAGGATTGTGGGGCTATCGCTGAAGTAAAAAAAATGTTCAAATATATGAGAAATGAAATTTAAAGGCATAGCTTGCATTATGGCCTGACATCACTTGAAGGAAGATTGAAAAAACTAAAAATAAAACAAAGCAAACCAGGCGCATGGGTAAGTGTTTCTTCAAAACAAGATTCGGGGGAGGGACGCGGTCTTCCTTTTCCAAACAGGGGCCTAAGTGACACCAGTCCTGAAGTAACTTGTTGATTACAGAAATACAGTGGAAACTGCTAACACGCTAACCAACGGTAACCAAAAATCAGGCCGTATGAACGGGTTTGCCGCATTAAGGGGGCCAGTTTTTGAACAATAAAATGACTGACTAAGCTTTTGTTCGGGCCAGAATGAAGTGCTCGCACTAACGATGTGTCCGTATCATAGCGTAAGCCACAAGGCCGGTTTTATAGTCGAAATAATTGAGAAATATGGTGGAAATAATTCTTAGAAAACGTATTTGCCCAAAACGACTCAAATGCCTTTAATAAGTATGACGTCCTAGGGAAAAAATATCGAAAAATGCGCATGAAAAAACCCTCTTCTTCGAACACGCCAACTTGTTATTGGAAAGCCCTTTGAGATTTACTGCCTGCTATGTACCTTTGGTATATTATTCGGTCTCAGTTTCTATATAGAAAAAATATAATTATAAATATATTAAAATTAATTTATGAAGCTGCATATGCGGTTTTCAGTGGGTCACCGCCCCTAGCCTTTGTCAATGGGTGTGGTCATAACTATAAAGTGTAGTGTTTCCATGGTTTACGCTTGCAAAATTTAGGATGAGTCAGTTGTTTAAACGAATTGATTTTCAGAGATTATCTTGGGACTACTTAAATGCTAACATATTGGAAATAGTTTCATAAAAGCGTCATAGGGTTAAATAACCAATCTCCTCCACAAAAGAAGAAGGAGGAGAAGACAAGGAAGAAGAAGAAGAAGAAGAGGAAGAAGAAGAAGAACAGCAACAACAACAACAACAACAACAAGAACAAGAACAACAGCAACGACAACAACAACAAAGAGAAAAAAGCAACCTTTCCCAACTATATTGACATTTGTTTTTTTCTTATAGGGATTATTGCGTATAAACAACTTATTCCTTCAAACAAGCTTCCACGTACAGGCCTGAACGTTTCCAGGTCTTAACAATCATAACTGATTTAGTAGTGTTTATAACTGCGATGATCAATCATGTATTGATATCTCTTATCCTCGGTCTAAATATTTGATCTTTCATATATTCACTTCTAAAAACAAAAAACAACGACCACAAAAATTAGAAAAGAAAGGTGTTTTCCACTTACTGAAAAAAAAAATGCTGTTTTGATTTTGATTATAGTTTGCCAAGAAGGAAGCACCCAATTTGACGAGTGTGGGCAAAGATGCAAGTGTATTGGTGGCAGATTGGAGCAGTGCATTCGAATAAGGAAAGAATTCACAACCTTGAGCCCTATCGAACGACAGCGTCACATAAAAGCTATAATAGGATATACCACGGATCCAAACACCAGGCCAGAATATGAAGAATTCATAAATGAGCACTACACACTGTTCCGCACTTTGATCCACGAGAAGGAGAACTTTCTTCCCTGGCATCGATATTATATTCTGCGTTACGAAAACTTGATACGAAAAGTCGATTGCACGTTTACAGTGGCCTGGTGGGACTGGAGCCTAGACACACGAGAGCCATTCGGCACAACCAATCTGGAAGACGTTTGGCACCCTTCCGGTTATGGAGGGAATGGGGTAGGCAAGGACCACTGCGTACAGACAGGTCCTTTTAGACAGGGTGTATGGAGCCGAGTGAGACCACCTTTTGCGGGACCTGGTCCAGACTGCTTAGTAAGGGATTTCTACGGAGAACCTCCTGAAGAGGTGGATGTGGAGGAGGTCTTAAAAACTGACAGCTTCCATAACTTCGAAGAGATACTTAGACTTGTACTCCATAATGGCGTGCATTGTAACATTAATGGAACAATGTGCACTTTAGAATCTGCATCGGCTCCAGAATTTTTCCTTCATCACGGTTTTGTGGACAAAATCTGGGACGACTGGCAAAAGAAAAGCCACAAAAACAAGCACGCGTACTTCCCAAGTATTAAGAAGAACATGCCAGGTACGAAATTAAAGCCTTCCGAGCTGATTGATCTTTCCAAGCAACCTGGAGGCATTCGAGTGGAGTATGAACCATTCCAAAGAGAAGAAGACTTCATCGATAAAATTAAAGGTGAGGTTAATGGGCTCTTTATCTCTTATGTTTCACCTCATGATTCCACAATGATATATTTACTTCTGCTTTTCCAGGCGAGAGCATTGCTAAACTACGTAAAATCAGGCGCAGAGCATTCCAAGGCCTCACCAAAATGGCTATCGACTTGTTCAAATTAACGGAAGCTGAAGTAAAGAGAGTGAGGGAGCTCGAGAAGTGGCTTGACCCCCATGTGATTGAGCCAAAGGATTAAGCACAACTGCTTAGAACGACTAAACGTATTGAAATTAGTAAACGTCCCAAAGCCATCCCATTTTGCTTGCTGTAAGTTTCAATTCGAAAAAAAAGTCGTGATAGTTCTGTATTTTTACTGAGTTTTAGTATAAACCTGCTATAGCTAACGTTCTATAACGAATACCGTTCTCTGATTGGCCAAGCTCTTCACTATCTATTCTCTTGCAGAGAGTGAGTGGCGTAGACGTGAGCCCTTGTTAGCAAAATGACGGACGGTTTTTGGCGTTTTCGAAGTGTCTGTGAACGGGATTTAGATGAAGTTTTGAAGGACTAGCAGATTTGTACTAAGACAATTAGATTACTTACTCTCGATTTCAATGAGTGAGCGCTGACTCGAACTGTGCCTTCATCATCTATTACGCTAAACAAATCTCGTGCCCATAATCTAATTGTTTAATAGAAAACAATCGATTTTAAACCACTCAGGGCACATATTCGTTTTGGCCTGGATTCTAGTTACCTTTACCGCGACTGTGTTGACACATCTCTCCTTCCATTGGCGACATCTTGCTGGATAGTTTATCTCGCTTTCCGAAAATAGAAAGCTTCAAAAACAGAAGAATTGAAGCGTTGGAATACGTTTAGAAGGCCTTGACGTTTGTGTGATCCTGCCGAAGGAATGAGCTTAATTTATATCGGTTGTTTTATTTGGCCAGCGTTGAAAAAGTTGAAACGGAACTATCATTTGTCTGGAGACCCCGAATTGTATGACGACAGATTTGTTGAACGGGTAACTGAGGGATGGCGAATGGTTCAAAATTTTAAGATCCATCTTTGGAAATTTGAAAGAATGTAATTCTGAAAAAAACAGTCTTTCGCGACTTATTAGAAAGTCTTCCGAGATTCCAAGATCAAAACACAAGTTTGAGACAGCGTAAATCTTCTTTGTATCATTCGCCACACTTGGTAACAATAGTAGTAACGGGCGTCTTGTTTTAGATTAAAAAATATATATATAGGAGGTTCATGCCCAAGACAGGTCCAGTTGAAAAAGAGTCCTACTAAATAATACACATAGCTGGTAGTATATTTTGTTCAGTACTATGTCATCTGAAACATTGAATTGGTTTTTTTGGGGGGTAGTTCAACAAAGCATCCGAAAAAAAGCAACAGCGCGTACCAATAAACTTTACCTACAGCAGCAGGAACCAACATGCTGTGTGTTTTTGGTGCATTGCTTAGCATAACTAGTTTTACAGCCATGAACGGGCAACAAAGAAAAAAAAAAGTCTTAGAAGCAATTTTTAGGGGGGGGGGGGGAGAAATGCATGCTCTGGGATTATTGGAGGCAGTGTTATCAATTGCAAATGAGTGAAGAGATATATAACTGGATTGAAAAAAATGTCTCTAGATGTTATTGGGTTTTGATGTTGGATGAAGATCGTTCATAAGATGTAATTTCGCAAAAGCACATTGGTACCTTGCATACGGTTGGCGCGCGGGAAATTTGAATTGACCAATCTGGATTTAGCAGGCGGGAAAAATTCTAGTGTCCCGATGTAAAGTTAACAAGTCAGGAAAGGTATTGAAATCAGGCAACTTTTCTCCCTGAAGATGGCGTTAAATATCCACGAATAGGGATTTTCAATTTCAAAAACCATACTAGTTGGCAAAAAGCAAAAAGTATGAGCCATTTTGTGTTTCTAAACATCTATTTTGGCGCCAAAAATGCTCGACATGGCAACTCGCTCGAAGTTCGTAGAGTATCGCCAGGTAGGATAAAAATTGTGTTATTTTAAACAAAACATGCTGTTCCTCGTCAAATTAAACCTGGAATACTCAAGTTAACTACTTGTAGAGGCCAGAGGAACTTGTGCACTGTTTTTATTTTGTTAGCCACGAAGAAAAACGCTGTTATCGTATCGTTTCGTTAGGACACCAAAATTTTGACTGCCGATCGTACTGCGGGCTCAGCCGCCGTATGCAAGGATGGGCCAAATTAATGTTATTTACCTGTAAGTTTGTTATATTCGGGGTATATTTAGCTATTATTTGCAAACGATTTGCTTCGGAACTCTGTTAAGGCGCATCATGTTAAGCATCATCAACGTTTGCAGTCCAAGGGTTGTTTATTGCGGTATTTTAAGTTGTAGAGCGCTATTGGTCAGTAAATGTAAATAGCGCACTAGTCGTGATTAAATAATAATAATAATAATAATAATAATAATATACCATTATTATTAATGTCATTATTATTATTATTATTATTATTATTATTATTTTTATTGAATAAACAGCTCTTGGTCTATTTGCTAGCTACAAAGAGCTTTTAACTTAGTTGAAGTTGATGACAATTTGTTGTTGGTGGTGTGAAAATAAAGTCTTGGTGCTAAGGTGATTGAACTGGAGAAGATTATTTCCTAGTGGCAGCTGGACTGTTCTCCTGTATTACCCCGATTTATTGACCCTGGCCTCATAGCTTTGTTTCGTCGAGTTAACTTGGTACCCTTTAGTCTTTCACTAACTGTGAAGAGGGATTAGCTTGTTTTAGAACAACAAGCAGGTTTTGCCGATTTTCAGCATAATCACAAAATGCAAAGAAAATCTTCCTATGTGCGTGATATAAAAAAAGCGATGTAAGTGTCACGAATAATTAGATTGTATATTAACCAATATGAGGGTCAGCAATAGAGTTCTCATATGCCGCTTTCCCACTTAATTTGTACTGTTTATCCCGCGATCCCGCCCTTTTTTGCCTCGAAATCCCGATCCCGTCTTCTTTTCAAAGACGTTTCAGCATTATTATTAATTTCTGAACTTAATAATTAGTTTAAAAAATAACACAGAAACGTTTTTAAATAGATATCGTATAAGAGATCACAAAAGAATTCAATGCGGGTAGCAGATAAGTAAGCACAAATGATCATAACGTTTCTTTTCGTAGACGGTTTTCTGTTTTTGGCTTTTCTCCTTCTCATCCTCAGAGTCTGAGGCTAGATCGTCGGACTCATACTCTTGGACAACAAGCAAACCATCTTAGTTCTTTTCAACGATTTTGATCAATATCTGACGATTTTTAATGATCAGCTTTCCTTCTGCAACCAGCTTCAAAATACCAGCCGGGGTACTGGTACTTTCATCGATTTGTGTGTCAATACATTGTCCAATCGCAAATTCACCTCGAACTGCTTTAAGGCCGGTACACACGAGGGAGCTTGCTCCCGAAGCACGCTCCTGTAACAAGCTCCCGGAGCAAAGCTATCTCGTCTGCACCAACGATTTCTAGCGAAAAAAATATGTTGCGAAACAAAACTTTTGCTCCCGAGTTTTGCTCCCTCATATCAAATTGATTTGATACGAGTGAGCAAGCTCCAGGGGCAAATCTTTTGCACGAGTCTGTTTCGGGAGCAAGCATCCTCGTGTGTACCGGCCTTACGATCTCACTAAAAATGTCCACATTTACTATCGCTAGTATATAAATAGTTAACCCCTGAACTGAAAACGATACCGTTTCGAGGTGCCTTCCTTGTTGACGAGTTGGAAGTGCTTCTTCTCTGAGCTGGCTGACTTAACCAATTGTAAAGCTCACGTACATTTTGATCCCGCCCAACGCACTGTAGCCGAAAAAAGTGTGGAACAAAGAACTTCGCAAAATGAATGATGACGAGTAGGACTGGAACTACAATAACCAATGTTAACCACAGTAGTACCCGCTTCTCCGGTTCCCTGGCAGACAGGAAGTTTTTTTTAAAACTTTTTCAAGATTCAAGGAACGCTACACTCTTTTTTTCTAAGCATATATTTTTATAAGAATATTGAGGCTGAAAGTTTTTTGCAAGAGCTTTCGGTGAAGAAAGCGATACCACTGTCCCTTTAATTAACCTTTTAGAATTCCTCACGGTGAACAATGTTTACCGTTCAGCTTACATTCCTATCGATTTACTCACTTGTGGCATATAAACCTTTTTTCAAACATTTTCCATGATTTCTTCCAGTTCGCTAGTAGCTTACATACTTACAATACTAGATACGCCAAGAAACAAAATCTCTACAAATCACGAGTCAGAAAAATATAATCTTAATGCGTACCAATTTTGTAAACAAATTAAGCTATATCTCTTCTCTGAACAACTCGAAAATTACATGAAATATCTAGCATTTTGAACATTTAAAACCTTCGAATATCCACTGCTCATATGGTTTGGTCTGTCTCCTTGTGTTTGAACTTTATTTACTCATCTCTTTGAACCCTTAATCGTGTTTTGGGAAATAACTCGAAAACGGCAAGGTTCTTATCCTCCTGGCTCAACTTTAAGCACATGTATTTCTTACGTTACTGTAATTTTGTCACTTGCTATATACGTGATGTAAATATGTCTTTTAGAGTTTAAAGTAAATAAAGCATTGTTGTTGAATTTACGAAATTTTTAAGAATGTGTTAAAGGACAAGATCACTCCAACAGGCGTATTTTTTGGTCATCACAAGTAAAAAGTTTATGTTCAGTTGAGTTACTCACAAAGTTTCAGCTTTTAAAGCGCATTCTATCCCAAGAAATTACTCTACGAAGAAGCCCAAAATTTGGCATTGGCAGCCACCATTTTGAAACAAACGCTTAGCGGCTAGGCCGAAATAGGCAGCTGAGCGTGAAAACAGGAATGTAATAGGCTACAATAAAATAATTTTCACAAGGATAATTTCTTCAGTCAGAAAAATAAGAATATTCAGTATCCAACGCAAAAATATGAATATTCTCATTTATAACCCATCAAATGTTTTCGCTCGCGCGCGATTGGTCTAAACGCGTCAAGTGGGCGAATATTCCCCAGCTAAAACTGGGCAATATCCGAGGTTATTATATGGCAAACTCAGTCTTAGGCAAATCCCTGGGCTATGATTGGTTCTTTCTCGGTCAGGATTTTGCGTTGGGGTGACGTTCAGCTTCAACAGCAGAATGATGGCCAAGAAGTCTTGGTTTGGTTGGCCGAGCGAGGCACGAAGACCCGACATGGTCAGGAGAGAGGACACCAAAGGGCGTTCCAACCAAAG
>Ga0126343_10000968_pt1 | contig 12538 bp, 8 predicted proteins | sample Cyp2metagenome_FD_92531 | JGI IMG/M metagenome (GOLD analysis project Ga0126343, IMG submission 92531) | Coral microbial communities from Lord Howe Island, Old Settlement Bay, Australia - Cyphastrea 2 metagenome | ecosystem: Host-associated > Invertebrates > Cnidaria > Coral ... | reverse complement strand
GAAGTTCGCCTGTCACGCCGATTGCGGAGCGGTGTTCCCCCCTCTACGCCATATAAAGTGTGTTTATTGCTTGTAATGGTCGGCGTATTTATAGCATTACTCACTAGGAACTGCAACATTAATCATTATTGTATTGATAGTAGTTCATTATGTAATTTTACTTGGTAGATTATATAGGTAGTGAATTAATTAATCAATACGTTTTATTACTTTAATTGTGGGAGGGCCATTATGAAAACTACTGGGTGACCAGTAATCAATGTCTTTACCCTCGTTAAATAAAGTTATTACTTACTTACTTACTTACTTACATTAGGAAGTATTTAAGTTCTCAAATGGCTGAAATGCTTGTACACACGTTTGTATCCTCCAGATTAGATTATTGCAACTCGCTATTGTATGGTTTGCCAAAGGAATCACTAAAGAAATTATAGCCTAAATGTGATCATATAACACCAGTATTCTGTAAACCACATTGATTACCTGACATTTAAATGCTTGAACGGCTTAGCACCACCATTCCTCTGTGATCTCATAACAAAATATGTGCCCTGACGCAATTTAAGATAGTCATCGTTTGGTTGGCATTGGCTACAAACTTGAACCAAATATGGTTCAAGATCATTTTCTGTAGCTTCGGCTAAACTCTGGAATGCACTGCCACTGGATATCGGCTCAAGCGACAATTTGATGCAATTCAAGCGCAATCTTAAAACACATCTTTTTAGGAAAACTTTTTACTTAGATGCTTTATTATCGGTCAGTCAGTTACTTAGTCTTTTAGTTTAGTAGGTAATTTGTTACTCATTTAGTTAGTTAGTTAGTTTGTTTGTTTGCTAGTCAGTTAGTTAGTGAGTTTTTATCATAAGGGGCTTATTATTCTTAGTTTTTATTTTATTATTTATGTGATTGGTTAGTTTATTTTGCTTTTTGACAAGATATTTTAAATGCATTGTAAAGCGCTATTGGATAGTAATAGAAATAGCACTATATAACTAAATTATTATATTATATTATTATAAGGTGCTGCTCACTTGAATTTGTACAGGTACACTGTAAAATGTTTCACACGAGTCATGCATTATTTTGAAGTGAGTCTAAAACATACATGTATGCAGCAGTATGTGTAAAAGCAAAGTGAAAATAGCAAGTTTTACTGCTGTGAGGGTACAATGTAATGCAGAAAACAGTTCTAAAATTAATATGTCATTTGTCTCTGTACAGATGTGCATCATGTGAACACAGAAAGACAGCTGAGGTATGTCTAGCACTTAAACAAAAATATATTTTTCAATTAATGCAGGTTCTCTGTTTAACCAGAACTATGCTGAGCATATACTGTTGTGTAACATTTTAGTGCATGATTCTTGTTTTCAGCACCAGCATAAGGCTAGAAGATGCATATCTGTATTTGGACAAGAGTCAGAATTTGTTACCAGAAAGTTGTACCAATAAGTTACTGTCCACTACTGTACAAGACAATACATCTCTTCTCCCAAGTTCTTCACAACATGTCTGGGGTAGAGTGTTGGCTCTTGGATGCTGCAAAATTAAGGTAATATTGAGAGCAGTAATAGTGGTACTAGTAAGAAAAAATCATTTAGCAATGGTGGATGTGGAAAAACCCTGGGCCCACTGACACCATGGGCTACCCTATAAACTTCCCTTGGGCCACACTCCCAAAAAAGAATTACTAGATTAATTGTTAAAATTATTGCTACATGTGATAAAAAATAAGAACGACGTTTCGACCTCTCCATGGTCATTTTCAAGTTAGAGTTCACAGATAAAAATTCCGCGTATATACAATTTCTGAGAGTATCATCAACATAGCATTTACATAGAAAGTGGGCATCTTATTTTGATTTGTTAGTTGTTCTTCAATGTTGCACATGTAGGCATTCGCCATCAGCAGTCCAAAAGGAGAACCCATGGTGACTCCATCCACCTGTCCATAGAGAACACCCTGAATTTTTGGTACAAACTTCCAACAATTCTATCAGGTCTGCTTCAGTGATATTAAGGTTGTACTCTTTATTCAACCAATCATCTTTGAAGGCTTTTCTCGCCAGGATTCCAATCGTCTCGTCCACAGGTACGTTGGTAAATAGTGCAGAGACGTCACATGACACCAACCTGTTGTGGACACTAATTTCCATCTCCTGGAAATCATCAGCATCATGTACATTGGTAAATAGAGGCTTAAGCTTCTCGTCTAGCCTCTTAGCGAGCTTGTAGTTATAGGTCCCAGTTGCTGACAGGATGGTACGCATTGCCAACTTTTCCTTGTGTGTTTTTGGAAGTCCATAGAGGTGGGCAAGCCTTGAGCCTTTCTGGACAAGTGAGTTGGCAATGGATTTTGGTAGAATTCTCCTCACGATGGAAGCCAATTTCTTCTCTTTTTGAAGCAGCAGATCCTAATGCTTGGAGGTCTGCCCCTGGTAATTGGTCTCTCGAAACTGATGTGTACGAACGTCTTCTCCTTCGCTGTTGATCTCCAGGAGATGGAAATTGGCGTCCACGACATTTTGGTGTCATGTGATGTCTCTGCACTATTTACCAACGTACCTGTGGACGAGATGATTGCAATTTTTTTTATTCTGGACCTTAAGCCAAAACTGAACAAACAGAGTGACTCTATTCGTGTAAAGCTGTTTGTTTAACACTTGCATTGTCTCTATTTTTATTTTTATTGTTCATATGCAAATACTTAGCATTACCTCATCCCATTGCTTCAGAAATTGTATATACGCAGAATTTTTATCTATGAACTCTAACTTGAAAATGACCGTGGAGCGGTCAAAACGTCGTTCTTATTTTTTATCTCTCATTTTTATAACGAAATGTAATTAAAGAATGATCATCGCAGTAAATTTCCAACTTAAAGTGCATATGACATGAAAAATATTTTCTGCTTATTTGAAAGGCCTTTCAAAATACAGAAGAATGGCGTTTTTCTTTTTGAAATATCTTTTTTTCTTTTACAGATATTGACGTTTTTCTATTATGCAAATTAGGTCAGTGATGACGTCATATTGTTTGCAATTAAAAAATGGTAAAATACTGAATAAACAATATCTCTGAAAATATTGAAGCAGTGTTCTTGAAACTTGGCACCATAAATGTGCATCACAAAAGAAACTCAATGACACCCTTATTGCTGTTGCCATGGCAACAGTTTGGCCACTGGTGCTGTCTTAATAAAAGCTAAAATTCCCAGTTTTTGTCAGAAACCAAGAACCATCTACCCCACACAATCTATTGAAGGGAGTTAAGACTATATAGGAACTGTGTCTGTTCCAAGTAGCACTCTTTGTCTCATTTCGGGGGTTGCAAATGGGGATATTTTTTATTTGGACAGAAAGAGACTGGAGCCAAGAGAGTTGCTATGGCAACACCATTGAGGGTGTCATTTTGTTTCTTTTGTGATGCACATTTATGGTGCCAAGTTTCAAGAACATATCGTTTATTCAGTATTTCACCATTTTTAGTTGCAAACAATATGACTCCGTCATCACCGATCTAATTTGCATAACAGAAAAACCTCAATATCTCCAAAACGAAAAGAGATATTTCAAAAAAAAAATGCCAGTCTTCTGTATTTTGAAAGGCCTTTCAAATAAGCAGAAAATATTTTTCATGTCATATGCACTTTAAGCAGCTGGAAAGAAGAAGCCTGAAAAAATCAGGGCCCCAATGGGATTCGAACCTGTGACCTCCGCAATACCGGTGCGATGCTCTACCAACTGAGCTATGAAGCCACACATTGGGATCATCGCAGTAATTTTCCAACTTAAGCAGCTGGAAAGAAGAAGCCTGAAAAAAATCAGGGCTTCAACGGGATTCAAACCTTCTTCTTTCCAGCTGCTTGAGTTGGAAATTTGCTGCGATGATCATTCTTTAATTTCATCTTCACCCGCAGTACGTATATGAATCATTTCATATATACTACACATGATAACTAAATGTCTTAGCAAGAATTTATTACTTCGTATTGCTACATGATTTTCACTCGAGAACCAAGGTCTGGAATATCACTTGGGTATTCCCCAGTTGGGGGTATATTGAGTCATGTGATTCATTTAAACCAATCAAGTGAGAGCAAAGCTGTTGATCATTATATTAATATGTGATTCCTTTAAACTGCTGATAAAGATACAGTACGGTGAGGAGATACAATGGGTTCAGTGGAAGCTAAATAGCGGGTGACAACTATTGGGAACAGGCTGGCATGGACTCACATTAGTTGACTGTAAAGGAAATTTTTACAGCGCAGTTCTTGAATGATTCCCAGAAAGGAAACAGAAAGGCAAACGCTGCATTTTGGCAAATGGTTTTAAAAAATAAGTACAGGCGTGGGTTAAAAAAGATTCAAAGTAAATAAATAAATGAGAAAGAAACATTGAAGTCTTATTGCTAATTAATTGATAATAATTGATCTAGTAATTTTCTTATGGGAGAGAAGCCCATAAGGTAGCCCATGCTGGGTATGTACATGTAGCTAAGAAAAATTTTAAGAATAAAATAAAATTAATGTGTTTCCCTTGCGTAGTTTACTACTGAACTCATGGACACTATGAAGATACCAGCCAGTGTGAGGGTGACTGGTGAAGCGAGCTCGTTGGCTCTGGAGTGGTCACATGATGTGTGCAGATTCTTGCTAAAGTGGTTCAAGCTAAATCCATTTAAACCATCTAAAGAAACTACAAAGGACATCCGTACCATAGACAAAAGCATTGGTATGCCACCTATTGATATTGGTTTTAGAAGTTTCTCCACTATTTACTTTTTGAGTTGGTCCTTGCATTGAGTTGTGTTTGTGCTTCTATCATGTAAGCGATCTTTGGAGTTTTGGTTTGGTTTTGGTTTTACAACACCTGATTGAAAACTGCTAAAACCCCTTTTGTGGTCTTATGCATTTTATGTGTACAAACCACCTAGTCAAATAAGCCAGTGACTGATGCATTTAACCCACTATTTTGAAAACTGCGCCACCTTCTCTGAATGTTAGTATGTAAGTCCTGACATTGATATTGGAGAAATAAACAGACAAAAAATTGTTCAGTTAATATTTTGTCCAAGCCCAAATTTAATCGGAGAGAATAAGATGTTCTACACCTCAGCACAAAACAAAACAGAGAATAAAATATCGTAGAATAATCTGGTAAAAGGTAAATTTCATCCTGTACAAATGGCATGCAAAAAACCAGAATATTTAATTTAAAAGCAAAGTCCAAATGGGCACACATGCATGCTAAACACATTCACTTTTAAAACTAGGTGCTTAGCCTCATGTTATAACTTAGCCTCAGGTCATAACTCGCTTGCAGGCCTCTAGGGCAAGAAGTGAGTCAAGTCTTAATGTCAGCCTGTAAATGTTTCAGTCTGTTTTCCTTAACCTTTGTTGTAGTTGTTTTTTTGTGTTTCTCAAGCAAGCAAGACATTTTGAATTTCAGAGTTGAGGCCGTGCATGACATAGAGCTAGGAACTCATTTGCCAAAAAAACATACTTATCTCATGATTTTTCTAATCCCATAGAGAAGTTAAATTATTAGGAAAAGTGCTACACTCTCAGACAAGCCCTATCCCACACCTCCACAGAGCACAAATGCACTAGAGACAAATGCCCTATCTCTAACATCAGATTATGTTTACGAAGAAATGCAGTGTACCAGCTCACACTCAATTCCCAAGAAAAATGTACTGAATTCCCAGACCTTCTATTTTAATATTCTATTTTAAAGACGATTTCTAAGCACTTTTAGAGGTCCTTTATTTCGAGACACTCCATCACTAGAGCTTTGCATTCTACTCACAGTTTATTCCTATAGCTTTCATACATTTGTCACATCTTTTACTCATTTCACCCTACACCTTCTCTATCATTATATAGTACACTCAGAATATTTTCTCATCTCTGGGACTGATAATTATCTGTACTGATCAAACAAGCACTAATTTTTACATATACTGGAATGTTATCTAGTTGAAGAGTTGATAACATTACCCCCAGTTAAATAGTTCCTTTGGTATAACATATAATTCACTAAAAATCCGACAAAATGTTCGCTTGTATGTTGATCTCTAGTAAAGTTTGCAGACTGACATGTTCTGAAGACGCTTAACATCTTTTATTGTTGGTCTACAGAGAACAGTGTGTTCTTTTGCATGTGATTTCATCACTCTAGATATCCTCGTATCCTTACTAATTTTTTCCCGACGACAGCTGCTGCAAATTCCATGTGCTGTACGCATGCACAGGTGACCAATGCGCTTTAGAGACTAGATGGCAATTTGTCTGAACGAGGGAAAAAAAACAGTGCTGAAATTTTAGCCCTGGAGGCCTCACTGCCTGGGTGAAAATGCCTAAAATTCTGAACTTCAGATTATATTAGGAAAGAAGCTTGAAATAAACTTTCTTTCAAGTTAAATGTTATGTAGGATAAAGCCAAGAAAGCACCAATAAATCAAACATTTGGTAGCTATGGATTTCAGTGTCCTAGATAAAACGTCTCTTTTGCTAATTAGTAAAATGTTAATTTCTTTTTGGGGGCTGTTGACGGAATGTTAATCTCACTGGGTTTTTAAGTTTTTAACAAAGAAAGAGATTGAAAATTTAATGCAACTCTTGCTTCATTGCACAAAATGTGTATGTGGTTTAGTAGAGTTATGATACTGTACAATGTGCAGAGTAATGGTGCAAGTGTGATTTACATTGCATCAAATGAAATGAAATTAGAAAAAAAGGAAACATCAAGGAAAAAGAAACGATAGTAAAGCAGGTGAAACTTAGATGAAGTAGTTCCACTTTTTTGTTGAAATCTTCTAGTTGTTTGTTTTTGGGGCGATTAACTCAAGTGGCTCATTGCCCCCTAACCTCTTTGCTGTGTCATTTTTATGAACACTGGATTTGAGAATAACTAATTGAGAATGTACACAATGTTTGCAGAATGTAGCCCCACATTTCTTTTCAGGGAATCACCTTTCAAGAATTTTCCTAATGGGTGGGGGCAACCTGCTCCCATACTCTCCCAAACGATGTGCAGTGTGTGTCTTGCCGAGGCATGTTTTTCATTCAAACCTTAGCCGCCTACCTTTTGGATGGAACCTGCTACTTAAAAAACAACTTACTACCCTATGGGACTCAGTTGGTGACATTCTTATAAACATGTATTTATTAAACAGGCTTACCAGTAGTCAGTGAAACAGCAAAAGATCTTGACACTACATGTACAAGTTCACTTAACATGTGACCCTTGATATGTGTAAACAGTGCTCTGGTCAGAGAGTTAAAACTCACATGGGACAAAGCACAAAATAGGGTAAACTGAGAAGAATTTGATTGTTTTGTCATGTCCTATTGGGACTAAGAGCTAAATAAATAGTTATCATTATTAGAGGCTAAGGTACATGTATGTAAGAAAACAGTGTTTTGCTAAGCATTTCTCACTTAAAGATTGAAATGATTTGTCTAGCTCCTCACTCGTAGTGATTCAACTTCCAAATACTACATTTAAAAACAACATGTATTCCAACTGAATGGAATAAAACAAAGCATAAGACTACAAGTACGTATTGTGGACCTATTTCGTCTATACCTGAGCCATGAATTCACTTGGAGTTGCTATTCTATCAGTAAGAGCTAGCTCAGATAAAAAAGTAATCTGTTCCTTGTATTCCAATCACTATAGTACACCATCAGAACTACAGTGATAATTGACATTCATGTGGACAACTAACATGATACTTTGCTATTATTATTATTATTATTATTATTATTGCTGTTATTTTTATTATTATATTTAATATAAATTATAATTTATTATATTTAATATAAATTATACTTCATAAACACAGTCACATTTGTCAGTATACCTTGTGTAGTGAAACATGTTTTAATTTGTTTCACTTCGCTACAAGGTTTTATCAAGGAAAAGGGGTTTTGGGTAGTGGTTTATAAGACAGACGTGTGACTAATAATCTAGAAATAATCATTTAGTCATGTCATAATGTCTTCAGTTCTAAAAACAAACATGTTACCTGTGAGACGTTAAGTAATTACTTACATAATTTAGGCGTATGTGTATGAACTACAACCCTGTGATTCTGCTCTGTCACTAGTTGTTTACAGCTGACATTGTGTGATTGATCTAACTATACAATAAAAATACACTGCCAACTAGCAATGCTATAACAACATGCTATAACATGCTCCTCTCACTCCCATTTTCTTTTCAAGCAGTATTGGACATAGACTTTAGAGTTTCTGGAGTCAACTTTTTTTACCTTGGAGTGCTAGATGGTAAGTCTGTGTATGTATGATAATTTTCTATTAAGATTTGGATTTTTAAATTTTAGGTGTTATAGGTCAGTCAGGTATTAAAAGCTTGGTCTGAAATCATCCTTACATATTTCACAAGGTTCTGATTTCAACCATAAGTTATAGCATCTGTGAGGAAGTATACTAGAAGAAGCCGTGCATGAGTGCTGTAACATAAAGTTTCTTTTTAGTACATACACCTGTGTACCTTATACTGAACAGTGATGGTTGGTGAAGCAGTCATTAACTGTAAATAAATGTGCTTTTAAAACACACACAACATACAAATTGTAATGAAGCCTTGCAGAAAAATACTTTGTTTACTTTGTATAGGAGGGGTGGACTCTTTCATGACGAGAATCGACATGGCAGAAATGACTGCAACATCTATTCCTGATTGGACAATTAACAGTGAAATCTATGGGATGAAGCTATGCAGACTACCAGGATTGGAAAAGGTACAGAATATCAGCCCAGAAATGTTGTACTGAATGTAATTTCGCTTGAAGAGTTTTAAAAGGAACAATACAATCATAGTATTGTAAAGGTCTGCTTGATAGATCATGACAGTTTTTTTAGACAAAAGAAGTGAATTGTTGAGCTCTTTTATGGAAGCGAGTTCAGAGATTGGAAGGAAACTGATTGGCAGAAATATTTGCAAGCCAAGCAAAGAAAGTGTAAAAACATACAAGGATTATGTCGTTGGTAGGGAAATAAAAACCATGCTAAAAATAGCTGTGGACATTGCAGCTTTCACTTTCGCTGTGTGACAAACAAGATTTGTGTTTACTTTGCAAGTTTATTATGCCAGAAGAGACGGTTGTTAGTTCGTTTGTAATTTTGAGTGTATATCTTGTGGATTTAAGCGACTGAAGTGAATTCTTTGGCTATTTCATCAAACGAGTGGAGAAATTTGAAGGAAAATCAGATATTTGTTGAGGTAATCTAGAGCTTGCCAGAACTTGCGGCATCAACCGTTCTAAAATTGGTTGTGGTAGCATAAACCTCTGATTGTGTCACTTGTGCGACTACTTTGTTTGGCCTTTACTTGTGGCAAATTAAATTTTGACTTTTACAATGTAAGGAAGACAGGTGTTGATAGCGTTATTAATATTATTGTGTGATACTGGTTTCCACTACATCATCAGAGATTTCACAACGGCTAAGAATGATGATGCAATAAATACTGTTTGTGTTGATCAAGTGATGTGTTGTCTACAGTAATCAATGAATCATCAAGGATTGTGTTGGAATGTGCACTGCATTGTGAATGTAGTGCTAAGAAGACAGTTAAATCATCAAAAGCACGGCTATAAGATCTAAAAGATCTTGTTAAACTTGAACACCACAAGTCTTTGAGATTTTGGACATTTTACGGCTTCTAGATGGATTTCTTAGCTTTAACTGGTATGATAATCAATCTTAAACAAATTTTCTGTGACATTTCCATCATTGTTCATATTGTGTTTAATATGTAGTTTTTCTCAGTTCTGTTGTTGTTGAAATGTTGAGTGGATGATTAGTAATTCACTAGACTTGCTGATGCAGCAAGTCTGGAATATAATTGACCAAAATACTAAATCCATACACTATTCGGAAACCTGAGTAAATATTGCTCATGGCACCTTCATATCCTCCTTTTACACATGAACATGAACAATTTTTTCGGCAACAATCATTGACCCTGCATGTAAAGAAAGCACTGCACTGAGTGATTCAATTAGTGCTACTGCATTTGATTGGGGATACACAGTCCCACTTTTTCAATTTGGTGTTTGGGTGGGGAGTTGGCGATTTATCTGTTCAGGTTTGGTGCATGTAGGAGACATTTTTTATCTCTTTAGCTGTAATGTTACTGATGTGTCAATTAAACATATAAGCTTGGCTGACCAAATGCACATATGCATCAAAACGTCCACGTATGTTCAGTTGTCTACATGTAGTGAAGGCAAAATATGTTTTGATAGAATAACTTATATTACTTATATCTTATTTTTGATATAATTTAATAACAAAATTGTATAATAGTCCAGTTTCCAATTCACTATGACCACTGCTTAAAAGGACTGAAAACGCATTGGCACACGGTTAGCCTCGACCTAAAGTAAAATATTCACAAATTTCAGTGAGAAGGTGACTTGTTTACAGCTGTGTGTATTGTTTAATTTTCAAATTTTTGACACCTTCCTGCCAGTATTTGTGAATGTTTTCTTTAGGTCGATGCTACCCAACCAGAAAAAAAATTGTCAGTGAGAGAAAATTTGCTTTTGTAGGAAAAAAAACAACCAGTCGCCATGTTCTAATAAAAAATTCGGTCTCACATTATCTGGACACCAGTTCCTGAAAGGACGAATAAACTATACCAGGTATAACAGTTGTTCCAGAGATAAATCTGCTATTCTAGGAATAACTATACCAGGAATAAAAATGGGTTCCCAGAAGCACTATCCTTGGAATAGCTATTCCTGGGATAAGTTTGCTACTCTAGGAATATATCTTCTGGCAAAGGGGATTCCACCTGACAAACAGATTTGGCGGAAAATTAAGTGCAATGCACGTGGGCTGCCTTGGGTTAAAGCACTGCAAAGGGAGTGAAGGACGAAATTTTTCTGTATCCGTGTAAACATGGACTCTGAAGAGCATACCGGAAACGGTGCAGACTGTGAGGTCGATAGTTGCAAATTGTGTGGGTTTATTTTTTTGGAGAAGCAAAATATTGTTGGTGAATTCGCAAAAAATGTTTGAGACCATGGTTGGTGCATACACTGTAATTAGCTGATAATTCCCATGTTTGGTCAACATAGTTGCGGGGCCCGTGCAACGGCGATTTGCATATTGTGGAAAGTTTCAGAAGTTGTGCAATGATCAAGGAGAAAATAAAATAATAAGTAAGCTTAAGTTTGAGTTCTTGACTAGCTTTCCTCGCAACCAAAAATAACTGTGCGCATTAAATGTAATTAAAACGCCTTAAATGCGGCAGTCTGGAAAACAGCAACAGGCCGGCCATCTTGTTTTCACAGATTTATCCCTGGTATAGCAATTTATTACTACCTCGCAAGGTGTAATAAATTTATTGAAATAAGGCACATTTATCTGGGGAATAGAGTTATTCCTCCTTTCAGGAACCGACCCCAGGCCAAAAACAACTTACGCTCCACTTTTAGGCTTGGCTAAATCTTTATACTAAGTAATGTAAGTTGTGGGTCAATATTATTCTTGGTACAATTTAGTTTTTTTTGCTATGTTTCATATAAAATTACATTATTATATGTAACCAGATACAGCTGTACCAAAACAAAGGAAAACAGGAAATTGTATCAATGGTAGGACTCAACAGTATTAGATACCTACAAGTGCATGTATAGGGTAATACAAACATTGAGCTATGCTGCAAAACCCAACATACAGTCTTCATAAACCTGAAAATGTGACTTGTGCTTGTCATAAATTTAGATTTTGAGCTTATTTGATTGTTACATATTTGATCTATTCTATGAAATATTTTGGCTACTATGCGTGCTCTCATTGGTCAATAGATCTGTTTAGATGAGAGTATGTAAACAGGGTGGTGTTTTTTTATATTTGCACATATTTTTGAGAACCATTTTATAAAACAATGGAGAACTTTTTCCGCGTTTACATAGCCTCATCTAAACACTCAAAGGAGGGGGTCTGTCTGTAACAATGAGGTTTCATGTCCTTACATCTTTCTTTGTAATCACAAGTTCTTTAATTTACGTATTGAACTTGCAAGCCCTTAATGACTTCAGTGCTTTTCATATTGAAACATTTTATTTGTTCTTTCGTGGATATTATAAATTGTTCCAATCAAGAGAATAATGTCATATTTCTCAGTCAGTTGCTCTGCTGTATATTGACTGAAAAATTGGAATAACCTTTTTTTTGGTAGCAATTGTACTCCCAAAAATTAGCCATCCATTTATCAATTATTTTGTCTATTTTTATTTTGTTTTCCAGGTGCCTTTCAAATGTTGCATCTCTGCAGAATTAGAAAATGGCCTCATTAGCATCCCTGTGGCCTCTGTGTCACATTCAGGCCACAAGGTACCATGCATGTGTAAGGCTGACTTGTATGTATGGAACGCCATACCTGCCTTATGATATTTATTTACATTATTTGTGGTGGTTTTTTTATTATATGTGGTGGTTAAGCATTATACGCGGTGACTTATTAATTATATTCGGTTCCTAGTCCGT
>Ga0126343_10000967_pt1 | contig 12540 bp, 16 predicted proteins | sample Cyp2metagenome_FD_92531 | JGI IMG/M metagenome (GOLD analysis project Ga0126343, IMG submission 92531) | Coral microbial communities from Lord Howe Island, Old Settlement Bay, Australia - Cyphastrea 2 metagenome | ecosystem: Host-associated > Invertebrates > Cnidaria > Coral ... | reverse complement strand
AATAATGAAGAGAAGTGCTGAATACCAGCAAGGTGCCAGTTCCTGTAGAACACAGACACGTTATTTATTTTGATAAATCTGTTGTTCCAAATTATTTGGTTGAGCACTTCTTCTTTAAATTGTAGGGCGTCGACAACATCACTTACAAATAGTTGATCAATTTTGACTTCAATGTATAAACAGCCTTACCATCAAGTGTTTGGCGGGGACTTAAGTTAAGAATTGTCTTGCTCCCTCTTTGGGTGCAGAGGAAAGTTCTATTGAACAACTGGAATTGAGACTTAATGATGCTGAAGATCCTAGCCCAAATTGGAGGATCCAGTTCGTCTTCCCAGACACAGAATGGAGATTCCATGAGAGTGTTTCCATCGAAGCGCTTTGTTTGGCCAGCCTTGTTGACTTCATCAATGAAGTCGACTATTACTAGCTTTATGTTGTATGATTTGGGTTCCTTTTTTTGCCTGCCAAAAGGGACAAACCATCCAAAGGAAGAAGGCTGATGCAATGACGGAGAGAGCGGATGATTCTGTTGGAACCTAGCATGCCGCCCACATTTTCAGCAAGTACATTATCGCATTGCAAAGACTGTGTAATGGCAGAAGCACTAGCCGTAGGCGTCTGAGAGTTTCATTATGGTAGTAAATTGACATCAACGTGCAAATTGCTTCATCACAGCAGTAAATTGATATAAAGGTAGAAATTGTTTCATCATGGTAGGAAATTGACATCAAGGCAGAAATTGTTTCATCACAGTAGTAAATTGATATCAAGGTAGAAATTGTTTCATCCCAGTAAATTGACATAAATGTAAAAATTGCTTCATCATGGCAGTAAATTGATATCAAGGTAGAAATTGCTTCATCATGCATGGTAGTAAATTGATATCAAGGTAGAAAATGCCTCGTCATGGTAGTGAATTGAGATCATTGTAAACATTTCTTCATCACAGCAGTAAATTGATATCAAGGTAGAAATTGTTTCATCACAGTAGTAAATTGACATCAAGGTAGAAATTGCTTCATCACAGTAGTAAATTGATATCAAGGTAGAAATTGCTTTATCTTTGTAGTGAATTGACATCAAGGTAAAAATTGCTTCACCGCAGTAGTAAATTAATATCAAGGTAGAAATTGCTACATACTGGTAATGAATTGATATCAAGGTAGAAATTGCTTCATTACTGTAGTGAATTGATGTCAAGGTAAAATTTGTTATGAAGGTAGAATTTCATACCATCTATCACATTGACATCAAGGTAGAAAGACTTCTTCCGTTACAGCATTGTTACACATCACCCAACATAAATCATTTTGAAACAAGGGGCACACTATAAAATTGAAGCGTAGACATGGGCACAACATGAATGAATGAAACATGCAAGAACGCTTTAATAAAGGTTAACAAAACTGATAGCACACAACATCATTTGTAATTTTGTCTTTTACTTCTTTGTAATTATTGGTTAAAAAGTAGAGTTTTCACTGTTTTGTATAGTACTATATCCTGACCCATGCCAACAGTGAAAGATAGGGCGAAAACCCGATGACGGGCAAAGGGGAGAGTAAGACATGGGTCAGGGTAAAGGGAAGGGCGGGTGGGGTATGAGGTTCCGGACCATATGCCGCAGACCCGTGCATCCCCGAGAGCTCTGGTAGAACTTCCAGCTGACCGTGTGTTAAGTAGAAGACGATATCTTCTGGTGAGATTTTATCTTTCACAGTGCACATGACCCGGGACAGTACTATATCCTGAGCCATGCTCACAGTAAAAGATAGGGCAAAACCCGAGGTACAGCCCTACCGGTTTGGTATTCACGCCGAATAACCCAATCCCACTCCCACTTTAGTCCCTATGGTCCTGGAGAAGCAAGAGGCTGATGTAGATGTGGTGGGCGGGTTAATAACGTTATACAAATCACATATTCAAATGTTCTTCTTTCTGGGGGACTGATGTTGTAATAGGGGGACAGCGCTGGGAAAGGGAGCGGGAAGGGCCGGTTCGAAACCTTGAAGCTGATTTAGTTGGCTATAACGGGAACAGGTGTCCAGTGTGGCCTGAGAGATCCATGCCGCAACTGAATCAGGCTGCAGCGACTTATGAAGCTGCAAGTAGTGTCTAGCCATGCGGTGTGATTTCCAGCCCACATGCTCTACGATGTCGTCCAGGGCACTCCCAGTAAGTGCCATGGTAATGGCTCCCCTGCAACGGAAGCTGTAGAGGGTTTTGTGGGATCGGCTGGCTGCTTCTAGGTAGCTCTTTAGACGCGCCTCGGCAGCATCTGTGGAGAACGGATCAGGAAGAATGAGGTTTCCTTTGAGTCGTGCGGAACAAGGGACCGCTGTGAACAGAGATCGTAAGCGCCGTGCAGATGGAGATGTAATCGTCTAATGCCTTTAAGGGGCAAATGGCGGTGTTTGGATGCCTTGCAACGGCAAATACATGAGAATCGCCAGACCGGAGTGTTTTCCCAAATACATGGTTAAACAATATCCCTTTGTCTTTGGGGAATTGTAAAATTTCAGCAGCCTTGACATGGGAGAGATCAGAAGGTCGGTCACCAGAGATAAAGTGTAACTTGAAATAGGCCAGGTCTCTAGCGTGAATGTAGAGATGAATGGGGTCAGTACCAGGAGAATGGAGTTTTCCAGAGATAACCTGGCATAGAGCGACTAACTCCCCCACAAAGAGGGGTTCAGCTTGCTTCGGGTTGGCCCTGGCATTTAGCTGTTCTTCGGTCACCGCTTTTAGGTAGCTTTTTACCGAGGCATGTGCCGCAGGATTAGGTGTAAGAGTATCTGACAACGTGGTACCAGAGGCCTCGAGGTGATCACAAAGAATGGCCCGCAGTTAAAGATTCCACTAATTCCCAAAACTTTGGGGCGAGTTTGACATCAGAGTCTGACCACTCCCTTGGTGGTTGATCCGCAGGGTTCGCTGCGCTCGGCACCCACTCTAGGTGAAGAGCGGCATTCAGGGGGAGAACAGTCTGGAATATCTGTTTCAGAGCGTGGTTTATGCCTTGATTTCGGCATCCTCCTCGTAGCCATGCATAGTAAAGTACTTTGTTATCGACCATCACGTCCACGCGTGAATTCACGAGGTGTGAAGAAAAGGTTTGGAGTGCCTTAAGCAAGGCAAATACTTCTTTAACTGCGATGTTGTGGCGTCCAAGGTCTCCTTCAAAGTAGTTTCCAGTGGACTCAACTCCTCTGGGAAGAGATAAGTTGCACCCCAACGGGGTGCAACTTATCTCTTCCCGGGGATGCCAGCAGTTTGACAACCTTATGTTCTGCGGTGCGCCACGGGGCACAGCCCATCCAGGAATCCAGGAAACGCCAGGTTCTAAGGAAAAATAAAAGGTGAATGTGTGCGAACAAGGTCCTGGGAAGGGAAGACCGACTCTTTCCGCCACCTGAATGCAAGCAACTGAAGGTTCGATTACCAGACAGTAAATCTAAACCCAGATGAATCAGTCAGCTAACACGGAGTCCAGGGATATCTCCCCGGAATGTGACCAAGGATGCACAATAGAGATGAAAGGGAATACACAGTATAGAAGAAAAGGCACCGTAGCCTTTATTGTTAATCTGCGTTAATCTGTGCGAGGCTTTTTTGAGGCTGGCCGATCTCACCATTTGTGACAATCGCGGGTGAAGTGGCCAATGTCGCCGCAAGCATAGCATTTCTCATTGGCTGTGCTCCTTCAACGGTTGTTATGGTCACGTCGGAAAACTGGGATGTTCGGTGTTCCCCTGATACTACCCAGGTTGCTTGTAGGAGCGTACTTCGTGATGTCGCACGAGTTTATCAGCTTCTCGCTTGGCTTCGGATGCTAAACAGCCGAAGATAGTGGCTTGAAGATCGACCTGGCGACCTGCCTGTTTAGCGAATGTCAGTCTGTCCCAAAGCGCTGACAGTTTTGCTGTGTTGTCCGCTTGGGATAGGCGAGTTTCATCTAAGGTTGCTCTCAGCTTGTTCAGAGCCACAGTATCATTAAAATCGATAGCGTGACAATATGCTTTAAGCTTTTCACGCAGACAATTGAAGCAGAGTGTGTGATCCATCCGTTTGAGAGAACCTATCTCTCCTTTCAATTCCTTCACTAGGCTGACCAGTTCCTGAGTGTAAACAAAATGACAGGTGATCAGAAGATGAAAACAAACATGCCATAAGATCAGTCCACACCAACCAGAGATTATATCTGGGTTGGGGAACACCTACTTCTATCTGTTATCACGCTATAAGCCTCAAGACATTAGTACAAGCATTGCAAACGTCCCCACAATCCACACGCAATTCCAGTCACGCACACAAGGGTGTCTATCAGTTACGGCAATCACAAACCATGCAGGTTCTGAACAGCATGTATAATTCGATATAGCAGGTGCGATCAACGCAATAAACATACTATGACCAGCAGCACATGCACAGTGGAAGCGCGATATAATGTGTCTAACTGGTATGAAACGTGACGCGGGCGCTGTGTAAAGGCGCTCTCCGCCACACGATAGCCTCTTATGACACACGATAACCTCTCATGGGATTATCCCATGTGGTGGTCTATTTTTCCACCCAAATCCAAGGTATCAATCACTCGATATCACACACCAGTTTTCTGTGTTGGTCGCACACTAGACCAAAATTGTAATTGCATAACAGCATCTGCCAGTTTTCTGTGTTGGTCGCACATTTTGATCTCTCAGAGAAGAATGTGGCTATCGAGGTGAGTTGGTACACGCCAGTTTAGTGAGTTGGTCGCACAATAAAACTCTCATGGATGTTATCGCACACGGCGACCTATTTAACCATGCCATTTACGCTATTAGTCACATAATAGCATATGCCAGTTTTTTGTATTGTCACACATTCATCCCTGCATTACAAGGCTGCCTGCTATGCAGCTCCCACTCATCTGTATTGATCGTACAGACCAATTTAGGTGAATGTAGAACACGTGATGATCTATGAAATCACACATACCTTAGAAATCATAAAACAAATGCATGATCTCATACAGCTGCAGATGTATGTGTGTTTTTATATTTGACGACCCGTAGGTTGATTTACCATGATAAGACACATTCTTGCACGACACAGTATTAAAAATCAAGGTGGGAGTAGAAAGTAAAAGAGGATGGGCAATGGCTAGTCTAGTCTAGTAGTCATACTGAGTACGACTAATATGCTCCACGCTGCGGTATGTACCCAGTCAAGACCACTGGTTAACATACACCTAATACGGCAGGAAAGGCACGCAAATGAGAATCACACTAAATACGATGGCAGAGCCCAAACATGAAACGCGAAATCTAAGGGTGACTATAGCCAAACAAGGACCACTATGGCAAGGCCTCGCACACTGAGAAGGCTACTAGACAATCCCTAATTTTAAGGATATGACCCAACAAAGCAACCACAATAAAAAGCCTGCGCTAAAACCGAGCAAGACAAGGGTATAGGAGCCAAGCGAGAAGATCCCTTGTGATATTAAATCACTGTGCATGCTATACCGAAGTAAGCTAACCTGATATGAGGCTTTGGAGGGGCTCATGGATGTGGCCGAGGAGCCCACTGTGGCCTGACTAGTTGTTGCTTGTGTCGTTGAAGTAGTTGGGGCAGTGGGCCGCGAGTCAGTGGGAGCTGTTGGCTGTGTAGCGGCGGAACTCTACTCGGAGGCGACCGTCGCATTGGTCGCTCCAGTGGAATTGTTTGTCAAGATGTTAGTGACGCTTACTTCAGGTGTTTGAGGGATCTGGCTCATGTTGAAGACTAGTTCGTGTTGGAGCGTGAGGAGACACATCCGGCAAGCATGGTGTGTTGAATAAAAGATGATATCTTCTAGCGAGATAGTATCTTTCACAATGCGCATGACTCGGGACAGTAAGTTATCATTACATGTATAAACTGGAACAAATGGATCAATACATGTATATGTGTGAGCTGCAACAGAACGCGAAGTCTAATTTTTATCAGTGTGAACAAAGTTAACAGTTTTAAAGTTTCTCTGCGGCTTTTATAGTGCTTATATACAATTGTCAGGTTAACAAAACTGATGAATACAACACTTTTGATCTTGACTTACTTGCACAATGGGAAGTGTTGATCATGAACAAAAACATATTGAATGCAACACGCATTAACAGTTAAGGCAAAGTCTATTTTATGGATGTTAACAATGTTTCCATCTTTTACAATTTCTTTTGTAGCGTTTGTGCTAAGAAGTACTTTTACATAATCTGAGTTTTTTTAAGGTCATTTACCCTGATGAAACATGCGTTGTATGTTAAATACAACACAGCAGGGAGCAGGGATGGTGCAGTGGTGAGAGCGCTTGCCTCCCACCAATGTGTCTTGGGTGCGATTCCCAGACCCGGTGTCATATGTGAGTTGACTTTGTTGGTGGTTCTTGCCCTTGCTCCGAGGGTTTTTCTCCAGGTTCTCCGGTTTTGCTCCCCCCTCAAAAACCAGCATTTCTAAATTCCAATTCGATTGGGAATTCGAGGGCCACGGGTTTATCAGTAGAAGACTGTTGTGTGTCACCCTCGTTAAACAAAGTCAATTTATTTATTTATTATTTTATTTAAATATCAATAGCATTAATGTTTATAAGTTTGTGTGATTCTGAATCAAAACTCAGCTTAAGGAGCTAAGAACTTAATATTGCCTTGATTGTGTCATCATCTGGTGCTATTTCTGTGCATGACATATAGTAAACAGCTTTTGCACTACCTGGTGGACATAGACATTAAGATTAAGCTTTTGTCTCAAGTCATCTTGGTTCTGAACAAGGATTCTGAAGCTCCATTGCATATTGCAAGCAGTTAACTTCTGAGACATCTTACATTTTTGCAAAAAGAAATCTTGCCTTTGATGGTGACTTTCTTTGCTCAGGTACAACAGGAACTGTATTTGTTTATGTTGTTTACTCCAATAATGCTGCCTATTATATCTTTGGAGGTGGAAATGTTTTCCACCATAGGCAGTGGTGCTGTGAAAGGTTCAACAGATTCAATTGAGCACTCTGATTCCTGCTTTTAATCTAGTAGCTTTATGCAAAATTTGAGCCGGATTGTGACAAAGCGGCCAAACTTGGTATGCAGTATCCTTGGCATATGAGTATTTGGTATGAACAGCCTCGGACAATAGGCCAGCCAACACAAGGATTTCCTATTAATTTTTAATTCTGAAACGAAAATACATTAAGCACGATTTAAGACTTTATCGATATATGAAGTTTCCCAAGTGGCATTGCAAAAAGGAATTAAGAGTAGGTAAGAATTGCTGTCCCTTGCTAATCAGCAGAAGAGAGAAGGCAAAATAAATTTGGCCGCGTTTATCGCCAACTGCGGCTACAAAGCAGTGGAAGAGGCACTATGGGTTGGATGGGAAATGGAAGAAGCTTCAGCTAAATTAGAGAGAAACCAGAAGATGTGAATGGAAATACTTCAGGAATTTCTAAGAGAAGAATCTGTCTCCACTTGTAACAAGAAGTGGCTTACTATTGCCAAAGATATCACAGAAGCCGTTAGAAATCTTCTCGTCAAAGGCCGTGGAGAATGTTGCAACATCTTCCTTAAAGGGCCTTCAAATAGTTAACCATCGTGGTCAGTTGTGCATGTTAACTCCGTGGAAACCAGAATTTGTCATGTCCCATGAAATCGCAATATAAAAAACGGATTACTGTAAACATTTCACTGAGTTTCAATTAATTGATTTATTTTGCATTTTAACTGAAGTACATGTATTCTTTATGGTGCTAATAGCATATAACAGTCAGTAGCAGGTATTTTACCCCTTATTATCAAAAATACATTGAAAAAATTGAGTATTCACTGCTTGTACCAAATGAAATAGACTTACCCGTATTACATATGCATGGCTGGTAGTCTCGCTATGAAAACATACCGTACAAGTTAATATCTTGGACAATTTCCTTTATTTCTTATTACATCATTTAGCTGTGCATTCATTGATCCGATTAAATTGTTGATAGTTTCAATCCGTATTCAGTATGTTATGTTCACCACTTGTTGTTTGAATTGCTCAAAAGGATAAGCCCATGATATCGCCCTTTTTGCAAGCGCTGAGTTTTGGGATGGGTTATCATCTTGTAATCAAATGCGACTCTTTAATTTGTCTGCTGTTGGAAACATAGTATCAAAGTTTCTGTCAATGAAATTGGAAAAGTATACACCATTTATCTTCTCATAGGGCTCGCAAATAATCACAGCTTTTCCGTAGCTGATGGCCACCATGAGTTTTAACACTTTCCTGACAGTTCTCTCTTTTTGTGCCGTGGATGTATAACCCAAGGTAAGCCTCTCTGATATATTTTCCCATGTCCTCTCCTTTGTTGCGCAAGCTTGCTCACAGGGATTGGATTTGTGGGCAAATCCAGTTCCGTCCAAAAAGAATGATAAATGCTCAGTCCAATAATTCTCAGGTAAGTTTTTCTTGCACCATTTAGCAAAAGATAACCTTGTTTTTAGATCATCTCTCTTTAGAAGCCCTTTTTTGTGCTTGTAGATAGTAATGACGTTTGTCATTTAAGAATCTGGTGACTGCTCTTACCGAGACTTCAGAATGGTTCACTCCTGCTTGTTGTATGATGCGTAGAGCATAAAAGTTCCCTTCCTCTCCTCTTAGTGTTACAATGCCCCTGGACACCCTTTTTTTGATGCCGGCCTTTGATAATGCTTGTTTACACCACCTCCTTGGGCGATTCTCAAAACACTACTGTGTGAAACGCCACAAAGATCCGCCACTTTCCGCAAAGAACAAATTTGTCAATTAAGCTTTGAATTTTAGGGTCCACATGTTCTTGAAAGGCGCAGTAAGAAGAAAAGCTTGGGTGAACAGGTCTTTGGAACAGGGAACAACTCTTAATAAGGGTTCAATTATTAATCCTGCTTTGAAGTTTGGTAATAGGGAAGCACAGTTGGGACACAAGTCTCTAGATATGGGGTATACCGTTTAATATGGAAAGTTATAATAATTAATTCCTTTTCTTCCCCACTCATGATTAATAATGATTTATGAAATTCATAAAGTATATTGCTTACTAGACAAAACCAATAAAATCAACCCCATAGAAATCAGTACAATTCTCAACTTGTGGTCTTAATAGACCTGTTTCAATATCTGTCATTATCATGCACTTGTTGAAAGGGATTTTGACTAGGTGTCGGGGAACGTAATTAAGTTTTGCAATACATCTAAGTGCTGTCTTAGTTAACTGTGACCAATATTGGCAGTAAGAACCTTGCCTCAAGGCTCTTAAATATTGAAGATGACTTTGACTAGCTCCTTTCAACATTCCAGTGTGCACAAGTCTCTACATGCTACAAAATAGCGAGCGAGTTACAGAGAGGTGTATAATACAGTTTAATGAAGTTACAGAAATACATCAATAGTGGTTCAGTTGTAGAAATGTACTAACAATTTTTGCACAAGCAATGCTGTATATGGAAAATAATAATTTTTAAATCCCTAAGAATCAGGTTATCTGTGGGCACAGTGATTCTTATCTAGGGCTAGGTAACCCAGGGTTAGTGCAAAATTTGAATTCAGATACAAAAGTTAAAAAGCTAATTTAGTTTAATTAGTTTTGTCTAAAATTTGATAATTGCATGCTCTAAAAGGAATAGAGAAAATTATCCAAGAAAGTGCTTTTCAATGAAACAAAAAGAAACCTGGTCTAGTCTTGTGTATATATTATATCAGCACGTGTTGCCCTACTTCTCTTTTCCAAAAACCTTTTTGGGCATACTGGGTAAATGTCCGATAAACATCATGCGAGCCAATTCCTTTTAAAAGATAATTTCTCAATTGTGGTACAGTACTTGCTGAATGCTGTCAGCCTTTTAGCTATAAGCTGAAGAAGCACTGTTTTGGTCTTCATAGAGGTTGTCATCATCTTCACTGTCACTTCTACATTCATTGACAGTCACCGTTTCTCTCACGGGAAGACTCAATAGACGAGGTTCATCTTCTCTACTGCTTATTCAGTCTGTACTTCTCTCGTCTTCTTGGTGCTCCAAACATGGCAAGTCATATTCAAACAACAGGGAAGGAAATGACACATCTCTATGAATTTCAGAGCTTTTAAATACACTAGCTATGACGCAATACTCAGAATTTGTCTTCTGACAAAGACGTCTCTTCCCCTGTCCTTGGTAGAGCAATCATCTAACCCGTGATCCACTGACGATGTAAGCAGCTGATGTTGTTGAGTATTGTGATCTATTGTATTCACCATTTCCATTAGAAGTAAAGTGATCTCTTCTCATACTCTATCCATCAGGAAGTAGAGGTCTATCGCCTTTCTCCTTAGTATGGCAGGGAGAGCTGCAGTCCTTGAATCCCTGGAGCATTAACCTCCACCCAGACTGCTGAATCAGCAACCTTTAGAAATTGAAAGTTAAAGAGGCAGCGAATACGTGGTACTGCATTCTAGTTTGTTGTACTTGTTTATGGTGGTCCTCAACGATTTGGTGGCTTTTGAACTCTGTCTAGACAATCGTTCGGCAAGTGCATGACCTTCTCTACGATCATAAAGATCCATCTGTACCATTGGCTTCTATAGGTAAATTGAAAAGTTAACATCAGAGAAAAGAAGCTATTGGTTATTCACCATGAACAATTTGCAAAAATTGAAGACTCCCGAACCAAGAAATTAGCGAAAGAAACTGTCATGATCAAAGAGATCACGGCCATCACAGTGGCAAATTCAGAAATGTCCGAAATGCGGGGAAAAGATTCCGCAAACTACATGCTCAAGAATTGCAAAGTGCCACTAATGTGGGACCATAAAGGCAGCAAAATGTCAACTGGGCCTTTCCTAATAGTAGAAACCATGGAGAAAGAGCAGTTGCTTCATTTGACCGATAAAATACTTGCATCAATTTAAAAAAATGACGTATTGTCAATGGAGGAAAGTGCCATTGCAGAAAAACTTTTGTTTGTTGAGAACATTTCCATGACATATGATGTTGACAATCTCGTTATTTCACAAGTGGAACACATATCACCAGCATCATCAACCAAATAAACATTGACATGTAACAACTTTTATAGTGCAACTACTTAACCTGATGCAAACAGATTTCATTTGGAATGCCCTAAACATGACGCATGAAACAGTTTTAAAATAGACAGCACATGGAATTGAATACATTTTTGTTGTAACCTTCAAACGCCTTTGAACAGTTTGCAGTAGAGGTTCAAGGGCGATCTTGGTTACAATCACACTGCAGAAAGCACTATTACGTTTCAATTTACAAAGTTTGATTTCAATTAAAAAACCAACAATAATTCTGAACATTTCAAAATACATCTTCTATACTTCTTATTTAGAGTTACAGTTATAATGTACGACAAGAAAGAATTCTTTCTGTAAATAAAGGACACAGCATAAAGAATATCACAATTAATGTAACATAGTCTAAATAGAAAGCTCCTTAAGTCCTATTCCACCTGGAGACTAGACTGTTCACAGTCCCCTATTAGGGACCTTACGGAAGGACAACGAGAACGCTGACGCCGACGTTGACCAGAGGAAGCCCCGCACTACGCACGCGCAATACAGTCAGCCTCGGTTTCGTCACGTTCTGCCTCGTTGGCCCGAACATGAAAATTCTACATTTGCCGTCCTGTGGAGAACATCAGAGCATTTTCATCTACTTCTTTAGGAATTGTCACGGTAAATGCATTTCTCACTCTCTTTTGACCCTCCGAAATTATTAACAAACCTGAAATATTATTTTTGCGTGGTTTTTATCTGCTCAAATTCAGCAGCCAGTCGATGAAGTGGACATACAATCACAACATTATTTTTGTTCGCGAAATCCTCGTCCAGGCGCCATGGCTCCACAGGTACGGGACAACAGAGAGAGGAGATGTGTGGTCAAAGATTGCCAACAATTTGAATGCCATGGAAAAACCAAGCTTTAAAGTCATCCAGAGGTCAGTTAGAGATAGGTATTCACACATGGAAAAAAAACACAAGACCAAAGTTGCACACAAGGAGCGAGCAAGTGGGATTTGCCCAGAAGAATCGGAAGTTGATCGGGCGATGGAAGAGATAATTCAGCTTTTCGAAGACCATGGCCGGGAGAACGAGAAACTGTCGGACAAAAAGAAGAAAAAAGCAGAAGAAGATGTGACTAAAGCAGAAGAAATGAGAAGGCAATACCTGGAGACTTTTAAGGAAACCCAAAAAAGGAAGGAGAGTGAAACGTCACCGAAAAAGAGACGAGCCAGTGGCTCTGACACAATGAATTACTTGAAAGAGATAAGTGAAGTTGAAAGTAAACGACGAGCAGAAGAGTTAGAATTGAGGCGAAAGGAAATGGAGAAACAGAGTGAGTTACAAAAGGAGGAGCTGAAAATGAGAAAGCAAGAGCTAGATGACAAACAAAACCAAAATGAAGCCATACATCAGCAGATGATGCTGCAACAACAGCAGTTACAGGTACTGATGCAACAACAACAACAGCAATCTACTGCTATGATGGCTCTCTTGGAGAAGGCACTTGCTTT
>Ga0126343_10000966_pt1 | contig 12542 bp, 5 predicted proteins | sample Cyp2metagenome_FD_92531 | JGI IMG/M metagenome (GOLD analysis project Ga0126343, IMG submission 92531) | Coral microbial communities from Lord Howe Island, Old Settlement Bay, Australia - Cyphastrea 2 metagenome | ecosystem: Host-associated > Invertebrates > Cnidaria > Coral ... | reverse complement strand
TGGAGGGTGTGTGTGTTTTTTTTTTTTTTTTGGGTTTATTATTTTGAAGGGGGGACCCCCACCCAATTAAAAAAGCCCGCCCCCCCCCCCCCCCCCCCCCCACCTCCCCTGCCTTTCAACTCCCCTCCACCCCAATGTACCTCCAAAATGCCCCAAGAAAAGTCCTGTTTCTCAGTAGGGAAAGTGGTTGCTATGATGATGACGACGATGATGATAATGCCGATGCCACAGTCAAACACCATGAATCCTTAAATCAGTCTCACCTCTCAAATGAGCATGCCCCTCCTTTCAGCCACAGTTTTCTATAAACCAGGCTTGGGTTGTTCAAAAGGTAGATAAGGCTATCCACCAGATAAAACCGGGGCGAGTAGTATAAATTGAGTTTTGATAGTTGTTACAACTGAGTGGATTAAAACCAAAATCAAAGGTATCACTGTAGCCAATCACATAGGACATAGACAATACTAACAGTAGACCAAACAAAATCAATTACACGTAGCTGATGCAAAGTAACATGTAAGACTGACGGGAATTTTGGAAACGTTTCCACAAGTGTTTTGTTTTCCAAAGTCGCGTATCAACGAAAACGGTGGTAAAGCTTATTGGTAGTTCACGCAAAACTACTTATTTTTGACATTTCAGTGAAAACCACTCTATGATACTTGAAAATGTCCTAATTTGTTTCTTGAATTAATCTGAAATGTCAGTCTTGTAATCCCCTGCTCTCAGCATACCCAGGGGAGAGACTCTCACATGTGGATATCGCTCTAAGTGGGAGTTGGCTGATATTTCAAGATATCATCTGGTATGCAGTGCATTTGGTTGGTATTGACCAATTTTAAAACAGAAGTCTATATACTAGTCTGGGGCATAAACGATTCATAGGATTTAAAAGAACAACCTTTTTCCCAGCACTGTTTTTATTCAGCCTTATCTTCTGAGGTATTTCTATGCTAGCAAATGTTTATACCTACTAAGATCCTTGTAAATAAATATATTGCATTACTCACATTTTTCCCTTTGCGTACTTCGTACATTTTTCCCTTTTCGTACTTCGTCTTTCTTTATTCAAGGGAACTGTCTGTGTGAAAACTCGCTAGGACTAGGTGCTAGTCGTACCTTTAAAGGAAACCTCCACTAAAACAAGAAAATAATTTTAAAGCACAAAACATAATTTTTACAACAAACTTTGTTTCCAGTTTTTCAAAGGAAGGCGTTTGTATCTGAAATAAATAATTTTCAAAAACGCTCATTTTGCTTTTCAAATTTCCCAGGCGTCGCAATCTTGAATAATTGTAACATATTGTGGTTGCCCTATTATTGATAATAGGGCAACCACAACACGTCCCAATTATTCAAGATAGCAGCACTCAGGAAATTTGAAAGCAAAAATAAGTGATTCTAAAATTCACTTTTTTCGATACAAACACTTTTTTTTAAAGAAACTTGTTGACCAAATTTGATTCAAAACATTATTTTGTTCACTTTTAAATTATTCATTTGTCAGAGTGGAGGTTCCCTTTAAGTGTTGAGCCTCAAGAGGTCGAGAAGGAGCTGTAGCAGTACCATTTAGGGTGTTGAGCCAAAAAAAATATGACAGGAGATAGTGTGGTGTCTTAGTATTGATACCTCTTGGGAGTGACAAAAAAAGCCACACCCAGAAAAGAGGATGCAGGCACCTCTTATGGCTCTTGTCAAAATTTCTGTCAAGCACTCCCACCCTTTTTATATAGGAGCTCCCTGGGAGGAAATTACTAATAAACCAACAATAAATATGGATGGCCAACAATGTGGAAGGTCATGATGGCTTGCAAATGATTAACTAGGAAAATACAAAATTTGTTGTTTTGAATTTTGCTAACGTATATTGGAGTTTTCATACCTGAATGGTAAAAAATTATATGAAATAGCGAAAGCCTTGGTTGCATGGACATTGTACTCTTAATTTATCTATAACTATTTTCATGGCTTTAAAAAAGGGTTTTTCAAGAGAAAATCTGACACACACAAAACGTCTTTGTCATGCGAGGTTGTGTGACATAAGTAATTGGATCAAGCCTGACATGCATCGCTTTGAGGATAAATTTTGGGTTAACCTATTGTAGGTCAGGTACAAAGTTTTGATTCAAAATTGAGTTAAAAGATATTACTTACAACTGTGTAATCTTTTTTTTTCTTTTTTTTGCAAATTAGAATTTTTTTATATGAAAGGTTCGTGCCAAGCCTTGTTTTAATGAGGTCGAGGACAAGCCGTCCGCGTTGCGTGACGGTTGCGTGACGATGTTTTTTACAGGACGGTTTCGGCTTCTCCATCTTCGCAAAGTAGGACATCAGTCTCGTTTTTAAACTCGTGTGATTCCCCATTTAGAAGATTATGGCAAACGTCTCCATTCGGCCTAGACTTAGTCTTAACATCATCTCTGGGAATGTGGTTCTTTCCATTCGGAATAAACTTTATAAAGCCTTTGAGCTTCCCTTGCGCTTTATTGCTCGCTTTTTCTTTGAAATCTAGGGAGTCTTCTTCAGAGAAAGGAGCGATTAGAGAAGGCAAGCTGAGAGATGCGCATCCGAAATAAATAGGGTTCCGCGGTCGTTTGACCAACCTGTTTTCATTCACATCCAGACCACTGGATGCAAGACGTTTATCACCAGCGATCACTTCAACTATGCCAGTCTTTCTTCTGCGAGCAATGTTATCATGTTCATAACTTTGGTACTGTGGGCCGTTAACTTTGCGAAATATGCGGTTCTTTTCCTTTTCGCCTGTTTGGCTTCTGCCATTGCTCAATAAGTGTCCGCGAAGAGCTTTCAGCCAAAGCGCTTTATTGGTTTTAGTAAAGTCACTTCCGCAGTTTTGACAGGTTATGCTAACTTCCGAATCACTCCCTGGAAAGCTGTGCATTTTAGGGTTTAACTCGCCTCCAGTTTCACCAAGAAAGTCATCTTTATTCAAGGTACAAGTGGTAGGGTTGTTATCACTACAACGACCATTGTGAGTCGTGTAACCCTCCTCACAGTGAGCCTTCCCTTCCAACCTGTCCTCCATGGTTGAAGGCAATAAACCATCTTTTTCATGATAATCGCAGTCACCCTCCACATCCAAACTGCCACTGGATTTATCTCGGTCGTTAAGTTGCGATTTCAGCTGTTCTAAGCCTCTGACGAGCTCTTGACTTTCAAACACGACGTCATCGCTGTCACCAGTTCTCTCAAGCACTTGTTCGAGTTCGCAGCCTTCCTCGATCATATCCATGGATGCAGGATGTTGCATATTTGTTGGACTAGTCCGCCGACGGGCTGGAAATGTCCTCGGATTCCGCTCGGGACTGCACTCGGCAGTAAACCGATCTCTCGGCAACATGTCCGGACTGAGGGAAAAGGATCGTTTGGTTTTCTTGAACTTCGGTTCGTCGTCGCTGATTCCGCCTTCGCCATCCGTTCTGTTCATTTCGATAGCGGGCAAAGAATGGATTCGTTGTTGCCTGCCTTCTTTCCCTCTCTCCGCGTTGGAATCGACGCTTAAACGTCGCACAAAGGACGCAGAAGGAGAAATGGTTCCTAGGCGGATCTTCGAAGATCGCGGTTGCATGGGAACATTTTTCTCGGGCCTCCAGAGAATTATGTACAATTTAGGTACAAACATACAACAGAGAGTTGAAGAACCGCCTATGATAAACACAAAACAGGTGATGGTAGTCCTGTAGATTCCTTGTGTACCAATGTACGTTGGAATAAATATAGTGACAACGATACAAGTTATGACCATAGTGAAGGTGATAAACTTAGCTTCGTTGTAATTCTCAGGAAGTTTCCTCGTTCGAAATGCCTGATAGGTGCAAATTAATGCGAGGCCTGTATTGTACACCCACCAAATCGCTGTGCAAATATTAGGTAGCCCTATGCACTGTTTCCAGACCACCTTTTTGGTTTCTGAGATCAAGAGGCGGCTTCCTGTCTCGTTGAATAGAACGCATCCTGCTCCAATGAGGCACTCTACAACGGCCAAGCAAATCACCATCAACAGCTGCCACTTCTTGGACAGAAAGCTGGGTGTGCCAGTTTTCAAGAGTTTGCGGTTGAAAATCCTTGATATGCGGTTTGTCTTTGTTAACAGTGTCCCTGCTATGAGCGACGGACACAGTCCAGTCACAAAAGGGATAGCGCGACAGACCTGGTCTGTTCTATCCACAATGAAGACGATAGGAGTAACGTAACACCAAGCGATCCCAACTAACAGAATGTAGCACAGCTCCTTGCTGGAAGCTTTCACGACTGGAGTGTGACGATAGATGTAAAAGACAGCAAAGGTGCAAATGACGGCCAGGAATCCGGCACCTGATATACAAATGATTATCACACCTAGGGTGTCACGCCAGTGTAAAGATGTTGGTTGTATCGGCTCGCAGCGCGAGTGATTATGATTGGCCCAGTATCCTCGCGGGCATGGCGTACAGTCGTCCATATTGGAGTGGTTCGTGATAGCATTTCCACTGCAAGGTCGGCATTCCCAGCAACATTTTGCGTGGTTTTTCTCAGGATTCTTGTGAAATCCAGGCGGACAGGCTTTGCTGCACGTCGAGAAAGGGATGTTTTTTCGCGTGTGGTTCTTTAGATTATCTTTAAACGTTTTCATAATTTTCATGTCCAAATCAAGACAGGAACTTTTCGATGCGTTCGTGCCAAATACATCACACTCCTTCGCACCCCATTTGCCTGCTTTCACGACCTCGCAATTATCGTCTCCTAGCTGCAGATGGCGAATATCGTACACACCAATGGCATCGCCAAGCTCATTAAAAGCAAAGGTCTCTCTAGACTTTCCCGAAAAACGCACTCTCTCTAAGTAATTGAGAAAGGCTTGCTGTTTTAGTTTTTGTGAGATTTTCGATGAGCAGTCTTTGCGAGGTTGACAGCCGAGCATGTTATGTAACGCATAAGCGATTGCTAACACTGCGTCCATAACATACTGTGCTTTGGGATAATGCCTGAATGTGTGTCGATAAAAGGCTGGATTGTGCGCTACTTTTAAATATTCATATTTCCGCATCCAAGGATTTCTCTTGCGCCTTTTGTCATTAAAGTTCGTGAAGTATTTGTCAAACTCCTGAATATGCACAACTTCGGGTACCACACCAAACATGCCTTGAAGAATGTCTTCGTTGCCTTTCAGGACTTGTTTGGAATCAGCCCATGCATCAGAACCAATCCAGACGTACTTTTCCTTAGCCATATATTTGTGTTTGCGGAATTTGGCGATCAATATGTCGGCATCGTGTAGCTGAGCAAAGAGAATCACAACTCTTGCCTTAGGATTCGCTTTCATTTTTCCAAAGATCTTCTCGAATTCCTGATCTGTTGAGCGCTTGGTGAACCTCTCGTCTACAGGAATACAGACATCGTAGCTGTTTCCGAAGCTAGCAAGTGCGTGTTTGAACGCTTCAATGCCCGACCGTCCATACTCGCTATCCGAAGCCAGTGTAATAACATAGTTCCACTTCATCGCACGCACCAGATCCGCCATGACTTTAGCCTGCAGCATATCATTGGGTACTGTCCTTAAGAAGTAACGGAATCTGACTTTGTTACTTAACAAGCTGCTTGTCGACGCGTAACTCACCACCGGTACATAAAATAATCCGCATAGGTTAGTAACCGCCATTGATACGCCACTGTACGCCGCCCCAACAACAGCAATGGTCTGTCGTTTTTCGTCGGGTGGTTTCGTGCCCGAGCATTCCTGTACGTGAGCGTTGCGAATGAACGAAAAATTCAGCGATTCACGAACAGCGTAGTCTCCACTTCCACAAGTGTCCTTAATGTCCATACCAATGGTAATGTTCGGTAAGACGATGTCCTTAAGGGGCCCTTCGTTTAGCATATCCATTGTAAAAAGCATAGCTTCGACGGCTTCAAAACCTCGGGTGTTAAACAATCCTTGGCAAGTGAACGAGTTTGGATTTTGCTGTTCTTCGGCTTCAGTTGGAGAGAAATGAACGGGCGACAGGCCACCAATGATGAAGTCTCCCTTTGTGAAGACATAACTTAGGCTTTCGCTTTTTCCTTTGTAGTTTTGTACAAGGTCGAATTGGCTCACAAACCAGATAAACCACAAGATTATGAAAGCTGTCGAGTTAGTCTTCATTATGATAGCTCCAGCTATGCACAAGATCAATGGTTATCGCTCTAACATGGGGCTGGAATTAGATGTTCTGTTATCAATGGTAGTTTCTGTCCAGCACACCATGCATGGGACATTCTGTGTGTATCTTGGCGACCAAACTTAAACCCTGATAACAGTAAAACAAAATATGGAAATACAATAAGCAGGACATCCATATGTCATATTGAGTGTGCAAAGGTCCTTGATAACACAACAACTGACGGTTTAATGACTTGGCGTAGATTGGTTGCAGAACAATAGGGGCTTGAGGATTAAAAAAAGAACCATTCTAACAATTCCCACAGGAAAACTTTTCTAATTAAACGAGGTTTTTCTAACGAAGCAAACTGAACTGTTCTATGGAGACTAACTGGATCTCGCAATCGTAAGAGCGTCAAAAGGAATGTGAGGCGATCTCATACCCTGGAAAAAAGTGAAAGTTGGTCGCAGTTGCTGTGGTGGTTTAACAAATAAGAGGGCAAAGTTTTTCTCAAAGCTTTTTTTTGTTTGATCGATTTGTATTGCTGACAATATTCTAATTGTTTGTACTTTTTGTGTGCACCCTTCGCGATTTTTAATTAGGAGGGATAATTGATAAGATTAGTGCTTTGCTCAAGCAAGGATCGAAGTCGTTGTGGTATGTACTGGCAGTATGATTCATGTATTCGGAATGTGGTTAGAGTGTTTGCGAGGGCGGGGGTTCGCTGCACTCAACAGTTCAATCGCGTATCCAAAACAAAACGGTGAACAATTGAGAGGAAGTAATCGCTCTCAAAGGAACAAAAAATCTAAAACAAGCCTGAGTATATAACATCTCTTTTAAAACAGACCTTATACGTAAACCTGAGCGATACAAGCTTGAATATTCCGCCGAGAAAATCCACGTTAAATCCAGTTAGCACCGCGATAACATCTTCGCGGGATGTTGAAATCCTTTTAACGGTTTGGGCAACTATTTCCTGTCGCTATTCTTGGCGATAAAACCGTGACTGTTTATTCACGAACAATGCAAGTACTCTGGGCATTAAAAGGCCTTTTGTCCTGAAAGCGAGAAGCGGAAAGTAAAGCGAGCGAAAATTAGCCGTTCTGACACTTTAAAGTGTGTTGTTTTTACGCCTCCTCGGCTCACTTGACGCAAAGAGAAGTGAAACTGCACGAAGTCTTGCACGTAAGGCCATAAGCTTCCAGCTGTGTTCGATATACCAGAATTTATAAGATCATTTTGTTGTCTGTCATTTGATAACTGACTGATAACTGGTCGCACTTTTAAAAGAAAAAATACCTTAATTCGATCCAGACTGGACAACGAGAAACGAAATAAGCTTCCAAATGTGCTCAGTGATGCACTGAGTTGCTCTTTAAAATACGTTCAAAGCCTTTTTTGAACGGCTGCACTGGGAGAAAGAGCCTAACAACTTAACTACGTAAAACGGAATTTTTGAAATGCGATTATTGTGTTGAAACTGTTAAAATTTCGGTCAACTTGAAGACGCTGTAAAAAAAGACGTTAACCCTTTATTTGCTTAAAGCAACACCTGTACACATTAATAATTTTCAGAATTTTTTGGTTCAAAACCCGGCATAATGGCTGCATGAGGACGGTTCCGTCACAATGTAGAAAAACACTCTTGATGTCTGAGAACAGACGTCTTCGCGAGCTTCTTGCACCGGAAAAGGCATTGACAATGACCAGAATTAAACTAAAAGCACATTCGTGGCCGCTCAGTCGATAACTTATCTCGAGAAGTCTCCGTACTCTCGATCATATGAATCGCTGAATTTTTGACGAGTTGACGACGTCGAGTTTTCGTATGCGCTCAGCAATAAAATGACAAAAATGTCACGTTGCGGAAAGAGAAAGTCGGCATTTTTTGCTTGTGTTTGAAGAAATGTTTCCTCGAAATTGGTGCCGAAAAATACGAAAATTGCTCTCCCTACAATTTTAATTGGAATTTCTGGTAATGAGCTTTTGAGCCTCGCAACATTGCTGAATAGTAAGGATACCTTATAAATCTATCACTAAATTCTCAGAGCTAATCTTCAAAGAAAAATAAGGCCACCAGTAAGGAGATTTAGGATTTCGAAAATTCAATAGTGTATGAAGGTTACAAGGAGAAGAGCTGACAACGGGGTTTGCTGGTCACAATACTGAAGAGAGTTGAACACAATTTGTTCTGTTCTTGATATCGTGTGGTCTTTGTGAACGGAAATGCGGTTCTTAAGCTAACATATCGCAAAAAATAATTGATACATGCTGTTAAACGAACGGTGTGATGATTATCGCCCTGCTTCGCTTTTTTTAAAAGAAAATGAAAGCGGCCTGTGGTTTCGAAGGAACAACATATGGCGGATGTTGGAATGTACAACCCCAGACCTCTTTAAAACAGACCTTCTTAGCTGTAAGCGCATAAGAAGGATGAAGCAGTTGCTGGTTACCGTTATTAAGTTGTTACGTACACTCGTAAGACTTATCTTTCTAGTTTTGGGCCTACACAGGCTAGTCACTTAGTTGTCGACAACGCACTGCGTTTGATGAGAGCATTCTACACAGACGTTGCGCATGAACCGATGATTCCCACAAACGGGAAAAACGGCCAAAAACTAGAATTCGTCTACAAATAAAGCTGCTCCCGTCACCCAGCTAGTGCACTAACGCAAATTCTGCGCTACTACGAGGTCTATAGTATCTATAGTCCTCGAGTGGTGAAAGTAGCGCAGATAGGGCTCGGATTTTTTTCGAGTCTACGTTCTTCCGTAGAATTTACATAATATAACATTTGTTATTGTTTTTCAAACCTATATTTACTTCAACCTAACCGCAAAAATTTGACTCGACTTTATCCTGTCCCCATTTCGTGCCTTCTTTTTTGAAACGACGAGGAAAGAATATAACGGCAGCCGTGAATTCAAGCTATTCTATGGTCCGCCTACGCTTTGAATTCAGACAACCACATACCCAAAAGCAAAGGAGCTGTTTGAATATAATTGGAGATTATGTTTTTTGTGTTACTTACTAATTACCAACTGCGTTGAGTTTTGCCTGGTTAATAAAACGAGTTTTTTTTTTTTTTTAAAACGCAGTGCACGTTATGTGCTTCTGTCATGCAGTTTCGAATGCACGTCGACTTAAAAGCGAAATTCTGATCATATGTAACATGCAATATAAAAAAGTGTATCGTAATTTATGGTGGGTATGGGAAAACATGATGTTTGGCAACAATTTTCGGGCTTGCCTGACAGAACTTTTAATCAATTGTTTCACTGTAGGCATTGTTATCAAAATAATTTGGATTTCCTTTGTTGCCAGTTTCCTTTCATGCTATACTGAGTAATCCATTCATGTGTTAGTCTAGACATTGTGTTATAAATAACGCCTAGTAACCGCAAGCTGCTAATTCCGTGAGTTATTGTGTGCGTGGGGCAAAGGAGGCTTATAAACAAAAACTTAACCGACAAATACACCTTTTCGCTTGGGCGGCCCATGGCAGATCACATGATATTCTCCAGAGAATTGCTCTTTTATCCATCTAAAAAATATTTAGTCATGTACACCTGCACGCAACTATTTGGAAATTTGAAAGGAAGAATTCTCAAGAGTGTCACCAAACGTTTTGAAATGGGGCAACAAACGGCAGTCGAAAAAAGGCTATTGTGAAAACGAAAGCACATTTTCGCCATTGAGCTTCTACCCTGAGCTGTGTCCACCATTGAAAAGATATTTGCGCGTCACCCCTGGTCACCTACAAACCCCAAACCCGACATTTTTATCAGACTTAGAGACAGTAACAAAGATATCAACCTCGTTTTAAGGTTTTCCACCGTGAACTATCGCGGTGTCCGCCATCTTTGATAAACATTCATACATTCGCAAAAAGAAACGAGCAGAAAAATGGAAAAAGAAACCTGGGATGAGTCGCATATTGAAGTTGCTTCTGGAATTGTTACTGGGGACAAGACAACTTTTCGTCTTTTTGCACCCAGTAACAGTCCTACAAGCCAGTGCGACATGAGACTTATCCCAGGTTTCTTCTCGCTTCAAAAGTGTTGAATGGAAACGAGGCTGGAAGGGTTTTTCGACCTCATATGCGCTCGTTCCTTCAGCATTATTTTTATACAAGGATCTTGCATGGTAGCTTGGAAGAGCTTTGCTGATAGAAACCCTTGTTTTACGATCAAGTTTTAAGACCGTCGTCTCTGTTTTTTACCGGTAATGGCGTTGCCTAAATTAGGTTGTAGATCAGTTTTCATAAGTTGGTCGACCTTTCGGAGAACGGTTATCACTTAAATTTTTGTCGTGCATCATTTAGTAGTACAGAATTTACTCTTCACAGGTGCAATCTTTTTAAGCAGTCCTTAAACAACTCACTTTTTACACCTGCGGAGTTGTTTCTATTGATGCAAGTTATCGATACGCTACCTGTGCAATGGCGGAATTCTTTGGCATTATGTGGGCAAAAAAGAGATAAAACCTTTGTCCTGAAAGATCATATTAAGCTACGTTTAAAGGATCAGGAAGTATATTATTAGACAAAGCCGCATCAAAAGATATTTATGGAGAAATACGATCCAAGTATGAAACCGCCCCAACTGCGCAAGCGAAATACGCGGAGCAATATTCCAGTGTGTGTTAGAACGGAAAGAAATTTATAATTTACCTTTTAAAGTACTTAAACGACACAAAATCGAAGGAGTTTCAGTATAAAATTCTTAATAGATACTTAACAACGAATGCTTTTCTACACAAAATTGGTTTGATAGCTTCCGAACCGTTATGTACATTTTGTGGTGCAGAGAGCGAGTCCCTAGAGCATTTATTGAACACTTGTCCATTCACTGATGTTTTTTGGCTGGACTTTATTTGTTCACGGTGTACGAATGTAAACATAGTTTTAGATGGACTTTCTAATAATGATAAACTCTTTGGGATTTGGAATAGAGAAGATTTCTTGTTGCTCAATCACCTTTTAATCATAGCTAAAAAACACATCTATGAATGCCGAAAAAAAAAAGCCCTCGCCCATCCTTTAGAGTGTTTTGTAAAACCCTGGCTTATGTATACCACTGAGTTAGAATCTTAAGTTATGAAATCAAATAACAAAGAGTCCAGTCATAATCTTAATAGGAAAAAATATATCTACAGCTTAGAATAATATTAAATGTTTGATTCCTCATAGCACCGTGTAACCTAATTGATTATTTCTTTTTGTTGTACGTTAAAAGTTGCATTGCAGTGGAAACTTATGAACGGTACCAATAACACGGAAAGTAGGGTTGTAAAAATCGTAATATGTGTGGGTAATTTGTTGTTGCTAACTTATAAGTAGAGCTTGTATAAATGGCGTAAGTATGAGAAGTGCAATGTAAATGTAAGTATAACATTAGTATTGTAAATAGTAAATAAAATTGCATTCGTAATAAAAAGAAACTGTGCAATCTGGACTTCAGGGTAAATTTTACATGTTATTGAGCGAACAACGGACAAAAATAGATGTGAGGAAACAAATGGCTGTTCGAATTGGGTACCAACAGCACGGGCAATTTTACATTTATCGTCAGGTTTCTAAGTCACTTATTTTATAATGAGCCGTAAAATAATCATCTACGTGCAAACCAGGCGGTTTTATTTTCGTAATCACTTTTCACATTGTTGCCTAAGAATGCAATTCAAGATGAAATTACCTCTTTGAGGAAATTTGATCCGGCAAGTTCAAAATTTCTTCCCCATGTTTTAGGTTGACATTGATCGTTTGGCTGTTTTCTTTTTTCTTTTGAACGTCTCTTTTATCGACGAATAGTAACAGATCTAATCACTTTCATAGACTATAATAGATGCGATTTGGATTCGGCTGAAATTTTTTCTGATCAGAAATTATAAAAACTACAAACATCAATAAGTGCTACTTTTCATGTATACAATTTTATCATCAGTCCTAGATTAATCCGAAAACGACAAGCGGTCCCGTAAAACAGAAAAAAATACAGCTTATTATAGATCGGTTTTTGATACATTTCCAAAATTTTTAGCAGCTGTTTCAGCGTGATCAACGAACGCAGCTCGAGAACTGCTCCGTCGGACAATTAAACATGGCGACTCTTGTGTCCAATCTTTGTTTCTCTGCTTGGAAAGCCAACTCAAACTTAACTGAAAGTAGCACAAATCAATTAAAACAGGTCGTCCGGCAAGTCGGTCTTGTTGACGAGACGACAAATATATTTGTAACCACTTCTATTGCAAAATATGTAAGATCGTGGGCGTTAAGTTCCCACGTACTCTCGCCATTCAATTTTTGTTAATCACAGAATAAACCAGGTCAAAGGGTCAAGTTAGTTTGAGCACTTACCAAATTTTGATTGCAAGCTTGGTTCCATTCAATTTTTTTTC
>Ga0126343_10000965_pt1 | contig 12544 bp, 4 predicted proteins | sample Cyp2metagenome_FD_92531 | JGI IMG/M metagenome (GOLD analysis project Ga0126343, IMG submission 92531) | Coral microbial communities from Lord Howe Island, Old Settlement Bay, Australia - Cyphastrea 2 metagenome | ecosystem: Host-associated > Invertebrates > Cnidaria > Coral ... | reverse complement strand
TTAGTAAATTCTCAAACCGGGTTTTGCCGCCGATTTTTATTTCCACAATTTTACAAAGCGGAAAATTTTTAAACTTGGCGCACTATTTTCCATATGACGTAAAACTCCGACTATTGGCTCATACTCGGAGTTTTTTAGCCAATCAAAAAGCTAGAAATGCAATAGTCAGAGCTGAGAATTTACTAAAAAATAATATACACCAAATACTGGCACAAGCTTATTTTTTTGCCCATGCCATGTACATTGTGAATTACGATTTTGTCCTGATTGGGCTTAAATCTACTTCCAGTTTTGCTGAATTTTTTGAATATCTGATTGCATCACACCCCACTCAACAGCTTTTTGACAGTCTTTCAATAATTTTTATATTTAGCTCAGGTCTTCATGGTACGAGTGGAAGTAAAATAAATCAAAGTTTTGAGCCCGAAACAAGATCAATCTTGCAAACAAAATACCGTAATACCATAATTAAATCAGTGTTTGCTTTTATTTCTACTCCTATCTTGGTGACAGTTTGGTGTTTTTTTCCGTAAGAAAGTTGGAATAAGTGCATGTAAATACAAAATGTAGCCCCAAGAAATAAAGCTAAACAAAACTTTAAGTTTCCATTAAAGATGAAAGATAAAAATGCTGTAAGTATCCCAGTGAGTTTTAAGATGGTTCCCAAGCACTGGGGACAAAAGCCTACCAGCAAGTAATCTGTGCCTGTTATGACATCATGATCAACATCAGTACAAAAAGGAAAACTGTCAGTGAATTTTCTGACGTTTCCTTCGGTTAAATTCCATAAAACTTGGCAACTGTTAGATGTTCAAAATAGCAGCACGCTTTCTTGGTCGCCCTATACAGAGTCTTAGTGTAAACGCTTCTCTGGAAGACTGCAGAAACTATTACATTTAAGAGGCCTTGATGATCACATACGTACATGTAAACTAGAATCAGTCTATTTTAAGGGTACATGTATTCTACCAAGCATTACTTACTCTAGTCCTCCCTGGGGGTCCTCCAACTTGCTCGAGGCCTTTGACGAGATTCGCATTAAAGATGGTGTCTACTAAATGCAAAGGTTTTTGCAGCAGGTTAGAACCACACGGAAAAAGTAGATATTTCCAAGGGCAATTGGAATCCTCAAGGAAAAATGGGGGTAACCACTCATTTCTGTGAGATAACTAGCCTTGAACCTCAACAAAAATGTTGACGTCAACATTTTTCTGAAAAACGAAGAAAAGGATATTTCCTCACAGATTTCCATAGAATTCAAATTTACATACAGAAAAGCAAGCACATTTATGAAGATCTTTTAACTACATGACAAATGGCATTCTCTAAAAAAACGTTTTGGCATGTTTGTAATAACAAAATTATTGTGTCTCTGATAGAGTGACCTTCCTCTGGTTCAGCTAGATTACAGTCTAAATATTTTTTGTTCACAACCAGAAACTAATCACTTGTTGAATAGGCTTGCCAGTTCTATTTCACAACATAAAATGTAGAGGTAACCACACATTTTTTAAAGCTATGAATCTAATTTATAGAAACTTTTATGGTACCTGCTACAATTTTTCCTGTCACCTCCCCAGTAAGTAAGACATTTGCGTAGCTGGTGGTTGTTTTGCGCTCGCACTACACCATCTGCAGGTACATGTTTACAGTTGAATTTCAGTATAATTTTTGACAGATTACAGTTACTGGTAGTTAACAGATGGAAAATGGTAACAGTTAGTGCTTAGCGATATGCTACTATTCTGGCGTTCCTGGTTTAAGTACATTACAGCCCAAAAATAATGCACGTGCAAGAAGTTGTTGCACGCGCAAGAAGTTCTTGCACAGCAACAACATTCAAGTCCCCGCAAGAAGTAAAAATTCCTTGTTTTTTGCGGTTTACCCGCAAGAACATTCAAAACGCAAGAAGTTGAAAGTCTAACCACAAGAAGCCACAAGAAGCTGAAAACCTAACTGCAAGAAGCCGCAAGAAGTTATGAATATTACCGTGAGTGGCAAGAAAGTGCAAGAAGTTGCTGCAGGTCAAACTGACTCTGTTCATTTGTTTTTAAGTGTCATGTTGACAGTCGAAATGCTCAGCGCTTGCTCGCAATATTATCTATAAGATAAGTGATTGCAGTGGGAAGAGATAGATTTCAAACAGCTGTTTTCGCGAAGCTCTGCTGACTGTATTGCATACTGTATATGCCCGGGCAGACCTTATTCCAATCCTCCATGTGGATCTCATCAGTTGCCAGTAATTCTAAAATACTCTGAATGAATTTCTGGCACGCAACTGTCACAGTTTTTACTTGCTGGTACTCTACAGGCAGGTATTACCAGTTAATTGTGTTCAACAAAGAGGAACACAAGCCTAATTTTGGCCTGAGGCTTTCAGGAGTTGGTACCCTGTGTAAGGTTATATTCTGGATAATCCACATTCTTGTAAGGACACCAAAATGGCTACCCTGCTTGATATTTTGCAGGGGCATGTAACAGCCAGTAAACTGGTGCCATAATTAAGACACGGCCAGTAAACTGGTGACGTACTTAAGACATGAGACATGTGATGTGACATGTGAGCGTGTGAGCAGGCAAAGTGAACTTTGGTCTTTCTTTCCATGTACTCTCAGCGCTAGCGTTGGATGTTATACTGTATCTTTATCTCTGGAACGTTAACGTGTTTCAGAATCCGAGGAAATTGTCCATGTTATTTTGCTCACGTTAACGAACAGGACTGAGTTGACTTGGCTTTGGGATGTTAAAACCTGTTGGAACAGCTATGTTTTGATTGCATTTGTTGATTTATAGATTTATAAATCTTGAGTGTGTCTGAACCAACGAAGGCCAAAGCATGCAAACTCCACACGCAGTTTTGAGCGTCACTTGGTTTAGTAAATTTTGGGCGAATATTTCTTCAGCTTCACAAATAAAAAAGCAGCTAATAAGCATGTGAAGCGTGGCTACTGCTCTAATCTTTGATTACTACACCAGTAAACAGGCTCCATTTGGTGGTATGGTAACATCACTGACATTTTTTCATGTAATCACACTCGTAGTCACTCACAGTCACTCGAGGTCACCAATGATGTAGTCACTTGTGAGTACTTTTAGAGGCTATTGCCACAGAGGCCATTCTGGACAGGAAAAGCCATTTCGAAGAAGCTCATTTCGCTCTGCTTCCACGCTGGGGGGTGTGGGACTCCTGGGGCCCATTTCTCGAAAGCCCCGGAAACTTTTCGGGCCCGTAGAGCCATTTTTCGTGCATCTGTATGTAAAAATGGAGACATGTATACACCTGAAACTTCTTGCATGAAGTAAACATGTGTTCATATTTAGAATATGTGAATATAACAGCTCTGCAATCGTAAGGTTCAGGATTTTGTTTTTGCTTTACGGGCCCGAAAAGTTTCCGGGGCTTTCGAGAAACGGGTCCCAGGACACATAGTGAATAATCTCTGTCTCAGTCGGTAATAAAAGTTATTTTGATTTACAGGTTGCTTAGCCTGTGACCAAAATCTTATCGCTGACTGTGATAAAATTCTCAAACGAATCATTCGTGAAGAAAAACTCTCTCCAAAAATTACTTCAACAGGGCTACAAATTTTTATTGCTCCTGCTTTAGTCACATCATTAAGAAACTTCCCAAGACCTCTTGTGTATGCATGGTAGCCTTATACATAGTAAAGTCGACGATTTGTTTCATCGGTGGGGCAAGAATCAACTTCTTCGGCTGTATTTGTTTACATTGTTATGGATATAAATACTTTGGGGAACATGTAAACTGCAGTTCTTGTGGATCAAAAAAATCGAAAGTTTCATCAAACGCGCATCAGTTCATTACTTTTTCTTTGGCCATTTAAACGGCTCCCATCCTCTGTTCAAAGCATTTTTCAGGCTGTTCGAACGGTACAGTATATAGCTTGCCAGTATCGTCTGAATGAACAAGGGTATGTTTCATAATTTTGAGTTAAGTTCAGCTCATGAAAAGTTCCTGGTCTGAACTGAGCTGTAGAGTTTAAATTGTCAAGAGTTATGATCTTACGGTTAGAGCTGGGGCTGGAAAGACATAAATTGAACCTTGGTAAGTGCCATCATGATACCAATCTTCGCATGCTAAAATGATAGAACAAAGAAGGTCTTGCGGTGTGACAATCTTATCCCAAAGGAGTTCTTGGTTTCGGGAATCCTACCGCAAAGAAGTTCTTGCGCTTTCAACTTCTAGCCGCAAAGAAGTTCTTGTGTCTTCCAGGATCCAAGCACAAGCAAAAAGTTGCGCGTGCATTATTTTTGGGCAGTACTGTACAGCTTCATTTAGCTTTATTTGGTCGCAAATACCTAAACAAAAAACAAACTGACCTCAAAGTGACAGCAGTTGATAATTTCCATATTTAAATGACAATTTTGGCATTTTGGTTACAATCTGATTTAATATGAGGACAGAATGATTTATTGGGCATACAGTAGATTGGCAATTAGAGAAATTTCCAGTTGTCAATGGGTTCGAGTTGGTGTAGGTTAAGCGTAACTTAAAACCGTCAATTCATGGTTATTTCTCATTCTAATTCTCAGTATGATGCAGAACATGAGACTTCACAATCTGAATGTGACAGTTATGAAGATGAAAATGAAACAGAGAAAGATAAGGTTTGTATTGAAGTACAGAAACATCTTGCTTCTTGATTTCAATTTCAATTTTAATTACTTTTACTTTTACGAGTGCCTACTTGTAAAAATCAGGCAAATTCTTACTTTCACGGCAAGGGTCAAAAATTCGATTTTGCTCATATTCTTATGGTACATAGCCTAGGGTATGAGAAAAACTGCTGGATAGCTTTTTTGGGCAAAATACCCTTTTATTTCAAAGGAATATGCACTAAAGTCTGTTAAAATCGTCATTTGATGCGCCATTTTATCAAACAAGTTTGAGAACCTGGCACGCAAAACAACATCATTCTTCCCTCTTTAAAACACTCAAATATTTTTGTGCAATGTTTAAATGTGTACTGGGTTGGTTTTAAGGAATATTGCGTTGTCTTTAAATTTCGAAGACATCTATTTCATTCACTTGAAAGTACCTCGTGAATATAAGTAATTTTCACCATGTACGAAACCTTCAAATGGATTGAGCTTCTGGCGGTTAAATTGCAAAAGGATGGTCTACAGATATCTGTAAAAATTTCTTTGGGCAAATGATTGTGAGTGATGCGAGAGCTGGGCAAAGTACGTTAAAAATGCAAATATCTGACCATCCGTCGGAAAGATCACGTATATTTTAGCATGCGCCACATGACTTAACCTATGTTAAGTTGAAATAGACACAGAACTGATAATTTAGAAATGTTCTAGCCTTATTTGCTGTAAAGTGTAGGTCCAAACGCCGATTTTAAGTGTTTCTCTCACCATTCGTGGCACATAAACCAGGGGTTTGCTTTTGTTTACACAATGTTCAATATACATCTTTAACTGTCCACCTACCGGTATTACTCGTTGAATATACCGTGAATCTGTGACCATCTTTCAGTGCATATGATCACTTCCGGTTCTAGGTATAAAACCAGGCCATTTGTAGATGGTTACTTGCTTCGCACTGCACCAAAATATTACTTTTGATTGATTCCTGACCATTGCTGATAAGCATGTCCACACAGCACAATCTTACAGCCGCTACATGTCCGTCACAATGCTGTCACAGCGTAATTTTGCTTTACATTATGATATATTTTGTATAGAGCACTCTTAGGATAAGTGATCGTGAAACAATTTATCCATTGTTTATCTGTACATATATATAATGATATGTGTATATTTATGTAATCATATTCTATAGTGTACATGGCCTACCTAATATGCAATATTAGGCCTACCAATATATGAGGATTTGAACCTGGTAACCATAAATTTCAGTATCACGAGCCATGAAGGGGCTTCCAGGCCAAGCACCACACCTCGACCTATCTGAGATCCAGATCCAGTTGCTGAAGAGCAGGTGCTCAAACAGTTCAAGGATTGCTTTGAAGGTGTTGTTTGCTTTCGGGGCAAATATCGTATTGCAGTTGATCCTAAGAGAACTGGTGCACTGCCGCTTTGCTTGGACCCTAAAGATCTGAACTGTGCTTTAGAGAGGCCACACTACTTTACACCTACACTAGATGATGTTCTACGTAACATAAGAGAGTTTGCTGTTGACAACCTTTAATTCACCGTTTGGAAGTCTGCCTTTCGGCCTATCGTGCACAGCACACATTTGAAAGGAAAGTGGACGAAACCTTTGGCGACTTACCATGTGTCACTGGAATTGTGAATGACATTGTTGTCTACTGCTACAACAGTGATTTTAGTGATCATGATGAAAATCTTTGTGCTGTTCTTCAGCATGCTCATGAGATGGGTCTTTACTTCATCCGGGACAAGTGTAAATTCAGTTGCACTCGAATTCTCTTCTTTGGTCATATGATAGGTGCAGAGGGTCTCTAGCCTGATCCACAGAAGATCGACTCCATACTGTCTATGGACCCGTCGACCAGCCTTGCAGATCTACAAGCATACTTGGGATGGTCCAGTTCCTGAGTCGTGTACCCCTATGCATCACAGGCAACAGTGGGCCCACAAACTGATCATGTTGGATAATCATTACTTCAGACTTTCCAGAGTGCAGAGTCAGCTATATAATTAGTTCCTTTGCTATGCCTACGGCTGGCCTGTTGTTGTGGAATCCAGCCACAAACTGCCAGAAGCTATCTTGAAAAAGCATCTGTCAAGTGCACCACCCCGCATCGCTAGGATGATGATGCGCATTCAGAAGTATGACATTCAAATCAAATACGTTCCGGGAAAGGACATTCCTGTCACTGACGCTCTGTCAAGAATCAACTCATGCCATGGTGAAGCCATACAAGGGCTTGGCGTATCTGTGCAGGAGGTCCATCTTCTACAAGCCCAATGAGGGTGTCCCAGATAAGACAAGAAACTGATAAAGATACAACCTTATCGGCCCTGCATGAAATCATTATGCACCAAGGACCTAGGGTCTGGAACTGTCTTCCTGTCACTATTACCAATTTGTCAAGTTTTCCTACGTTTAAGAACGAAGTGCTAGAGTTTTTGTTAAAATAGTTTCCGAGTTTCTGCTGCACTTCTTCGCAGCCCTTATCTTGTTGAATATTGTGTTGTTAAGGTGGCCTATCTTATAGGCCAGGCCCCAGTTGTTCAAAAGGTGGATAACGCCATCCACCGGATAAATCACTATGGAGTGGATAGCGTGGTTTGTTTTGTTAACGTTTATCCACTGGATAGTGATTTATCCGTTGGATAGCGTTATCCAGCCCTTGAACAACTGGGGCCAGGTGGTTTCTTGAGGTCTCCTCTCCTCTCCTCATAGCAAGCCTATGTTTGTTAAGGTATCCTAGATCTTGCCACTTGATATAGCTCATTACTTCACTTTCCAAAATATTCTGAGGAGCTCTGTGGATAAATCTAGCTACTTTAATATGTGAGTTCTCAATTTCACATAACTTAGCCACAGAACAGTTGCCCCAGACAGATCAGCAACACGTTCACGCCATGGTCTGTCAAATTTCAAATGTTTGATGACCAATCCTGCCATGTTTGACACCCATTTTGAGGATGTGTTGGTATCACATATTCATACTTAGATGCAAGCAACAGTAGCTAAGGGGGCAAAATTGCAGTTCACCATGGTCTCATATGGACTAAGGGTTCTTGGTAACAGTGGCACACTCCCTACCCTGACGTTGGTTATGTTTTGCTGCCCATTGGGAAGATTCCTGAGAAAAATTAATGTGCATGTGTGCTACAGTATGTAGGTAGATGTATGTACTTGCACCTTGACATGGACCTTTATCCCTCTGGCATCAGGGCTTCACACACCTCATTAACGTATCCAGGATCAGCTAGTGTCTAGTGTGGATTGCACAGGAGCAATATAAAATTATGCTTTTGCAAGGCCTTGTCCTCGGTGCCCAAACAAGTGTCAGTTATTGCTCTCAGCTATTATCACATGTATAAAATAAACTTGATTAACATTTAGTTATTGTATACATGCACCACACAGAGTCATACAGATTGAGCCATGATTTTACTTGCATTTCTGAACTTACTGGATCTGTTTGTTAGGTACTGTACATGTACATCTCAATATTAAATGCCAATATGTTGACTTCAATAATTTTTATTGAACAATGCCTGTTAATGTAAAGGAAGTGAAGGATTTAGTATCTGATACCGTTGATCCAAGATTGCAACAACCACCTCTGTTTGTCCAACAACACTATCCATATTCCATTTTCAGTCTTGCGGAGGTGTCATAAGTAATGCATTGGAAAAAGTAAATATCAGTGATCACTCTGCAATTCAACGCTGTCGTAACCATTCACTCCTGTAATTGACTGCATAGACTTCTCGAGTTACCACTGGCCATTTTCTTTCTTTCAGTTAAAATCCGCCTGTGATCAAAAAATAAATCCTTATTTTTCTTTGGGGTTCAAAGCTATGTTGACTAAACATTAAGAGACCAAAGTTTCAAGCCTTGATTTAAAAAGGCACCTTTTTATTTTAACTGGAACTTTCCTGTTTAATGCTCCGCCATTACTAACGTAAAGTTCTTGAAGGAGCTGGATCGAGGAGAAAATGAGGTCAAAGGCTCTCTAGTTTAAGAATGCAATGCATGTGCACGCTACAGAATTATTATGCAGCATGGGAGTTTTGGGCTATTAGACTTTTAAAATTGCACTTTGCATATAATTATAATAAGCTGTGTTTATGTGCTGAAATTTTTAGCTACTGAGCCTGTGACGTCACTTTTCTGTGGATCCAAACCTCTGAGATCCAATCAGTCAGTTTTCAATGTGAGTGATAGCAGATCATGAAATCCAAAACTTACACTCGAAGTAAACGACCTTTGGATAAAAATCAAACCTCAAAAGTTTGCCAGTCAAGTGTTAGGCAATGAAAAAAGGAAGTGATTTTTTTTATCACAGGGGCACTTTAAGCTCTTGTAATTGGCTACTGAAAGACCCTAATAGCAATATAGAATATCCAACTGACTGATTATTAGATTCCTCATGCCTGATCCTCACTGTTTTTACATTGTAGCTTTGACTGTCTGCGAATATTTTTACATTTTGCAGGATGCTCATGCAAGAAAACGAAGTGCAAGTACGTGATTTTACTTACTGAACCCACACTTCCCACCCCATAACCAAAGCTGTGTCCTGAGAATCCCACAAAAGCTTTGCATTATTGTCATAAAATTATTTATCACTTTTTGAGTTGGCCTTAACCTCATGTCCTTCCTTATCACTTAAAATTAAATAAGAGCGATCACGTATACATGTATCTGGTAGATATTGGAGATTTCATTAAGGGAGATCTCTACAATCAACAGCTAAAGGACCGATACTCTAAGGGTTGGTATATTTGGCATTCTGATCCAGCTTACCAGGTTTAATCCCTGACAAAAGCCATTGCCTGTTTTCTGTTTTGGGCAAGATGTCTTACTTACAAGGTGTATAAATGGGTACTAGCAAATGTAATGCTGGGAGGTGACCCCGCTATGTACTAAGGGGTGAAAGAAAGATACTTAGTGGCTTGATGGGCTGATGCTACCTTCAGGTTCACATAAAGACCTACAATAATGTTGTTGAAAACTCGTGTAATAAGTTATCTGCTAACCTTACATATTTACTCCCTGTCCAATTTTGTGACTGCATTTTTTTTCCTTCAGGGCTCTTTTCAGGATTATCTGTAGTAAGCCATATCAGTGATTACCGCAGGAAACAAAGGCGGCTCAATAGTGGTAAGCTATGATTGCTCAATGAGTCGGTTTGGGCTAAGTAAAACTCTAAAAGGAATCCAGTAGCCTAAACCACAGTTCTTCAGTGACTGTTTCTGTTTAGAGCAGGAAATGAGTGAGTGTGTTTTCAAAAGGGATGCTATGATTGTACCATTATAACTTCAAAAAGAAATATTAATCTCTGAAGCCTTTATTTTACATTTAGGCGTTGGCCCAACTTTTTCCTTCCTCAGAAAATACCCAAACTACTAGTTGCAGTTCTTTCCTACCTCTTTTCAACAATGCACTTAATCACAGCATCATCTTGGTGTTCTACGCACATTGCATGTGGTCATGACTGCAGCACTGTTTTCAAACGAAATGCAGTATTTATTATTTCCTTGCAATTGATAGTGTCCCTAAATCCATCAAATAAAGCTCAACAGTAGTCAATAGTAAGTCAATAGTAAATGTTGTGCCTGCTTGTTCAGTTCCCAGAGTATTTTTCTAATTCCAGGAAACTGTGCCGCATGTGATGTTTCATTTTCTTCTGTGTTAAAAAAGCGAGTAAGTAAACTAACTTATCACGAACCATTTTGGGTGATTCCAGAAAATATCCAGAAATTGTCTTGTAGTGGTCAGAATTCAACTAGTCCTGCAATCTGATTCGTTCCTGGAGCAGGCAGAATTTTCTCATCTGCACTTCCACAGCCTGCAGAATCCGTTTTCGACATATTTAACTGAACGAGTTACCGATAATCATCTATCTTTCCCCCTTTTGCACTTTCATTGTGGAATGGGTTATTCCAAAAACGGGAGGAGGGGGTGTCAAAGGCTATGTAAATCCAGGGAGGGGGGGTGGGGTTAACCTAAAAAAAAGTCTTCTTCAGGGATTATTTCCTACACGTGGTGTTGCATCACAATTAATTTTGTGCGACATTAACAGAAACAGGCGACCCCATGGCTATTGGGCAACTGTTTGTAGTATTTACTGTTGTACTGAAAGTAAGTCGATGTAAGGCAAAGGTTCAGTAAGTCCATGATGTCTACTGTTGGTAACAGTAATTTAGCAGTAGATTGGGGTGTAGCGGTCTTGGTACACTGTAATGCCAATTGAAGTGGAATACTATTGAATAGTGATTTCACATCAAAAGGCACAAGTTTGTGGTCATCAGGTATCTCTACTGTCTTAATAGTGTCAGTAAAATTCTCCTTAGATTGTCATGATTTGCCAGTAATGGTTTGTAGTATCGTCTTCAAGTACTTAGACAGTTGATATGTAGTGAACCCACAGAATGACACCATAGGTTGCATCGGTGTACTTATTATGGACAAATGGGTTTTGTATACATGACCGTATAAGCTATGTCAGCTGGAGTCTTGTACTTCTGGTAGGTTGACGGATAGGGAGTAGACAACTTGCAATCACCTGGCCCTCCAAGTTGGGTTTTGGGCTGAGGGCTGATAACCCACTCCTGTAAAAACAAACGAAGGCTATAGCAGATACAGATGACATTCAAATCAACATCGGTGAAGTATCGGTAACAGGGGCTCATATCATAACACAATGATGCATCTGGAGCAACCCCCTTCCTACAAACACCCGGCTAAAAATGCCATTTCACCTTCATACCTTCCTTTTCAAAATTTTAAGTTTTGAATTCCCCCACCGCCATCCCTCAGAATTTCCATTCACCTCTCCTTGAGGTGGATATGGTTATTTTCTGGCACCACAATTCATATTTTAGTAAATTATTCAGATCAGACGATGATGTCTCATCCAAAGGTTTATCTGATTGACATGCAGCTTAGAGGTTTGTACTTCCAAAATAAATACATGAAAAAACCACAGTTAAGTTAACCTCTCCGATCCTAGAACAAAAAGACTGAATTATCTACACAGTTGAGCCATCTAGCAAACACTTTATGGTAATAGATCCGTTTGGGTCTGAGATTGAATCCTCAGTCTTTCTCAGAAGCGAACACAGACTACCGTCTAGCAACAGTGATTGAGTATATGCTCACTCAGTGATCTTTGTGTTTCAAGCTCTTGGTGTTTCATCATCTCTAGCTAATTAGCAATCTTATTTTAAAAGCCAATAACGAGGCATGCTGAAAATGAGTCACTATTTACCTTAATTTCAAAGAATAATTAGTCAATATTGCATAAACTTCCACCCCAAAATATTATGATCTACAAATTTTTATGAAATCAGATCCCAACCAAGTTGTTTACTATAATTATTTTTCAGTCTTCAAACATTTTTCTTTTATTTATTACTGGTAAATCCTGAAATACTTGTTCAATGTATTTGACACCTTAATCAAGCAAACATTATATAATCTCTCAGATTTGAAGTATTTTTCTTAAAGTGAATGCATCATTTAGTATCCTCTCCAAAGAAGATAATAATAATAATTTCTTAATTTCTAACGCGCAGGTGTCAACCATAGGGTTTTCAAATGCGCGTTACAAAGAGCAAAATGTGTACAATGTAAATTAGGTATAATATGGATGGAAAGGATATAAAAATAGTAATGAATTTCGCCTCTCGAAGACAACTAATTAATTTAGGGTATGAATAAAATTTATAAAAATGTAAATAATAACACAACTTTGAAATAGTTGTACGTAATAATGTATAAGTGTGTATCCAAGATATCACAATAGGCTTCTCGAAATAAGTGAGTCTTAAACTTTACTTTAAATGATTCTATAGATATGTTTGGATTCCTAAGTTCGACAGGAAGACAGTTCCAGAGCATTGG
>Ga0126343_10000964_pt1 | contig 12550 bp, 6 predicted proteins | sample Cyp2metagenome_FD_92531 | JGI IMG/M metagenome (GOLD analysis project Ga0126343, IMG submission 92531) | Coral microbial communities from Lord Howe Island, Old Settlement Bay, Australia - Cyphastrea 2 metagenome | ecosystem: Host-associated > Invertebrates > Cnidaria > Coral ... | reverse complement strand
TTTCCCTGAAAGTTCTCTAATAAGCGCTGTTTCGAAAAAAAAATATTAATGATAGGTCACCATTCTCGCTTAAGAGATATGATGGGCCAATCTTACTCCGTTTATGCCCGTACTCGTGCTAATCACGCGCATTACTCATCGGCTCACGTTACATTTTGAGGTAGCTCGAAACATATTTTATTAGAGTAACACTTGGGAATAACTTGACAAGTAGAAAGTGTCGAGCACATAGAACAATATATAAAATTTGGGGACAAATTACACCATTTAAAACGACGTGGACGTAAAGCGTTCGTAGAGTCGTTGTTTTCCAGGTCATAATTTGCATGTTGGAGTAACGGTTTTGAGCACGCTTTCGTCAATAGAGTGGTAAGCATGACGTTTACGGCAGACGGCAAACGGCAAAGATAACTTCTGATTTTGAGTTCTTTTCTTCTTATTCGTAAATGAAGCACACAAAAAAGGAATAACGTCTCCTACTATTCATTGCAAATACAAATAGTTTCACTCTACTGTACACACAGCTGAAGAGAAACGGCATAAGTTTCATTTTTGCCGTTTGCCGTAAACGTCATGCTTAACCTCTCTAATATATTTTTTTCTTTCGGACAAGTTTATTTATTTATTTATTTTTAATTTAAGAGTATAATACAAACAATATTTTTATGTAATAAAAAATATAGGTCACCATGCTTGTTTAAGAGGAAAGGAGCATTTATCTCGCTATCGAACTTAGTCTGACAAGACAAGACAAGACAAGACAACTTTATTTAACCAGGGTAGCCCAAATCAGCTGCAAGGCTGGTATCCTTAGGGGCCGTGGGTTCAATAAGACTTACATATACACGGTATCCTTAGGGGCCCTGGGTTCAGTAAGACTTACATATACACATTGAAGGAAATCTCTTAAGCTTTGTAAGCGCACGCGCTCATGTGCGCGCGCAAATGACGCAAATAGCGTGCGTGTGTAGTAAAGATGCTGAGGAATGGCCGAACACAGTTTTTGAGCTCGCTCATGCTAATGTCATTCAGCGAGTGCACAAGAATTGCAAAAAATAAATATGCTGTCGATACAGTGATCATTTTATTTGCTCAACGCCCGACCTGTCTGTGCTATCTTTTTTCATAATTAAACGCAGTGTTACGTACTGATGGCTTTAGGTTTTTATTTCAAAGGTAAGCTGGAGAAGCACAGAAACCAGCATCCCCCGAGCTTTCTTCATTACCCAAAGAACAGCGATCATTTTATCTTATAGTAAGCTTTGAAAATGGACGAAGGAGGTATCATGTCTTTGAGGTACCTTATCATTGTTTTGTCGATTAAACGCTCCCGACGTTTATTTGAAACTTGCCCTTAGAGGATCCAGAATTTATTGGGCTTTTGCAGTTTGTTTGAGTTTATTGCTGCTATGGAGCGAGCGTAACGAGCGTAGCAGCAGTTAATTTGAGATTTTGCCGTGGTAGTTAGCCTCGCTTTCAGCGAACCATAATTCTTTGCTTTTGTGGTAGAGCCTCGTTTTCAGCGGACAGCGGACCATAATGCACTGCGCATTGCCTCAATTCAGGACAAAGACAACAACAGGGGTGTGGGTACGGCTACACGTAGGTTACTGAAAAGTTCTATAAACATAACTTAACACAAGATCTTCTACACTGTCATCTTGCTTTTTCGAGTTTCGACGCCAGTTCAGGCCAGTGCCAGGGCATGATGATGATTTCATTGCAGTGTTAAGTAGATATATGTCGTCAATACGTTGATATCAAGTTCGCCTTCTATAAGTTACATTGTTAGGTGGATATACGTCGATGAATAGGTTGATCATGTCCACTTCCCCGCAAATAAGTTACACTGTTAGCTTTTCGATAGTACTGTCGTCTGCTGTTCCGGATCTTTCGGCGGACAGGCATGAAAGAAAATGCAGTGATATTCTATTTTCGTACTGGCGGTGACGCATTCTCACCAAAAATTAAACGTAGTTTATGTACTTTTTCTGATAGCCAGGTGTTTCTTGCCGAATTTCGCACCTCGGCGAATTTAACAGGCTTTCATGTGTTCGCAGTAATGCACGTATAACCACAGATATTCTTTTTTTATAGTATATACAATTAAGATTTTTTCTGATAGCTTTGTCATATACTCCTGTAGCTGCCATGTGCTCCTTGCCGAAGTACCTCGGCGAATTTGACAGTGTGTAAAATGACTAAAATGGGGTTGACTAGCAAAGATAATTGACTAGCAAAGATAACTGAAATGCCTCCGAGACTTCACAATGTGACAAAAAGGCCACACTACTTTAGAAATGTCAGTCTAGATAAAGTCCAAATAAAAATTAATAACAGTTGAAAGTCGAGATTATAGGTGCCTTTACCAGCTTAGGGTGTCGCAAACGTAACAGATGACATCATGAATTGAATATGACCACAACTTACTCAACAATTTCTGGGACTCGACCAAATAATATAACTTGAAGACCATTTCGAAACAAACTCTATACAATCCCTACTTCAATTTGCAACAACATCCCATTTTCCGCAGCACTTTCATAACCTTGGCTACGCTAGTTGCAGTTTGTAAACCGCGCGCGCGCACAACAAGGGTGTGACGTGCTTGCACGTGCAAATGATGCGCAAACCTTTTATCGCGTCACTTTTAACGAACAAGCGTTGTGTTTTATTTTCATCGACATTTCGCGCTCGGTACCCTGTTCAACATGTAGCGCTAAGAGATTTGTTTTCCCGCCACGAGGATGTCCGTCGCGTATGACAATCAAGTTCAAGTTACTTTCAGAGGACTTTCCATCGTTAACGAGGAGTTAAATATTCGAAAGTTTCCCTTTGTCATAAATCCTCGTTCAAGTCGTTTTCGATACTGGGAAATCATTAGTTCCATTTTCATTTTTTCAACCTGTCTGATTGTCCCTTACCAAGCAAGCTTTGATTCACAATCTTCAACGCTTTGGGTTTTGGCTTACATTTTTGATGCGCTGTATCTCGTGGATGTGTCGCTGAAATTTTTGGTTGGATATTTCAGCAAAGGAACCCTTATCACGGATCGATCGCTTATTCGGCACCGCTATCTCCGTGGCATGTTTATACTGGACTTACTGACCCTTTTACCGCTGGATCTCCTGTATTTTGGAGTCGGCACACATCTCAGATGGCATCAGACATTGACCCTGTTGAGGCTCAACCGTATTCTGAGAGTACTCCGGCTGCTGTCATATTTCGGTAGGTTGTGTAAACTTTGTCTTTTAGTCCACATTTTTCTTAACTTGCAAGCGCCTGATTTCATTTCATTGTAGCAGATGAATTTTTACCGTGTATACATACTTTAAAATTAAGGATTAAAGCGGTTTAAGATTAAAGATTAACTGTTTATGGCAGAGTTCGAGCGACAGAAACCTCACAAGTGAAATTGTCGAACCGCAGCGAAAGAACTACATGAGCGTGCGGGTACAAAACGCAAGAGATTTCCCTCAAACTAACCTCGATAGCGAAATAAATGCTCCTTTTCTCTTAATTGGGCACGGTGACCCCCGATTATTTTACGGGTATGTTCATATCATGAATGGTAATTATGCCAAGTTTCAAGAAAAGTTTGATAGTGGAACAATTTCAAATGAATTACCTTATATTGTTCTTGAATGGGGTTTCAGGGCTTTTCAGCCATGTAAATGAAAGAGCCGTTTATTTTTTAGTGGGGTACGCATGCGTACGCCATACTTTGAACTTAGCTTCAACCCAGAGTGGCTTTCAAAGGAACACTAAAGCGAAAACAAAGTAAGCAAGTTATTTGGCGGCCTTCTGGGAAAAACTGTGCCCTCGGACTTGAGTACTACTATAAAAGACCTCAGGTACATCTAAATATGGAGCTCCCGGCCGGCAAAAAAACATTTTCACGGCAATAACTGTCTAATTTCTCGCGCGCTGATTGGCTCCTTTTTATCAACTATAACACTACAGACGGAAAAATGTGAATTTATGCATCCTTTCAAGTTCAACTTTCAGCTGTCAAACTGTCAATTTTTTTAGCCAATAAGATATTATGGACCGTTTAAGTAGCCAATCATTGACATTGTTCGCGTCACTTTGAATACAATTCATTAATTACCGTATCTTTGTTTATCGCAGGTTTGCGGTGTCTTTTGCCCTCATTTATTCCCGGACTTTGACCATTTTGAGTTCTTGCTATTGTTAAAACCAAATTGACGTCAGATTTCTATGCGTTTGTCCTCTCATTCAGCGATGATAAATTTCGTCATATCATTGTCAAAGTTTACTGCGGTTCGTGGCTCCACAGTCACTCTGTCAATGTAATGACGCAGTTTATCATAAATAAGAGGACAGACGGATAAAATCAGACGTCAATTTGTTAAATATATATTTTATTGCGGAAACAAAATCTTTGGACTTTGCTTTTATTTCAGGAGCTCGAGAGAACGAGCTGGGAACTAATACGACACTCATCCGGGCATTGAAATATGCTACAATCGGAACGATCACGATTCATTTGATGTCATGCGCGTGGTATTCTCTGGCGTGTCCCAATATAGGAGCTGCTGAAATGTCTTGTGATGCCGGAAGCTGGGCGGTGAAACTTAAATCAGGTAAATAATGTCTCTCTCTCTCGATCGCTTCAAGGTACGACATGAAAACGCTACCGTGTTTGGATCATTTACGTATTGTTTCGTAAGCTAATGACAAACGGTGTTTATTTCATAATTTATGCATAATTAGCTTTAGCTTTGTACATGTAGAACAGCTATCTCTTCTAGACTTTAGTTTAACTTTTAGCTTTTTAGGTATGCAGGGCCCTTCTAAAAACCACACACTGGCGTTACGTGGGCTCCCAGTTGAAATATCTCTATTACATGTGGCTGAGCTGTTCGCTTTACATCAGTACACTTTTTTTTTTATATAAGAATATGTTTTACAAGAGTATCGAGGCTGAAATTTGCGAAATTTTAAAATATTTTAAGAATAAAGCCGAGGTTGAGATTTTGAAAAGGATATATTTAAGTTTGTATCTTGAAACTTTTGTAAATACAATACATTTTTTTTTAACTTAACCGAACAAAATCATTCATTTCTCTGAACGGCGAAACTAGCCAACAAAACGAAAAAAACTTGCACTAACTATAGCAAAATGTTCAACGTTAATGACAGTTCAATGAACGGTACAGTAATACATATGTACTGTGTTCAGCACAAAAAACATAAAGTAGAACGCTGACTACAACGAAAAGCGATGGAGCACGCGCACAATATAACGCGATACAGATTTGGATACCAAACACTTGCAGTTGTTACCCCAATAAATTCTAAAACGGAAATGTCTTTAGCTATAATTTAAGAATAATACAAGAGTATTTTCAGCCTAAAATCGACAGGAAAATAAGAATATTCAGCCTGGACCGGAAAAACAACTTCCTTATAAAACAACAAAGAGTGTAATAATGTACATTGAGAGAGTTTCTACAGTATAACCAAGGAACAAATACATTATTTATGTCAATCAGAGAGTCAGAGAGCCGTACTATAATTTCAACTCAAAAACAAGGTTAATTTGGCTGATTTTGATACTTGCAAAATAGTTTTTAAAGGGCAGCCATTTATGAATAGGGTTTAGTAGCCGAGGGCCAAGGACGACATTCTCCCAAAACGAACCCTGGCAAGCTCGATTGATGATTTATCTATACTATTGTACTTCTGAAAACCTTCTCAAAATTATTCCTACGGCTACAGACTGGAAAGACCCAGGTCGCTATCTATTCAATCGAAAATTCCGCAACGGGAACCAATAGTTCAGAAATTTCATAAGAAAGTTTCCAGAAAATCCGAAACTTGTCGAATTTCCAAAAAGTAAGCATTCAATTAACTGAAAATTACAAAATTCAGGGGAGCGGTGGGGGGATTAAATGGAAAAAATTCCCGGTGAGAAACTTCGCAAGGTTGTTCTTATTTTTTTTCAGAAATTTCATTCGTACCACCGGAAATTCAAAACAAACATTTTTCATAAAAAAAGAAAGCTCTCGTAATTAAATTCACGCACACAGTTCTTATTGACAGCTTACTCACTTCTGGCGTTTGCCAAAAAAATAAAGCACAAAACCTTCACCTGCAACGTTAATCGCCGATCGAGCAGTTACTTGCAACTTTCTGTACCGTGTTATTTCTTTGTTCTGCTTGTTCTTACGATCTCGAATTTTGTTTTAGGAATTGAAATTCCAGAGGTGGGAAAAAAATACGTTCTGTCACTGTACTGGGCAACAGCAACTGCTACCTCCACTGGGTAAGTTTCAACAGACGTATTATTCATACAGTTCAAGCAACAGGACTGAAGCAGGCCACCTACACAAGCGCCCTACCTGGCACGAGTCAAGGTTTGGCTCACCAATCTAGTTCCGAAACTCTTAAATAATCACGCTAGCTACCATTGGCAACTGATAGATCGACGCGATAATAGTCAGAGGCATACAGACAGGCGGGCAGCCAGACAGACAAACATACAGACAGACAGCCTGACAGACACTCAGGCGGTCAGACGTTCAGACGGTCAGGCATTCAGACATTCAGAATTCAGACAGTCGGACAGACAGACAGACGCGTAGTCGATGAAGTAGACAGAACAACAGATAGGCATTGAGAGGCAGATAGACTCGTCGTTAAATCTGAAGGCATTTGTTACCTGAAGTTTGCGCTCCCAGGCCGAACGCGCCCGTTAAGGGTAGATTGTCATCTTTAGCATATCATCAAGATTAAAATTTTGTTCTAATCTCATTAAATTTCATGCACGATTACAGTTATGGAGATCTGCACGCTGTTACATTACCAGAAAAGTGGTTTTCCATATTTGCCATGTTGGTGGGAATAGGCTTGTTTTTTGGGTTCATTTTGGGTGGAATGGCGTCCATGTTGACCAACTTGGATTCTCAACGAGCCAGATATATCCATCACCTTGACGTCATCAAAGACCACATGGTATGTTATATAATTATTGGAGGGTTTGACTACGGGCACTGGGATGTCAGTATTTTACTCACGTATCCATTTCTCAGCTTTCAACAGGGCTCAGATCTCGGCTATCACTTTTAAAAAAGCACCTCATTTCTCAGCTGAAATTTAAAAGCTTGCCCAATTTAGAGATCAGATGGGAAGTGGCGTGAGCTCCCAGGTTCGAGTCCGGCCTGTGCCATATGTCGGTCGAGTTTTTCTGCTGGTTCAGAGCCGAGAAAGATAGCTACGGGAACCGCATAAAAATCAGCTAAGGTTGATGTGGCTTCCTTTCTAAATATTTTAATTCTATAATATCAGTTAATCCCCGACAGAAAGTACACTGATAAACGTCCTATTGTTCACGGCCATCATTAGTATTTACAGCACATCTAAGTATTTTATATCGATATTTGCCATTTTCGTTACAGCGTGATATGAAGATATCCCCCGACATACGTTACAGAGTCCTGGCTTACTACGAATATCTGGTAATAAATTCTTACTTTTAATCTATTAGACACAGTCACTATACCTTAATTACTAACGAACTTATTTCCTTTCTTCTCGAGGTACGAGATGTAGGTAAAGTCCCGCTAGATAGAATGTTCTAAAAGTCATTAAAAATTCATTACGTTGAAGCGAAGGAAATCATAAACGTTACGGGTATTTTAGATTTTATTTCTCCGTTTTCGCCTTAATTATAGCTTCAATTGAGAAGATATATTTTCAACTCTCTTCTCGGTGTTTGCGTGTTTGGTTATCTCCGTGAAATACTGTCTCTCGTGTTTCATATATTGGTACTTCTAACTCTTTACATTTGGAGACCTCTTGCACCCATAAGGGTTCCAAATCTGATTTTTAACAAGCTTTAAGTGATGTTTATATTTATTTTCAGTGGACTCATAATCATGGCGTAAGTGGAGAGGGCATGTTCAATGCTTTACCGCTGACTTTCCAAGCTGAACTATCTCTTATGATCAACAAAAAGGTTTTGGAAAAGGTATGCGATAAACTCTCTACGCAATTAGCTAGTTCAGGATTTCAACTCGCGATAGAGACTACAGGCAAACCTTGTTTCTCCATTCCTCAAACATTGCAGGCTCCTCTGTTCAGAGGTCTCAACCCTGGTTTTAAGCGCATGCTCTCTCTGGTTATACGCCCCGTGTTCTACATGCCAAATCAGGTCATAGCGAGCAAGGGAGACATTGGACATCACATGTTCTACATTCACCGCGGCCGAGCAGAGGTTTGTTGGTCTTGGTGCTACATTTTTATTCAAGGAGAGAGAGTGAATCCCCCAAATAGGTCTTCTAACCAAGGTTATCCCCCTTAAGTTGTTTTTAGACATTGTACCCAGTTCCTCCGAGGTGGCTACTTGCCCGATACGTGGACAGCGGAGGCGAGACGAAATGGGGAGTTTTATATGTCTGGATTTCGTTTCGGAGCAGAGATGTTTTCTGAACTCTCAGCCGTCTTTTGTTTCGGCCAGGCTTTCGTTTGTTTTGTGCTCATTTGGCTGTTCATTATTTCACTGTTTATTCGGTTTTAGGAAATTAAGCAAACGTTCTTCTGATTCTTTGTTCATTTCTTCTTCTTGTTTACAAAAGGTCACAAAACAACAACATGAAATAGCCATATTCTGCATATTCTAGAAAACGTAAGCTATGCGACGGCCAGTTTTTATGATTTCACTGTCAAATTTTGAGGCTGTCTTACATGTATTCTGTTTGAGATATGTCTGACAATGTAGGCAAATTGAATGAGACTAAATTCTCGCGAAATTCGCACATTGAATATTAAGTGTCTTTAGTCGATGTTCATGGCCTTTGGCGTTGTTGCAGTTGCTGCTTAAACTGATTTTGCTACTTGGGCTGAGAGCGTCTTCCAGCAGTTTCGTACACTTGCTTTGGTTGCGGCTAGCTTGTATTTGAGCATTTCTCTGCTGTTCATCCAGTTGTTACTGTTTGTGCAGGGCACATCAGTCTCTTATTTAAACTCCTATTTTCAAAAATTAAAAGTTTCGAAGCATACCGAGAGTCCAAGGTCCTTTGCTCGAAATCAAAATATCAAAGACATTCCCCCAGTGTTGGAGGTTCTCCTTTGGTTTGAAACGAAACGAAACGAAACATAAACGGATCGTCCACGAAAATATCCACGCAGCGCGCGAATAGCATCCGGGAAAAACTGCGCGCAATGTCTAAAAATGACTTAAGAGGGATTACCTTAGTCAGAGGATCTATATGAGGGATTCGCTCTCTTACCTTAATAATCTCTTGTCGGTACCTAATTATCTACCTAGGTGGAGAGAGGCACTGTGAGAACAAAGTGTCTTGACCTGTGCGCAAGATAACTGGTCAGTCACATTGCACACAGACAATCTAGTGGAACTCCACTGAGGCGAAACGAAGCTCAGGACAACGTGCATTAGTCGTCTTTCGATCTTGTTTTTATTTCCGTTCTGATGAGAACATGTTGTCTCTTCGATTCCGGGTTCATTGTGCATGTAATCCAAATTACCAGAGTAGATATGACTCTACAATATATGGTGGTTATTGGGCGTGTATATGTCTAAATGATATTTCATAATTGGTTTATTTTCAACTTACAGATTCTTTGTGATAATGAGAGCACAGTGTTAGTGACTCTGAATGAGGGAAAACTGTTCGGTGAAGTAAGTGAATGTGGTAAAACACGCGTATTGAGGTCATTGCCAAATATCGACAGCCGAAACGTGAAAATTTCGCAAATGCGCTCATGAGTGAAGCCAGATTTTAAGGGCCTTGCGAGCACGCTCAGGAACTTGGGCTTCGGTGAAGTGAAGGGAAATAGATCTTTGGTGCGATTCCCTGTAAGAATGGAATACGAGGGAGCTGAAACATATAGTACTCTTTTATGTTTTTCTCGGGATTGGTGGTAGATGTCAGGCCATTTAATTTTCGCCTTGATTGCTTGCTCGCCTTCTCCGCTGCTAACAATAACAGATGAGAGGCAATACTTGTAAAGTAAAAAATTATTCCTGCCTGTTTAAACGGCTTTTCAGAGTAAAGAAGAATGGCGTTTTCCTTTTTGGCATATCTTTTTCGTTTTGGAGATATTCGCGTTTTTGTTTTATGTAAATGAGGAAAGTGATGACGTCATAGGTGGCTCCACTAAAACAGCTCAACATTCAATCGAGAATAACTCTAGAAATATTGAAGCAGTGTTCTTCAAACTTGGCACCAGCAATGTACATCACAAAAGAAACACAAAGACACCTACTTTGGTGTTGCCATGGCAACACTCTTGGCTTCAGGATCTTTCTGTGAAAAACCAAACATCCCCATTTGCAGCCTTTTAAAGCGGGTTGAAGGGTCTTGCTCGGAGCACACATGGTTCTCATCTTGTCTTAACTCTCCCCATTAGATTGGTGAGAGTGGATGATCCTTGTTTTAAGGTGGCTCAAAGCAGTTTCCAGCACTTTCCAAGACGTAGATTTTTGATGTGCCATTATTTCCACTCGTTATCAATTGATGCTACAATCATGGTATCAAAAACTGCCCAATCACTGGTGAACACGGTAGTATCATTTTTGTGATACAATAGGTTACCATAGCAACACTATAACCTGCTAAAAATACCCTTAAGTTCAGCTTCAACCGCTTTTATTTTAAAAAAAACGGCATGGTGAAATTTATTCTTACTACCGAATTTTGATAAGCAGGATAAAATGCAACCGGAAAAGCTTAAGAAAATTCTGTTAATGGGGTTCAGAGCCACCTTAAATTTTCAAAAAATTTAAGGTGGCTCGGAATCCCAAGTACAGAATTGATTGGGCAGTTGTTTGGTACCAAGATTTTAGCATCAATTGATAAAGAGTGGTAATAATGAGCCATCAAAATCTACGTCTTAGGTTTTAAGACACCCCTGGAAATTTTAGTCGTCCTTAAAACAGAACCAGTGGCATAACTGTTGTCATGGCAACAGCACAATGGGTGTCATTATGTTTCTGTAGTGATGTACATTGCTGGTGCTTAGTTTGAAGAACACTGCTTTAATATTTCTAGAGTTATTCTCAATTGAGTGTTGTGCTGTTTTAGTGGAACCACGCATGACGTCATCACTTTTAGTACAAAAATGCGAACATCTCTAAAACAAAAAAAATGATATTCCAAAACGGAAAAAACCATTCTTCTTTAATTTAAAAAGCCTGTCAAATAAGTAGCAATTATTGTTTACTTCATAGGCACTTTAAATCACAAGAAATCATATAATTATAATTAATTGATAGCAATTAAACCAACCGGAAAGTGGCAGAGACTGCGGTGTTGACGTCATTGCGTCATTACGTTTAGCAGAAGCTTCAGTTCGTAAAAGCTTCCAATTAAAAAAATATATATTATACTTTCAAGTACAATGCAGTCATGATTATTTTGTGAGATGTGTGTTGTACTTCTGTGTGTCATTGTTTTCAGGTGAGTATGGTGTACAATCTTCCACGATCAGCGTCTGTCCGTGCTGCCACACCGTGCGTCATCTTTCTTCTTGACAGAGCGGATCTCAACAGAGTCCTTAAACATTACCCTGAAGGTGGGTTTAGTGCCTTTTTATTCCGTTACCTTTATCTAGCAGTTTTGGCAATACCCGACGAGGCTACTCCCAGAAGATTTTGATGGGGATGTGCGGACCCACTTCCCAAAACCCCTACCGCTACTTAACCCCAAAATCGGTGATTTCAAACTCCCCTACGTTATTTATAACCTGAAGATAAAATCGATACCTTATTTAAGACCTGACTTAAATCAGCACTCTGTTTCAGACCTGTCTTATGTTTATTTTTCTCTGCCAGTTCAGACCAACGTTAAACGTATTGTGAAGGGATTTTGTTGATGTTCTCATCGCCGATGATGATGGAAAAGTGACTTCTTCTAAAAAACATACCCAATTCAAGGCTAGCTTGAGTTCAAAAACCATACCCTTGATGAGACTAAGACTACCAAATCGATGCCCGATTTTTGACCAAACGGCTGAAACACCATATCCGCACACACCTATAGAGCCCATATAAGGGAGAGGAGAAGGGAACACCCCTTCCTTCACCGGCAGGGATAAGCGGACTTCAGATAAGACTTCGCGAGAGAGATGTCGGTGATTTAAGATAAAATTTTACTTAGAGTGTCTTCACATGATGTATCGTCAGCCATAACGATGTCCCAAAACACTGCACCAGAGACCACGTTTTTGTCAAAAATCAATCACGGTGGAGTTAAACTCTTACCTTGTGTAAGCACTTTATTTTACTGCCAGCGGCTGCTGCCTCGAAAGTTAAAACTCTCCACTGATTACCTTTCTGCACAAAATCTGTTTAGTGTCTCGGATATATACTTTGTATTAAATGAATTTCGCTTGAATATACATTGATAGCATGGATTATTTTACCCTAACATCTCCTTCTTAGACGTTTCGTATGGCATGTCATGCATTCCTCACTAACGAACGTGGAGATGCAACATAGCGTGACGAGGCCAAAGAGCATCTGCTAATGTCACTGATCTGCTTGCGATTGCCTTAGGGCCTT
>Ga0126343_10000963_pt1 | contig 12550 bp, 2 predicted proteins | sample Cyp2metagenome_FD_92531 | JGI IMG/M metagenome (GOLD analysis project Ga0126343, IMG submission 92531) | Coral microbial communities from Lord Howe Island, Old Settlement Bay, Australia - Cyphastrea 2 metagenome | ecosystem: Host-associated > Invertebrates > Cnidaria > Coral ... | reverse complement strand
GTTGTTTTAGTTGCAATGAATTTTGGATTTATATCTTCATATGCGTTCACTTTTTAAAGCATTTTGCTATATACAGGCAATAAAATCATGTTTGCTGCCTTTCCTATCCAATTTATATTGTACAGCTGTACCTCTATTAAGCGGCCAATTTTGAAAGTCCCAAGAGTGGCCGCTTAATAGAGGTCGGACTGTATCTGATTGTCACTTGAAATGCAAGATTTGTATACATGTGGCTCAACATAGTATACAGCGCGCATTGTTTGTGTAAGCCGATTGAGACAACTATGTTCGATTTTATCACTTCAAATGCTAGATATGTTGATTATTTTCCTCGGATTACACAAAGCATCAAAGGAATAAATGAAAAAGCGTGGCAATTTATATCCAATGATTTGTAAAATATACACAACAACTAATATGAAATTAAGGGATATTACTTCCCCAAGGTGGGGATATTTGATCTGATTTGACCAAATTTTGGGGCCCCATGGTGGGGATTTTGCCCAAAAATTTTCCTAAAAAGTCAAATGCCCCACATATGCCCGGGGTCCCCTCCCTCGGGCCTAACATTGATAGGTGCATAAGATATATTTTAATGTGTAAATAGTGTGCCCAATTAATTGACACTCAATTAAAGTCTTTCATTCACTCAGTTCATTCAAAGAAAACTATCGGATTGTTTACATTTGAAGCTATAAAGATTGCTTATAAGGTAACAGCTCAGGCTGTTTGTGTTAGTTAGGTTTTCATGTTTGAGTGGGCGTTTAACCCCCTGTCTTCTTAATCAACTTTGGTACCGAATTTTATGCAAGTCCATTGAGAATAACATTGTGGGTAACATAGGTGAGGGTGACGTGTGGTGGGGCATTCCCTTCATCTCTCCCATCGAACATTTCTGAGTGCAGGGCTCTCAAGACAGCATACGTTTGAAATTGTCCTTCAGTAGCTTGTTGGATGTTACATAAACGATTCGACCGAGGCTTTGCGATGTTGTTCTTTTAATTCCAAACTTTTACGGATCTAATGTAAAAAAATACTTTCCTTCTAATTATTCGTGACACGAATAATTAGAATATAAAATACTGAGAACAATGAGTTGTACAAATGTGGTGACGATGACATGCAATAACATGGAAATCGCTGATTAGTAGTAGCGAGAACAGAATATGCAAGCAGTTCAGATTACAAAAAAAGGTCTCTGAGTTGAATCAAGAGATTATCAAGGTAAGAGAGTGAATCCCACATATAGGTCCTCTAGCCGAGGTAATCCCTCTTATTAAACTTACTTTTAGACATTGTACCCAGTTCTTTCGCGAATTTCAATTTTTCGCTTCGTTTCGATTCGTTTCAAAGCAAAGGAAAGCTACCAACCCTGAGTGGATGTCGTCTTTGGTATTTTGAATACAAGCAAAGGAGCTTCGGCTCTTGGTATGTTACTGTCCCCTGCACAAACAATAACAACTGAATAAACAGCAGAGAAATTAGTAGATAAACGAGCCAACACAAGCTAGGAAACCGAAAATGGTCGAAAATGCAGGAAGACGCTCGCTCCCCAAATGGCAAAAGTAGTTTAAGCAGCAACGGCAACAACGCCAAAGGCAAGATCGATTTAAAAACGATTTAATATACAACGTACGAATCTCGCGATAATTTTTAAATTAGATTTATTCAGTTTGTCTATATTCCATAGTCAACATGGCTGGCGGCATAGATCGAGGGAGAATCACACGAAAAACCCTGGCTACTTTTATTTAACGTGTATTTGAAGAATAATAGTTGATTCCCAACGTGATAAGTTTCAGTTCTGGAACTCTAGTATTAAAATGCAAGGTGGCAAAATATTTGATTTTCAAGAACTTCCTACATTTAAATCTGCACAACTTTAAATTGACTCATACTTTTGGATGACCAAATTAGCAATCAGCTTAACATAATACTGTCCTTTCAAAAAAAAAAAACAAACAAACAAAGCAAACAAAAGTTCCAAACCAATACATGTATAATCGTGTGTCGTTTTAGCTTACTGTAATTCTCGCTAAAGTTACATTTCCATTTCGTTTTGTTTTGATATTCCAGCATTTAATTTAGTTAATAGAATAGACCTTTTTACCCATAAGGCGGCCATTTTGAATTGTATTGGTTCAAATATCTATTACCTGATACTCAGGGGGCAAATACGCACCAATTTGCCCCGTGAGCATCCCATAATAACTATTTGAAACAATACAATTCAAAATGGCCGCCATATCAGTAAAAAGGTCTATTGATTTCGCAATGTTTCCCAGAAGGTTGGAACATTTCAAAATCGATTGATCAAGTTTCGGCAGTTTCTGGAACGCTATGTCTGAGGCCCAGTTCAGACGTCGTGCTTCTGCCGTGCCGAACTGAATTGCCATTAGGTTCTACTGTAGCACGGCAGGAAAACAACTTTGATTCAGACGTCGTGACAGAGTCGAACCAAATTCAGGATTAACTGATGCCTCGTAGCAGTTCTCCTCCTAACTCCCCGTGGGTAGGTAATCTCGCCAAAATACATTAATATAATTTATGAATTTTGTCTAGCGCGGCAGAAGCACGGCGTCTGAATCGCTGCCGTGCTAGAGTCGTGTAGCACGGCAGAGCTTGTCGAACTTTTAAATTGCTTGCCGAACTTAATTCAAAAGTTTGATTCAGAAGCACGACGTCTGAACTGAGCCTCAAGACACTTTATCTTCATTTTCGCAGCCAAACAGAAGTGTCGTATTTTGTACATTCTGTCTCGAAGAATTGAAAACGGTTTTCACTGATTGCGGGTTTGTGAGGGGGCTTGAATCCAGGGAAACTATAATCGACATATGTATGTAGCTTTTCGTGTAAAATGAACGCCTGATTCCCCTCTTTTCAATCACCGTACCAAATTACTTGCAAACACAACAATTCGCAATCCAAGAATCAACGAGAGCGCAAAATCGCGTCTATGTGACATGTATGTAGTAGTTGTTTCATGTTTCCATTCTATTTTACACCTGAAAACATAAGCTAAGGGAGCTTATGCGTTGAATCATCGTCTGCTGCTTTTGTTCGATATCGTGAGAATGTAGCTCTGAAAATATATGAAAGAAATGTCTCAAGTGCTTCTTTTCGCAGAATTTATACTTTAAATGGATAGGAAAATGCTTCGGTAGATATATGTCTTGTTGCTTTTGAGTTAGTTTTAGACAGAAAAATGGTTTTTGTGTTCTAGTGGATGTTCATGAAATGGCCAAAATTCGGAAAGTCCTGTGTAAACAGTATGTCAGCATAGAAAAAATATTGAAGTCCCCAAACATTTTTATGGCTTTTTTGCGAACTTTAGTGATTGCTCTCACAATCCTTGTTAGAATAATGTCTATTTGTTGTTGCCCAGAGCACATATTAATTATTTGCCATCAATTAAAGGCTACTAACAACACTACAAAATATGCAGCTTACTTAAGATGGCGCCACGAAAGAAATCAAGTTGTCTAGTTAAAATGAATATCAGCGCTTTGTGTCTGAGAATAGGAGAACATGATCCCGTGGTTTTCATTTTCACATGGCTTTTTTTGTTGTAGAAATACTCAATCAAAGACAGCTAATTAATTAGAGGGGGTGACCCTAACTTGCAGGGAATAAAATATTTTGACCTAATTTTTTGCCATGATCATTTACTCACCAAACCCAACATTTGTCCCAAGTTTGAGCGAAATCGGTGATTTGAGCTGTATCACCTCCTGCCTGGTTTTCTCGTGGACACACTCTTAAAATTGATTGAATCAACTGACTTGACGTAATAGTTAAACTGAAACAATGATTTGTAAAGATTTTAATAAAACGGGATTCGCAAAATTAATTTAAGTAGGAATTAGAAGGATCTCCAGGATCTCAGCGGTTTCGAAATGAAAAGAAAAGAAAAGAGGTCTTTGCAAAAAGTTGTATTTCTGAGGAAGTTGCCCCTCAACGTACTCTGGTATAAACGCTCACGGTAGTCAGGCGGGAATGCGAGAGATAGATGTTTGGTGTCACGAATAACAAACAGGATAACAGCAATCCTGAAACAGATCGTGTGCAATTAATCTTAAATTCAAACAAATCTACTCGTTGCATAAGTCATGGGTTATTGACCGAGCTTGTTCGGTCAAGATGGCTGGATTTTGGCTTCGTTGTTTTGTTTGTTTGCTTTTCCTTTTGTTCGTCGAGGTCCATTCTAACACGCGAGAGCGAGGCCACCATTCAAGCCTTTTAATGCCCTTTTAATCCCAAGCGGGTACTTTAGCATTATCTTGCACGCTAGAGTAACCTACCACAACGCAGTATTCGATTCATCTTGTCTGCTCACGGGACCTATAAAGCCTTTTATTATTCAACTTTCGTACAATATACGAATTGCAGTTTTCTGATTAACTGATTTGTACCATGTGATATTGAGCTGTGACAAGCAACCACCTCGACGTTATTATCGTGGTGCAATAGCCGTGATGGAAACTCAACTCACCACTATCATTACACCATGGCTTCAGCTGACTCAAATATACATGTAGTGGTTTCAGTGCAGTGTTTCTTTTTGCAGTATATTCAGTTTAAATAACAAAAATAATACCACACTCATTGCTTGTGAATAGACTGTTTTCGACTGGGCGGTCTGTTGCCCCATTTCAGGCCATGTCATTGGTATTGAAATTTCTCGCTTATTGTTAGAGAACTCGTGCAGGTAAATCCCGATAATTCACGAGCAATGAGTGCGTTAACCTGTAATTAATGCCCAATTCCTCCATTTCACTGTGGCCAGGTGTTCCACATGAATTCGTTTTTTTCTAAAATTTCATGACTAAATATAGCAGATACGAATCACAGGTGGTCGAATCTTCCTCTTGTCTCCTGGTCTCTCCTCGTAGGGTCTCCTCACTAGAACTTTTATACTTGCTCTTACTCCACTCGGCATGACCGCAGATATTGACTCAGTAAACTGCCATATGTTGATTTTTCACTCTAAGAACCAATGCCGTTGACCTCACTGAGACTCCGGGTTCGATCTAAGGATGAAATTAATGGTCTCTCTCCATCAGTTACGAAACTACCCACCGATCTTTTCAACTAATATTTCACATATACAGCTATTTTTGGTGTTGCTCTTTTGATTGGAGGAGCGGGCAAAGAGAAATGTCTGCTTTCGCGAGTTCGAGGCAATTTTTGTTTTCTTTTCCATCACATGCAAGGCCGGAAATGAGCAAAATTATCATACATGACATTGTATCTTAATGGTGCTGGTCTTGCCTTCAAATTTTGTCAGGTGGTTAGAAAATGCGTAACGTGAATAAACTAGATTGTGTTTGCATTCTCTGCGGCCAAGTTGTCCACATTAATAAGCCACGTTCGATACTTCAATAGAGAGTTAAGCCTGACGTTTACGGCAAACGGCAAACGATAAAAATGAAAGTTTTGCCTTCTCTCTTCAGCTATGTGGACAGTAGAGTGAAATTATTTGTATTTGCAATGAATAGTAGGAGACGTTATTCCATTTTTGTATGGTTTATTTACGGATTAGAAGAAAAAAACTCGAAATCAGAAGTTACATTCGCCGTTTACCGTCTGTGACGTGGTAAACGTCATGCTTAACCTCTCCAATATTCTAACATGGCTCCGAAGCGTCCAGGCCTAAATTGCAGATATTTTTATGTCTCGTTTGTCTCCCACTTCTCAAAAGACACTTCAACACTAAGAAAACAACACCACATATAGACGTTTGTCCTGAAAGCCTCGGAGCAGTGTCTGACAATTGACATATCAAACGTGGCCTATTAATTCTTGTAAAGGTTCATGACAAGTTAGCAGTTACACTTCAATAAACATCTTTCAGTTTTAACTGTCTTGGTGTCAGTTTCTGTGAGTTGCTTTGATGTCTACACATTCTCAATGAAAAGACGAGTATGTTTGTTGACGATTTAATAATTTTTTTCAATGTCGCAGAGTTAGTAAGGTTTAAGAAAAGCGTTTGACTAAAGAGACTCACGTAGGCATTTATTTTGTCTTAGCATTCAGTGTCTTACAATTCAAAACAATTTCTTGCGACCGAGGCGACACAAAACCGTAAACAGGAAGTTTTAAGGCCTGTTCAAGGTGAGTGGAGCTCACAATTGTTCATTATTCGAAATCAGCCATGATTGGTTGATAATTTCAGTACTTAAGCTTTGTTGAATATTATTCAAGAAAGCAAAGACACTAAATCATAACATTTGCGCAACAGCCGATGCTGGTTAAAGAGTGCTTCTTTATCCGCCAAATAATTGATCGTTTTCGTTAATTTTGCCTCATACAAAATGGAAAACGACCGTTTGAAGCCGTCTGTCATCAGTACTCAACATCAACATGGATTGAATATGAAATGCATATCCCTTGATAGCAACCTGGTTCCATCTAAGTTTGACGACAGCAAGCTATTGCCAGGACGAGCAATGCAATTGATTGACAAATACGCCTTTCGTACCAAGTTTCATATCGATGAGCTGAGAAAGCAGAACAGCGCTAAAGTGAAAAAACCTCCAGTACTCCCTGTCTCCAATCTAGTAGTGACTGCTGTAGGATCCGAGGAGACCATCTATTCTATTGGAGATTGTGGTTTGTTTGCCGCAGTTCTGACGGCATACAACAACCATTGGAAACTACGAACCTCTCCAGATGACTGGTGGTTCTGCGTCATTAAACGAGTCGCCTGCGCCATCGACAAAAACGCCAACAAAGAGTCAGTTCGTAAGATGTTCGTTGATCACGAAGGAAGGAAAACCATTGAGGTAGAAGTGCCCGATACAAGCATCTACACCGTGGACTACAGCTGGTTCTTTGATGAAATATCGAAGGGCATACAAGAAAACATCAAGGTCCCTGAGTTCGTGGATGGAATGACGGCAGATTTCAGCACCACAACTGCAGTGCAGAAGATTGTTTCGCAGATTACAATGATGACTTCAATCAAAGAGTACTTCCGCTTTGGCATGAAGTGTGGATGTGGAATTCCTGCAGTAGAGTTGCTAGGCACCGAACACGACTGGAGCAAATTAAAATCCAAACTGAAGGTATTGCGGACACTGCTTGAACCCATAGAGAATGATCTCGATTTGCCGTCAGAGTGGTGGGATGTTGTCGAAAAAGTGTTCAGTAACTTGTTGGCTACTTACCAGGGTAGCGCGGTTAGCGAATGGTGGAGCCATATTATGAGCTACGAGAATGTCTACGCATCAGGTATGTATTTCGTCCCTGGCGAGTACTGTTATAGAGGATGGATCACCGAGTTTTTGGAGGGATCAAAATATGCCATGGAAATTGATCAGATGACAAGTGGCCTGGTAAGTGTGCCAATCGACCTCAAACACCCGTCTGGCTTGAAGGACACTGCCGCAGTTGTGGCAGGAATGCTGGGCTTCACTGTCCACACTGACGAGAACAAGGACTGGGTATCTGTGCAGCCATTTCAAGGCTGGTCTCTTCTGCTCGCCAGTGATTCACCTTTTCGCGAATACCGTGAGTCTTAAATAAAGATATCAGAAGCTTTCTGATTGAGAATACCATTCTGGACATGATAAATAATCTGTTTGAGCTACAAGTATGGCATAGACAATGGTTTAAATACAACTAGGCACTGCAATCTTCTTCTAAAGGTTGGCGTGATTCAGTTATGAAGTAATGTGCTAGGTTTAGGAGAAATAATAGTTTTATGGTTACGTCTAAGACAATTTCTTTTGATTATTCATGTCAATTTTTATCAAAATGCAACATTAGGAACTTTGGAAACAAATACGTTTTGTACTTCAGTTGACGCAAGCTCATTGGCTTCGACCTTTCAAAACCAGAGTTTTCCTTTAAGATAGAAACAAACAAATGCTGCGTAATTATTCTTCTCGTTGCTTTCATTATATGCTTTGACTTGTGTAAGAATTTTAAAAATTAAATTTTGTCAGTTGGGTTGTGATGACGTATTACTATTTGATTACGCTATAAGAAATAAGAATGTTCTCTCTAATGGATTGACTAAATGTTTGCATAATCATTTTACCGTTTACGTAGCGGGATATAGACCTTGAGCTAAGAGGGAAGGGGAGCGATTTTATTCTAATTGCCCTGCTGGCTTTTCTTCCTTCTTTGATTTCTTTTTTTTGGTGGCTAGGTTTTTTTTTTTTTTCACGGTTAAAATCGAATAATTTTATCAGGTCGCTCAAACAACAGAAATAACGTCGCGGATACTTTGATAAGAAGGCTAGTATTAGCTCAATCGACTCGAAAGCGTCAGAAAACGTAGACAAGTGTTTTTTTAATCAGGCAAGGTAGATACTCTTCTAACGACCGATTCCAAATGTGGGTGACAACTACTTATGCTTGACGCTAACGTTTGTGACTCGACCAAGACACCGGATGCCATAATAAAGTGAGAGCTTCAAGATCATCGACATCTGAGCTTTAAAATGTTGATTTCCGGGTCAATATTGCATATTTTTAAGATTTTTAAGGTTTCCTTTGTCTCGCTATTCCCAAAAGAGACTACAATACAAAGAAAACGCCACCAAATATAGAAGTTTGCTTTAAAAGCCTCGGGGCCATATTAGAATATTGATATGTCGAACTTAGCCTATTCGTTCTTCTAAAGGTTTGACTAAATACTTAGCAGTTATGCTTCAATAAACTTCTCTTAGTTTTAACTGCTTTGGTGTCAGTTTCAGAGTTTACACAATGAAGGGGTGGAAACGATTTCGGACGATTTTGTTCTCAATGTTGCAGAGTTAATGCGGTTTAAGAATGGCGTTCGTTAACGTAAAGCGATTGACACATATTTGTCTTTTCTTATAATTCATGTCTTGCAATTGAGGCGACATAAAACTGTAAACAGGAAGTTTTAAGGCCTGCTCAAGGTCGTTGGAGCTAAGAACTGTTCATTATTCGAAACCAGTCAAGATTGGTTGATAATTTTAGTTCTTAAAGTTCATTGGTTATCATTCAAGGAAGCAAGGACACTAACTCATAACATTTGCACACCCGCCGATACTTGTTAAAGTTTGCCTATTTGTCCGCCAAAGAATTGATCTGTTTCGTAAATTTCGCCGGATACAGAATGGAAAACGACCGTTCCAAGTCTCCTGTCATTTTAACACAATCTAAGGATGGATTGCATATCAAATGCATACCCCTTGATAGCAACCTGGTTCCATCTACGTTCGACGACAGCAAGCTTTTGCCGAGCCAAGCCAAGCAATTGATTGACAAATACGCCTTTAGTACTAAGTGTCACATCGATATGCTGAGGAAGCAGACCAGCGCTAAAGTAAAGAAAGCTCGAAGACTCCCTGTGTCCCAACAAGTAGTTACTGCTGTAGGATCCGAGGAGTCAATTTATTCCATTGGAGATTGTGGTTTGTTTGCTGCTGTTCTGACGGCATACAATAACCACTGGAAACTTCGAACCTCTCCAGATGACTGGTGGTTTTGCGTTATTAAACGAGTCGCGTGTGCCATTGACAAAAACGCCAACAAAGAGTCAGTTCGTAAGATGTTCGTTGATCACCAAGGAAAGAAAACCATCGAGGTAGTAGTGCCCGATACAAGCATCTATACCGTGGACTACAGCTGGTTCTTTGATGAAATATCGAAGGGAGTACAAAAGAATATCAAGGTCCCTGAGTTCGTGGATGGAATGACGGCAGATTTCAGCACCACAACTGCAGTGCAGAAGATTGTTTCGCAGATCACAATGATGACTTCAGTCCAAGAGTATTTCGACTTTGGCTTAAAGTGTGGATGTGGAATTCCTGCAGTAGAGATGCTAGGCACTGAAGACGACTGGAGCAAATTAAAATCCAAACTGAAGGTACTGAGGACACTACTGGAGCCCATTGAGAATGATCTCGATTTGCCGTCAGAGTGGTGGGATGTTGTCGAAAAAGTGTTCAGCAACCTGTTGGCTACTTACCAGGGCAGCGCAGTTAGCGAATGGTGGGGCCATATTATGAGCTACGAGAATGTCTACGCATCAGGTATGTATTTCGTCCCTGGCGAGTACCGTTACAGAGGATGGATCACCGAGTTTTTGGAGGGATCAAAATATGCCATGGAAATTGATCAGATGACAAGTGGCCTGGTAAGTGTGCCAATCGACCTCAAACACCCGTCTGGTGTGACGGACACTGCTGCAGTTGTGGCAGGAATGCTGGGCTTCACTGTCCACACTGACGAGAGCAAGGAGGTATCTGTGCAGCCATTCCAGGGCTGGTCTCTTCTGCTAGCCAGTGATTCACCTTTTCGCGAATACCGCGAGTCCTAAATAAAGATGTCAGAAGTTTTGTAATTGAAAATACCATTCTGGACATGGTGAATCATCTGTTTGAGCTACAAGTATAGCATAGACAATAGTTCAAATACAACTAGACACTGCAATTTTTTTCTAAAGCTTGATTAATGAGGTACTGTACTAGATTTGTGCGAAATTTGTGAGAAATACTTTCCACTTTGTTATGTGTCAAAACCGTAGTTGATGTCTAAGACAATTTCCTTTGATAATTCGAGTCAACTTTTATCAAAATGCAGTATTGGAGCCTTTGGAAACAAATAGGCTTCGTACTTCAGATCACGCAAACTCGTTGGCTTCGACCTTTCAAAAGAGTTTGCCTTTAAGATGTTATCAAAAAGCGTGAAGCTGAAAAAAGGAGTTAACACTGAGTGTTTATTCACCAGCAAGGAACCTTATTTCTAAATTAGGTACGACGTTCATTGTCAAAGAAACATCGTTTTTATACGTTCAGCTTAAATATAGACGGTAGCCACAAGCCAGGAGAACTGTATAGCAACTCAGTTTGTTAAAAGAAAAAAGCAAGCAAATGCTGCGTAGTTATTTTTCTTGCTGGTTTCGTTATATGTTTTGATTTGTGTAAGGATTTTGAAAATTAAAATTTGTCAGTTGGGTTGTGAATGTGTATTACCATTTGATTTAAGAGCCATGGGAATATGCTTTCTAATGAGCTGAGAGCAATGGTTGCAAAACTATTTGACTATTTGAGTAGCGGGATACAGACCTTGAGCTAAGGCTTTTCTGTGATTTCTTCTCCTTTTACCCAAAATGAAGGAGGGGGGAGCGTAGGGCTAGGATTTTTCTACTGTTAAAACCGAATAATTTGATTAAAAATAACGAGGCGGATACTCTGATAAGTAGGCTTATGCGTACGTCAATCGCCTCAAAAATGGTAGTAAAAGTAGAAAAGGGGTTTTTCTATTTACAGTAAAAGTTTCCTCTCGCAAATTAAACTCAGAGCGGAAATATGAAGAAAAACGTTCCAACACCTGATAACTTCACTCACGCAATATAATTTCTAATGGGTTGTATAAACTCTTATTCTTCGGCCACTTAATCTTTAACAGAAATAAAATACAAACTGCGGTAACAAACAACCGTCACTTCTGAGGATGTATGTTGAGGCATACGAAACGTTAAGTCATTAATTATTCAAAGTTTTTAAACATGCGTTGTTTTGTCATGTTTGTTACCGCAGTTTGTATTTTATTTCTAATGGGTTGACAACAATGTTTGCATCATTTTTGATTATTTAAGTAGCGAATCCAGACCCTGAGCTGGGGGGTGGGGGGATTGCCCTGTTGGCTTTTCTTCCTTCTGTTATTTCTCCTTTTTTTACTCAAAATAAGGGGGAGGGAGGGAACGTAGGAATATTTACGGTAAAAGAAAAGGAATAATTCGATCAAGTCTTCGCTCTGATAAGTAGGTTAATGCCTAACTCAGTCAACTCGAAAACGCTAGTTCCTTCTCGAAAATTAAACTCAGAGCGGAAATATGAAGAAAAACGTCTCAACACCTGGTAACTTCACCCTGATGTCCTGATAACTCTATCCGTGATGTAATACTGGAGAAATTCATTCTCTACTTGCCAGGCTGGACCTGCTGTTTAGATCACGTATAATTTTCGCCAGTGTTCAACGAAATTCAATTGCTTTACATCCCACTTCACAATTTAATATCACAGAGCTATGGATGTATGCGCTAAGGAGGTGAAAATAATGTTATAGAGAAACGTATCGGGAATCTTCACAAATCTTCCTCGATCTGTTAGCGCAAATCTGTTGACGATCGCACCGTTCGCTGAGAATACAGAGAGTGTTCGATGACATGAAAGTGATGGATTCGAAATTCACCACGGAAATACAACAAATCAAATGTACTCTCAAATAAAACAAAACTTCTCATCAAGCTCGTTATCCATCGAATGCATCTTGCCAGTGGTAAGTCATGAAAGAAGAAATATTGAAGAAAGTAAATTTTGTCTTTTGATCGGACCCTTTCTGACGAACAAGGTGTTGCCTATACTTCAACTCAACAACATTTGTAGTGTTTTCACCAAATTTTTTCCACAGGTCCAACCAGTTGTTTACAAAAGCAAAATTCTACAACACGCGTTTCTCGTGTGCAGATAAGCTTTTTGTACAAAAATCTCGATTGCATATGAAACTTAAGTCTTTTCCTGCGTTTGGTACGAGATTATGGAACTGTTTACCCCCCGATTGGCGT
>Ga0126343_10000962_pt1 | contig 12553 bp, 4 predicted proteins | sample Cyp2metagenome_FD_92531 | JGI IMG/M metagenome (GOLD analysis project Ga0126343, IMG submission 92531) | Coral microbial communities from Lord Howe Island, Old Settlement Bay, Australia - Cyphastrea 2 metagenome | ecosystem: Host-associated > Invertebrates > Cnidaria > Coral ... | reverse complement strand
GGCTAATTCACATTATCAACCCAGTTGATAAAACCCAATTATCTCGTTATACTTCCCACCGACGCAGCACTACAGTTTCTTTAGAAACTTACCCCTCTATTAAATTGAAAAGAAATCGTCACTCCGAAAGCTTATAGAATAGTTGGAACAAAAAAAACCCGTATAACACGCTAATTTCATATATGCTGCGATCATAGTTAGTAGAAGGTCACCTCTACTTACCATGCTGCGATCTATTCCTATTCATCGAAACATGAATTTAAGCTAAGGCTTTAGCATTTTCACACCATGATCGCGATGGAAGCGTCCTCGACACAGTCTGTTAATAGAGACATTTTAGTTAGTTTTTTGCACCTACAATTTCTACATCTTTCAATTTTCGCGATCTGGTAAAGGGGAGATTGATGTGTATCTTTTCATGTTCAACTTGAACAGTTCAAATCAGTGTGTGCTTTTTTGTCACTATTTTCACTGTCTTCACTGTCAAGATAGCTACGGATTTAGCCTGCACGCAACGCAGGTATCCTTGAAACACCTCAGGGATTAGGAGACAATGCTGTTCAAGTCTCCAGGGAGCTCATTTGCCTATTTATGCAAACCTCCTCTGGTTTTCGGTCTCTTTCGTCAAGTTACGCCGTTCTGGTCCAGTGCGAAATTTTTTGCCCCTCCCACCTTCCGTTCGGCGACGCGTGCATCTTTCCCCTCTCTCTGTCTTACGACCCTCTGCCTCTGCAAAATCTCGCTTCCCATAACTTAGTATCGCGAAGGCAGTCAGTGGTTGTTTTGACAATGAAAATGGTTTACGATCCCTTGTCACACTTCGCCATCAATGCGTCATCATACATGAAGGTGTAGATGAATCACTGGGTAAAATATGTAAATATCAAGAGAATGTGCCACAGCATTATTATCTTTTTGATACACTAGTTTTACAAGTAAATCAGAGCAAAACACAATTACTTATCATCCTCACTGGAATCCTCGCGAAAAGGCGTCCTCGAGTTGTTCGTGGTGCAGTGCACTCTGGTAAAAACTGACGCAATGCACTCTTGTTAAATGCAATGCATTCTGGCAAAAAGTGATGAATTCGAGGATTTGTACTCCTTTCTATATATTCTTCTGAAGTCCCGATTATGTTGCTGCTCGCTCGATACGCTCGCTCTACAGCAATCACAGTTTAGCGTGTGTTGAGTCTGATTATTGTTAGAGAAAATACGACGAAAGTTTCTACAACAAAGATTCACTTACCGCAGTTTGGCAATCCACTTTAGTGTGACGTGAATCTTGCAGGCACAGCCTTCCAGCAAAAGCTGTGAAGCGGTCTGCTTCGGTTATATTAGCCTACGTATAACCGTACCCATCCCCCGAGGGTGGGTGGGTACGGCTACACGTAGGCTAGGTTATATATTTTCCTCCGTTCTCTGCATTTCTGGCAATCTCTTCTTCGCGTTGTTGCTCGCTTATATTTCGTCTCCTTTCTATAGTCCTTGCTCACTCTGCTTCACGGCATTGTTCGGTATTATTTCGTCTCCTTTCTGTAGCCCCGACTCGCTCTACTTCACCCGGCGTTATTCAACTGTTTGACCTCATTTCTCTAGGTTAGTAGCCCTGGGCCGGGCTGCTCGAAATCCGGCTAACGCTAACCCAGGACTAAAAGTTAACCGGGGCAGAAATTTTTTCTCGCATAAAACTGTTTTGTGTAGTTTGTAGTTTGAGTTAACTCATGGTCAAAACTGAAGGGCAATTAACAACAACAACAACAACAACAACAGAACTCACCTTGCTGAAAAGCTTCAAAAATTAAATGAAAATTCTCGCTAATCCTGGGTTAGCTTAGTCGGGCTTTGAACAACCCGGCCCTGGGGCCCGTTTCTCGAAAGTCCCGGAAACAATTCGGGCCTGTAAAGCCGTGGCAAAATCTCGAACCTGATGATTACAGAACTATCTTATGTACCAGGAGCCCATGACCTGGGCTCCTGTATGTACATATTCTAAAGATGAAGGGAGGTTCCCTTAACTTCATATAAGAAGTTTCAGGCGTATGCACTTCTCCATTGTTATATACAGATGAATTAAAAATGGCTTTACGGCCCGAAAAGTTTTCGGGGCTTTCAAGAAACGGGCCCCAGGCCCGTTTTCTTTCGTGATCTTTCTTGCTACTGCTTTGCCAGTTTCCATTTTAAAAGTCTTAAGTTTTCTCGTTATGCTTCAGTGAAATGCGATTTTCGCGCTGTTTCCCGCCGGGAAAACGCGGGCTGCCCGCCCAAAAGCCCTGGGTTTTCTTGAGACGGGGCTTGAGACTCCTTTCCGTCTCCCTTGGAGAATGCAAAGAGAATTCTTACCTATGCAACCTCGTTCCCAGGGCTTTTCCCTTTTTAAGTCTCTCGCGGAGAAATGACCACTCCCATAATTTTTTTGGGGGGGAGAGGGGTGGTCTATTGGTTGAAATCCAAGATGGCGGAAAGTAGTGATTGAAGCTCAAAACGAACAACTTCATTGTACATCAGTCAAAAGTACACGTTTCAAGCCACTGAAGGTGCTTTGAAATTTTGACATTCAGTTTTTAACTGGCAGGTTATCTAACTTTGTGAGTCTTATGTATTTGTTTCGCTGAACCAAATTCAAGCTGAATCGTAAAAGCCTTGTTTTCAGGTTTTTCATCTGGGGAGGGCGGCCGTGACACAGGCTATAAACAAAGTAACTTATTTAGTTTATAAGAAAGTTAAAGTACGTAAGTTTGAAGCATATTATGTAAATTATCTTATATCTTGTTTGATAGTGATCGAAGATTTGGAGGTTGCTAAAATAATGCACAGAAGAATCGGAGTTCCTTCAGAAGCAGAGCTCCTTAATCTGTCTTCCGAGCTCGGAACAAAATGGAAGAATCTAGCTCGTGCTTTAGGAATACCTGAAGCCAATATTGAGGTTGTGGACGAGGAGAATCGTAAAGTTGTAGAGAAGTGTTACAATGTGCTGTTGCTATGGAAGCAGGGAAGTGGAGCTCAAGCTACATATGAGGCTTTAGAGGCAGGATTATGTCACGGTGTTGTTCTACGGAGGGACTTGGCAGAAAAGTACTGTTATATCCACGCTTTACCTCAACAAAATGATCTCAGGGGATGAACTTTGAAACAAATGCAGATGATGTGTAGTTTTCAAAATCTTTGCAAGATAACCCTCAGCCAGTTGCATGTGCATTCCAGTAAAATAATTCCCACAGTAGTAAATAACTCAATTATCAGGTATGGTAATCCCTTATAGATGACACTCTGTAACAGCTGGTTTCTCTGCTTGTCAAGTTCAGAACATTCAAGTTTGTTTCTCACAACTTTCAGTATGGCAACCTATTTAATTCGCGTTTGCCACTATCGATAAACTAAAATTGAGTGCAAAAAATATCTAATTATTATATACATGTAAACCTAAGACTAAGTAAGTGAATAGATGACATTCCAGAGGGGGACATGGGGATTTGCGGTGTTGCGGTGTTGACGATTTTTTATTGCGGTGATGCGGTGAATAAAATCTCAGCTTGCGGTGTTGCGGTGATCTCAAACCCTACGGTGTGCGAAGTTTGTGTTTTTTACGCTGCGGTGTTTGGTGAAATGAAATTGTTTGTGGTGCTGGGGTGTTTTGATTTACCTTTATCAAACCTACATTTAGCCTAAATTTAGCATGTGAACTTCGTTACTCCATGCTTATTTATGACAAACGCGTACCAATGAGCTTAAAAATTTGTAATAAAACACAGACCATCACATTCTAGTCAATCTTCAATACGCCTTGGCTGTCAATCTGTAGGCTTGATTACTAGCTTATGTTCGGGAAAGGAGCCCGCTCTCCTCCCCTCTTTTTGGGGAGGAACGACACGAGAGAGCGGCGGAAATTGAGCCTACCAATCCGAAGCAGTTTTCATTTATACTTAAGAAGTAACTCTACTCTACCCACTGCCACCCGGAGCTCATTGTGTGGTAGAGGCGTAACGCGGTTTTCGCCGCGTAAAAAAAGAGAGTACGCGCAGGTTAGTAGAGACGTGGAGGAGCGAGTACAGAGAAAATCCTGGAATTTTTGGAAACGCTAAGGCCAAATATAATGTATTATTGACTGGGTAGTTTTTTTCTACGAAAAAGGGAATAGGTGGCGAAAACTACCGACCATAGTGTATCCAGATGTCGCGTCGGCGGAGAAGAAAGAAGGTTTTCCAAGCTAAGGAAGCTTTGTAAATTACACACGTTTACTAATTTTTTCTTTTGCTATTTGGTTTCGTCTATGGGTCATTCTGATACCAATCTGTATACCCGCTCTAAAGTCCTGCGACTTTCTTGACCTCGTATTTTTTTCAAATGATTGTCGATATCGCAAACGCAGTCAGCTCCGGAAAGCAATATTTTCAGTCACGATAGGGCTTCAGTCAGTGGTTTTATACACCAAGAAAAGTGAGTGAAGTAAAAGAAGAGAGGGTTCTGTCGTGAAGGCCATATCGCAAGGCGCCTCCCTTAATTATTTGTCCGCTCAAGTTCTCCGGCTAGCTTCGCGCAAGGTTTCTACACAAGAGCAGGAAAACTGATTTACAGGCATCACCAGTATCTACAAATGCGCAATGAAAAGCGTTGTAATGTGCTTACTTTGTGGAAAAGTATTGCGGTGATGGTGTTTCGTTGACTTTTCTTGCGGTGATGCGGTGTTCGTTAATTTTTTTTGCGGTGTTGTGGTGTTCAGAACCCCCCCCATGTCCCCCTCATTCCAGGTTCTTTAATCCAGTACATAGCCAAACAGGGTTAGCTGACTTAGTGAACTTGGCCTGTGGGTAGCAAACATGTCATGAACTGGCTCGAAAGAAGTGAACTCAACAGGTGACAAATCTGGCCTAAACCTGAAATTCAACTAGTTCTACAATATTCCACAGACATGGTTGTGCCTCGCAAAGTTGTCATGTGTGTTTTCACAGATCTGAGTAGGATTTTATGCCATGATTGCCAAGTTTTTTAATTTCTGTCTTAGTGTGGACAGAAAACATTTGACATTTTCAGTGTAGAAATGTCATTTTCAAATTTCTACAGTGTACAATGTAGTGTGGATGAGGTCTTACTGTGCTTTCAATAACATGCGGACTCCAAATTTGAAAACTCAACCGACAAATGCATTTTTCGTTACTGTCAATCAAATGTTTGGCAACTCCTCCCATTGGGCTTCTTCCTCTCCTCCTCCTCTTCTTCAAATAATGTTTGCAACACTGCTACACTTTTAAGATTAGTATTTTGTGTTCAGAAGTTTTTTTATGGACCAGCGATTGATGAATTTTATGAGCTCTTTAATGGCAGGAAAAAAGGGGGGAAAAATCCAGAGTGAGTGAATGAATAAATTAAAACTTCATTTAACGTGTCCCTAGCTATAGATTACCTAACTGGGGATACCTTCAGTATCTGAGGTCAATAGCTAATAACTAGTACAAGTGAGTAATTATATGAAAGATCATATATTTGAACTGTAAAGAAAGATATGAAGGCATGATTGATCATTGAAGTTATATGCGCAGCTTAAGCAGTTGTGAGATTAAGGCCTTCAAAAAAAGTCAGGTCTGAACGGGATTCGAACCCATGACGTCGGTAAAACCAGTGCTGCGCTATCAAGCCAACTGGGAACTAGTCATTTTGTCAATTTGTAATAAACTCGTGGGTGGTGAAGGATACAAGTGAATACATACATGAAAGACCATATATTTGAACAGTGGAGAAAGTTATGAAGAAGTGATTGATCATAAGATTGCAGTAATATACACACACTTGAGCAGTTGTGAGGGGCCTTATGCCGCACTTGGGGCAACAAGGGCTGATGATGATGAGCAGTTGTGAAATAAAGAAAACAATTCACACCATAAATTTTTAGGCTTTAATTTCACAACTGCTAAAGTTGTGTGTGTAACTGTAAAGATCAATCATATCTTCATGTTTTCATAGCTAAAAACTAGTTGAGAAATGTTACAGTAATAAAATGAAAGTAACTTCTAATTAATTACAACCAGCAAGAAGCCATTAGATTTTTTTACCTCATCTACTGGTATATGACAATGTTGAATATGAACTAGTTTACTTTGGGGAGTCAACTTAGGGTTTTACCTTTTGACCGTAACTGGCTTTGAGTGAAGAGCTGCTTCGTACCTGAGTAACAAGTTCTCTGCTTTTAATTTTGTCTTGAATGAGGGAATGCTTCCCCACGCTATAGGGTGTTTTGGTTGGGACATCTATCCCCAGACTGAGCCCTGTCTCCATCTCCAAGAGACATTTTCCATGCTGGTTATGATTTTTGTTATTGCCTCATATACTGATAGAACTTTTACTACATAAATATTGCACTAGTCCAGAATAAATGCTGGAAGTCATTGTTTAAAGAAGTATCCATAATTTGTGGCTTTTACCTTGAAAGTCTTGAAAAGGTCGTGCATGTGACACATCACAGCTGTGATGATATAATAGAAAAATGTCTTGGCTGCCAATTAATAAGTTTTGAGATTCTGATTGTGTTTTTGGTTTCCTCTCAGTAACATCCATGCTTGGTGGTTCCCGTGGAAGTAAACATAAAGCCAGCTAAAACACAAACCCATTTTCTTAAAAATTAATCACTGACCCTGGCCAGGCCTGGCTGTTTCTTTTTTCGTCATGTTTTCACTGCCACAAAGGTTTAAATTAATGACCAATTAGTTTATGTACAGAAGTCTGGTAGTATAAACAATCATGAAACCAGTCTGTACATCGGGTACAAATTTATTGTTTTTTTCTCCTGACTTGCTGACAGTCTTTCATTTATCAGTACTTAAATTTGGTTGTCATATTGTAGAGTACTGGTTATTTCTGAAGATTTATGTAGAAACAAACAAAACATCAAGTTTCATGTTTATCAGTGGTGGTAATTACCGGCCTGGCCTTGCCCTACTGGCTTTTCTCTTCAATCTGCTATTTTTTTTCACCCAAAATAAGGGGAGGCCTGGGCACCCTGGGCATCTCCTGAGCTCTGCTACATTTTACCACAACATGATGTGACTTTTATTCCCACAGACATGACAGAAGTGATAAGAAAAAACAAACAAAAAAAAATTTAAAATTTAAGTTTTTTCAGTCAGACTTCGTAAACAAATGGTAGAAGAAAAATGTTTTTGTTTCAAAGCAGTGTTTAGGTTTTGGGGAAAATCTGAATGACTTTCGTCGGATCTGCTCGAGTATTCTCGATATTGTTGCATACCATATATGGTAATTTGTGGTTGCCGCCCGCGGGTCACGAAGTCGCAGCCATTTGTGATCCCTACGCTCGATGTCGTATTTCCGTCTTTGAAATTCTTCCTTTGGGAGGTGTAAAATTATTGAGTTTGGTTATTATCTGGGAAGAGATTTGCATATTTTTTTCGCATTTGAGACAAACTATTGGAGGTGAGTGCTCTTTTCCTTTCGCGTTATATATTGTTGGTTGTGTTATGGAATTTCATTTTAGTGAAGTGCCGAAGGCACTCTCCAACTAGGCTTGGTTTTTCAGAAAAGATTTTTACGAGCGCGTGCTCGAGAGTAAGCAATGGCCAGTTTGCAGCTGAAGCTCACTGAGTCGTGTTTGCTTTAAAATCACACAATATCGAGTGAAGTAACGGGACATAAACTTCCACAGTAAAGGCATGCATGTCTATGAACCGTGAAATTAAGAATAATCTTAATGCAGACGCGTTACTATCAATGACAGCATTTCGAATTTGAGCTCAGCTGTTTGTCTGCTTGTTCTGCTACTTTGGCAAAGAAGAATCAAGTGTTTTCTCAACGAACGTAAATATATATTTCATTTTCTTTCAGAATATCGTAGAGTAGGTTTGCTTTAGTTAAAAATAGGCATGATTGAACGTAATTTGCTCAGCTGTTTGACTGAATCATTCTTTCATCAGAAGTTCAGCTCTAACTCACTTCAATTCCTCAGCTGAAGCCCATACTTAATTTTTATTTGTTTTGGTTTAATATTGAAATTTGAATTATCGACTACAGCTTTGTTATTCACTATTTTTCACTTTTAACTTGTTTTTATCGACTGTTATAGAGGCGTGTTATTTTAAAGTCAACGCTGTACCTGACAATCCCATTTATTTTACTGAAGCTTTGATACTTTTATAATTTTAAAATTTTAATGACGGTTTCATGTGGAGATTATTTGTAGAGAACAGAAGTCGAATTTTTTCGTGAGCGACCGTAAGACTGCTTGATGTCTCAAATGTTCGGTTGTAATATGAGCTTTGATAAATTTGAGTAGCATAACACTTTAGAGCAACCTTGCTCTTGGCCTATTGCGTAGTTTGTGGTTCTGTGCCTTCCAGTGTTAATTGAAAGTGTTTATATTTACATTTGGACATGCATTTGATATACTACTGTCTTACAACTGCGTTTACCATCTGGTGCTGTAATTTGATGTGAGTTTGATCATAAGCCTGCTCTGCGTAGCAATGGGGTAAATCTGATAACGTGTGTAAGTTTTATGTAGCTGTAGCTAAAAGCTTTAGAACTTAATACAATGCCAAACACATTTCTCACCCACTACATTTACAAGCAGATTTTGCTTTAAATGAGGTCAGGTAAGTGGAGTTTAAGACAGGAATGATGTAAAAGTACACTGTATTTCTTTGAAATATATTTTTAGTCAGAGTAACTGCAGATCAATACCGTGCTGCTATTGCTCCTGATTATACTGACCCATGAATGAATTAACTAGAGTGGCAGGGTCTGCAGAACATCCAATGGCCATTTTTATCACTTTAATGGTATTAATTTTAAATGATTTGTGATAGACCAATCAAACTTGCACAGATCGAGCTTTGCTATATTGCAGTTGACTTGTGACTGACAGGTCATGACTGAACACAATTAGAAGGCTTAAAAGCTATATTGATAAAGTCAATGTGATGTGCATCATTGTAAATTACCCAAACATACATGTTTGCTGGATGTTGTGGTCTTGTGTCTGGTCAGTGTTCCAAATGTGCAAAGAATGCCTTGTCCATTAGCCCAGGCTAGCCGATCTTGTGGCCAGGCCAGTGGATTCCATCTTTTTTCAGGAAATTCAAAATAATTGTAGGAGTACTGTAAGAAATTGCAGTGTTGTCTTTATTTTAGACTACGAGCAGTCCCTTTGTTTTCTTAAAGTCCGTCGAGAGCGGAGCGAAAAAAACAGGCCGCGTGAAAGCTGTTGTCTGGGCGAAAGGCGAAAAAAAGGAACTACAGGCAAAGCCTCAGCGATTGACTTATGCGTTGCTCCCACAACGCAAAAATGCGATTGGCTAATGCTTCACAGCGATGACAGACCAAAATTGACAGGCCGTCAAGATAAGGGAAATAATTGGATTGCCGTTAATTAGATTTGAAATGAACACCATAAAATCACTCGGCCGTGAAAGGTCAAACAGTGAGGCTTTGTCTGTAGTCCTTTTTTTTCGCCTTTCGCCCAGACAACAGCTTTCACGCGGCCAACTTTCGCGCGGCCTGTTTTTTTCGCTCCGCTCTCGACGGACTATAAGAAAACAAAGGGACTGCTCGTAGTCTATCTTTCTTTAATTCTTAACTGATAAAATGCAAAAAAGGGGAGCAGGGATGGCGCAGTGGTGTGCGCGCTTGCCTCCCACCAGTGTGCCCTGGGTTTGATTCCCAGACCCAGCATCATATGTGGGTTGAGTTTGTTGTTGGTTCTTGACCTTGTTCCAAGGGTTTTTCTCCTGATTCTCTGGTTTTTCTCCTTCCTCAAAAATCAGCATTTCTAAATTCCAATTTGATTGGGAATTCGAGGACAATGGAGAGACTGTTATGTTGTACCCTCGTTAAACCGAGTCGTTTTATCGTTTAAGAAATATTTTTTGTCAGTATGGTGGTATAATGCCTTGTAGATTTGTGTTTTAGCAAGCTTTTTGTGAAATTAAGATCAATGAATTAAAACATATATTTAACAATTATCCTGCGAAATCGCGCGGAATATCGTCTGATACTTAGCCGACGAGGCTAAAATCAGACGATATTCCGTGAGATTGAGCGGGATAATTGTTTTATCGTTCAACAAATTGATAACAAAACAGCTCATAACATTTTAAAATCTTTCTGTCGACATTTTTTCACTTCACATTTTCTTCCCATATACGAAGCTACGTATATCGCCGGATATCTGTTACGGATGACAGATATAGTGAGCATCATGACCATATTTGGATAGTGTTACAATTTGTTGGATAATAAGTAGAAATATTCAAACACTCAATAACTTTTTATGTAAAATGTAACAGAAAGGAATATTTATTTGATAATGATTGCTTTCAGGTTATAGACCAGTAGAGAATCGCAGCATTTTAACATGGCACTGACACTGAAAATCAACATTATCCAGAATAGCTCGGTCAAGACTTTACAGGTAGGGTTTCCTGTTTATGCTGTACCAGTTCATGTATTGAATGTTACATTATCAGGAACAGGGTACGTGTAAAACACACAGTATCCTGGAATTGGTCATTGAAAGTTATTTCATTGAACAGCAAGCTCTGTGAGTGGGCAAGATTAATATGATTCTGTACTGTGATTGGTTAATCAAGTGGGCAAGATGGCGCTGTCTGCTATCTGCTTTGCGCCACAAGTAAAAATTGTTCTTTTTTCCACATAGTAAATCCTTTATCAACCAAGGTTGTTCAGTTGGAATAGCTTGATATTAGCCTCGTACATTCTTTTGTATGGTTATGGACCTCGAGTCTGTCTTGGTCCATGAACGTGGAGAAAAAGAACTTGGTCAATATCCAGCCTTCTTGACCTCAGTAGATAAGTGAAAAGAAGTGTAACTTTGCTGGGACAAAAAATAATTCATTTAATAATATGTAGTTCAACCCAGAAGCTACCATAGCAGAAGCATTGAGAATTATAAGAGAAAGAGTTCCAGGATCTAGTCCAGGCAAAAGTAAGTATACCTAGTGTACTGTAGTTCTCAATTAATTTGTTATCTGAGAAAAGCCCTTGCTGTTTTTCTCTGCTGCTTGAACAATTTAGATGAATTGGGCAGTTTCATTGGTTAGATTATAGATCAGATTTTTTTCATTTGAATCAATCACATTTTCACGTGGACCAACTCAGGAGCTCGCCATTTTTGACATGCACCTTTTGCTACACACATATATGTATGTCAGAAATAACAGTGTAATGTGGCATAAGAATCAAATAAAATTTGATAACCAAATAGTATGCCCTTACATAGTGAAGATACAAGTGAAAATAATTTATGAAAGGTTAATATATTTGTGGAGAAGGATGTGACCTTTCATATACTCACTTGTACCTTCAAAATTTACAGGTACATTTAAACATTGAAACCTCTATTAAGTAGTCTCCTAATTGAGTGGACACCCTCTGTTATGCGGACAATTGGCCTGGTCCCAAAATCAACCTCCTACATTTCCCTTTTTAAAGAACCCTTATCCAGCGCACACCTCTATAAGCGGACAAGGACACTAAAATATATTGTCTTTGGCTAATTTCTATTCTTAATTACCACTATTAAGCTGACGCCAAACTGAAATAGCAATTTAGCATTGGATTACATCCTTGAAATAGTCAATTAAATAGTTGAATTATTGTATTATTGTTGCTGTATTGAAAAGGGCATTATAATTACAAACATATTAAAGTTGGTAAGAAAAGCTGATTAACTTGAACTCTGGATAGCTTTGTTAACGACCTGGAACTTTATAACAGTATAGAGAAATCGTTGAAATGTTAATTGATAGCAAACAGTAATTGAATAGGGTTCGAAGGCGAACCTATCCCGCAGAAGAAAAACGTGTCGGTATGAAGGTGACGAAGTGTGAGACGAAAAGGAGAGGTCCAAGATTCGTATAACTCCATTTTATTCTGAAAACAAACACACGAACACTAAAATTACACGCATAATTATTTGCACAAAATAGGCTGCGAAATCCGAAGATTCTCACAAAATACAGACAAAATCAACAACGCTAAAACATCCCTACGAAACTGTGCTTACCTAGTACCGACAACAGGTCCAAGGGGACAATACTCAGGTTAATTTCCGAAGAAAAGCTTTAGAAATGTGTGTGCAATCGCTGGCACCGAAACGTGTATTTTACTCTTAAGGAGATTCGACTCCGGGATGTAAAGCGGGGAAAGTCCGCTGACATAAAACTCGATGTATTGAGTGCGGGCCTCAGCAGTAATATTGTGCAATTGTCGTAAACCTTTATTAAGCGGACACCCTCCAGTAAGAGGAGTCCTGGGAAGTTCCCTAGGGTGCCTGCTAGGTGAGGTCATGAATCATGAATCCAAATACCATTCAAGTCTGAATTTCAGGCTTTCATTTCACAACTTCTCAAGGTGTGAGTATAACTGTGATGATCAATCATGTTTTCAATGTATGGGTGTAAGGTCACTGGTAATTGTGAAGAAGAGCTCCCCAAAAAACCTGTCGGCCAACTGTCGGTCAACTGTCGGCCGTCAGTTGACCGACAGGTTACCGACAGTCTACCGACAGCTAACCAACAGGTTACCGACAG
>Ga0126343_10000961_pt1 | contig 12556 bp, 12 predicted proteins | sample Cyp2metagenome_FD_92531 | JGI IMG/M metagenome (GOLD analysis project Ga0126343, IMG submission 92531) | Coral microbial communities from Lord Howe Island, Old Settlement Bay, Australia - Cyphastrea 2 metagenome | ecosystem: Host-associated > Invertebrates > Cnidaria > Coral ... | reverse complement strand
TGAGACCTAGCCTTAACACCCAGAGAGACTCTATCAGTGCTAAACTCTTTGTTTAGCTTGTAGCTTCTTTTTAATGAACTATTGTTTTTTCCAGTATTTTAAGAACATTCATTCTGATTCCTTCCACTTGATAATGACGTCCGAGAACGTCGAAACGTCATGTATTTTTTAACCGTTTTTTAAAGATTTCTTAAATGTTTTTAAGAAAAGTTTTCTCGCAATTTTTTATAGCTAAATAACTAAAGTTACCATTAAATTTAATAATCGCTAACCTGTTTTTGAATGTCATAGTTGAACACTTTCCTCAGACAATACCTGTCCAGCCGTATTTTCGTGGAACAGTTTGCGTTACAAAAATCCTCACCTGATTTGGAAGGAGAAGGCGTTCGAAACATCCATCCTTCGGTAAACTCAGGACAAGTAGCCGGACTGCACACAAAATGGGCTACCTGTATCTAACGCTGAGTAATTCAGAGAACTGATCATGATAATCTGAAACAACACTCACTGGAATCGCTTAATGAAAGTAAATATAATAATTTAGATAAGGACGAATTGGCAATTACAGAGAAATTCACTGAAACCTTCTGACCTGCCCGTACGTATAGCAAATACAAGTCGTTCGGCTGCCATACGAACAGCCACTGGATCTCGTATCTAAAACCGGAATGTGAAGAAGTAAACCAGTTGGAATCATTCGTGCAAAAAGGTTCAAGGTTTTATTTTGCCAGTGATTATGTTTATATTTTCTAAACAAGAACTGCGAAGCATATAAAGACATCTCAAGTATCAGTTGTCTTCCTTGATGATTTTGTACATGATTGTTGTTCAATGCTATTCAACAAGAAACGAAATCACAAGTATTGTGTTTCAATTAAGCCAAAATGCACTGCTGGCTCACTAACATTATACACATAACCAGCAACGTTGACTGGGTGTTAATTTGGGGCTTGTGAGTATGGTGAACTTTTATTTCATGACTGTCTTGTGCAACAGATTGTAGAAGTCAATTGACACTACATGTACAAGTTAATGTAAAAAAGTTTTTTTTTCCCCATGCTAATCAAAATCAATTAGTATATTCCATTCTAAAATTTATAAGCAAGCTGAATAAACAGCCTGTTATTTCAATTTTGTTTACTTCCCTAGTTACATGTACTACACTTAAGCTTTCAAAAAGGCTTTCAAAAAGTCATTTCAAAAATTATCAATTAAAAACTAATTATTGCTGCGCTGTGAGCGTAGCGAGCGAGCAGCAACATAAACAGGATTTAAGAAAAATACATAGAAGGGAAACAAATTCTCAAATTGATCACTTTTTACCAGAATGCATTGCATTTAACCAGACTGCACTGTGCGACTTTTAACCAGAGTACATTGCGCTACGAAGAACTCGAGGATCTCATGACAGATGTCACACCACCGAGCCGTCGTCTCTTTTCACGTGGATTTTAGTAGTGATGTTTTGCTCTGGTTTTCCTGTAAAACTAGGGTATCTAAAAGATAGTAATGCGGCACATTCTGTCACAGCTCCTGCTTGAAACATCAGGGCGATAAATTGTGACACCTTAAATTCCTTTCTTAGCAGTCTCTTCTCCTGTGGTCCAATTGTTTAAATGTAGAGAAATCATCGTTACTAAAGCTTGCAGAGTAATTTAAACAAATGAAAATCTTAAAGCACGCTAATTTCATATATGCTATGGTCTAGTCTTTCATCCAAATATGAATTTAAGTGAAAACTTTAGTATTAATTTTTCACTCATTGCGATGGACGCGTCTCGGGCATAGCCTGTCATTATTAATGCGTATCAGTGCAGTTATAAGTTAAATGTCTGCTCCTATAGATTCCACATCTTTCGATTTTCGCTATCTGGTAAAGGGCTGATTGATCTGTAGCCTTTTAGGTCCAAACATAATTCAGATCATCATTTGCGTTATTGTCACGATTCAAGTTTTCACATCTTGCCATCAATGCGTCATTATGAAGTTGTAGATATTAAAATCACTCCGTAAAATATGCCACTTTAAACGGAATGGGTAAATTAATGCATATTCACACGTCGCAATGGACGCGTACTCGGCACATCTTTCGATTTTCCCGATCTGGTAAAAGAGAGGTCGATGTGAATCATAATTCAGAGTACTGGTATAGTGTGATTTATTGTCACGATCCCTTGTCACAACTCGCCATTGATGTGTCATTACGGATGAAATTGATGCATACAAGGACAGATTCCCCACGTTTTGATAGTGCTTTAAGAAATAAAGGTTAATGTAAAGTCTTGCAACGCGCAGATAGATGAATCACTGCCTTGAAATATGCCACTATCAACAGAATGTGCCGCAGTATTACTATCTTTTAGATACGCTAGTATATATCCACGCCTTCTTCATAGTTTCTTTTGATTGAGTAACGCTTTGGCCAAGACGGAAAGAGAAAACAATGGGCCGCGGCAACGAGAACTGTTGGAAGGTTCACGCGATTAAGTGCTAATTGGAGTAGTAACAATTTTTATTGGTCAAGGACACATTAGCGCAAATTTCAAACAAGCATTCTCCGAAAAATACTTCTTGCACTGTGATTGCAAAGCTAAATTTTACACATTATATACACATTAACCTAACAAGTAAACCTGTGAAGTTTCAGCGAAATCGTATGTGAGGAAATTGTTTGCATTCCATTGCCGATATCTCTTCCCATCTAAGCCGAAGCGTTACTTGAACATAGTGAAGGGAAAAGAAAACAAGTGAGTCCATGACTTCCATTCACCAAGCGTTTGAAAAATGTATTCCCCAACGACTTTCAGCATTCAAGAGCAATAGCATTTTCTTTTTAAGGAGTTGCGCCTTTTTTATTGGACAGTACATACGATGGCTGCTTTCCAATACAACAGCTATTTGCTTCAAACCTAAACAGGGAAGGCATGGGAAGGGGGCATGGACTTGTTACAATTACAAGAGGAGCCAGGTCAGGGGCATTGGCAGTAATCTACCAGATCAATCATCAAAACGGTTATCCTGTGACAGCAGTCATGTATGGGTTGATCAGAACACCTCATCAGGCCATCTTTGGCAGGCTCACCTATGTGGTACAGAGAGTTATGGAACATTTTAAAAGCACCTCAAGGGGCCAAGGCATACCAGATGTAAGGCACCAGAAGATACAAGGGTGGGAGGCAAGAGTCCACAAACGTGGAGCCACGGTGGAGGATGTTACTGATCAAGAAAAGATCTTCAATAGAGCAATAATCTTGTAGGATATTGCCGGGGGGGGGGGACATAAACAACAGGAAATACCAGTTTGGGGGCAATGGTGTAAGAGGCAAAGTGAAGCTCATCTAGACATATCAGAATAACCAAGGACAGTTCAATAGCAGTTTGGCTGCAGGGAGGTGAAGGTAGACACCTAAATATGACCCAGTTTGTGCTGGAAGATGGCCCGATTGATTGAATTGATTGATTGATTAGGATGCAGAAGGCCCACAGCACTTGATAGAGGTTTGTCATCAGTTGGGTGATGACTGACTCGCCAGTAGGGTTTTCAGTGAGGACCATGCGTCCATCATTAAAGACAAAGAGAACAACAGCTGGAAGCTGACCCTGCCAAGGTTACTGGATGAGTTGCAAAGAACATTCAAGGAGTACAAGCTTGGCTAGCTCTGGAACCTTACTAGGCTACAATTTTGAAGGACGTGGTAAGCATCGACACGAAGTGGTGTTACCTGTCAGTTTTAAGACAGAAAGCAAAGCCAAACCCCATTTCAAAAGATTCAGGTACCTGATGCACAGAATGGCCAGGGTGTCAATCAATGGCGCATTGCCTTCAGACAAGCGCTGAATTTGCTTGAAGTGCACCTAACCCCAAAACTTTTTTCGCTGAAACGAATCTACTTGTTATTTAAAGTACTTCTGCGAAAACATTTTTGGATTCGGATAAATCCTCGATTTTCTGTACACCGACGAAATCTTGAAATTAGCTCCAAAACGCCGCCATTTTGGTTGTAAGACCAAGTTTGAGGAGCATGGGTCCAGCGGCTGTTGTGATGTCTACCCAGGAAGATCGAATATCTCCTGCTCTCTCATTTCCTTCAGGATGGTACAATACATGTTCAACAAGTGCGCAAAAACGCCTTACAGAGGTGCTGTCGGCTGTCACAGCAATATCCCAGATTTAACGAAAGATATACTGTACAATTTAATGGCGATGATGGGTAAGTGGTGCGATAAAAACGTAAACGATGGTTGATTTTGTCGAACTGATCGAACAAACGAATGAATTCTGTGAGTACTATTGGAGAACTCTTAGTGGAATTTGCTCCGCAGACTTTCAAACGCTATTTTCAAAATCTTCTGTTGAAAGCCAACCAGCAATTTGTAAAAATACTACTGACAACCTATTATCTTATCATAGCCGGCAAAGGTAGCTAAAGGTGTGCGATCAATCATTCAAAAAGAACACGATCAATTGATATGCTGATATGTAAATAGGTCGCAAAATACATGTATACGCCACCAACCAACACTTATTTCGCTTTCGATGCAGATGAAAGTCGAAAAATAATCCTTGAGAATTACACGATAACAAAATTGTTAGTCGCACAGAGTTTTTCAAAGGTTTGGAAAATAGCAGTTCGACAAAAATTCTTTGCAATAGCGTCGAAAATATGACCATGTAACATTATCTGCTGACCGCTTAGGGAGCACATCCTCTTCGCTTATCCATCGAATTTCACCGCAGGCCCATGATTGAGAAAAAATTACATCGGTTATTTGGAGTTAAGCCTTGCAACTTGTAATAATGAGAAATCGGTAGTTGTATGAAATGCATCCTTCCGCCTTGCTCCCCGCAGCTTCAAAAATACAGGTCCATACAATTCTATGATTTTCAATCGCTGGATCGAAGAGTGTTTTGGAGGTCATCACCCCGGGTCATCACGTCTTGAAAACTGCAACACGTACTTCGCTCTTATGAATATGAAGCATTCCAGAAAGAAAATCACAAACTGGATTTAATAGAGCAACCATACCTTGACAAAACACATTCTCGCTAACGACAACTGTAAACGGAAATTCCTGTAAACGGGCTATAAACACACGTGGGAACCTTGTGTTTAGGTGATAAATTTACCATCCCAAGCAGTCCTTGCATTTTCTTTCTTGCTATTCGTTTGCCTGCTCCTCCACTTCGTATCTAGCGTTCCATTCCTAATATGGAAGCAGCTCCTCGGTAAAGAGGTCTTCCCCGTCGTCGCTCAAAATTTTGGAAATTGCTCTCAAAGCTGTAAGCGGTACAAGTTCACAGCTGTCGAACGTGCTTGATGGACGTTTAGTTCGGAGTCTTTCGAATCGAAACTTAACTCTGGTTCCAGTGACAAAAGAGCAATGAGTCTGAAACAAAACTTGGACGTTTTAGTCCCAAAATGTATTGGAACGATTAGTTTTGCATTCCATTGTCTCGAGCAAATACAGAGAACTGACTGAGGCGCCATTGTGTATGGTTCCTGGGTAGACGTCATCAGCAACCGCCGCCCCAGACTCCCTAAAACTCGGTGATGCAACACTTCAAGCCCAACTTTGAAAGGGCATAGAAAATCGAGGATTCCTGCAAATTCAAAACTTTTTTTGCCCAAATGCTTCAAATAATAAGTAGATTCGATTTAGCGAGAAAAACATTTTGGGATTAGGTGCACTTTAAGCCCAAGCATGGGAGAAAAAAAATCCACTCAGTGTTCCAAGCGTGGTGTGGGAAGTATTTTGCTAACAAAGGTTGGGTGCCAACACCTCTGCTGTTTTTCTTGACAGAGTCGTGTATTCTGAACACTCTCAAAGTAGGGGAAGCCATCATCAGCTTTAACAAACAAGTCTTGCTCCCTAAAAGCCACAATCAAGGTTAGCATAGTAGCCAAGTGTACGCAGGAAGGTTGACACAGAGACTTGTGACACATTAAAGAGAGCTGGAATTTCTGGTGAGGCAGACATCTTATACATTCAGAAAAGAGATCTACACAAACTAGGAGTGGAAGCATACCTAACAATTTTATAAGTGAGGGGAAGAAAACAAGTCAAAAGGATGTAGGACTGGCCCAATGGCATCACAGGGGAGAGTGGCTGTACCTGCCTGACGATCGAGCCGAGTATTATTCCAAGCTGGAGCACAACAAATAAGCGAAATTGATGATCCAATCAACCAGGCAGCATTATGATGGTCCACTTACAAAGTGCGCACTCCATGACCATGGAGGCAGGGTAAACCACAAGAGCAATAGATCTAGGTGAGAGATCCCTCATGTTGACCCCAACCCACCAGTGAGTGGTGAATAAGACTGGACTCCAGAACAGATGGGCTAGAAATTTATCCCACGTGTTATGATCTGGGACAAGGTCTGCACAGTGCCCTGGCATATTCTTGCCCTAGTCAGGGTGTCCAGGTTATCTGCTGCGGTGATCAAGGCCAGCTGCTGGCAATTGCAGGCATCCTGCCACTCAGCTGGGTCTGGGATAAAGCAGACTATTACAAAGTGGTCAAAGTCCATTACAGAGCGAAAGGTGATGAGTTAACAGATTTGAAGAGGTGCATCTGCCCCCAGTCGAACAAGTCCAATGTCAGGAAATACACAAGGCTCTGCCAAGATGCCTAGGATGGAATAGGTTTATTGAAGCTTGGAAGCCAAGCAACTTCATCTTGACAAGACAACAGAAGTTAAATTGACTGAAAAGCGCCTGCAACTTCAGTAGAATCTTAAGAGGTCAGAGGATCATCTTCTGTGACCAACTAGCCCTGTTGACAATGGTCAGCGTGTATTTTGTAAACCTTGCGATCATTTAGCAGATTCTCGTGTGACAGAAAAAGAAGGTCTTCTTGGTGGACTGAATTGGGTGTTAATACATCAAATTTTGGGCGAGGAATGTAGCAAGGTGTGGAGAGGTAGATCTACCAAAGAGCTTGTTTGATTAACTATTGCTTGGCAGTTTCTTCTGGGACTTCCACAGCCTTGACTAATTTTTTTTATTGCAGCAATGCCCCTAGGGCTATAGTAGACTTTTGTGAATTTGGAGTCCATTCAAGGCTTGTATGATGTCAAAGAAAACAAAAAGCTGTATATAGCCAATTTGTTTCTACCTCACTTAATTCAGAAAAGTCAGAGAACTTGGGTTCTTTTGGTGGTATTATTGGCTCGTCTGGGTGTGTTTGGTTGTAGAGTTTGAAAGTGTAATCAGATCTGTGAAGTTCTGCTTTGCTTGTTCTTTGATCTCTTGTTTTTTTGATCTCTTGATCTCTTGATAGTGGTGTAGGTAGCGTTTGTGCGGTTAAGCATGTACTTGGCATAAGCGGTCTAATAAGCCTCAAGGGTTTTGTCATGCCACTTTCTCTTCCAATGAGGCCTTCCCGTTGCCGGACAATTAGCAAGTTAGATAGTTGCTGTCAATGAAAGAAGTGGCATTAACAATTGCACCTCCGATCATAATTGCGATACTAGCCATCTAGTTGAGGGAATCTTTTTATCTTCAAGGTACTGTTTCAGTGGGATGCTACCAACCATGAAAGCAGTGAACTTTGCATAGTTCGCTACATTGCTGCTGGGGTCAGAGGTGAAGTTTCCTTTCTCCACCTTTTTTCCAACGCAGCCGATACTAGTGGCTAAGGCAGTCAGAGTGATCATGAGCTTCTTGTCAGCCATGCTATATTAATGCTGAAAATTTTTAAATTTTCTAAATTGTCGTCATCGGCCACTGTGAATAGTGCAGAAGTAAGACGGCGGACCATTTTGAAAACGTTTCCATTGAATTTCATCCAAATCAGCCCTATCCCAAAAATAGCAGCAGTGCTGATAAAAACCTGTAGAACATCAACGTTGGTTTCCTTAGAAGAACGGGCATTGTTGTATGTACGCGAGGGAAAGCTTAAGTTATTTTCCAATCCATAGGGCGGATGCCTTTTCTTGATTGTGGTACCTCCTCATCTTTCAGACGGAGACAAGGCCCATCCTGTTGGTGGTTGTGGTTTTCTTGCTGCAACTGAAAACAGCAGAAGTAGTGCTTTTTATCTCTTCATGTTTGTAATAAAGCCTAATCAGTCAAAGGACAATGCTGGCAACAGTTAGCCATGGGTTGTGTTGTCTGGTTGAGATTGTTTTTAGTGGTGTTTGTCTTTCGCCTCTTTCTCTTCCTTCAGACAGGGGATGGGCAGGAGTTTCTTTGCCGCCTTGGTTGTTTGAGATTATGACAGCAGCCTCAGTAGTTATGCTTCGTAAGTCAGTCTTTTTTTCAGCGAATGCTTTGCCTGCAGCCCCTCGCTTATGGGTTTTTCATCGGTTTCATGGTTGGAGTTTCAGAAGGAGGAGGAGGAACTGCTCTGACAGGTGTAGGTTGCATGGTCTACTTTTCTTATAAATAATAATCTTATGAATAAAAAACATTTGATTGGGGTTCAGGAATTACTAAAATATTTTTGACTAATTATTCAGCAGATGCTGGGGATTGCACAAGAAGTGGCACCACAGGCAGCCCAAGCTCTCTTTGTGAACCACACAAGGAACACAATATGGTGTCTAATTAAAAGGATTTGTATGGGATTTTCTACAAGATATCCATGAAGATCGTTAAAAGTGACAATATTCAATAAAAATGGCTATGTTATTCCATACGTGTGTTGTTTGCTCCTGGTGTTGTTATTTTACCGATTTAACTTGATTTAAGAGATTTTTTTGAATCCTGGTTTTCTCTTCATAAAGAAGAGACAAGGCCAAACACTCCTGTCCGGACAGCCTGCCGAACAAAGTCAAAAATCCCAGGCTAAAATGTACCCATGGCCACAAATCCACCGCAGAAATCAAGGGCAAAGGTTGAACTTTCATTTCAATTCTCTAGCCACACAATCACAGCCCTGAGATCGACGCCAGGTGGCTCTTCGTGATCCCAGTGAAATGAAAAAACGATGGCAGACATCCATGTACATTTTAAACACGACACAACGACTGTTGAAATCGGCTTGGTAACCTCGTCATGTTGGCAAACCAAGACTCGCGGGGCTACTAGATCCTGGGTGTTAAAAGAAGTGTTGTTGACAAATTGAAGCCACACATTGGGAGTGAGGTCAATTAGTTTTCATAGCTCAGTTGGTAGAGCATCGCACCGGTATCGCGGAGGTCACCAGTTCGAATCCCATTGAAGCCCTGATTTTTTTTCCGGCGTCTTCTTTCCAGTTGCTGAAGTTGGAAATTTACTGCAATGATATAGAGAATAATCCATGGGCGCGCGGACATATGGAATTTATCTTTGAGTGCTCACATCAATATCGAATGTGAACACGAGAAGATAAATTCCATATCTCCAAGCGTCCATGTATTATTCTGTTTATTATAATTTATAAACATACTAATAACGATGTTTTTGAAGACTTTCCGAAGATTTCCGACCACTTTCCGAAGATTTTCCAAAATTGTTCCGAAGGCTTGAGAAATGTTTCCGAACATTTTCCGAAGATTACCGAAGGTAGCCGAAGATTTCCGAGGAGGTACCAATGATGTTTCGATCATACCACCTCTGAGTACTTTTTGAGCGATTGTGTAGCTATAGCAATGGCAATCCCAAGACTTGTGACAACAACTTGATATTTTCACATGTAAAAATATCGTATTTTTACATGTGAAAATATATGGATTTTCTCAGTGGCAGAAATCCTGATAAAACACTGCATGGTGTTTATATAATAACATTCTTTAATTTCTTCTACACCCGCAGTACAAAATATGAATTATTTCATATGTACTACACATCATTTCACTCCTCACGGGAGATATGAACTCAACTAATTGACCTCGCTCCCAATGTGTGGCTTCATAGCTCAGTTGGTAGAGCATCGCACCGGCATCACAGAGGTCACGCGTTCGAATCCAGTTGAAGCCCTGATTTTTTTCAGGCTTCTTCTTTCCAGCTGCTTAAGTTGGAAATTTACCGCGATGATCATTCTTTAATTTCATCTTTAACCTCGTTATGTTGGCAGACCAAGACTCGCAGGGATACTAGACCTCAATTTGTCCACAGCACTTCTTTTAACACCCGGGATCTAGTACCCCCACGAGGTTACCAAGTCGATTTCGGTGGTCGTTGTGTTGTGCTTAAAATGTACACGGATGTCTGCCATCGTTTTTTCGTTTCACTGGGATCACGAAGAGCCACCTGGCATCGATATCAGGGCTGCGATTGTGTGGCTAGAGAATTGAAACGAAAGATCAACCTTTGCCCTTGTATTTTACGGTGGAGTTGTGGCCGTGGGTACATTTTAGCCTGGGATTTTTGACTTCGTACGGCAAACTGTCCGGACAGGAGTGTTTGGCCTTGTCTCTTCTTTATGAAGAGAAAACCAGGATTCCAAAAAAACGCTTAAATCAAGTTAAATCGGTAAAATAACAACACCCGGAGCAAACAACACACGTATGGAATAAGGTAAGCCATTTTTATTGAATATTTTCACTTTTAACGATCTTCATGGATATAGAAAATCCCATACAAACCCTTATAATTCGACACCATATTGTGTTCCTTGTGTGGTTCATAAGGAGAGCTTGGGCTGCCTGTGGTGGCACTTCATCAAAACAATCAAGTGGCTATCCATCAGCATCACAAGAATGGTGAGTCACCGGACTGAAATCGATGTGTTTAATCGATCATTGTGAGAAGCCGCTCATTTCAGCGCAAGGTTTTCCACGAAGGCCGTCAACTCTTCGTTAATGGTGTAATCTTTTATGAGATCATTCTGCAAAGCTTCGACGCTCTGGTAAACAATAACAGAAAGCTGTCAACAATGGTTTCAGTGGTCTTTGCATCCACGACGGTCTTGTATCTTTTTGTAGTACTCTTCAACGTTTTTGTCACTCAAGTGCTTCACCTGTTTGAGTGTCACCTGCATGCCCTTGGCTTCTTTGGCTTTGCAAGGGAAACAAGCATTGCCAGCTGTTCACGGAGAGCTAGTACTACTGGCTGGTGTACTTGCCTGCTCTGCTCCCAGAGGGCTAGCTAATTCAACCAAATTCTCGGTTGAAAACATGTTCTCCTTGAATGGTATATTATTCTGAAAACATGTTTTCAGTTCATAACCGTATTCTGCAAAGGTGGCCTTCATGGTCTTGGCCGACAACTCATGTGTTCTCCCTTTCACTTCTTGATTGATTTATTGATTTGTTTGTTACAGAAATACAAGTGACTATTATTAACCATGTGTTACGTATTTGAGAGGTACTGCTTATACTGAGGAATTACGTCAGATTCATTTGTGATCTTGAGAAAACTTACTAGTAAAACCTTGCCCTTTTCTTCTGGTCTGGGGCAGGGTATACAGTTGAACTCTTGATAATCTGTCATGGGGTAACAAATTTTCAGTTTTTACATCTGGAGGTATTTGTCTTACACCAGTCAAAAAATGTTTTTTTTTCTATTTGTGTCTAGTGTCTAGCACAGACACAATGAGAGAACGCTAAAATCCTCTGGTAAGTGTTTCATATATGGCAAATTGTTACGTCATACGAATAAAGTTTCGCTGAGGTTTCTCCTACTTGACACATTACATGAAGCATTCTTTACTGGTACCAAGGAGGGTAATATCATCGATAATCGCTCGTAATTTCTTCGTGACCCGAAATAAACAGCCAATGATAATCGGAACCAATCAAATGTGTATTAGTAGAGACGTCAACTGCATCAACAACCATGTGCTTTCCACGACAACTCTCGACTGCAAGAAAACTCTCTGAGACGATTCGCTCTCTTTGCTTTCTTCGATGTGTGTGATACGAATTGTCCTATCGGTAAGTTACCTTTTAGTTCCTTACTTTGTGATGAATTTTGTAAGACGTATTTTCTCAGTATGCCACAGCTTTCGAAGTATGTGTCAATCAGGCCGAATGAAAGGTTTCGAAAGGTGCTCGAAGTGTTGAAGGTCAAGGTAGTACTGGGCGGTGACAGAATCTCCATGCTGCAATTTTGCGACCGCCTGTGAAGAGGATACAAATTAAGCCTTATGAGCGCCATTTGACGAAAGAAAGAACCCTCCGGGTATTAAATGAATCCCATTTGGGGAAAGAAAAGACTGTTATGGGAAATATGGAGCCTCTCTTGGGGATAACAAAGCCCGTTGAGTCATTTAATAAGCCCTGTCAGGGAAATGTAAACGGCAGAAAATCTTTCGCCGCTGAACGATTTAATGTGAAAATACCAGTTTCATTAGCCAAACATATACGTAAGCTGTGGCGATTTCCTTACGACAAGGTGATACTAGAACTCGTAAATCTAGTTAAATATCACCCAAGGGTCGTTTTTACTGAATCTTTCCATGTGATGGTTAGCACTGATGAGGAGGTGCACTTGCCGTGTGAGCGATACTGTTGAAGTACAAAGTTTTCCTTAAGCAGACATAGAATCTATTCTGTTTACTTCGCCACCCATCTGTAGATCTTGTAATCGACGAAGCAAAGTACAGTCCGACCTCTATTAAGCGGCCACCTATTAAGCGGCCACCCTCCATTAAGCGGCCACTTTCCAAAGTCCCGATTTATTTGCC
>Ga0126343_10000960_pt1 | contig 12559 bp, 8 predicted proteins | sample Cyp2metagenome_FD_92531 | JGI IMG/M metagenome (GOLD analysis project Ga0126343, IMG submission 92531) | Coral microbial communities from Lord Howe Island, Old Settlement Bay, Australia - Cyphastrea 2 metagenome | ecosystem: Host-associated > Invertebrates > Cnidaria > Coral ... | reverse complement strand
ATGCAGCACGGGAGTTTCGGGCTTTCAGACTTTTAAACCCGTGTTTTGCATATATAATAAATTGCGTTTACACACTGAAATGTTAAGCTAGTGTGTAACTGACGTCATTTTCTCTAGATCCAAGTCTGATGTCCTATCGGTCAGTTTTGAACGTGAGTAATGGCGGACCGTGAAATCCAAAACTTACACTCAAAATAAACAGCCTTCGGATAAAACTCAAAGCTCAAAATTTTGCCAGTTGGGTGTCAAGCGAACACGCTTTCAAAACTGGAAGAAAAAAGGAAATGATTTTTTTGATCGCAGTACCACTTTAAACTGAGGCATATTTTCCATATGTGTTCTATTGGAAAAACTATATCATACATTCCTGCATTTGTTCCAACAGAAACCTGCCCATGCCCAAAATTCCTCTACACTAACTGGGCAGAGCTTCCTCCATATGTTACAAAACATGTGAACAATCACTCACCACACGGGATTATTGGAACTCTTGTGGAGGAAATGCTATTAAAGTCTTGCGGTATCTGCACAAACGGGTATGGACGCACAGTCCTGAATTTCACCTACAATGGAAAAGGGAGCGTTGCCTACAAAAGAACCATCAACGCCGTTCGCGAGGATGTTGATCATAGAACACAAGGTAGCTTTCCTATCATAGGGGCCATGGACGATGACAAATTCCAAAAGGAGTACGTTTTTGTTCCATTAGTCGAGTCTCCTGGAATCGCTTTCATTACCGTCCGGCAAGATGGAAATAGCGAAAGCGCCATATCCACCATCGTCCAGTATCTTCCACTGTACTTGTTTTGTTTAATCATGGCCTACGCGGCCGGTATCATCGTTTGGGCTCTTGTAAGTATTTTTCACCCAGGCTTAATTTAAAGCACTAGTTAGCCTAAGTCGTTTAGTCTGGTTATTCAGGACCCCCAGGATTGCTTCTTTTACTTCGTTGGTACCTGCAATCCCAAAAGTAGTTGGGACACTTCAGCTGTATCACGTATCACCCTTCCCCCCTAATCAATGTTGGAAAATATCGCGTTTTTTCCAACGAAAAGGGCACAAATCACCTGATTATCAACATTGCAAGTTGGGGGAGGGGAGAACTTACTTCGTGTCCCAACTCTTTTGTCTGGGATTGTGGGTTAGGAGCGAAAACAAAATTACCCATGTTTTGCCTATTACTAGTGACGACATAAGGTCAATAGCCGGCCTTGTCATTAAGTCTAAGAGATTCATCAGTAAACAAGGTTTTGTTTTCGCTTTTCTTTCTCACGAAGGATTCAAGCTGGAAATCAGACGGTTTCTCAAAGTCATTTCCGAAAGGGGCCGGTGAAGCGTTTTGGTTTTCGTTTATTTCCATGACAACTGTCGGGTACGGAATTATTGTATTATTTTTTTTAAACCAGCGACTGCAACAACCCTGCTTTCAAAGTAAGTATAAAGCCCTGCAAATTTAAACTGTCATGACGCAAAAGAAGCATTACTTTTAAAAGTTTACACTAAAATGCACCTAATTGAAGGAAATTTCTTTATTGTACTTTTTTTTCTTTTTTTGGACATGATCATCACCGTGAACAAAACACAATGGCTGTTTACTACTGACTGAGGAAGAAAACGTCAATAGAAATGTTTTGGCTACATAAGCATGCATGGTATACGAGAGCATAACAGTAGATTGTGCGTGGCCAGGAACCTTCCAACATATATAAATCTTCCCGTTTTTGTTTGATCCTCTGATGTTTGCCGGGCATAATAATCATTTCTCTAACAATGACCTTATTCTTATGGCACTTGACAATACTGGTTTGGATTTGTTAAACGGTGACTAGCTAAGTACTGGTGGTGCTCGTGACCATAGATATTATTGAATTCTTCAAACTGAACGTTGGGTGTTTTGTGTTCACTCATCAGGTACGGAGACAAAGTTCCTGTTGGAGTGTGCGCAAGATTTTTCGCTGTTGTTTGGATCATAACCGGCCTAGTAATGGCGTCCATACTTGTTGGTGTAGTAGCTACCTCTCTGACATTCAGCACATTGGACAACGACATCATTTTATATGGAACAAAGGTACTTACTTAATTACTCAGCACCGTTTCCCATTTAACTATATGTAATCGTCGCAAGTTAAGAATGAACTCCTCCTCGATGGCATACCATTTCCCCAAAGGCTTTTACCCAAAAGTTTTCTCAGTAATCCCAAAATAGGTAGTATCCATTTTCAAACCACTGTCTTCAGAGTAACTGTGGAATTATACAACACGAGTATGGTAGTCAAAATCCCAAATTCCATACCACTCAGGGCATCGACCAGAAAGTCATCAGAATAGCCAAATGGCTAACACGGCTCCCACCATCCTACTTAGGACCAAAATTAAATTCACGATCATCTTTTTTTGCCTTCAAGGTTACAGCCTTAGCAGACTCACCCGCTCATAAACTTGGAGTCAGGAGAAACGCCCTAGTTGGTGATTATCGTCTTTATAGAAAACAAATGTTTGTTCAATAGCTAGCATTTTTCTTTTCTTTTCTTTAGAAGTAAGGTTAGCAAGATATTTTCGAATGTTGAAAAAAATCAACCACGGAAGCCTCATTTACGCTTATATGCTCTAACCATGAAAATTTATGTTACTTTGTGAGAATAAATCAATAGCTAAAATGATAGTATGCGCATAGAGAAACCCTCTTCATACTATAAAGAATTTTATTCCTTACATTTTCTATCGCTATATATATTATTAATTGGTCCTTCATTTTAGCATATAGCTGGTTAGAAACCATTAAATAGCCACGTGTGGAATTGCTCAGTTGCAGTTTTAATCACATTTCAACAAATTGTCGCTAGTGTTTTCTGTTTTATTTTCGAATTTCATCAGAGCCTCGGGACACTCTACAGGAAGGCTATAAAGCCCTCGAACAAGGCGAGGTCAAAGGACTTTTGTTGGATGCTTACGTTGCTGGAAGTCAAATGAATGACCTGTCTCAGCAACTGCGAGTAAAAGAAGTTGTCAAGTTGTCGAAAGGAATTGGCGTGGTCCTATCAGGAGAGGCTATCAATTTACAGAGTCGAGTTCGTGATTATATCACAGACAATGCTGAAAAGATAACTAAGATCATCGAGAACAGCACAACACCATTAGAGGTATACTACTATGTTATCTGTGTTGAATGAATGACTCAATCAATCAATCAATCAATCAATCAATCGATCAATCAATCAATCAATCAATCTATCTATCTATTTATCTCTCAATCAATCTAGATCTATCAATTAATCAATCAATCACACAAACAAACGATCAATAGATGGAGTATTCGTAGTCAGCAAGCTTGCCCGTCAGCCAGTCAGTCAGTCCTAGTCAACCAGCTACTCAGGAAGTCAGTCATTTGGAGCTCAAATGTCTCACGAGTTAACAAATAACCAGTGTCTGGTGATAAAGTGCAATGCGAAAACAGGAAAACATGGAAACCACGTTGTAATATCTTTGTATTTCTTAGCAACCAAGAAAGAGTGAAGCTGAGGAACGAGCAACTGAATTGTTTTCTACCGACTCTTTACTGTTTCATCAAACACTCATGGCGTTAACAAAGGTGCTGGGAGGTGCAGTGTTTTGTGGACTCATTTGGGAACTCGTGCGCTTAGGACTGGGAAGAAGAAAAAAGACTCATCCAGGTTAGTTAACAAGTTTTTGAGTTTCAGTTATATATGTTTATTAAATACAGGATCATTAGATAATGCAGTTCCAGAGTTTTCATTGGCTTTGCCATCGTGGTATATGAGCTATTAGTATATACCACACAAGTGAATAGTGCTTTTCGCGCGCTCTGATTGGTTAACTCGGAGGTGATTAGCAAGTACTATTCACCTCCACTTCGGTGAATAATTGTTAATTAAACTATGATCTATAAATATGGTAGGCGCAAGCGTACTTTTTTTGGCTGTGTTTATTTCTAGTTCATTTCAGGTCTTAGATATTTTAGTTTTTTGGAGGAACGATCATTCCACTCAAACGTGTTGGATACGAGATGATTATAGCCGACACGGCGCTTCACGCGCCTCGTTGCTCTCATATCAAACGCGCGCCTGGGGAAAAACAGCATTACACGATAAATCTTTGTTTACAAACCACAAATGGAGTTGCACGGATAATACAATAAATTTAGCCAATAATTAAATTAGGCAATGACGCTTACATGTTAAACCAAAAAAACAAGTCATAGTTGACCGTTTACAAAGGTTCGCTCACCCGACATTTGCGACTCGGGGTTCATGGAAAAGTTCCTTTAGATTTTTAAGGGAAACCTTACTACCAAACCACAAAACTCACAGAACTATAACAGTAGATCAATTGACTAACCCATGATGAAAAGTTATAAAATGAATTTTGTTTTTTGTTTTCAGAAAACCAAAGAAAAAGAGATCTCAGCCCTGAGACGAGACGAAAAGAGCTGCAAGAACCAGTTCAACGATTTTATGACAATTTCCGGGAGGTTTACTTGGATTTAAGACATAGATATAGGCAGGAGTTACAGCAAAATTGTGAGCGACAACCTCAGAGAAAACAAAATAGGAAAGTCGCATGGACATAATTAAGATTGACCAAGACAGTGGACAAGTTTAGAAATCAAATTTAATAAATGGAGCCATTGGTACTCTCATCAGCGAATGACGGGATGTTCGTGACTGCTAAGTACTCTCTCATTGCCAAAAAGAAGACGAATTATTCTGAAACAGAGACTTTCCAGCAGATGGCATGAAATTCAAATATTCCCATTGACACGAGATAAAAAGAAATGCAGTTAATATGTGGCTTTTTTGCCTGTAAAACCATTGGATATGAATTGAACGGTATAATGCTTTACTTTACGTTTTTATCAGAGGAGGCCGAACACGGCCTGATTTGCGGCATGGGTAATTATAACAATGTCTATCAGTTTGGGTAAGGTGTATGGGTTATTGACCAGGAGTGAGGTCAAGATGGCTGGATATTGTAATTGGCCAAGTTATTTTTTGCTTGGTTATGGGCTGAGACGGAGTCGAAATCCATGAACTCGCAAAAAAAGAACGAGTCCAATACTCCGCCATCTTTCCCGAAAAAGCTTGGACAATAAAAGATTTATTTTATGGCTTCAGGTAATTTTTCTTGTGGAACACAGCGGGTAATTCCGAGCGGCCCTCTCGGGTAGCCAATCACAGTGCAGGATTTGATTTATCTTGCGCTCACGGAGCTAGCCATATAGTAGATTGAGACGTTCGGATCTGTGAATTATTGCCGTAAAGACTTGTTCGCAGCGATAACCGTGCACACCTGAGAGTGAGATATTTGTACAAAAAAAATTCCTGTAATTTATGAGTTAAATAAGTTAGTTGAGATATCGTGAAATATATGTTTCATAAACGCTAACGGCCTCTCAGCATGTATGACTGTTACTTCAATAACTGTCAGTAGGTAGACAATATGCTTATTTCCCACGCTAACAAAGACATGACATTGAGATTGTTTACCCCATTTCTACAAAGCCCCCAAAACAAGCCTCAATGTAAACCTCTTTTCACGTTTAGAAAATCGTCCATGACTATACAAATGTTTGAACGTAGCTTTCCTCGGCTCTGTTGAATTGAAAAGAAATGTAAGTTCTTTGTGACGCGCAACAGTTATTTGGGAATCCTTAAATGCAAGCTTTTTAATAAGAAAAACAAACAAAAAGGTTGCATAAAAGTCTAGTGTTAGATCAACACATTACTTCAACACCACCTTGAAAACGTGTGGAATTTTCAGTAGCAAACGAACTTGCACTAATTACAATTTCTGGCTGTCTATCTTTCAAATAATATATTAAATGTTAAGAATTTATTTCATGTCGTCACACAAGGAGTGTTTGCCTATTCTCTTGGGCCAGGGACTCATGAATAAAGCTTCTAGATCTTTTCCGTAATCCTTGGTGCCTCAAGCCTTGTGCGCAATGCGCAAAAGGTTGTCTCATAACGTGGTTTTCATAGTTTTCCGATTCCACCGTGAGAAAAAGTTTCGGCTCAGAGGAAGGCAACACTTAACTGAGTTTCAGGTATTTTCATAACTAAGCTAGCTCAAAATCAAACTTCTTCTCCCCCGGAGGGAGAGAAGAATTCAGAGTGTGGCCACAGTTTTGTTTATTAGTTCGTGTTAGTTGTTGCTTAGGAAAGAGGACCTTAATTACCCATCACCTGTCAACGATGGATCATACACCATAGGTTACATGTTTTTTATTCGGCAAAATGCTAAAATTAAACCTTGCTGAGGCAAAGTTAATTTGTTTATTATTATCCTCGAAGACAAGCCATAATGCGAAAATAATTCTTCGCACAATTGTTTCGCAGAGATGACGTTCATGTGACGATTGAGGTGAATTTAATTCTAACGCGATAATTATGGTACGTATGCTTGGCAAGGCAAGGTGTATACTAAATTCATATCTTTGCGAAGGGATATCAACAGAAGCCTAGTATTCCATTCTTATGTTATTCGAGCAATGATTGTCTTACAGAATCTGCGGTGGACTCTAAGCTTTTTCTTTTCGCTTTGGATCGGCGTTGGTTTGATTCCACCGACAGAAGGTAAGAGATAGACAAAAGTGTTCCATCACAATGGAAAAGTAGTGTAATAGTAAGTTACATTGCCACACCTTCGTGACAATAACAGTAGTAACAAAAATTTCAAGCTCACGATACAACTTTTTAAAGACATGCTTCGGCATCATTCATGCCACCAAGAGTTTTAAAATGCGTTGTTCCGTTTTCCACTGTTTTTGTAAGTTACATTTCAATATTTCATTCAAATATTTGGAAACATATGTTATTGCACTGAAGAATAAGCTAAGCCAAATATAAGTGAAGATGACTCTTCAATAGTGTAACCATTATGCTAACTGAAGGTGCAATAAGAATTTAGTTACCAGGGAAGAAATAGATGTATTTAAATATGCACGAGAATAATAGCTAAAAAGTCATAAATATGTAACTGTCATTAAATTTTGACAGATATTTGTGGGGGACGGTGGGGAGGTGCGTACTGTGACATCTGCCATAGGTTTTTAATAATTAAAAAAATCCTTAACGTAAGCTTTCTCTCCTTAATATCTCAATTGGTTTTTAACATAAGCGTGGAACAAATGCCGAGCAAATTCAGCCGGCGTGCTAATGTCATTTTCACCTAAGAAAGAAAACATAAAGTACGACGTTTCGAAGTTTTGTTAACTGAAGTCGCAAAAAGATTGAAACAGCGAGAAAGGTGCGAGAATAACTGTAACATACAGGTAGAATAATTAAGACTTCTTATGTGTCAACAGTTAAACATGCGGAATGATCTCAAGTGAACAGTGAGTCTTTCAAACGAATTGCGTCCTTCTGTGTGAGAAGTTTTGGTTTCCCTTCCCGAATGAAGAGCATTTCGTGAATTAACCTATTGACTCCTGGAGCTATCGGTCGAAAACGCATCTTTTAGACATTCTGGAGATTTTCAGGCTGTAGATGGGCCAAATTATTTTAGCTCCCATCTGCTCAAAAGACATTTGCAACATGACAGCATGCCATTCCTTCCACTAGCACCGCGTTTTACAACATTTTTGCTGGGGGATGCGCAGAAATCAAGGCTTCTGGAATTTTTAAATTTTTTTTTTCGCAGCCATTCCTATTTCTCCTTTTCGTTTCTTTCTGCTTCAGTGATTGACTTTCTACTAGGCTTGCTTCCAGCTTAAAAAAATTCTGAGAAAGCATAATCAAGACAGGCAATTTCTACCATGAAGTAGCCACGTGTCGTGGCAGGAAATTTTGCTCCGAGTTTTTCACTCGCCTTTTTGAGCACTTCTGTGCATATCTCAGGCTCCCTGGGCCAATCACTCTGATCTAGATATAATTGGCCATGGACAGATCTTTTCCTCTTGCAGAAGTTGAGCCTAGATGATGCCAATTTTGGTCAAAGGTATTGACGTCAGAAGTGGAAGAAAGGACAAGGCTTGTTACAGCCGGTTACGGCGGGCACAGGAGTCAAAGAGTTAGACAGTCTAGTTGCCTTTGAGACTTCAAGATCAATTGTATTTTCAAACGTTTTCTTTGGGTTGGTTTTTACTAGCGACGGCGTCAGAGTCACAGTTGTAGGCAGAGACGCAAGAATGCTTACAAGTGAACACAGTAAAAATCGAAAATCGGAGTCGTAAGCGGCGTCATAAACTCCAGGAAATCAGAGTGAGAAGGATCAGAACGTTTCCATTTCTTCCGAGTCCGTTTACGACTCCGTCTCTTATGATCCAGTGAAAACAGAATATCGGAGGAGGAAGCACAAGCGGAAAAACCAGCCAATCACAAGGCCCGGAATCAAACATTGTGATTGATCTATTCCTCAGCTTTTGCTTCCGACTCAGACAATCTATTTTTCAATAGATCGTAAGTGATAGGGACATAAGCGGAACGGGTGTTCTTCCGACTCTCACTTTACGCTTCTGATCATGACTCCGACAACGACTCCGTCGCTGGTGAAAACCATCCTTAGATATCATTTTCCCTTCCTTATCCCAAGGTAATAGACACCTGGTTGGCTTTTACCGCCTGGACGGCATTACTGGGCTTAATGACAGCAGCTCGTGCCTGAACTCACCAGGGTTTGAAAATAACACGACCTTAGGCTCAGGCTACATTGGCGAGCCAGACACAGCTTACAGGTTCCGCGGAACTCGATCCAGTTATGTGCGCTTGCCAAACGACGGAACCTTCCTAAGCAATTCTATAACGCTGTTAGCCTGGTTTAAAGCAGAAACTTTAAAAGGACAACAGACAATCTGGCAATTCTCATCTGAAGGGAGACTGGGCATTCTGTTAGCAATTGATGATGACAAACTTCAACTTGATGTGTACCCAAATTGTGTTGAAAGTCCTCTGTCATTTTCTCCATCTGTTACTTTAAAAACATCAACTTGGTATTTTATTGGAATTTCCTACCATCATTTGACTGGTTTTATACACTTTTGGTTGAGAGGTACAGATGGGGCACAACGCTATAGGTCTTTTTGGGCAGGTTTTATCGACTTGGAGACTCACCATGATATATGGCTTGGTTATGGACCTGAAGCTCCCGGTGCCTTCAGTGGAAGCATTGCATGCATGCAAATCTACAGTGTATGTTTGAGTGAAGTTGAAATAACGAACGCGCAGAAAATGTGCCTTCCGCTTCAATGGTCAGGTAGGTGCGAGCATTTTGAAATAATGCCATAAGTAGTTCATGCTTTTCTGAGCGTAGGTCGATTATCCCTGATCAGCTGAGCAAAGTCTAACGAAAAAAAAGATGAAAAAAAAATGTTATTCAAGACTTATACAAGCACGAGCAGAAAAAAGGGGTGCCGAAAGGTAATAGGCTTTATCAGTGAGATCTTGAGACAAAAATGGCTTGAGAATGAACTAATACCATTTCATTTTTCTCCCGTCTTTACTTGATATCCTCATCTTGGTGTGCTTTAATTTGTCGTGCGCATCATAAAGTGTTGTTTATTAACAGACTACGCGTACTCTAAGTAATCTTATGCTTCTATTTAAACTGGTCAGCGTCAGGGCTAGGTCTCTATTAAGCTGACAATTCAAAGTAGCTACAAATGGTTTTGGCTATGATTTAATAGACCCTGGTATATCCCTTCACGCCTGCTGAAATAAGCATGTTCTTATGTTCTTATACCTGCAGTATTGCTCTAGAGCCCCATGCAAATCGATCGCTATGATTAAGGTGACTCTGGTTTGTTCTAATACTCTTACACCTGCGCTATTGTTCCAGAGCCATTTGCTTGATGGTTGGTGGGTTCTAATGTTCTTATGTTTGCACTATTATTCTAGAGCCATTTGCTTTGTATCCCCTCAACAATAAAAGCCAAGCACGAGACATAAGCGGCAATTCCAACCCAAGTGGAACTACTCACAACGTCCAAGAAGCTGAAGGCCCATTTGCAGGAGAAACGTCAATCAAGTTTGACGGAACTGCGTCTAGCTACATTAAGATAAGCCACAATGGCGATCTTTCGATGGGCGCCTCTTTTAGCATCCTTGTATGGATTTACAAGACCCCAATATTGGATTTTGGAGGTCACATTGCAACATTTGAATCCGATAACGGGGCATTTTCTGGTTTAAAGTTTTACGGAGCTCATTTAATCAACTCAGTTGTGGGAAGGCTACATTTTCCAAGTTCCGGTGAGACTGTCGAGGTTGGAAATTTCAAGTTCATGTTCTTTAATTCCGACTTTTGGCAACATGTGGCATTAATATACAACTACAATACTGGATACGTGTCTCTTTATGTTAACAAAGTCTTGTTTGACGGCAAATTCGTTGGCAGCAAAATGGTTGGTACATCTGAAGAACTCATTGTTGGAAAATCATTTCGAGGAAGAATCGCTTGTCTGCAATTGTACCGCAGACCATTGCTTTTGGAACATCTGGAAGACGCCAAGGATAAATGTTATCGAGGAAGTCAAGGTATGTTTACTATATAATCAATCAAAAGATCATCATTTCTTCTTCCGCTTACCATATATTTCTTTTCATGCCACTTCTGAGAATCCGCATCGAGATAAATTCTCCTAGTTGTTTTCACCACCTGCGTATATACTTGATCGCTTTCGGGGATAAAAGATTGAACTTGACTTTCCACTGATTTAAATCAGGTTTTGTGCATATTCATGGTATACTTTGTCTATGCATGTGACAGCAAAGCATTAAAGGCCAACTCTATCAATGCAGGGAAGGAAACAAATCTTGCCACTTGTAAAATTGGTCGTCTTTATTTCCTTGGCAGTACTCTCTTAGAGACCACGGGTAACAGTTAGAGCAACGCCTCACAAAACAGGTTTTTCTTTGGGAGTTGTTCATTGACGTTTCAAGATTACATCTTATCTCTCCCATATAAGAAAAAATGAAATCCATTTCCATATCAATACTAAACAATGGAGTAAGAAAAGACGTTTAGGTACCCTTTAAACATCATGTAGTGGTCATTCCTGTCATTATTACTCTTTTTCTTCGTTCTTACATAGATCGACCCACATGCTCCCGCATTGGTCATTTGACAGTTTCACCGTGTCGTAGTTCTTCTTCCGTGACGCCATCATCTTTCTCATTATCATCATTACCATCCTCATCCATATCATCCCCACCATCCTTTTCCTCTTCATCATCATCGTTATCGTTATCGTTATCATTATCACCCCCATACTCATCATCAACCTCCTCCTCCTCTTCCACCTCCTCCTCCTTATCCTCCTCCTCTTCCTCCTCATCATCATCACTACCGTTATCAACGCCCTCATTATCATCCTCATCCATATCATCCTCAACAACCTTTTCCCTATCATCATTATCATTACCATCGTCATCATTATCATCCTCATCCATATTATCCCCAACATCCTATTTTCAATCATCATTATCATTATCATCTTCATCCATGTCATCGCCAACATCCTTTTCCTCAACATCGCCATCATTGTCATCATCATCATCATGGTCGTTATCAACGTCATCATTATCATCTTCATCTATATCATCCCCAGCATCAGTTTCCTCCTCCTCATCATCATCATTATCATTCTTATCCATATCATCTGCAACATCCTTTTCCACATCAACATCATCATCATCATTCTCATCCATATCATCTGCAACATCCTTTTCCACATCAATATCATCGTCGTCATTATCTTCCTCATCCATATCATTACCAACATCCTTTTCATCATTATCATCGTCACCATTTTCATCCTCATCATCTATCTCCTCCTCATCATCATTATCGTTATCAACGTCAACGTCATCATTATCATTCTCACCCATATCATCACAAACATCTTTATCACCACTATCATTGTCATCACTATCACTATCATTGTCATCATTGTCATCTGCATCCATATCATCGCCAACATTATCATCCATATCAACGTCATCATTATCATCCTCGTTTTCCTCCTCCTCCTCCTCCTCCTCCTCCTCATTATCATCATCATCTTTAACCACCTCGTCTTCCTCCTCCTTTTCGTCATCAATATCACCATCTTCAACCTCTTCCTCATCATCAATAACATCATCAATCTCCTCCTCGTCGTCATCATTGACTTCATCACCAACATCATCATCATCCTCATCATTAACGTTATCAAGGTCATCATTATCATCCTCATCCATATTATTCCCACTATCCTTCTTCTCATCATCATTATCATTCTTATTCTCATCATCCTCCTCATCTTTATCGTTATTAACGTCCTCATTATCATCCGCATCCATATCATCCCCAACATTTATATTATCCCCAACATCCATATTATCCCCAACATCCTTTTTCTCATTATCAATTTCATCGTCATCATCATCATCAACATCATTTTCAACCACCTCCTCCTCATCATCATCTTTAACCTCCTCCTTCTCATCATCATCTTCATCTTCAATCTCCTCTTCCTCCACTTCATCATCATCTTCAATCACCTCCTCCTCTTCCTCATCATGGTCATCATCTTTAATCACCTCCTCCTCATCATCATCATCAT
>Ga0126343_10000959_pt1 | contig 12560 bp, 8 predicted proteins | sample Cyp2metagenome_FD_92531 | JGI IMG/M metagenome (GOLD analysis project Ga0126343, IMG submission 92531) | Coral microbial communities from Lord Howe Island, Old Settlement Bay, Australia - Cyphastrea 2 metagenome | ecosystem: Host-associated > Invertebrates > Cnidaria > Coral ... | reverse complement strand
TTTTTTTTTTTTTTTTTTTTTTTTTTTTTTTTTTTTTTTTTTTTTTTTTTTTTTTTTTTTTTTTTTTTTTTGTTTGTAAAAAAAAAGAAAGGGAGAGAAGGGGGGGGGGGGGGGGGGGGGGTGAAAAGCTTTCAAATTGCGTCTTTTTGACTCTTGCAGCGAGGACTACCGTTACTGGACTGGGTACTTTGGTCTTCCTGTGGCTGGATGGAACGCAGGAAATGATGGCGAAGATTATTTCAATGTCGAAGGGTGAGAAGCTAAATGTTGCTCTATATTCTTTTCATTTTGGCGTGGTAATGAAAAATAGTCATTTTGAGTAACATTAAAGATGACAAGTGGGACTTCACTATTCTTGCACGAGTATACTATAAACCACAAGAAAGTGGTCCTAGAGCAGTTTGTCTTTCAAATGGTGTAAAATACAAAAAAATATCGGGCCACTCTCTCAACCACTAATAAGTAAAAGCGAAACCAATCGTGACTCGGCTACATAGCACATGTTTACCCGCGCTTAGGGCCAGCTACCCATCTTTGCTTAGGGTTTAGATTTGTTTCGTGGACTGTCTCTTCTAGTTCACTAAAAGAATGTGCTCAGTCATATCTGATGTTATTAAAATCTGGATCATTGGATAATGCAATTCAAAAATTTTCATTGACCTAGCTATCGTGGGTTATGATGCATCATGCTCTTCACATATGGTGATCCTACGCGTGAGTTTTGGGGCATATTAAGTGTTATATTTAGTCCTTTTTCTATATTGTGGAAAAAGAGGTGGGGGCGTTTTTAATGAAACAGATATTACACTCGCACTAGTGAATATAAGATGATTATAGGCAGCTCGGTGCGTGCTACAAGCCTCGTTGGCCATCTGCCATCTCATGCAGTGTGCGCGTACTGTAATGGCCTCATAACTTTGACTTTGATTTTGATTACTTTATGCTTACGTATTTCTTCCCTGGTGTAAAAGTGTGTAATTTCTTGCCTTTCTTCTTCTTTCAGTTCGGCTACATTGACAATGTATAATCTCGACACGACAAATGGAAGTACGGGTACGTTGGGAAGGTATTTTTGGAGGATTGAGAACAGCGATGGGGAAGGAGCAGAGGAGCAGTGCTTGGCATGGGCTGTTCAAAATGACGAGGCGAACATTTTAAACTGGTACAACAGCGAAATAAAATCAGACCCGCAGATGGCTTGTCCTTGTACCTTTTGGCAGGCGTGGCGGGACTGGGGAAGATTCTCATGGGAATGGTGGTTTTCGTGGCCCCAACTGTGTTTTGAGTCCAGGAGTTCCAAGTTCATTGACTCTGCTCAAACAGGTTTTGGTGACCTTCAGTTGAAGCAAGAATGTTGCTACTCCTCGAGCTGGCAAGACTTCGGTTCTCTCAAGCTTGATCCACCTGACGCCGGTCACGTGAAAGTGACCACGGCAGCGTTCATCTCGGACGAGGAGGCCTATAAATATTGCTGCGTTGACACAACTCTTTGCGATCTGTTTTACCGTTATCGTCCATCTGATGACTGCTTCCTTTACATACCTCCCCCCAGACGTAAGTTTTACTTCGTTTTCTAGTATGTAATCATCAAAAAAATTAGAAGGGCTAGGTCACGCAATTTTAGCTAATTTTGTAAGTTGCGGTGAACTCTAAACGTGAAGTTGGCAGAGCAAGAGTCTTTAATTTGCAAAATCACGGCCACCAAGAGAAAATGAGAGCTGTGTAAATGGCATTTTGATGTAAACTGACATACATTTGAAAAAAGGTGGGCCGACATTTTTCAAATTTACCCAAAGGCAATCCAGTTTAATCATGGCTCTCCAGATTTGTCAATCCATGCCCCTCATTGGCTTTCCTGTGTTCTGTTAGAGTTCTTTTATAGTTTTGAGCCGTTGTTTTGATAGTTTAGTTAATTATATGACAATTTGCTAAGTGCTGGAATCGCCTTAAATTGCGTGACCTAGCCCCTTTAATAAAGGGACGTGTCATGTCACGTGAAACCACGTGGCGTCGTCTGATGACATGCCATTCTCTTCTTCTTAATTGTTGGTTCATTTTATTTCTTTTCAATCAAAATTACATGAAGTAACTCTCACTTCTAGTAATTTCAAGTAGTTTACTTATTTCGAATTTCCTTAGTTTCATCCCAGCATTGACGTTTTAGCTCGGGCAATCGTAAAAATAACACGAAAGATCTGCGACCTTAGTTAGATACCCACATACTCTGTTAAACTGCTCGCGTTCTTTGTTAATTCAGGTTGGGGTTGGGGCGATCCCCACATCAAGACGCTGGATGATGGGAATTACACGTTCAATGGACTCGGCGAATACATCATGATTGATGCACGAAATGGAACATTCCAGCTACAGGCCAGAACAGTACTTGCCCAGGGAAATTCAACAACCGCCACTATTTTCTCAGCCGGCGCAGCGAAAGAAGAAAATACGAGCACTATTGAAGTCCGAGTAAAGGAAGGGGGTGAGTTACGCAGAGAAATCCCGATTTTTTGAACACCCAAGAGAAAATTGGTTTTTAAAATCGGGCAGCATATCAAATCGGTGCATGTAAAATTACAGTGGTTTGAGTCATCGAGAGGATCAAAGAGTAGAGCTCGTTACCCTTTTGATTTCTACAGGCAATCCAATTTCAATACTTAGAAAGGTCAAATCATATTACAGTAAAGGTAAAGTCAGTCTTATCTTCAGCCTTGTTTGAAAATATTAGGATATCATTAAAGTTATTTCATAAATGAAGACCTCTCTTTATAAGAAACTATTGAACAATAAACCTTCAGCCGTTTGTGATCATTATGGTATAATTTGCTCAATATGTTGTTCTCAGAGCCCTTACCATATTTTGGATACGGTGAAGGTAGTCCAGTCTCCCGCAGGTTAAAAATTTATTTGTTTAATCTTTTTTTATGATAATCAGGTGGATTCGAAAAGGTGGCTTAAAAACAAATGTTTTACTGTGTAAAATTAAAAATGATATCTAAAATTTTAATTGTTTTCCATGTCACTAGGTGGATTTGATATTCTTGTAGACAACGTAACCTACAACGGCTACGACACGCTTACAAACCAAAGTGTGGCAGTTGGTAGTAACCTTTCTGTGTCAATACAAGAAGAGAATTGTTTACAGGTTTCTTTCCCGTCAACAACGTCACTAAATTTCTGTGAACAAAGGGAGATGCTGTCGTTCGTCGTATCTCTTGCGGACGTGTACAAGTATACCACCGAAGGCTTGATGGGTACATGGAACGATAACCCGGATGACGACTTTACTTTACCTAATGGAACAGTTTTGTCAGCATCTTCAAGTTTGAGAGACATTCATTTCATGTTTGGTGAAAAATGTAATTGTTTTCTACCGTTTGATATTTTTTGTTCGAGGCGATTCTAACAGACTTTGCCGGGGTAAATATAGCTCATTAGTATATAACACACAAGCGATAGTGCTTTTCAGGCCTGCTTTGATTGGTTAACTCGAAGGTGATTAGTAAGTACCTCCGAGCAGCCGGCGCAAGAGATTTTAAACTTTCCGACCACTTGTTACACTTGAAATGACGTTTAGGTCTGCTAATTATTCAGCTTGGGTGTTATATACTAAAACAAGCATTTACCTCAGTGTCGGTGATGAATGGATATTTACCTCCACTTCGGTGAATAATTGTTAATTATCAACTCTTCCTAATCGCTTTTCAGAAATATTAGACGTCGGTTTAAAGTAACAAGTAGTTTTAGAAACGTGTGTCTGCAATAGCAAAGAGAACGTCGCACGTAAAAAGACTAGAAAGAGTTATGGTTTGAGAAATCTTGTTCAACGTCTGGTTCAGAGGTCAGTGGTTTGCTCGTGTATACAGGCAGTGACCTATCGCACATGTGAACAAAGGAGCACATGTGATGGTTTGCGCGGTGAACACCTAGCCTTTGACTATGCTCCTGTGCAAGGAAACAAGGCAATAATTTCGTTGGAACACTGAGAAACTCATTTTAAAATATTAATACTTCTCTAACTTTAGTGAGTAAACATAAAAACATGTTAAAATAAAAACCCTAAAAGACGCTCTTGAACCGGGACAGAACAACCGTATTGAAATATGTCGACAAGTTGGCTGGATTTTGGCCAAGTTCTTTTTCTGCGTGTTCATAGAGCGAGGTGGAATCGAGGTCCATAAACTCGCAAGAAAATAATAAATATTAACGAGGCCAATATCTAGCCATCTTGACCGTGCAAGCTTGGCCAGTAAGGAATTTATTTATACAGAAAGAGACAGCGGACTCAGCGGGTAATCCACAGCAGGCAAGATATCGCCATCTCGCCCGCTCGGGTGGCCAATAATAGCAGAGTATTCGGTTCATCATTATTGACAATGAATTTCGTCATAACATTGTCAAAGTAGTCTACGGATCCACTCGGCTATCACCTCGAGGTTCCACAGCTACTTTGACAATGTTATGACGAAATTTATGATCAATAACAAGATAGACGCATAAGAAACTGGCGTCAATATGTTAATTGGCATGCCTGAAAACTGACTAGTTGTAGCTTAGTGCATCGACCAATATAAACATTTAACATTTTTAACGATGTTTTAAGTTATCCTTGATGCTGATTTTGATATTCTTTTAGGGCAAATCAACCAGTCCCAGTCACTCTTCACATATGCTGAAAATGAAAGTGTGGATACCTTTAAAAATGCTAGTTTCGTTCCCATGTTTGCGGATAACATCACTTTTAGTAACGCCAGTTTTCAACAAGAGGCTAAAGCAGAATGTGGTGATGATTTAGAATGCCTGTTTGATGTGGCGTCTACCAACGATCTCTCTATTGGCCAAGTAACCAAAGAAATCAGCATCCAGCTGGTCAACGAAACGAACACACTTAGTAAGCCAGAAAAATTACTCCACTCTTGTATTGAAATGTGTTTCAAGCTTTTCGATATAGTCATAATGCGTTACCGCTTTGGTGAGGTACTAAACCTCAGCTGGTTGATAGTTAGATAATTGCTTCATTTTTTGCCTATCTAGACAACTTTCCACCGAAGATAGTAGACCAATCAAATGTGATAAATGCCACACTTTACGAAACAGTTGAGCTAAATATCACTGCTGTGGATAACGATACCATAACATTTCTTGTGATTAACAAGCCTCCTGGCGCAATAGTGATGGAAGGTGAAAAGATGCTGAACTTTAAATGGAATGTTACTTCGAGACAAAAGGTAAGCTGCAAGTTTTTTTTCTGTAGCAAACGTTAATGACAAATAAAAGACAATTCTGACATAACACAGTATTTTCCCTTTAAACAGAATACGCGTAGCGCGGCTTAGTTCATTAACGTGCCTCTTTGTTTTAGCTTAAACCATTTGATATCATTTACTTCTGATACACGTATTAGTTTAACAAGTACGAAAAACTTCTCATGAGTCATGGTATTGTTAAGAAAAGGCAGAACTTAAAAAAAGAAAAAGATCGACGATTTTGTAACTTTTCAGTCGAGCCGTAACTCTGCCGCAATCAACTGAAATAAATAAATTATACTTTAAGTTACCTTCGGCATTGATCATGGGACAAAGGCTAGAGGGGCCGAGCAAGCGACTGATACAAAAAATTCGAATTGAACATAACATTGTTAAGAATACTGACTGGCCGAAGGCAAACCACTTGGCTATTTACGAGCGTGGCCGAGGATTTGAACAATCCAGGTAGTGGTCACAGTGGGACTCAAACCCGGGATTGCTGGGTAGCGACTCCGACACTTTAACCACTCGGCCAAGCTGCCTCCATGCAATGTCGCCATGCAATGTCGCCATGCAATAATAGAGTATAGACTGCAATTTTGCCCTGATCAACCTTGTGAATTAACGAGTTTACAGGCATTTTGTGCGAAGAGGGTGAAAATGATTCAGATTTACCTTTTTGTCTTCTTGTAGTACGAGCTGACTTTCGTTGCTAAAGACGACAAGGACGCGCGTGCCACGTGGAGGCCAACGATTAACATGTGCGCTTGTGACAACGGCGGTCAATGTGTGCAACCGGAAGAAGGCGACGAAGTCAACACTGACATCAAGTTTGTGTATAGGGGTTGTGTATGTCAGGGGGGATACACAGGACGATTCTGTGACAGTGACATTGACGCTTGCGAGAGTAATGGTCAGCCGTGCTATACAGGAGTCGAGTGCATTGATGAACCACCACCAGCCAATGCCACTGGGTTTAAATGCGGGCCCTGTCCAGCTGGATATACTGGAAATGGTGCTCAATGTGCAGGTAAGTAACTGGACTGAAGTCGACTTGAGTGAGAAGATAGTTCGTGTTCGTTTGAGAAACGAAGTCTGTAATTACTAGAATCTAAGAACTCTAGTAGTTTACAATTTTTATTTGCCGAGAAGAAATAGTTGACAATTTTCTTAAGGCATGGCTGGCTATAGAAAAAACGTGAAAAAGATAGAATAAAACAACTGTTTGAAATAAGACATCTAAAAATCTAAAATTTCGAATAATCAAGTAACATGAATAAAATACTAATACTAAAGAAACGCTGACAAATTGGATTTCAAGTTAATTAATTTAGTCTATTTAATTTGAATGTTGGGAGGCGGTTCCGTTCCGCTGTAGTTCTAGGAAAATATTACTTCCTTGATTAAGAACATCTTTATCTGCATGTGGGATTCTGAGTTTAAATTATTGACTTTTAAATGTAGTCATCGCACTGATGAAAAACGTACTTTGTATTGCGTATTTCGATCAGACGGTTTCAGACCATGATTTAAGGCCGCCTTTGTTTATTCATCTGCAAAATTTTTCCCATTTTATCTCATTTTCAGATATTGATGAATGTCAAAATGACACATTGAACGACTGCCAACAGATTTGTGTTAATGTGCCAGCTTCGTACGTCTGTAAATGTCGCGCGGGATACAGGCTTAACGTTGATGGTCGTCGCTGTGATGGTAAGACACTTGCCTTGTCTTAATTGTTCACTGATCACTTCTAATATGTGAAAAATAAGACAAAAAATTATTTCCGCTCCTGTCTGCAATATTGACTCATTCAACTTCAACGCAAGAAGTTCAAGTTCTACCGCTTGCCTAACCAAAAATTAACCAGTGATGGTGCATTTTGGGCATGTTTTAAAGAGAAAGGACGCGGAAACAAAGGTGAGAGGTCACCTGTTCCTTTTCGTAATACCGGAAGATGGACTTGGTACAAAAGGATGTCTGATGGTTGCAACACTGCATTGAAACCTGATATCGTTTAAGTCAAAAGGACAATATTTTAGAAATTTAGGGGTTAGTTAGGAGGTCTGTTACCTCGGAAAACTAAATATCGAATTAACCGATCACTTTATCTATAGATATTAATGAATGCGAACCTTCAAGTGACTGTATGCAGAACTGTACCAACCGTCCAGGAAGCTACAGCTGTTCGTGTGACCAGTTTTTCAAACCGGATCCTGCTGACTTTAGAAATTGCTTACGTGAGTCTAATATTTGATGCAATAATTTTTGTAAATTATTTAGGTGAATTCTGTGGCAATATTTCCTTTTTTTTTTCAAAAAAAACTGATGTAGTCATGTTCTGTTGCGGAAAGCAATATCTTGCTTCATAAGGTTATGGGACAAATATATTTTTCCAATTGTCTGTTAAACTAAATAGATGCTATGCAACAACGTTAATGGTAAAGCCGGGATTTATGTAGCCATCTTTTCTCGAAAGATACTGGTCATTCTCTAGCTGGCATTATGCCAATTTTGTGTTTGAATGCTTTAGTCCATCACAAATCCACCGACTCTCATAGCTCGTCTCCTCTGATGAACAAATGCCGGTTATCAATCTGTTTGACGGTGTCAATGCCATAATTGAGGTATAATAAAGTATCATTGGTGGACAATTTATGCTGTGAAGCATATATGAAATAATTCTTATTTAAACTGCGGTTGTTGATGGAAGTGAAGAATAATCATCGCAGTAAATTGTCTAAGTAAATAAAGCGGAAAGAAGAAGCCTGAAAAAATCAGGGATTCGACGAGATTCAAACTCGTGACCTCCGCGACCGGCATCGAGGAGGTCACGAGTAACTTTGGAAAGTTACTCCAATGATCATTCTTCACTCTCTTTGAACAAGTTATGTTCATTTTTATGACTTGTAACCAAGGGACTCATACTTTGAGCTTTCAGCGCTTTTAACTCAATAGCGATTCTGGGGACTCAGACAACGGGTTCAGAGCCACTTTAATTTTCCGATTTAAGCTCCTTTTGAAACCACTCGCACACCTTTTTTTATCGAATAACTTGCCTGATCATTAGAATAAATTTGTTTTAAAGCCGAAACCGAATGTGATCCTGGTAATGGCTGTGATCAAGTGTGCTACAAAGGAAATGGTAACGAAGACACGTGCACCTGTCGGGCTGGCTACGAGCTGGAGAGTGATCGAAAGAAGTGCAAAGGTACTTGATAGCTCTATATTAAACGCCGAAATAGTTTATTAGAGCAGTGTTGTAACGTCCTATGAGTAAACGCACAAGACGAGAGAAGCTGGTGAGAGCTAAACCTGGGAAATCTTTGACTTCTTGCACTTCCTTAGTTTTGATTTTCTAACGTGCGTTTTCACGAAATAGACGCTATGTCTATTTGATTGTTAGCGGCAACAGAGGGTTATAATTAATAACTAGACCCGAAGCCCGCAAGGGCTACGGGTCAATAGCCCATGAGGTGAGGCCGAATGGGCTATTGACCCGTGGCCATTGAGGGCGAAGGGTCTAATTGTTTTAGTATTACCCAACAAGTCGGACAGAAAAGGCAATGCTAAAGTTAGCAAATGCAAGTTGAAGAAATATTTATTTGGGAGTAAAACGAAAGAAAGGGTCACGCTCGACGCGCCAATTTCGCTGCTCGAGGACTATTACTAATTGACCTCTAGTAGAGTAGCCAATCAAAATGCAGGATTTGCATTAGTCCACTAGTTGGGTGAGTCTAATTCTCGATAGTTACTGAGAAAATTGGTCGTATTACGATGGAATCTTTACTTTAATTATGTCATGAGATGATACCAGTACAGAAAGATATGAAATGTTAGGTGATAGATGGAACATCAGATACCGGTTTTAAAATCACTATTGACCGTCTAATGGGGAGTTTCGCTTTTCTTTTTCAAAGACGTCAACGAATGTGATCCAGATAATCCTCTCCACCGCTGCAGCCAGATTTGTGTAAATACAGTACCAAGTTATAATTGTTCCTGTATTGAAGGGTTTAAATTGAGCCAAGATGGTTACGGATGTGAAGGTACTTAGCGCTAAAACTATTAGTCTAATTTCATGAAATCTGATTTGATGATTTGTGTTTAAAAACAAATAATGTGCTTTGTGTCGAGCCTACAGGTCAACTAACTAAAAAAAAATTCTCACACGGGCAATTCATAAAGTTTTATTATTTTACTTTTAATAAGACGACCGAAATGTTGGACGAGGAAGAAAAACGAAAATCTTACTTTATTTGTTGTATGAATTTAACCAGATGTTAATGAATGCCTGGATAAAGCTTTGTACAGCTGCACGGATGAATTCCACAAGTGCGTCAACACTCTCGGCTCGTACAAGTGTAAATGTGAAGAAGATCTGTACTTTATTGATGGCAAATGCAGAAGTAAGTAGTTTTAATTGAGTCCTGAAACAAAACCGGAGCTACGTTGGGTTTGCCTCTACACCCCGGCTGTGGTTGGCTAAGAACGGCGAGAATCGAAAATATTTCACTTTTGGGTTGGTTTTGCATTTTTGCTCTTAAAGATTGGTCCAGCAAGCCCCGCCCAACGTTCTCAACCAATCAAGTTAAACCAAAGTAATCGCTTTGTGCTCGCAGTTTCGAAAACGGTTTCCCTCGCGTTGGCAAACGCAGTGTATTTGCTTTCAGTTAAATAAATTAAATAAATTACAATATTTAGCGTGTAACTCTCATCTACCCTTGCTGGGCTCCCTAAAAGGAAAAAGGCAGCGGTTTTGCCGGCGGAATATTAAAAGATTTCTGCAACTCCCATGACTAAGATTGTTGTCAAATGCAAAATACCGAGAAAGAAAGTATCACTGCATTCAGCTGCTTCATAATTTTCTCGATGTTAATAACTTGACTTCCCTCAATCTTGGCTGTCTTTGTTCCTATCTTTTTGGTTTATTATCGTTGTCTTTGCTGTCTAGTATATCAAAAACAAAACAACATCTTAAAATATGTTCATTTAGGTCTAAACGGGACTGTGACGCCTTCAGTACCTCCACCACGTCCGCCATCAGAGAAAGAGAGGGAAGAATCTGTCCAGTTCTCAATTTCACCCAAAAGCGGTGTAAGTAGTATACCACTATTTGTACGGTCACGTCACCGGTCCATAATTGGCTAATACTCCGAAATAAAACTTGCTCTATTCATTCGTCACTTGCGGTATGTTCTGCCTTTATGCTCACAAAGAAAAATTTCCAGTGCAAAAAAAAAAGAGGAGCTGTTTGCTTTCTAAGAATGGCCTCCAAGTGATTCTGTCGAGCGCTGTAGCTCCCTGTACCAGATCTCTCTAACATTCATTTTCAAGTATCTTGAAGGTCAACGGGAAAGGGCCGAATAATTTTGAGCTTTTTAAATTCCCCCCATTGGTAAGCAGCGGTCAATAACGGTGTTAATTAGGACTGAGTGGACTCCAGTTCGGTCTGTAATCATAAGAGTCGGATAACAAAATGGTACGACCGCGCAGCGGGAGTCCGATTTGTTTATCACGAGTATGATTACAGACCGAATTGGACGACACGAAGTCTTAACAATTTCCGAGTAAAGAAGAAAAGCCAATTTTTGAATTATGCATGGGAGATGCATTAAAAGACTGACAAAGAAGGCGTCAGTTGTTTAATGTAGCTCTGAAACCGCTATGAATGTGATTGGTTCATTTAAACTTCGACTTTGAATGTGATTGATTCATTTAAACCATAACTTTGAATGTGATTGGTTGATTTAAACTACAAGTTTGAATGTTATTGGCTTATTGAAGTGTCCGATATCAAAGTGTCCGATAACAACTACATGTAAGGGGAAACAGGAGTTTCTTTAACCAATCACAATCGAGGAAATTGTTTTTTTTTATATGATCAGTATGGGACGGGGTCTTGATAAAAGTTTGCACTCAAGCCTAATAATCCATTAAGTCGGCACTTATTTCCTGTTTCCAGAGCATGGAGTTTCTAGGAATATTTCTACTCCCTCTGGAGGAGATGTTAATCCATCTGGGTGTTACCCGCCACTCCCAGGCTTAAACCCTTAGCTCAGTTAAACAGAAGCTTCCATTAACAAGAGTTCCTTTTAACATCTTCGTTGACAGTTTGAATGGGATTTCGATACGGACAAGTCATTCAAAGAAAAAATGGCGTCTGTAACAACGGATTTCTGCAAGAGTAACAGGACAAGATGTGCTTTAAAGGAGGCCAGGCGAAAAAGGTGATCACTGCTTCTTTGCCGAGTCTCGGAACTGCTAAGCAGGTCCAAGTCTGTATAATAAACATTACTTAGGGTGGGGATGCCTGGCAAAGTTTTCTACGAGGAAAATTACTGTGACAGATAAGATAACTAAACCCTTGCTTGTAGTCGACACAGACTAAAATGCCACCTTAGAGAAACTCGTAATCCTTTGATTGAGTAATACCTTAAAACACTCGCGTGCATCTGTTGTAGAGTTAAACATGCTGACTTTTTTACTTTAAATTGCGAAATGCCTTTCACTTTTCGTATCATCGTGCTGAGAAAGGTACCCCTTTCGGAAGGCCCCACCCTCCCCCTTCCCCTCCCAATGGCACCTCCTTCAACACAATAATTAATATACAGTCACCAAGATTGGTACGGCCTTAATTGCAGCGGCCTGAGGTAATTGGATATCCCCCGATACCCTGAACCGTTCACTTGCATATTTCAGTTACATGTAGAGCTCACTCGATCCGAACAGGCTCTTACAAGAGTTAACTTGAGAAATCCCGAAGCCAGACATTTTTTTTTTCATTTTGGCAGTTAGTTACATGGAATTATAAGTACAGGCAGGAGCTCCTGGTACAGGCGGACATGCATGACTCTGGCTTCCTTTTCTTTTGGCATTCGGTTGGCTTGAGCTATAGCTTGCCTAGAGTTATAATAATGGACAGGAGTCCCGTGGAAAATGATGAAATGCCATGAATTACGTTTGATTTACGAGTGAAGTTTTAAGAAACAGTGCTACCTTTTTAAATGCGTTGCTGTTCCCCGATCTCCCGACTCGATACAATGCTGAAATCGGGGGCAAAATTGCTGGTTCAGTGTAGGTAGGTTAGGAGAAGAGGTAGAGGAAAAGTAGCTGGATTTGATTGCACTCAGGAGTCCCTCCTGATTGAGTTGATTAAATACGTCGATTCTTCTTCGTCGATTCTTTTGTTGTAAGTTTGTATGTGAAGGGGCTTTTCCCCACTCACCCCCCCCCCCCCCCCCCCCCCCCCCCCCCCCCCAAAACCCCAACCACCCCCCCCAAAATACATTAAAAAAACAACTTTGTTTTTGGGGG
>Ga0126343_10000958_pt1 | contig 12564 bp, 10 predicted proteins | sample Cyp2metagenome_FD_92531 | JGI IMG/M metagenome (GOLD analysis project Ga0126343, IMG submission 92531) | Coral microbial communities from Lord Howe Island, Old Settlement Bay, Australia - Cyphastrea 2 metagenome | ecosystem: Host-associated > Invertebrates > Cnidaria > Coral ... | reverse complement strand
TAGGATTGTTTCACTTTAACATTGTCTTTTTATCTCAAAAAATCATATTTATCTCGAATGTAGCTGGCACATTCAGATCTAGTAGATGATGAGTTCTCACTAGTGCTCACAGAGAACACTGCCTTAAAAGGAATTATTTTATTCAACATATTTTCTTAGTGCCTCTGGATTTTATTACACTACAAGTACACGTAACAACAGGTTTCCACTGTATTTGCAGCTTCTCACAAGCTTCAGCTTTCTATGGACAGACAATACCCAAATGGTGAACACTTTGACCTTTCCCCTTTTGTGCATTTTTTTCAGTGACTATAGAATGAGCTCCTTTTTTTCAGTGAAAACATTCATTTCTGTACTGTACTGTATTGCACTATTCTGTACTATGTTGCAATGCATTACACTGTACTGTATTGTCTTCTTTCATACTTGTTTTCTATTTCTTTTAGAAAACACCGCGACAAGAAAAAAGAAAACAATTAGTTAACTTTGATTATCAAAATGTAAATTCTCTTTGCTCGCGCCATCACTATGTCAACAGCGGGCGCTAGTTCTGTGTCTCCATCAAGTTATACAACCATGATTTTTACCCAATCAGCATGCGTGCTTTCTTAGGACTGTTTTCTAATCTACTGTACACTGCACTGTATTACATGTACACTGTACTGTATTGTCCTCTCCCATACTTGAGTTTGTTCTCCATTTACTTCTGGCCGTATGGAAATTGGAGTGAGAGCAAAAAGATTACTGAACTTAGGGGTGGTGGGATGAGCACTTGCCCCACCACCCCTTGCTTGATAAATTTTTCTGCTCTCTCTCACTACAATTTGAGTGCAGCCAGAATTAAGAAAACCCGAAAAAGCTGTTCATACACTACTAGTAACGCAGGGTTAATCTCTATCCTGAATCCAAGGAAAAACACATAGGACCTACCTGTATTCAATTTAAGGAAAAGGAGCTTAAGCAGATTTAAAAAGCTATTCACTCATGCACCAGAATAAAGTACAAATAAATGTATTCGCACAGTTGTTTGTAAACAACATTACAGCATGGGTGACTGATGACCACTTGTTGCCTGATAGGTCAAATCATGTCTTGTGAGAAGTTGTGGAAGTTCAAGTTTCATCAAATTTTAAGACATAAATAAACCCTTTTTAATCATTGAAAAGTAATAATTAAATTATTAATGGTTGGCGATATTGATTTAATCTTTTACAACTTCTGCAGATAATTTATCTATGTGCATCTACTACTGTGAAATAACCGGTGATCAGGCATTAATTTTTCCCCTTCCCCCCTCCCCCACCCCCTCAAAAATATCTGATCATTATGAAACTTTATTGTGATTGGTCAATTAACCTGTCAGAATCAAACCAAGGGTTTGCCGTTTTGTGACTTGCATAGTCAAAATTGATCCTAGTACATAAGTACTGCTGTGACTGTAACTCCTGTTGTTCTTGTTTAGTTGATTTCTGATGTCTTTTGATGCTTATAGTTCATTTTGTCAGTGAACAAAACTCCAGAAAACTTTTCAATTATTATAATATCTTTTTTCATTATATCTTTTTTTTTGTATTTTCAGAAAATCTGCCAAGCCACATGCATACTAAAGCCAACAGATGTATGTCAATAGGGAAAAGACATGTGAAAGTTCACAGTGGCGAGAAACCCTACAAATGCACTCAGTGTAAGAAATGTTTTAAACAATCATCAACTTTGAAAACACACCTAAAGATTCACAGTGGTGAGAAAGCCTACAAATGCACTCAGTGTAAGAAATGTTTTAACCGCTCATCAAATTTGAAAACACACCAAAGGATTCACAGTGGCGAGAAACCCTACAAACGCACTCAGTGTAAGAAATGTTTTAGCTGGTCATCGGATTTAAAAAGACATCTGAGGATTCACAGTGGTGAGAAACCTTACAAACGCACTCAGTGTAAGAAATGTTTTAACCGCTCATCAACTTTGAAAACACACCTAAGGATTCACAGTGGTGAGAAACCCTTCAAATGCACTCAGTGTAAGAAAAGCTTTAGCCAATCATCAAATTTGAAAAAAACACCTAGTAAGGATTCACAGTGGTGAGAAACCCTTGAAATGCACTCAGTGTAAGAAATGTTTTAGCTGGTCATCAGATTTTAAAAGACATCTGAGGATTCACAGTGGTGAGAAACCTTACAAATGCACTCAGTGTAAGAATCGGTTTAACAATTCGTCAACTTTGAAAAGACACCAGAAAACTTTTCAATAATTAAAATATCTTTTTTTATTATTTCAGAAAATCTGCCAAGCCACATGAATACTAAATCTAACAGATGTACATCAATTGTGAAAAGACATGTGAAAGTTCACCGTGGCAACAAACACTACAAATGCGCTCAGTGTAAGAAATGTTTTAACTATTCATCAACTTTGAAAAGACACCTAAGGATTCACAGTGGTGAGAAACCCTACAAATGCACTCAGTGTAAGAAATGTTTTAACCAATCATCAACTTTAAAAAGACACCTAAGCATTCACAGTGGTGAGAAACCCTTCAGATGTACTCAGTGTAAGAAATGTTTCAACCGCTCGTCAACTTTGAACACACACTTAAGGATTCACAGTGGTGAGAAAGCCTACAAATGCACTCAGTGTAAGAAATGTTTCAACCGCTCATCAAATTTGAAAAGACACCTGAGGATTCACAGTGGTGAGAAACCCTACAAATGCACTCAGTGTAAGAAATGTTTTAACTGCTCATCAACTTTGAAAAGACACCTAAGGATTCACAGTGTTGAGAAACCTTACAAATGCACTCAGTGTAAGGAATGTTTTAACCGCTCATCAACTTTGAAAAGACACCTAAGGATTCACAGTGGTGAGAAACCCTACAAATGCAACCAATGCCTTAAACGCTTCAAGTATAATAAGACTTTAAAAAGACACAGATGCAGTGAGCGTTCCACTGAAGACAGAGAAAAGTTCACTTGCTGGATGTGTGGAGAGTACTGTCATAATGTATGTGGGATTCTCTTTCACATGTCTGAACATGGTATGCGGAAGTCTTGATACTCAGGAATGCTGGGATATACCCCTGTTTAAAAAAAATGAATAGGAATTTATATGATTAATAATCATGACTGGTAGCATGCACAGTGGACCAGTATCTAAACAGGTTTTATATTAGCTGTTATCTAAATCAATGACACGTCTGGTTTGAGAATTCTTAAAATCCCAGACTGCATTAGTTTTTATGCATTCCTTCTGTGTTTGTCCTGTTTTTAAGCAATAGACCACAAGTTTCTATGGTTTATTTACATGTAACAAATAAAGAAGGCTAAGCCGAGTATTACACTGGGATAAAACATGACGGGCATTTGAGAATGAGAACTCTAGGGAAATGTAGAAAACATCAGCGGCAGGTAAGTTTTTCTACATTTCTTGAGTGCTTTCAAATGTCCAGAGTGTTTTATCACGGTATAATACATGGCTTAGACTTCTTCATTTGTTTTATGATATATAGATTTTAAATGCTCAAAACAATAACCATCCTTTTGCTGGGTTATACTCTGAAAAAAATAGGGTTTTGACCAATCAGAGCGCATGCAGGGTCCTATCTATATTATGAAGGCTGATAAACCACATGGGATGTTGGCAGAACATGAGAAGAATTTGTACATCATGAGCTGCAGGTGAGTGATTTACGAATTCAAGTGTTCTTTAAGCATCCCAAGTGGTTTATAAACCTTTATGAAATAACTGAGACACTACACTCTCTGATTGGTCAACAGAGTTGCTAAACCTATGTTCTATTGTGCCAGTAAACCATGGCTCTTGATCTATGGCAGCTTTAGGTGGGAAGTAGAGAACTCGGAACTCTGGCGGTGTTTATTGTAAGTGATTTTTTTGCAAGACTCAATAAACTTCTTCTTCTTCTTTTTCTTCTTCAAATGTAATAAACAGTTTTGCCTTCCCTTGGCAGAGATATTAATAACACGAATATCATTTCGCTCAACATACACATAGAAATTTACAAGGAAAAACAGGACAAGAAGTTTGTCGTCATATAAAGCTATTTAGTTTTTTGGCACAGCAAAACTTTTACGCGGACTTCGGTCACGGTTGAGATTAACATTAAGGAAGGTTTAAACACTTAACTTATTTAGTTACTTTGGGCTTGACTGATCAATTTAGGTTGTCAAGAAAGCAGGGAAAAGATTGCTTTCTATCAGAAATGTTAAGTTTAAACTCAATGCATGCATGCATTGCACTATAAATGAATTTGTTTTCTTTCTGCTTAGCTGTAGCAAACTACAGGGGGAAAACACGGACTTCATAGCCTTGAGCATGAGTCACAACCTTCTGAATAATTAATTTCAGAAGCAGCATCTCTGTTACTAGCGTTTATTCCATTCGCAAAACTTTGGAAAGTTATCGTTTAACACTGAAGTCTGGCCCACTTGCACACTTTTCGTACAGCCATATACTTTCGTGATGAGCGATTCCACTCACGAATCCCTGCATTTCTCCGTCAGAATACCTTTGAGTTAATTAATATGCTTTTTGCCTTTCACTGACAAGCTTTTCCTTTCCTTTATTAAAATTTTCTTAGCATGAGTGTTTTTGTCGCTTTGCTCTGCAGATTTTGTGTCAGGCGGGGAGTCTGTGTTTTCATTCTTTCAGTCGCTGTAGACCACAATAGACCACAAGTTTCAAGGGTATATTTAAGCAATAGACTACTCTTTTTATGGGTTTACCGGTGCAATAGACCACTTGGGATGTTGGGAGAACACTCGAAAAGCACGGCTCTTGATTTGCAAGCTTTTCTCGTGTTCTCTAACATCCCACGTGGTTTGTTGCACTGGTAAACCCATAGAAAGAGTGGTCTATTGCTTAAATATACCTTAGAAACTTGTGGTCTATTGCTATTAATAATAATTCAGAAGACGCGAGACTATTCCATGAATTTACTGGCACAATAAACCGGAGCTGTTTGACCAAATCAGCTTGTGCTTTGATGTGGTTATTATTTAACATGCCATAGAAATTACAGTGGCTAAACACAATCATTGGGATATACGTATTGTGCATGAAGTGCTGGGTGGTTGTAACACCTTCAAATATACAACATCTTCCCTGTTTTCCGATTGGCTGTGTTTTCTATGGCAGGCATGGTACATGTATGAACTATATAATGAATACATTAAATATTTTCCCGCGTGGGCGATTGGTCTAAACTCGTCCCGTGACAAAATATTCTCCAGCAAAAACGGGGAAGTATCCCCAGAATATTCCGGCCCCAAAACTTTGCCAACTGGGAAAACAGTTGAAGGCTAATAAACTCAATAGCCTCCATTTGACTTTGAAAATATGCTCAGATATTTGTCCTCGGACATTACCCTTTCCTCAAAGCTCACAGATCTCCTCAAGCTACGCTCTGGCAAAACTTTTCGCTTCTCTGAACAGACCTCGGGCAAATATATGACCATATTTTTGTGCCAAATGGGAGCTATTGCTTATATATTCCATGAAGTAGGTGATACCTAATAACCAAAGAAAGAATGTTGATATATGTTGCATTGACTAAATATAAGACTGAGGGGACATTATGAGAAGGGCCTCGAGAGTGAGCGGGGTTGGAATTGACAGAGCCTTTACTCTGTGCAATTATTTGGTTGGAATTTCTATGTGCATGCGAAGAGTTCAAGGAGAGGAAGAACAACCAACTACCCCTGCTATATCTTGCTATGTAAGTTTAGAATTAATTGATTGAAGACGCTGATATCCAAAATTTACCCTAAAATGGATCAAAAAGTTTTGTGGTGACTTCAGTTCAAATGAAATTTAGTTGAGTTTGTACACTTTGCATATCTAGAATTGTAGTCCTTGTGTTGTTGTGTGTGGTTTTATGGTTTTGGTCGCCATATTTGATGCAGAAGTTTGATGGAAATACAGTTCTCTTTTTCACTTTAGGGCGACATACAGTTTTCTTTAGCGCTTTAGGTGACAAGTTTGTTTAAATATGGTGAAGAAAGAAATTAAAGTTTGAAAGGTTTTGCTCAAAATGGTTGCTATGGAAACCAACCGCAGCCTCCTGAGGTAGTGTTTTACAGCATTAACACCAACACTTCCTGCTCTTTTACAAAAGATTTGACTGTCGTTGACTGTCAAATATGCATACATTGTATCTTGCAAGTTTCTGTTTTGTACTGTGCAATGAACCTAAGTTTTGACAGTTTAAAGTGCACCTAACCCCACAATGTTTTTTTCGCTTAAATTAATCTTTGCACCTGTTCGAAACAGTGCACCGTTTAGCGCCTTTATAAACCGAATATTTACATTTTTATAGGCAGCAAAATTTACGAAATCTAGCTATCATCTGTACTACGACCGAGCTAGAAAGGGGCATGGGTCTATTCCTTACTTGACGTCACAAACTGATTTGCGTTGCATTAAGTTTTTGTAAAAATGCATGTAAGGAATAGACCCATACCCCTTATTAGCTCAGTCGGGGGAGAGATGATCCATAACTTTATACCATATAAATAGTCAAGATTTGGTTAAAAAGGCTCAAAAAATCTCAGTGCAATGATTTATTTAAGCGAAAAAATAGTTTGGGGTTAGGTGCACTTAAACTCTTACACTCAGTGCTTTTTACAGGCTTTATTTGGAAATGACCTTACTTTAAACCATGTATATATCCATATATGGAATGTCTATCCCTATATGGATATATGGGCTAGCATGAAGTTCTGACCGACATATCATCTCATGTCACGTGACAGACGTAAAAATGTTTCGATATTTTTGGTTCATATCATTATGACACTACTGGTCTTCGATTTGCCCAAGTTGCAGGAATTCTACTTAAAAACCTTGCAAAGTAGAAATGTTGGCACGACGTCTGTCGGTACAAAAGTAAACAGTTTAGGAAATTATTAAGCATTTAGCATGCCACAAATAGCGGGGAGGAGGGGTGCAGAAAGTTACCTCAGTTGTGGGAAATATTCATTTTCATAGCGGAAATGAATGAGTCTATGATGGCAATTCGAGGCAAAGCTTTTCACAACTAATACCAATCGAGTTATGCATGTCTAAAGTTTTTTTCTTAAAAGTTTCGTTCATATATGTTAAAACTAATCTATAATTTTGGTCACGTTCTTATATTAAACAGACGTTGCTATGGCCGTTGCTACGTAAAAAAAAAAACACTTTTACCATTGAATACTTTCCTCAAATTTCACAATCATGTAGAAAAAATTTCGGTAAGATCGTTTAAAGTCTTCAAGGGTCTTTAAAACTCATGTATTTCCAAAAAACTGAATTTCTCATGAACATCGCCATATTGTAGGTTACCAAACACCCTTACAATTAAATGTCAACCCAAACTTTATCCAGCAATATTTCGTACGTGATTTGTTCCTGGGGTATCGCCTATTTCATCTCCAGTATCCCGTTCAGTTTTATCCGCTTGCAGGTACGAATTCCCCTTTGAAACTACCTTTAACCGAGAGCGAGATTCTTACGGGAAAATCTCAAACTGAGGCCTTGTCGTTTTGACCGAGCGATAGCATGGTCAATACGGTAAGTCGAGGTTGAGATTTTCCCGTAACGACGGAACGGTCATTAAGAGGTTATTAAGTTGTTTATTATACGGCTCATGGATTAAAGGGAAAAAAAATATTCGAGCGGAAGTTGTTAGTTTACATCCGTCGATGCACGCGTTTAACGATTCATTCATCGATCGTCTCAAACGCAGAGCAAAACTAGTGAACTTTACCACCGCATCACGTATTCCGTAATAAAAAAGTACGCATTTCTTTACGGGAAAAATTATTTTGACAGCCACTAAAAGGTATTTCAGTAGCGTGGTGACGACAACTTGATGTGGGAGTTCTTCCTACTTTCGTAGCGTAACGTCCACGTATAAAGAAAAGACAGAAAGAGCTTCAAAATAGTCCAAACCAAATGTCTGTATAAATTATAATAAGGAAAAGTCTCTTAACTGTAAGCTACTTCTATTTGAATTTGCTTTCTCTTCCTCAGTTTTAATGGGCTTTCATCGTTTTAATGCACTCTTCCTAATTTGCGTAATCTGTAATCGGCCCTTGGGGATTACTGCTGCATAATGACCGCTGAAATCTTGTTCTTAGCCAATCAGAGCGCGCGTTATATCGGCCACAACCCAAGCCATATGGTAAAACACAGGGTTTTGAGTCGATGGAGGATTATGTAGGCTTCGTTCACACTATCCCAGAGGAATTTGAAAATGCAGCTTTATTTCCTCGGTCAGGACCACCTTACACGCTAATCCATCGCGAAAACGGAGCCTTTTCAGAAAACGCCCGTCAAACCGGAGGAATTTGAAAACGTCAGCTTTGAGTTCGTTTGGACAGAAAACATTTTGAAAACGACGGTTCTCGAAAACGATGGCTTCACGATCACGTGGGACTCAGTCCCTGACCGAGTTTTCCTCAAATACAAATCCAAAATGACGGGTGATCGTTGCGTTTTCAAATTCCTACGGCGAAATGTGTGGACAGAGCCTTATGGAGACGATTCGTTGTGTATTTTGAAAGGGAAAATTTCATTTTTTATTACAAATGTGTTTGAAGAAAGCACTGCCATAAAAGTAATGGATTCAGGTTATTCAAGCAGTGAAACTTTCAACAACTAGTGAAAGTTACAAACAGTACAATGAACTGTGTGTGAATTTATTTCAGTATGCCTTCACCTTCCCTAAGCCACCTTCTGTAGGTTGTTCAGACCAGGAATGTTACTTTGCGAATACCAGCGCTATAAAGTTAATTATTTTTATATACAAATAAATGGTGTGCTTGATTTTCTTTCTCTCCAGCCACAAAGCTCGGCTGACCCTAAGACCAAACAAGAGTAGTTCTAACTCGCGAAATTCCAGCGAGCTGATATGTGAGTGAATAAGATAATACAAGGCATGAATTTACCACACATCCAAACGAACCATCATTAAACACCATCGAGGTCTTGTTAGAACTTTTTTCTCGCCGACTTGCATATTTATAATTAAGTTTGTCATTTTTCATGTTCAGAAATGAAGGGGCGTTAACGAGTTTCGTCATTTCACATACACATAAGAGGGAATAACCAGTGAATACAAAGAGCCATAAAACCTTCTCATATAATTTAAAATGAGACACTGTCTCGTTTCTCTCTTTAATATTCACAAATGTTCCTTTGCGATTCTCCTCAGCTTATCCCCGCAGCGCGTGAAGTCCCGCCCATAGTATTTAAAAATTACTTGATCCATTAAAACCACTTTATATCATGAGTTCTGAAAGACTCCAAGCAGGATTTTTTGAGTTCAGTTGTGTTCCAGAGTCTTCATTCAACATTGGAATACAATCCAATCAGGATTCGGTTTCTTTAGTTTCCTCGCTGAAAGCGACGTACATGGGAGAGATGCTTGTGACATTCTTATTTCCGAACAAGCTACACTCTAAATAATTTTCGAAACTGATAAGACCCAAACTTAACTAACTTGTAAAGAAGACTTTTCCGTCTGCATAAGTGATTTTGTCAAACACCGTTGGTATAATTTACTGAGCGTCTCCTGACAGGGCAGGTTTTAGCGTTCAATATGGTGTTTGTATAGGGTTGAACGTTGTTTAACGGGTGTACAGTGAAGGTTAAGTCGCCTTGTTTTTCCATTGCAGTAGCATTGGGAAATATGATCAATCAAATGAACACTAGGTCAGAACAGCAGGCACTAGTCCAGTGGTAGGAAACATTCTAAGAACCAAACTCTGTCGTTGCAGAATCAATTGGCTTGTATTCGTAAGAACCTCTTCCATCCATGTAAAGGACATACTAAGGACATGAAGATAAACACAGATGCATCAGATATAGAGTCAGAGAAAAGCCGCCACCCGCGCTCTGTAAGCGTCACCTCGCTCTGTAGTTTATGATTAAAGTTGGCCTATCATCAGCTTAGTCGCTATGGAAGAGCTTCACAGCGGCTTCAACCAAAATGATTAAAAGTGGAAATTGCTTCTTCCAAGAACAAACGGTGGGTATACTTTGGAAAAAGGAGGCGATACTAATGTAGCAGATTTAATCAAAGCCATTAGAGAAGAATTAAAATATTGAAATGTTGGAATGTATATGCAAACCTCGTGGTATTTCCACAGCGACTTGCGATGTGAAACAGTGAACAGTGTAATTCCAACCTAAAGAGAACGTACAAGTATACATTAGACACTGGTCGCCGATAATTCTGCAAAACTTGCATAATTTCGAGAATATTACAATATACCTCTTTATAGGAAACCTAATGACGAAGGTTACATTCATCGATTAGGAGCTATCGCGAGAAAAATGCAAGTAGATCGCAATATGAACAAAGTTCAAAACAAGCGACCTGTGATTACAAGCTTGACCAAGATTTCTTTGAAGCGTTTTCATGCGGAACTTCTATCTTGGTCGAATTGGAATTTGGAGCGTTGGTTTTTGAGGAGGGAGGAAAACCAGAGAATTGACTCGGAGAAATACGCTCGGAGCAAGGATGAGAACCAAAAACAAACTCAACCCACATATGACACTTGTCTGGAATCAGACGCGGGCCACATTGGCGAGCGCCATCTCTGCTCCACAAATTTCTTCAACTCAGTACTGATACGTCTTACGTTATTCAATAAATTAACTAACCTCTCTACAACGAGTGTACATGAAGCCCTCCACATCCACGCTAACAGCGCTTGTACACTCGTCAAGAATAGCAAACTGAGGCTTATGATAGAACAGACGAGCCATCTAATACAATGCAACAAAAACAACATCAATCAACCTTACAGTTCGAGCTGAGTAAAAGTATCTCAGACAAGCTATAAGAAAGGAAAAAAGCAAAAAGCCATCTCTTAAAGATCCAGCAAAAGTAGGATCCGATATCGTTCGGGTTGTCTTAAGAACACAGCAGAAGAGAACAGATTTAACCTGGCCTTTCATGAAGAGAAGAATGCTAACCTCGACTTGGCCAAAATGATCCTTCGTGTTCAAACTCATACAAACGAGGAGAAATCCCTACAATGTACTTACAGCCATCCTTTGTTTCTCGCCACCACTTAGAACATCCATCCAGTCCTAAACAAATAATAAAAAAAACAAACTCAGGATGCAAGAAGTTGATTTATCATATGAAGCAAATCCTGCACTGTGATTGGCTACCCAATCGGGAGGGTTGGAGCAGGGCGTTTTGGAGCTATCTTACCCGCTCGAGATTACCCGGTGGGTCCCGCAAGAACATTTCCCCGAAGGTCATTTTTTGGTGTTCTTCATCTCCTAAAATAAATCCCTTATTGACCAAACATGTCCTGTCTTCAGTGTTCTCCGTCTTGGTCCGTAAACAAGTCAATAATATCCAGCAATCTTCATATCACGCTTGGTCAATAACCCATATCTGTAACACGACAGTTAGTTCAGGGGTGCAATAACTAAAATCAACCAATCAGATTGCTCTAAGGTCGGTCCGATATCTGTTAAGTATTTGGACCGAATGATCTGCTAAGACTACTCTTGAAGCTTTTCATGTAGTTTCAGTCGTGTAATAAATCTCTTATTAAAGTGCCCATATCGTCAATTTTTTTTCCATCAGATCCTGCATTTCATTTCATTTTTCGATTTGGATAAAAAGCTATTTTTTATGAATCTGTAAGGACCTGAAAATCCTATTTTCTTGCGGTCCACGCTCGCCGCTGATCACATGATCGACCCGCTCAGAGTTGTGACGTAGATTCAGGAACGTGTGACTTGAGGCTTTACTTATTTCGCTTGTTTTACCTCTGCAAATTCAGCTTCAGCATTTTGTATGAACTACTAAGTTAAATTTACAGAGGCAAAAAAAGCGCGATAAGTCAAGCCTGAAATCACGTGTTCCTGAATGTACGTCACAACTCATTCCAAATCAATTTAAACGTTTTTAAAACTTCTAAAACAGATTGCATTTTATCCAAATCGAATTTAAGGTATCCTGGTAGGTGGATTGACGATGTTGGGAAAAAACACGCTCTTGCGCTGACGTTTGGAAGACTTTGAAAGAACACCTCATCAACCTTTGCATTTTCTGAAAACGTAAATAGCTGTAGAATACAATAATATCTTTAAAATTGTCCAAAACAATGTTGTAGTACAGCAGGTAGTGATATTACAATAATACCCAGACACACTGTATCGGTTAAAGTGGTTCGCTTCCGCGCGTAAATTATGGGGGCGGCGCTACATGTTGTCCAGACCTTTATTTTCTAAAAGAAGAAAAGAGATTTCCAGCTTTATAAATCTACCTGAATTGTGTCCCAGCTGCCTTCTCGCTCAAGAATATTACCAAGGTGCACCTAAAACATAAATTACCAAAGAAATGAGTCGCAAAACATATCGGAGATAAAAAGTGGTTTAGGCTTTTCCTTTTTTGAGAGACCGTGCGCGCGCCTACAGAGTTGCTCGTTCCTCGACCGCTGGTCAAGGGGAACGAAGACTCTGGGTAAGAGGTTAAGTTCTCGTAGGTTCTTGTAAAAGAATGTTCACACAAATGATTAAACGATTAAGGTGGCTGAT
>Ga0126343_10000957_pt1 | contig 12564 bp, 5 predicted proteins | sample Cyp2metagenome_FD_92531 | JGI IMG/M metagenome (GOLD analysis project Ga0126343, IMG submission 92531) | Coral microbial communities from Lord Howe Island, Old Settlement Bay, Australia - Cyphastrea 2 metagenome | ecosystem: Host-associated > Invertebrates > Cnidaria > Coral ... | reverse complement strand
GCTACTTAAGACTGAATTAACTAGCAAACTCAACGATCAAAAGTGTTCCACAATCAGCACGTTCTCCATGTTAATTCCCGCCGTCGCTCATCTGCGGGGTGGCCCATAAAAGGCCAGGGAACCTCAAGCCGTATGGGGGTCCCCACAGGTTCAACAATATTACAACAACGTACAACTTGTGACATAAAAAAAATTAAGTGGGACAAAAAAAAGCAGGGCAAACAAAGCTAACAAATTAAAAACTGCCCGCAAAACCCAAATAAAGGGCAAGGTGAAAAAAATGACGGTTGTTCCCTTGTTCCCTTCCAAAATTGTCCTATCTTCCCATGTTCCCAACTTTTTTTCCTTATGTTTTGTTCCCCTGTTCCCTAAAACTAGGCTTATGTCCCCTTGTTCCCTTCAAATGTTCCATTGTTCCCCAAAACCCCTGGGAGACCCTCCAAATTTGGCAGAGAAAAATTTTGCCGAGATTTTTGGAAGACGGCCGCAAAATTTTGTCAGACCAGTGCGTTCGGACCCTAAGTTTGTTAAACATGTGGCAAATCTATATAATTTGAAGGATTTATGGAAATTTGTCATCCAGCCATGATCTGCGAAACTGTTGGAACAATTGACTCTTTGATTATATTCATTATTTATTGCTTTTAATTTTACATTGGAAGATTCTGGCCTTAAAAAGGCAGAGCTATTTTTCCATTATTAAGTAGTAGAAATAATTTAGTGAAATAGCGGAGCACAATCAATCAGCTACATCGATGTCGGTGCATGAAACGACGTCAGTGGTGTTTTTTGTCGATTTTGTAAACGGTTTATTACGGCAATTTGAGATTTAGGATGCATATGAGGAAATTGTAGAACTTTCTACTCAGTGTGTGTTCATTATTGCTTATATTCATTTGAAAAGACTGCTCTACATGTATGCTTTGAAGTTTCCATAATTAAGGTAGCTCAAGATTTTGAAAGTAAATTTGGGCACAACTTTTGAACGAACACCTTCAGAAAACAAAAATAAGTATAATGTGTCAATTTCGAAGAGATTGATCGCGATATTCAACTCTGTCGCTGACCTTACCTCTTATTCATCACTTTGTAATTTATAGGCAATATTAGCTATGAAAAACAGTGGAATTAAAATTTGGCAGAACTCGTCAAAGACTTTTAATTAGGACTTAAAGCCGATACCAGTATAATGAACCCTAACTGCGATGTCTAGGCAACTTCTAACACCGTGTACAGTACATCAATTAGTTCAGAGACGCATTTCTTTTTAAAAAAAATGATTAATAAATGATTAATAAATGATGTTAAGGTGTTCCTAGTTTATTTGAAAAGTTGTTACTCAGTCGTGACATTTAAGCCATTTTGTTTATCATGAATGGATTCGTGCTTTTATCTGTGAGCATTTTTATCTGCTTCACGTATCAGATTTTACGCGTTGGCTTCTGTAATGCCACTAACTGGGCCGGCCTTCATCGCGACCCGAACAAACAGCTGAGCTACATGTATGCACAATTCAAAGAACATTTTTATCATGCTCTTGACGTTTCTAAATTAGAAAAAGTCGCTGTTCAAACGGGAAGGCAATGTCTGCTGCATTGCTTAAACAACCATCGCTGTTTTTCCACAAACATTGGAGCGTTTCATCTACCAGACGGAAATTTCTCTTGTGAGCTACTTCAAACCGACAAGTACAATGCGTCCAACAAGTTCAAAGTGAATCATACTTTCCATCACTACAGCATCAGGGTGAGTTTTATTTATATCCATTTTACCTATGTACAGTCTCATCTGACATTTGCTTTGAAATTAGGGTGCATGTGTGAAAACACTACGTTATCTGCAGCTGAGCGAGTCGTTAGCTGTCCCTAATGATCGACTCAAATTTCCTGGCAAATGCTGCTCTAATAGTCAAAGCGTCAGTCGCTTTAACCGTCCGATTTTTAGGGAATTGAGAACTAGTAGCCTTAATTTAGTTATTGCTGAGACAACGACAGGAAAAAGTCACGGTAATACTTGACCAATATGTTAGCTTGTGAAAAGAGAGCTGAAGTAAACCTCACCAGAACGCCAGCCAACAAAAGGTTTAACAAGCAAACATGTGGCTCCGTACGTGTGTCCTAGAATAGTTTTGTCACATTTCTTTGCCGTCGTGTACACAACAACAAACTTCAACGACTAAGTTCTGCGTATTTTAAATGACGCGAAAGGACGGCGGCTAAGTTTCGTATTTCATTTGGAATTGAACGCAAGCGTTATATTTAGCTTTAGGAAGCTCTGAGAACAATAAGCGCACTGAACAGGTCTAGACAATTGGACTCAACTGTCAAGTTCGAAGGTAATTTCAGAGGGATGACTTTCTCCTTATTAAATGACTCTCCACCTTGGCAGGTGTTCGTAGATGTCATTCCAAACCAAACTCAAACAAACCATATATTAGTAGAAAAGGTCGATGCACAGTCTTATTCAACTCTCTTCAGCACTTCAATTGGGTATTTTGTTCAAAAATTCTACTTAGCGAGCTTTTACTAGCAGCTATTTGATCATAAACTAAACCAGATTATCTAAATGATGAAGTCATTCCGACCATTCCGTATTTACTTGTGCTTTCCAGGGTCCCTGTGAAAGCTTCCCCTGTCAGCACGGTGGAACCTGCCAAGCGCTTTATGATGTACACGACTACACATGTTCTTGCAAACAAGCATATAACGGCAAAAACTGTGAGAAAGGTGAGCTACTTTTAGCTTCCTGTGATATTTTTTCTTTATTCTTCTAAATCTAACAAGTTAATACCAAGAAAACGCAAACAAAGATATTTCGCCGAACCAATTATGGCAAATTCTCCTCAAGAAACAAGATAATTGAAATCTGGAATTGAATACCATTAAATATCAAAAATTCATCATTTCAATGAATGAATGAATGACAACTTTATTGAATTCTCAGTCTAGATAGCCAAGCACAAGTGCTCTACTAATCGGGGAGACTAAAATATAAAGTAAAATGTCTTCATCTACGATTTGATAAAACTAAGAAGATAATTAAAAAAATCTTAAAAAAATACTATCATTATATCTTCACCTAAAAATTATTTAACAACTAGTTATAGAGATGAACAACAGGAACAGCGCATACATCCGTCGTCCAGCAGGGAGCTAACGTCAAACTTTCTAATAGTGCTTTTAAAGTTGTTTACAGTTTTTACAGATCTAATATTTTTAGGCAGTTTTGCTCGTAATTTTGGTCCAAGGTAGCGCAGAGAGTATTATATCTAGAAATGCTGAAATCAGTTTGTCTTAAGGAATAAGAAATGCTATGAGTATTAAAGATATTCCTAATAATATAGGCTGGTTTAATTTGTGTCTGACTTTATACATAAGGGTGCATACACCTTGCAGGCGTCTGTTTGTTAGTGTAGGTAGTTGAGCCCTCTCGAGTAATTCTGAGTAGGTCGCGTAGTGATCTTTGTATACAGCCCTTAAACCTCTCTCTTGAAGTCTTTCTATCTATTCAACAAGAGACTAAAACAGTTAATCCAATCATAGACTAGTTGTAACTCAATAGAAATATGATTAAAATTTCTTAATTTAATTACATATATGACAACCAAAAAATACTTTCATTGTAATTTATCTGTGGAATGCTGATTTCACTGATACCTTCAGAATAAATATAGATATGTTATTTACCGGGCGGGAGGTCCGTATAGGAAAAAACTGTACTCAAGACCAAGGGCACAGTTTTTTCCCATACGGACCGACCTAGCCCGGTAAATAACATGCTTATTTTTTTTCCTGCAGTAAATTGGCTCTACAGATTACAAATGGGTTTGTTTACGCAGCCCTTGTGATTCAATGGGCTTCCGAGCCGTCTACCAACGATTTTTAAAAAATCTTCGCAACGAACGAGTAACTCAGATAGTAGACAAAAGAAAGATGTATAAAGAACATACGTTTTTGAAACTACTTTATGTTAGCTGTATTTATTTCACTAATTTAAAAGTTCTCCAAAATTCTTTTGGCGGTGTGAAATTTCGCGAGAAGTTTGAAGTTTTACTACAAAAACAGTTTCTGTCTGTCCTTGCATGCTTTCAAAATCAATTGAATCGGACTTTTCTACTTTAAATTGAATTGCAGAAAGTGAGAAATAATTCGTTATGTGTATTCCAGAGAAAGTCTCCTAAATACGGCAACGATCAGAGAGGTAAACTCGACTGAAATTGACTCAGATTTTACGGCGAGAGAAACACAGGATATCCCGCCGTTACAGCGCCAAACTACAAACAACCAAACAAAATTTCACAACTTCAAAACACACAATTGAATTTACTTCCAGTGACTTTCCTTGCCATTTTAAAGTGAACAGAGATAAATTTGCGTTGACTAATCGTCGATGGATGTGTAAAAGAAGACAAAAGATTGATGATCACCGTTAACTGTTCGGAGCGAAATTTAGGCAGTGGGGAAAAAATCCGGCCCGTGGGCCGTATCGTAAAAAGCTGGACCGGTTACGTGCGCATGATTAGCCAATCAAATATGAGGATTTAGGAATCCGGTCCGCTCAGATCCTTGAAAAAAAATGGTCTTTATTTAAATGTAAGCAATACAACGGGAGACTACTTTGAAAAAGCCTGTAAGGTTTTTTTTAGTCTTCCTCCCAAAGCAAACTTAATCTTGGCGTCATCTTTGACAAGTGTTTTAACTTTGAGGATCACATAAAATCAATTTGCAAGTCTTCTCATTATCATAAGAAATATCGCCAAAATCAGAAAGTTCATTGACGAGGAGAGTGCCAAAATTGTTGTTCATGCCTTTGTTACTGCGAAGTTGGATAGCCGTGAGCTGCAATTCCCTACTATATGGTCTTCCACAACATCTAATTTCAAGATTGCAATCTATTTAAAACACAGCGGCTCGAGTGGTTACACGTACTAGGAAATTTAATCATATTACCCCGTCCTCAAACAGCTTCACTGGCTACCTGTCCGTTACCAATGGGCTCCTGCCGTTACCGAATAGTTTTTAAAATTCTCCTACTGGTTTACAAAGCTCTCAATGGAACAGCGCCTTCCTACATCAGTGAATTACTTAAGTACACACCTCTGAACGAAAATTAAGATCGTCCTCTCATTGAACACCTTCTGGTGACCCCGAAAGTTAGACTGAAAACATATGGAGAGAGAGCGTTTGCTGTGGCAGCACCGAGATTATGGAATTCGATCCCACCTGAACTTAGATCCAGTACTTCGATAGACATTTTTAAACGACATTTTAAAACATATCTTTTTAAACAAGCTTTTTAACTTTTTACTTTTTCGATGATTTTTTTTGACTTATTGATAAAATTGACAATGTTGTAGAACCTTTTGCTTTTTAAAATATTTTTTTTTTAAGGTAAAGCGCCATGGACAAATAGTGGATCGTGCGCTATATAAATATTATTATTATTATTATTATTAATGTAGCACTATTCAATATGCACTATTTTAATTATGGGAAATAAATATCTATCTATCTATCTAACATACACGGCAATGAAGCTTGGAGGATGTATATTCGTATAATAAAATACTCTCGAAACCAAAATCCTATATAGAGGATATTACACGGTGGCGAGGAGATATGAGTTTTATGTTCGAGTGGTAAGAGAACATAAAATTCATATCTTGGAGCTAACGTGTAATATTCTTTTTTGCTGGTGACGCCGTCTATGACGGTTTTCCGAAGATTTCCGATCACTTTCTGAAGATTTCCGAAGATTTTCGAAAATTGTTTTGAAAGCCAGACGAACGTTTCGGTACATTTTCCGAACATTTCCGAACATTTCCCCATATTACCGAAGATTGCCGAAGATAGCTTAAGACGATCGAAGAAGATCCGAAGATGTTTCGATCATACACCGACAAATTTTAGTGTAGTTGAAGGGACAAAAGAGAAATGCTATCAAATATGATGTCTTCACATGTGAGGATATCATATCTTCACATGTGAGGATATATCGTTTTTATCAATTTGTTACAACTCGGTATACCACTGACTTTTATACTTCAAACAGATTTCGAAATGACATTTCTAATAATTGATTTGTAGTAGAAGAAATTTCCTTTAACAAAATCCTATGATCGAATACGAAATAACATTATTACTTTTTCCTAGATCTTTTACTTACTTTTTTTTCTTTTCGTTTTGGTTTCAGTTTTGCTTATGCGTTTTGCTTTATTGTTGCTGTTTCGCTTTTGCCGTTGTTTTCATTTTCATTTTTTTTAACCTCAAATAAGATATCGATGAGTGCTCCAGTAACCCATGTCTGAACGGCGGAACTTGTACCGACCGAGTGAATAGCTTCACGTGCAGCTATGTACCAGGATTCAGAGGAACACGGTGTCAAACAAGTTAGTGTCTTATGCCGGTTCCTTTTTTTAAGACATAGCAAGCACTGCGCCCAGTAATGTTAACGAATTCAAAAAGCTTAATTCAACATTCGTGAAGCAAATAACCCATGCTTGGAGTAGAATATGAAAGAAACTATTTTCCGTTAACAAAATCTTGTATGAAAAAAAACGTGGTTGGTGATATTGATTTGTATTTAATTATTTATTTTTGATTGTTTACGTTTTTGTTTTAGCTTTGTTTATTCGTTTTGCTTCGTTTTTTTTTCGTTCGTTCTCGTTTCTTTTTTTATCTTCAATTAGATATCGACGAGTGCTCTAGTGACTTATGTCTGAACGGCGGAACTTGCATCGACGGAATGAATGAGTTCACGTGCAGCTGTTTACCAGGATTTAGGGGAACACGATGTCACACAAGTTAGTGTCTTATTTCTAAATTCTTAACTGAAGAGAATCGGAAAACTTTGAGTAGAGTTTACATAAGCCTTATTAAAACAAAGCTTTTGGTGGAGTTCTTTAAAACAATATACTGCTGCGCTGCTTATTTAATTTAGCTAACTCGGGACAAACTTACATGGTAGACCTTGTTTCAGATGTTCTGCTGCAAGAGGGGTTGGGGCGGAGGGATCTAAATCTATGACAGTAAAACGTGAAGGCAACAAGAAAATTTAAGGATTTAATTTGCGTCCAAAAATGTGTCCTTTAACAAGGGTCTTCATAAAGTATGGGATAACATGTTTATTATTTGTTTTTGTTACTGTTTTCATCTCGAATCAGATATCGATGAGTGCTCTAGTAGCCCATGTCTGAACGGTGGAACTTGCACTGACCAAGTGAATCGCTTCACGTGCAGCTGTGTACCAGGATTCAGTGGAACACGGTGTCAAACAGGTTAACGTCTCAATGCCGTTTATTTTTTGGAGACAGTATGCTATGCGATCACTAATTTCAACGGATTAAATCTTCAATATTCGTAAAGCAAATAACGAAACTTGGAGTGGAATATGAAACAAACTTGGAGGTAATGGACCTTAGAGGATTTATAGACTGTCCAAAGAAATTTCATTTGATGAAATCTTATGATAGAATCCGAAATAACGTGGTTATTCTTTTGTTTGTTTTTCTTTTCCCTATTTGTTTTCTTTTTCTTTTCTTTTTCCTTTCTTTTTACATCGAATCAGATATCGATGAGTGCAAAAGTACTACTCCCCCTGGGCGGGATGTTTTTTTTTTCTCAAAAAGCAAATTTTCGTATAACCGATAAACAGGAACTAATTTGATTATCAGATAGTCACGGAATACCACTTTCTTTTTCTGTTGTCACCTTTGTTGTTAACAATAGAACAATTCAAAATTAAAACACATCAATATCAATAGAAACAAATGAGCGGTGTTTTAACAAGAAGTATGGAAGGTAACCAGCGATACTTGACCGATATTATATATCCTGCATCGGTGAACAAGTCTCCTCAAAGACTGATTAAATTAATTTGCGCTTTCATTAGGTGTCACGGGGTCTGCAGCAACGTTTTGAGCACTTTTGGGGTGTTACTGAAACTGAACATGGGGGAACGGGGAACGGGAAACGGGAAACGGGAAACGGGGAACGGGGAACGGGGAACGGGAGTCTGGGAACGAGTAAACAGCGGTAACCCGCCTGAGAATTCAAAATGGCGGAGGAAACAACGTTTACAAACACTGAGGCCCCGTCCACACTAATCCATTTTCAAACGGAAAAAGGAGCTGTTTTGCTCCGGATACGGCTATCGTCAGCACTACAACGCCGAAAACGATCACCGATCGTCATTTGTTTTTATTCCTAGGGCTAAATTTGCTCTGAAATAATGAAAATAAAATTCGAAGAAAATTGGTTATCAGTAAAGGTCAAGAGAAGATGACGCACTGGTCACCCTGAGAAATGCTGCACTTTTACTTTTTTTAATATTTTCCGTAAAGAAAGTACCGCATCTTGTCCGATCACCAAAGCAAATAACAATTCTCATTTTCATCCCTCATTTTTTTTTTCGTTCTTAATTTTCCCAGCCAGTATCAATGAATTGTGTTTCTCGATTTGTTACCTTTTTTCGTCTTAGCACTAAAAGAATTGCATTCAGCAAAGAGTCAATATACCTCAAGGACAGTGCCACGTCTCGTCAGCTTAACAAAGTTAAGCCCTGTTCGGCGGGGTTAGTACTTGGACGGGTGACCAAATACGAATACCCCGTGTTGTAACAACTTCTTTTTCTTTCTTTTTTCCTTTTCCCCCCTTCCCTTTTCAAGCAATATTAAAGCCTGCAGAACTCCAGCATTGTGTTATATCGTTTCGTCTACATGTATTTATCATCAATTTGTTCATCATTTCGCCCTGTCCGTATTTACCTGTTTAAATTTGCAGTATCGTATCAATAAATAGTGGAACACGTCGTTCGAATTCTCCTCAATTCTCTTGGCTGTTGATCGTCTAAAAATTTAACCACGGGTGGGATCATTCGAAAATACCGTCAGGAGCCCAGGTGATGGGCTCCTGTAGTATTTTTAAAAATTTCCCGGCTGCCGGGTATCTAGACACTCCTTGCATACGGCTGGCGCGCGGGAAATTTGAATTGACCAATCAGGATTCAGCAGGCGGGAAAAAAATCTAGTGTCCTGACTTTAAGTAACCAAGTAAGGAAAGGCTTCGAAATCAGGCAACTTTTCTCACTGGAAATGGCATTAAATATCCACGAAAAGGGATTTACACTTTTCCTAAACCATACCAGTTTGCAAAAAATGAAAAATATGAACCATTTTGAGTTTCTAAGCTTCTATTTTGGCGCCAAAAATGGGTCGCCCGTAGTTCGTCGAGTATCGCAAGGTAGGATAATAGTTGTGCTATTTTGAACAAAATATGCTGTTCCTCGTCAAATTAAACCCGTAATATTCAAGTTAACTACTAGTAGAGACCAAAGCAACTTACGCACTGTCTGTATTTTCGTTAGCTGGGAAGAAAAAGGTTGTTATCGTATCGTTTCGTTAAGACACCTAATTTTTGACTGCCGTTCGTACTGCGGGCTAAGCCGCCGTATGCAAGGCTGTCATTGAAGAAACGTTGACTTCGAATACTCACCTCGGATTACTGGGCTTCGTGGCTTTGCCTAGGCAATATTTGAATAAAAGCAAGTCCTCTGATTTATCAATACACTGCAAACGGCGACCTATCGATAAAATCAGTGTTTGTAAACGTTGTTTCTTCCGCCATTTTGAATTCTCAGGCGGGTTACCGCTGTTTACTCGTTCCCAGACTCCCGTTCCCCGTTTCATTTCTCCGTTCCCCGTTCCCCGTTCCCCGTTCCCCGTTCCCCGTTCCCCGTTCCCCGTTCCCCGTTCCCCGTTCCCCGTTCCCCGTTACCAGTTTTAGTAACATCCTTTCTCTTGCCACAAATTTACAATTTGCAGAATATTGAAGCGACTATCTTGGAAACTTTCACAGACGCAAATAAGGGAAGAAATAATCAAGCCGCTAAGGAAAATCTTCATATTTCCCTTCTTTATTTAAACCCTAACAAACATGCTATGGCAGTTTGAAAACAGCGGATGATATTTGTTGAACCGACCCGTGGCCATAGGTAATCCTAAAAATACGAAACAGGTAGCTACTGTAGTTAGCAGATAGTATTGCATGTGAGACCTTCTAGCTTAGGACACATAGTTCCTGATATTGTGTTCTGGCCTTGTCTCCCGGGTTGCTGCTGCACATAGGGCTAACCTCATTGCTCCTTTTCACCTTGAACAGAATCGTCTAAGAAAAATTACTATGAATAACTATGAAGCTTTTGGTAACAAACTGCAATAACAGGACTTGGTATAGAGCCCAATTCGGTTAGCGGTCATACAAGTGACCCAAAATGAAACGAAGAGAAAGTTCGAGGAATAAATAGAGAAAGTGGAACTTGTTTACCATTTAACTCTCAATTACAACAAGTTATCCAGAGGTCATCGAACTTGTGTGTGTAAGTCGGAAGCTCTCACTGAAGAAGATATCAAGATGCAAAAGGCTAAGCCTTCAATTATTAGTGTGAGGTGTATTAATTTTATAGCCACATCAAAATTCGATGTTGCCGAAAAATCTATATCTATTAACTTTTGCCAACTGTCCAAACTTTAAATAAATTTGATAGTATTTGCTCGAAAGTTTACTTTAGCATTGAGCAAACTGTCACATTTGAGAAAAATCTAGATACCTCTCATCAACTGCAACCAATCAAATGTCAAGATAAATAAAAGAACCGATTATTGGCCAATCATGTTGCAGCTATAATCACTGCCATCAAACGTCAAGGAGGACAAAGAGCTGTGGAGTGCTGAGCGAAGCGAAGTGATATACTTAAGGCTTGATAATTGTCGTGTTCATCTGTTTTAAGATGCTACATAATAAATAAGTAATAAGACTACAGGCCTACATGCTTATCCAATTTGGAAATAGTTGGATGAAAAAACATTCTCAGACAGCCAAATTGGACTCGGTCTACTGCATCGTCCAATTTAGAAGTCATTGAGATTTTTCTCATCCTATTATTTCCAAATTAATCAGCATGTAGACCTATTACATGAACCACTTCAAATGGAACCTGTCTGCATGATGCAGGATATTTTCGATACAGGACCTGCACGAGAACGTGGTCGGACACAAATGAAAGTTGTTATTCATTTACAAGCGTTGCCAGGTGCAAAAAAATGCTCGGGTATCCCAGGAAACAGTTTGAAGTGCTTGCAAAATGCATCAAGTATCAGTTAAGTTGATTACCTGTTTAAGAACTAAGATGCTTTTCACACGCAAACTTAAACCAGAACAAAACGTGTAAACAGACCCATTTCGCACGCAAGTTATTGTTTAGCCGATTGCTTAGTCATTGTGTTGGGTTTGGCATATCGTAGACCCACCGAAGCAGGTGGCAACAGTTACTGCGAGGAAGTTCAGAAAAAAAAACACTATGCATTTGGAAAGAAAATTCCAAGCTTCAAGCGCAGTTTGTTATACCTTATTGAAATTATAGCTCAGAAAGAGACTCAGGCGCCATTTTGCCACAGGAATACCAGAGGATGCACTTTTGCGTAATATAATTTACTTCTTAATATGTAGGCCTTGTATCCGGTGTTTTTGGCGAGGGGGAGGATTTTTAGAGCTTTGATACTAAACATACAAGGCAATGAAGCTTGGAGTATGAATATTGGTACAATAAAATACTCTCGTAACCAATATCTTATAACAGAATTCGAAATGACATTTCTAATCATTGATTTGTAGTAGAAGAAATTCCCCTTAACAAAATCCTATGATCAAATACGAAATAACCTAAATACTTTTTTCTAGATCTTTTAGTTACTTTTTTTTTCTTTTCGTTTTTGTTTCAGTTTTGTTTATGCGTTTTGCTTTTATGTTTTTGTTTCGCTTTTGCCATTGTTTTCATTTTCGCTTTTTTTTTTAAATCTCAGATTAGATATCGATGAGTGCTCTAGTTAGTCTCCTTCGCAGTCGTTATTAGGGTCGTCACGCATCGATCCTCCTCACTAACGGCTGCTCACTCGAGCTCTGTATTCCTTTCCTCAAATTGACCAATAAGGAGCAGGCTTCCATGTTCTGGAAACCTGGTCTTTGGCGGGAAATGTAACGAGAAATATGACTGGCGGGCTGCTAACAAGTTCATACATGTTATTGGTTCTCAGTAAAAAAGGGAAAGGAATGCAGAGCTCGAGTGAGCAGCCGTTAGTGGGGAGGATCGGTGCGTGACGACCCTAATAACGACTGCGAAGGAGACTATGCTCCAGTAAGCCATGTTTGTACGGTGGAACTTGCACCGAGCGATTGAATGGGTTCACTTGCAGCTGTGTGGAGTAGAATATGAAAGAAACTACATTCCTTTAACAAAATTCTAATGATAGAATACGACAAAACGTGGCCAGTGATATTGGTTTGTAATTATTTATTTATTTTTGATTGTTTACGTTTTTGTTTTAGCTTTGTTTATTCGTTTTGCTTCTTGTTTTTTTTTCTTTCGTTCTCGTTTCTCTTTTATCTTTAACGAGAATCACTTCGTGAATTTTACCGGGGCCACTTTTGCCTTGGTAACCCACGTTTAGACTAGCATGCATAAGGGTTGTTTACATCACCAAGTTTGTCGCGTGATATGAAAGTCTATTTT
>Ga0126343_10000956_pt1 | contig 12565 bp, 16 predicted proteins | sample Cyp2metagenome_FD_92531 | JGI IMG/M metagenome (GOLD analysis project Ga0126343, IMG submission 92531) | Coral microbial communities from Lord Howe Island, Old Settlement Bay, Australia - Cyphastrea 2 metagenome | ecosystem: Host-associated > Invertebrates > Cnidaria > Coral ... | reverse complement strand
ACACACTTACATGATTCCACATTATATGTAATCAAAAATCATAAAATACCAATCACATCATATCATTTTATTATATCATATCATATTAGTCCAACTAGTTTTCAGGTGGGAGAAGGGGGACAGAGGAGAGAAAAAGAGAGAGAGAAAAGAGAGACAGAGAGAGAGAGAGCTGTGGCTTTGGCCACAGAATGGGCTCAAGATGGCTGAGGAAGCAATCATTGTAGCTGTAGCTTTGGCCACGGAGTGGGCTCAAGATCAGCCATGCCACAATCATTGTAGCTGCAGCTTTGGCCACAGATGGGCTCAAGATGGCTCAAGGAGCAGGCATTGTAGCAGTAGTTTTGGTCACAGAGTGGGCTCAAGATCAGCCATGCCACAAGCTGCAGCTTTGGCCACACATGGGCTTAATGATGAGTCATGCAACAATCATTGTAGCTGTAGTTTTGGTCACAGAGTGGGTGAAGATGGGTGAGAACACCAACGCCCCAGATGCACAACAAAGCCCCGGAAAGCAGGAACAAAAAACAATCCAGGAACCCAACTGTTTCTGTTGGCGCCTGACCACCACAGTTGATCTTTGCCTTAGCCGCTATCTTGAGCGTGTTGGCGGTCTCCTCTTCATCCTTTTTTCCAAGCTCCACAGTCACCTACGGAGCAGAGCATGGCGAGTAAAACCCCTAACCTTGAGGGCAGGAGTGGATTGGAAACAAAGTGTGTTGATGATGCAGGAAAGGCACATAGTAAGTCTTCAAATCATCATCGTCTGGGTGATCTTGCACTAAACCAGCCGCAATCTTCTTCTTAATGATGCTGTCTGCAGCATCCGTGTCACCACCGTGATCAGCAATGATCTGAGCTTTGGTTCGCCAACCTCATTTACAACATGAATGCATATTTATGGCCTTAAGCGTGCAGTTGCCTTTTTTTAATACTTCGCATATAACTTCCGCAAATTGGGGTAATTACTCTTGCAATTTTTTGTATATATGTATATATATAGATTATAGAAATATAATACATGGATCTGAACCCCAAGTCGATGGAAAAAGTCCATTTCCATTCCCATGGCAACAAGCGGGATTCCAGCCGAGAGGCGCATTTTCCTCGTGGAAGTGGATCGATCGGTGTGGGTCCTGGAATTTTCCACGTGCAACCTGGGCAGGGGGCTGGCTTGGCAAAGCTTATCCCCATTTGAAAGTCCATAAAAAAGGGAAGAACATATTTATGCAGCTTGATTGAACCCCAGCCAATTTTCAAACATATTCACTTTTTAATTTATTGAACCCGAGTCCACGCTTAGATTGACCAAAAAACATTTGGAGCCACTGCGAACCCAAAAAAAATCGCATCCTGGGAGCAGGCTCCAATTCTTTCCGGCTTTCAGCCATTTTTCGAACAGGGCCGTCTTTGCAGCCTACATCAAACACAGATGGTTTTGATTTATAATGGAGGGTGCGTTATAACAAGCATTAGATTTCATTCGCATGTGTGAAAATACCTTCGTGTTGGTCTTCACTGCAGCTTCCCATGCTTCCACCACTTCATCCGGTATGTCGTGCGCTTCTGGGTCGCGAAGACGCCTCCCACAAAAGGGTGCATAATAGTTTGGGGTGAGTATGATAGCGTGACTGAGGCATTCTATAATTAGAAACCTGCCTTTTGAACTCGCCCTGCAAAGCTTGCCGTTCGTTGTAGGTCGCGGGTTCAATGGGCTGTGGTGCCCCATCCTGCAAAACAATCGTTTTTATATATACATGTATATACACACATCTCTATCTAGTTATCTAACTACGCGCAAAGGTTGAATACAGCAGTTCTAAGTCCCCAGGCCTCCCCAGTGGCAACGGTGATTTGAGCAGCAGGTCGTCGTACAGGCTGTGCTGGTTGTGCTGCTGCTGCTGCTGCTGGTGCTGGCTGTGCTGGGTGTGCTGCTGGGGGTGCTGGGGGTGCTGGGGGTGCTGGAAGCTGCGCACGGGTCAGGGGAGGTTGCGCTTTGGCTTTTGCCAAGGCTGGAGATTCTGCTTGGGGTGCATTGTTGGGTGTCTCCAGGTCTGGTGGCAGAACAGGCGGGGCCGGGGTATCAAGTTCCCACTTGACAGACAAGCCGGATGGCTGTGCTTTCTTGTGGCGCAAGATGCCAGCTCTTGCTGAGTCAAGCTGAACTTTGGCTGGTCCATGGGAGTCCTTGGCTGGGTGCATCTGTGGGGGTGTTGACTGAGGTGTTTCTGTGGATTCATGGCTTGGTGTTGGCTCAGGTGCTTGGGTTGCGGGTTGGCATGCAGCAACTTTGGCCGTTGGAATTGGCTTCGGGACTGCCTTCGCAGTTGGCATTGGCGACTTTGGTTGTTCTGCCATGTGCGTGTCATGTTCAGCATCAGCATAGGCATGGGCCTTTGCAGGGGGGCAAGCAGGCAGAACAAGGGGTGTAGCTGCAGAGGCTGGGGTGGCAGGAGGCCTACGCTTCAACACCATTGTGCTATGTGCAAGGGGTGGGCTGGCTGATGTTTTTGCTGCAGTACACACACCGCGACAAGCTGAAGCTTTCTTTGTGGGAGGCGTTGGAACACCCTTTGTGTAGTCTACTGTTGATGACCGGGAGTATGCTGCTGGCGACATTGACCTGTCACAACTAAACAGTCTTTTGAATTCGGTGCATGGTTTGCTGGACCTATGTGCGCATTCTAGAAATTGGATCATTGGGTGCCCCAATTTAAGCACGCAGGGTATTTCATTTCCTTAAGCCCAAATGTGGATTATTTTTCAAAAATTGGAACACCCAACAAGTAATAAAACAACCTGAGAAATAGACTCAGCAAGGGCCAGTGCTGGTTCTAGTTCACGGCTCGATGGAAGCAACGCGGGCCACTGAACTGGCGAAGGTGCACTCATCGAACCACTGGAAGCCTCCCATGAACTTGAAAAAGATGGGCTCACATAAATGGCATGGCTCATGGATGTGATAATATATGCGTCCCATGGGCAATGCAGCCATGTTATGTTGGCTCTCTAAACTTGTAAATACCATGCAGGCCATTTAGGACCACACCCTTTTCGATTTCTCTCCTGAAATTCCAAGCCCACCCACAGCCGGAATGAGGCCAAAGATGCCTTGGAAGTGAACGAAGTCGATGGCGAAATGACACGTCGTTTCGGCGGAGGCGTCTCCGCATGGTCAGAAGCTTCGGGTTGAACCTGAGTCCGCAGGCAGCGCTACTTTAGATATACCATGGAAATTGATGAATGGATATACACCAGGATAAGCCTAGTTACTGCTCCGCTCCATGGGGCAAAGAATTCCGCAACCTCCCCTTGCTTTGGTACATGAAAAGGAGGTAGTTTTGGAACAGGTGGAACTTTTCCTTCAGCTGAGTCCTATGGTTTTGTGGCAAATGCCAACCCCACACAAAACCTACCCACACAAAACCTAAATGAAACATTGAGAACATATAGTCCTGTTCTGGTCCCTTTGCCTTTCGACGGACCTGTCATCAAGAAATTCTGCTTTTGACGTATGCATAAATAAAGCATGTCAAAAATTAGTCAGAGTCACCATGGCGGGAGCTGCTCGAACTCCACAACAAGTGCCGCGGAATCCCCAATGCCCTAAAGAGCTGGAGACAGGATAGGGTCCAACGTTATAGCTACAATTCCTGCATGTGTGCGATCCCTTGCAATGACTATGGGACACTAACGGCCAAGTGTGACAACATCAGAACACATTTTTCCCGATTTTCCCGATGCCTTTCCGATGCCGGGGGCGTCGCGGGGCGTCGGTTTAGAGGAGTTTTGAGGTACCCATGACAACCCCATCCGATGTTTCCGATGGCTTTCCGATGCCGCCCCGCGACATTGCACATGTAATTTGGTCCCACAACTAAGAATGGGAAGTGCATATGGTAAAACAGCGAATTAGAAGTAGCCATGCCATGACATCAATCACCACTGGCCCGCTTGCGGCTGCGACGGGCATTCAACATGTCGATCAGGTGAGCCTCAACTTCGTGAAGCCTTGGCTAGGGACCATGGATGATCAGGGTCAACATTCCAACGTTTTCCAAACTCAAACATCCTTAAAGATGGATCCAACATATTCCCAACATTCCAAATCCAAACATTCCAAAGATGGATCCAAACATTCCAAACATTCCAAACCCAAACATTCCAATCCAAACATTTCAAACATACCAATCCCAAACATTCCAATCCAAACATTCCAAACATTCCAGACCCCAGCATTCCAATCTAAACATTCCACATTCCAAACCCGAACATTCCGAAGATGGACCGAAACATTCCAAACCCAAACATTCCAAAGATGGATCCATTCCAAACATTCCAAACCCGAACATTCCGAAGATGGATCGAAACATTCCAAACCCAAACATTCCAAAGATGGATTCCAAACATTCCAAACCCAAACATTCCAAACATGGATCCAATCATTCCAAACATTCGAAGCCCAAACGTTCCAATCCAAACATTTCAAACATCCAATACCCAAACATCCCCAAGATGGGTCCAAACGGTACAGTATATGCATCGAACCAGTCCAAACATTCCAAACCTTGCATGGGATCCAGACATTCCAAGCATTTGCGGCATTCCATAAAACAGTCCATGGAGGGTGAAAAACACGGTTTGGAATTCCAGGGTGCCATTATATTTTTGGAATATGGCTGCATACATGCACGTGATTCCCTGGCAGTCCAGTGGCTTTGCATCTTCCCAAGCATCAGGGGTGTAGTCAATCGTCTCCACTGGAGTTAGATGGTGCGCTTCTTTCGTGAAGAGCTGAAACACCTTGGTTTTAAACATGGATGTCTATAGAGAGTCTAGAGATTTCATGGCCCAAATTAGAAAAAAGTATGGTATAGAGGACGGGCGACCCGTCTTCCAAAGCGAGGAGGATACACTTGAGTGGCTTTAAGATGTCGGCTTCCCTGAAATTTTGGACGTCCATCAGCAGTTTGGTATTTCACAGTGGAATTGCTGGGTTCAAACAAGCTCCTGTCCAAAGTCCTGTTTTCAGGGGCTTTAAAAAACAAGAAAAAACAAGTTGGCATGCATGCTGCATTTTAAAACCTCAATGTTTTTGACATGCAGTCCTGTAGAGTTTTTCCACGACGGGATCCGAGGAGACAAGTTTGACGGGCTTCCATGTTGGGGCACCATACATCCCGAGGTGTGTACGGCATTCCCAGTTCTCCGCATGCTGGAGGAAAGTTTTGAGGCGTGGGTGGTCGAACAACTCAGCGCAGCACCCCACCCCTCAAAAATAAACATGCCAAAGATAGCTGCACTGAGAAATTTGAAAATGAATTTTGAATTTAAGCACCCCACCAATGATTGAGAAGGATTTTCCAAAAGCCAATGTATGCCAAGGAAGCGGGCTGCATATAGTATGAGAGTCATCTTAGTGCAGCGAAAAACACATGTCCATGTCCCACGCCAAACCATGTGCCAAAGTATCAAGCATCCATTTCCTGGGCCTATGGCTCGACTCACCATTAAATTTCCATGCACCACGCTCGGACGAGTCCTGCGGGCCACACGGTTGCATGACCATTTCCCCCTTTTGTGAATGTCGGAATATGGAAAAGTTTGCCCATATGAGATATTTTGTTCTTAAATGCAACCCAGGTGAACGGTTCACGAGATAGATGTTGAATTTAGATGATTGGGGGTCCTGACCGTACATACTTTTTAGCCATGCAGATATTTGCACTAATATTTATTTTATTCATAATATATATATGAATATCTATTTTATTTCTATATATGATATGTGTGTTTATATGCAAGCAATACAAACATATTTGCCCACATACAAAAAGGGTTGGTAGGTATAAACATAGAAATACGAAGATGGAATTGATAGAATTAGGGCGAATATAAGTCAAGTGCAAAGTTGAGGGCCCCAATTTCAAAAAACAACTGACATTTAGAGAATTTCGATCTCGGTAATGCCAGCCTGCAAACTTGAGATACATCCACTTTGATTCCAAATAGTTCTATTGTCACAGTGGTGCCAAACCCGTGATATTTCCATATCCATGAATATATCATATGTATGTAGCCATACCTTCATGCCTATCTATCCATGATCTGCTCCACCTTTCTTAACCACCAGGACCCCCATCCACCCTGTCCTGTTTCCCAGGATGTTGTGCTCACTTCGTTGAGACGTTCCACCTTGAGGCACGCAAGTGATAAATTTCATGGGGTTGGGCCACTAAGATCATCAAGTCCAAAAGATTGAACACTTGCAAATATAGAGATTCATTACCTCTATTAGCCGAGTCTCATGCCATGTAAACTTTCTGGGTGTGGGGTTTTGGAACCCCCGTGGGAAAACATTGCCGTTGGGGTTTTATCCGGGATCTGCTAGATGGATCTAGATTCATCAAAGCCGAACCAAATGCTGTGGAAACCCCAATGTGGACCATATAAAATCCCGACCTTCGATCATGCAGCCATAGCCAACCCTTGCTGAGAATGATCTGAGTTCCTGACGGTTAACTATGCTCCAACTAGAGCATAATATCCCCGCAACCAGCACTGCGTCGGGCTTGCAGCATAAGACTGCCCAGAGGAATCTCAGGAATCCTTGACTCGTATTGATGTCCTTAGCACACAATGGTGTGATCGAGGAGCATGGGGTAGGGCACGCGTACAGCAACTTTTAGCACCACTTGCATTCACAGACCCAAAAACACAGTGGCATGACTTAAACCTCATGCCGCATATACATCACAGTGGCCAGTCAGTAATCTACTGGTTTTGCGGCCAATGAACATCTCGGGGATCAATTTCTGTGTCAAGTGCGCATGCCATCATGTTCTGAGCTTTGTAAGCTTTACTCACTGCACACTGCCCGGCGAAAAGATCAGCACAGTCATACAACGCGGCCGGCTGCACAAAGGCCCGTTGCATCAAGACTATGATGGCCCACAGGCGAAAGGGGATGCAACCAGGGTTGCGAGGTCCACGAACCCTCTGCGGTATGAAGTAAGGGCCGCAGTCATCATCCTTGTTCTTTGGGCACCTCAGGTACAACAGCGGCTGTTCTATGTCTTAAGATTTTCTTTCCAACAGTTTAAACCCAGCTCCAAATTCTAGATGCCATGGAAACGTTCACACAGACCAAAGAATAAAAACGAGAGAGGTTCAGGCATAGACTGTGCCATTTACTCTTGTGAATTTTTGGGACAAGTGTATTCCTGATTTTTTTGTGAAACCACAGTTTTGGCATGCACACAGTAAGTTGATCCAAAACACAACTCATCGTCTGTGGCGATGGCCTTATTCAGACCCTTTTTTCGATCCCTCTTCCCCATGGCCACTGCTAGACCTCACGATCCGAGACGAACCTGGCCAGGTGCCAAGCAATGCCTCTTTCACAAAGGCGATGAAGCGTTTGAAGGTCGGGTTTTGGCAGTTGGGACGAGGGTGGCTTGACTGCTAAAATGATCATGGGATTCGAGCATAATGTTTTGCATGCCCATGCCCAAAAATGCATCCGCTCAACGATGGAAAGAAGAATGCCTCAGCTAGACTTGAATGTGGGGACTTGAATGTGGGCAATCCAACAACAGCTGTTTTTCCTGTCTTTCCCCAGCTTTCGATTGATGCTACCTATGGTTCTACCCCACCTCTCTTTCTCGAGTGGGTCAGGAACCCCCAACGCAAGCTTTCAGAAATTGTCTTTCCGGCCCCAGAAGCAGGGCAAAAATGAGGCCATGGGCCAACGCCAACGCACTAGCTGCGGCACGTTGGAAATGCCAAACATGGGCCCCAAAATCCCAAACCTGTGAAATCAAAAATGACAACACATTATTGAACAGAATAATATGTGTATATACATATATATATATATGTGTGTGTGATATGTCCTACACAAGCGAAGACATCATAATATATGTACATATATATATGCAAATGATTTCATGACTGATCATACATAACAAATCAACAGGGGAACACATATATGAAAATTAGGCCCCGCCCTCACGGGATTTCTTGTGATCACCGATCTTGGGCTGAGACTTGTCAGCCTTAGGCTCCTTAGGCACACCACTCAGGCGAGGGCTTACCAAATTGTAATCCTTCAGCAAGGCCGAAGCCAATTTGCCAGCCTTCTTGCAATCTTCAGCGGTTCCACCTTGGTACTTTTTTTTCTTGTAGGCATTCGAGTACACCTGGTTGCCAGTCACGTGCGGGGGCGCGTCAATGGCATCTTTGGGAATCTCATCATGAGGCAAACTCGGCTCCGGCTTTGGCTCGGGGCAGGCAGGCTCAGAGGAAGGCATGGTTGTGGTCCCCCCACGCACCCTACGCTTCTTGCTAGGCACTACCTCAACAGGTGTAGATCCCCCGGTAGCGACAACTGTTTTCTTCTTTTTCTTCAGGACTTGGGTAGTCTTTGGAGGTGACTTCCCATCATTCTTACCAGGGGCATCAGCAACATTGAGGTCAGCAGAAAGAGCACTACTGGACCGAGCTTTGCGAAGGATTGCCCTTCGCCTGTTCCCCCCCTTTTTGCTGCTCTTCTTCGCTTTCTTACCCTTGGCCTTGGGCTTGGCACTTGGTTTCCTTCCCCTAGGCTGTCCCTGCTCAGCATACACCGGGGGAGGCGCGGAATCGATGGTTTCTTCGAGGGACTCCAACAGATCGCAACCCTTCTGGGTTTCCGCCAACCCATCACTCCCAACACTCACCACCTTCCAAACCTTGAAGTTCTTGTGCAAGGGATCTGGGCCTCCTCCATGGAAGGGATCTGGAATCTCCTTGGCTAGGATGGTAAATGACTTTGGCTATGTGCTGACATGGCTACCTTGACCCTGCATATCTCAAGAATGACATGCCTGAGAAACACAAGTTTTAAAGACACCATGCGTACTTATCTTTTGTCCAAGAGTCAGCAGTGGAAGCACGAGCAATCTTGTCAGCCCGGGACATCGTCACCTGAATCGAAGGTTGTAGGTGGAGAGGGTGGTTCTCTTTTTCCACGGTCATGAGTAGCTACATGTTGTTAACGATCCATGCTGTCATGCATGATCAATGTCTTAAGACACTGGCAATTGTTCCGTGGGCTTGCCACCCCCAAAAGAAAAGGAAAAGTGCTATAAAAAGGACCCCCCCTCCTCCGGGTGGTTCCTTTTTGCGTGTTTTTGGCTTTTTGGCCAATTAAACAGTGCCAGACCCTGATGTTCAAAATTGCAAGCCTTGTCCTCGGAACGAGCAGGTGGAACATGTTCACCAGCAGGCGTGTCAGGCTCAGCCGTGTCGGAATGAAGGGCAAGTCCGTGAGGAGAAAGATCGTGGTGGCGACCAAAGTCATCATCACCCTTGGGAAATTCTGGCTCTGAAACTGCTCGAACTTCATCCCAATCGTCCCCCTCACACTCGGGAGCAGGTTGAGAATCTTCCCACACTTCTGACGCCTCGTCCAGGTCTGTGTCATCCTCAACCAAGACAGAGTCATGTGGGCAACTGTCATGCACTTCAGGTACAACAGGATCACCAAGGGTCAGGGTTTTGGCACGTAGGAGGCGGGCAGGTTCATCAGGCATAGGAAGAGTTTCAACGGTATCGATGTTCACAGGAAGTTCGGGCGGGCTCACTTTTGGCTCCAAAGGTTCAGGTCGCACTTCTGCCTCACAAGGTTGAGGTGCACGTGGATCCTCCCGGTGAGCACCAGCCGGTGCCTGAGCAAGGCAATGCTGGGTGGCCCAAACCAGTGCCTGGCACACATCATCCCCAGCCGCCTCCAACCAGTATTCCGCTGAATCCTGGAACCCGGCATCTCGAAGAATCCTCAACTTTTGAAGGTAGGGCAGCGACTTCAAAGCACTGTCCTTCTCAATCTCGTCACTGGGCTGGGGCAGGCGCTCTTCATCCATCAAGCGGTCAGCCTGTGCTGCAGCAAGCGCTTCTGGGAGGTGTCCCGCAATCACATCAGGATCAGGTCCATGGGTTTGGCACAGGTCAAAGACAATCAAGGTCTCAGACCAAACTGCGGGTGGCAAGTCTTGAGGTCGGTTCTCGATCATCTCTTCCTTTGAAGTCCATGTCTGGCAAAACTCTATGCAATCCTCTAACGTGAACTCACCCTCTGGACATTCAGCTTCATCATCGATCTGAACAGGTTCTTCGGGTTCTCCTTTCGTAGTCTGTGGGTTCTCCTGGATGGATAGAATTGGGTGAAAGAATTGGTTAGCCGCACAGGTGTTTAAAATCAACCGCATTTACGAGTTCATGCCCATGTGTCCTGAACTGGCTGGTTGTTAACTCCTTCGGCTTCGCTTTGGGAGTCCAAAACCATGATGTCGTCCTCACCTGCAGTGAGTCTAATTTGTAATCAGAAGATCGAAAATACCAAAGGTGATGTGGATGTATTAGATAGAGATAGAGATAGAGATAAATACAGAGATAGACAGAAAGACAGAAAGACAGAAAGACAGAAAGACAGAAAGAGAGAAAGAGAGAAAGATAGAAAGATAGAAAGAAAGAAAGAAAGATAGATAGACAAATAGACAGATAGACGGATAGACAGATAGATTGATAGATTGATCGGTTGGTGGATAAATTGATAGGTTGATAGGGTGACAGATTGATAGGTTGATTGATTGAAAGACTGATAGATTGATAGATTGATTGATTAAAACTAGTTTGATAGGTTCAAAGACTGATAGTTATAAATAGAAAGAAAGAAAGAAAGATATAGACAATTAAATATAGATATATAGATAGATTGGTTGATTTAAAGATTGATAGGTTGATAGATTCAAAGATTGATAGTTAGGAAGAAAGAAAGATAGATCGATAGATGGACAGATCGATAGATGGACAGGTCGATAGATGGACAGATCGATCGATAGATAGATAGATTGATAGATTGATAGATAGATAGAGGGAGTGAGAGAGAGAGGAAGAGAGAGAGAGAGAGAGATTTATATATATATAGATATGTAAGTATTCTATATAACGCGCGGGTCGATGCTATAATCTTCTTAGCAGGACTAAACCTCGCACCAGCCAGAATGCCCGGGTGGCCAGGCCTTTCTTGCCTTTTCTCTTCCCGCGACAGGTCGTTCGAAACCGGCGGGGGTTGGGCTTGAGAATGGCGGCTAATTGGGACGCAACAGAGGTTTTTGTTTTGCGATCCAAAGCTTTGCGCCAATATCGGCGACCATATGAGAGAAGGGCTTGGACGATATAGCTTTCCTTCTCAATGCATGGTCGAAAGACAAAGATTAACTATATGAATCATATTTAATATGGTCTGAAAAAACAAAGAAACCAAGTTAGCCGGGGGTCATTCTGTGCCCACTGCCGCTGCTCTTTCTTTGTCTTCCCCTTGCTCAAATTGAAACAGTTTTCCTTGTCCATTGAGCTGAACACATTTTCGATGTGGTGGCCAGAGAATTCCCCTTAGTATCATGTCCATGAAATTGGATAAGACACATTGATGAATGAAGTCAAAAAATGTTTCTTCATGGTCTTTGTACCGGCTGCACACCAAGTTACCCTCAGGGCTGACCTGAAAAAAACCCAGGATCAAGGGGAGGTAGGTTTCCAAATCTGGATATCCGATAGTGAACGATGACACATCCGGAAACAAGGTGTTGTCCGGCCGCTTTGCATTCGCGCACTGGACGAATGAATCAACTGGAAGATGTAGTTTGACCACACCTCACATGATAGACGTGAACAATCGCCAAAACAGTCTACACCATTAAACCATCCATCGATTTTCATCCAAAAAGTCCCATGAGTTGACAAGGGGCGTTCATACTGCTGTTCGATGCCAGACAATGGAGCTAAAGATGCCATTGCGGGAACCCTATCCCTTGGAACCTTGAGCCTACATAGTACAGCAAGGATTATGATAGAAGAAACACCGTGGTCGTAAACATAATGATGATCATAGCCAAATCTTTGACTGATGGTGCCAATGTACCAGCAACACGCCACGCCCAAAGCAGCACACAGTCCTCTCTTGCAATGCCGGCGAGGCATTGAAGTCCGAGCAACGCTGCATGACGGGCAGCGTACCAAACCACTGCTGCTGCAAATGGCAAAAGGGAAGCACCCGCCGCGCCGGGATTTGATAGACCAAGACAAGGTGAAAAATGGGAGATTTTATATTGACATGTTCTGAACCTATCCTCCAACAACATCAAATACACATATTTACGATAGTAAGGCTTTTCCAGATCTGTTATTCATGGCCATGCACATTTGCTTGAGGATGCTTGTGTGATCCAATGGTAGCCATTAATCTATCCTATAGCCCCATTTGTTGGGCCTCTTGGGCCCTCGCGGTACCTCGGCTTGAAAGTCACCAGGTCCCCGACCCCTCCACATGAGGGTCCCAGGTGGCAGGTGTCTCGTAGAGAGGGTCCGGCCCCTGCTGGTGAGAACCCTAAGATTCTTAGGGCAGGAGTTAAGACATAACCTGATGTATCAACTTGCCCTCGGAATTGTGCTGTTTCGTCACCAGGTGTCTCAAGGAATGCACTTCCACTGGGAACAACCGGCCAGATCCCTCATGCTGCAATTT
>Ga0126343_10000955_pt1 | contig 12578 bp, 7 predicted proteins | sample Cyp2metagenome_FD_92531 | JGI IMG/M metagenome (GOLD analysis project Ga0126343, IMG submission 92531) | Coral microbial communities from Lord Howe Island, Old Settlement Bay, Australia - Cyphastrea 2 metagenome | ecosystem: Host-associated > Invertebrates > Cnidaria > Coral ... | reverse complement strand
TTTCGTGAAGTCGTACTCGTATGTCCTGCTTACACATTTTTTACAAGAACGACAACGAGTACGAGTACGAGATGGACTCGTTCTCGTACTCGTACTCGTTGTCAATGCTAACACTCTCTACTGTACCACAGGAGGGGCCTTGTCCGCCGGCCAGTATATCACATACCATACCTGCTCCAATCTTTGATGCAAAAAGGCCTGTGCATGCTTCCTTGATGTTTGAGATGGTCAGCTCTCTTCCACTGAAATCAACAAACTCTTTCAAGCCGATTCTAATGTATTTTTGTTGTTTACCAGCCACTTCGGAACTTAATCGTTGCACAGTTAGTTCTCTCTTACAGCTCTTGTCATCTTTGCCTTTACCTGCACATGTCCCTACTCTCTTTCGTTTCATTTCAGCTCGAAAGGCCTTCCATCCCTTGTACGTTATTTTGATAATATCGCAAAGCATGCTGGTCTATGGCAGCTCTGGGCCATGTGGATATTTCGTGTTGTTTTTATTTTGATTTGAAAAGCAAATGATGTGTGTTTCGTTTTCGTGGATTTGCTTTCCATTTGCTCTAAAATAGATTCAAATTTAACTTTTATTTCATTTTAAGTTAATTTTAGTTAATGATTCTCTCTCGAGGCCTGGCCACTTACGGTAATACAATTGGAAATAATACACTGGCTGTGGGTAAAATTGGGGTGGCAGGGAAGGATGACTGGAAGTAGGGGCCCAGGATGGGGGCCCTCCAGGGGAGGGAAAGATCAGGTGGTATCGGGGATAGCCACAGTGGAATAAAAGTTCCAGACCTGCCTCCAGGGTTGGGGCCCATATCCCACAGTTCCGGGGGACTGGGGGAGCCAGGAGGTTGAGCCCCTTCTGGGGGAAGTTCAGATTAGGTGGTACCGGGGGTAGCCACCTTGGAATAGGTAATTTCTCCGGACCTGTCTTCAGTGGTCTAGAGCTTTACTGTGGGGTAAAGTGCAGCTAATGGATGCACTTCCCTGCCACGAAATTGCGGAACTTGCTTAAGCGAAGAACGCAATACCCCCATAGTAAGCTAAAGATAAAGTGGAGGCATGACCCTTGGGCAAAAGGCAGGTGCCCTATACATAAACTAAGATTTCTTACGAGATGAAGATCAAGATTGAGAGCTTCAGTGGCTTACTAACGTTTTAGGTACAGCTAAAATAGAAGATTGAGGAGTTTTAATATTTAGTTCGTAGCAGTCTGGACTCCACCGTCCTAGAACTTTGATTAGCCATGAAGGGATACCTGCTGAGACTGCAGAAGTGGCGGCGCCAATGCGGAAGCTGTGAGAGTAAAAGTTGGTGGACGAGAAGCCACATTTCTCTAGAATAGACCGGAGGTCATTGCTGAGGCTTAAGGGGGTCAGCCATGAGCCAGATCGAGAGAATGTAGACAAAGGAGGCTGGAGGCTGGGTTTGAGGAATGTAGTCTTTCATCGCCATCACAGAACAGATAGATGAGCTGGACTTTGCTATGGCGAGGGTGCTCCCTGGACGGAAAGGGTCACTTTTGGCCTGTTTTATCTTAACCCGAATAAGGGAAGGTGATTGCATATCTGGGTGGAAGGTTATATCTTGGGAGGTCAGATGGACTTCGGGGTTGAAAGGACCATTACAAGTGAACTCACTAGCACGTAAGAAGCCAAAGAAGGCAAGAGTTAAAGCTGCCCAAAGCATAATGTGGTCTAAATTTGTACTCAGTTCAGGGCGGAGATAGTTGTGGGTTGCGGTTAGGATTTGAGTTGTTATAGGGAAGCGATCACGCTTTGTAGAGGGGGCGAGGCGTTTTATACCAGTCAGGACTTTTTGAACACGATGCATTGCTTGAATATGGAGGGGAAAGTTGAGCTCACGATGGAGGTCTTGAACGGCAACCAAATATAGTTTGACTGTGTCATATGAGACTGTTTGGGCTAGAAGAGAGGCAAAATAAATAAGAGTCAGTTCTGAGGCTGGCAGTAGGGACTTAGAGGGACCCACCAATCCATGCATAAGGTTGAAGGTTAAAAAATGTTTTTGACCTGCCTTGTAGGTTCGCCTTTTGGAGGGGGCAAAAGAGGCATGGAAGTGTTGCTGTACAGAGGCTGTCAAATGAGCGTCGCTGATGAAGGGATGACACAGGGAGTGAGAGAGGCTGTGGGGGCCAGGTCCCAGAAACAGTACATCTGAAAACGGGAAAGGGAATCAGCAATAGCATTATCCAGCCCAGGGATATGGGTAGCATTGATTGTGAAGTTGTACATGAGAGTAAGGAGGGTGCTGCTGCGAGCAAGGTCCATTATCCGGGGGGATTTGGAGTGTTTAAAGTTTATGGTGGCTACGACTGACTGATTGTCGCACCGAATCAGGATACGCTTCCCCAACCAGGTGGGCCCCACAAGAAACATGCCAGGTAGATGGGGAATAACTCCTGCCATTCAATGCTGATGCCCCGTTTATTAATAAGGGTATGTTCTGGTAGCCAGTGACCCTGGAACCCTAGCCCGTCAAGGAACCTTCCATAGCCTAAGGACCCAGAGGCATCCGTGAAAAGTCTTAGGTCATGGGGGTTGGAGACTTGAGAATCGGGAAAAATGCCTACTCCATTCCAGTGTTCTAGGAAATCAACCCACATCTTGATGTCCTTACGGAAACCGGCATTTAGTTTAATGTGCCAGTGGGGAAGCTGGGTACCTCTGGTAAGGTGGATGATACGCTGGAGGAAGGGGCGACCTGGGGCAATCACCCGGCATGCAAATTGGAGAGAGCCTATCAGGGATTGAGGTTCTCGGAAGGTGGTTCATTTTGTAAGAGACCACTGATGGAGGGCCTGTTTGTTACGAGCGAGCTTGTCTTGTGGGAAGCGGGCCTCCATCATAGAGGAGTCTAGGAGGATACCCATGAATTCCAGCGAGGTAGAGGGAAGAAAGGTTTTTCCAGGGGCGATGGGGATGTCCAACTCAGTGAACAGGTGAAGGACATTGTAGACGGCTGTTGCACAGTGGGTGCAGGGTGGGGCTGCTGCGATGAAAAAATCATCAAAACTGCGGATAACCTTTGGGATGTAGAACTTCTTTTGAATGATCCACTCAAGAGCCGAGGAGAACTGGTCGAAGAGAAATGGGGGCACTACGCAGACCGAAGGGAAGAACCATAGCAAAGAAATACAGGCTTTGCCACTTCATCCCTAGCAGTTCCCAATCGAAGGGGTGGACTGGGATGTTCCAGTTTGGACATAAAACAGTTCTGACCGAGATCTTTAAGAGTGGCAATCTTGTTATCTACTTTAATATACTTGAGAGAATAGTCTTTAGGAGGGATGTGGGTGTTGACGCTAGTGAGACGGTTTTTTGGGGTAGGATAGGGGGAATATTGTCCGCCATTCTGAGGAATGTTTTTTAGGAATCGCCCCAATTGGGTAAACTTGAAAATTGGCAAAGGGAGAGAAAATTAAGGGTCCAGCAGTGTGACCTAGTGAGACTTGTTTTAACATGTTCCTGTCAGTAAAAGAAGGGTTATCCTTAGCAGAGGGCAAGTTGGGGAATTCTTTGGGAGCCCGAGGGCCAGTATAACCAATTTTAAAACCTTCAGAAAAGCCAGATAGGAGATGGTGCACAAGGCTTTGATGAGGGTGATTGTGGAGATAGGACGCCAGCTTGGGAATATTAATGGGGGTGGGGGGTGAGAGACGAGCCAGGTACTCAGGAGTGGCTGCGGGAGGAATTGCTAGAGCGTGTAGATGATTTAAGGTGGTCCTCTCTTCTGCGGGAGAGTTTGGAGTACTTTTGGCCGGAGTGGGTCGCACTATATCCTGGCTGGTTGCATCGGTGCTTGTAGGGGCATGAGGAGCGGGCACAGGGGCGACCGTTGTAGAAATTGTAGCAGAGGTCCGACCGGATTGGGGAGTCCCTGGACCTAGGGAGGGACAGTGCACAGGAGTCAGCATGGTGGTCAGAGCTACTACAGGTGTGGCAGCCAGAATTTGGGAGGCCTGTAAAGGTGTCTAGATGTAACTGGACATCCCGTTCCCCCAGGTGAGGGAGAGGTTGTGGGAGGCACGACGTCGAAACTCAACGTCGTAGACATACCATGCCATCCTGGGAAATTTCCTCGCTGTGTCCCTGATTAACTGCTGGTAGGCAATTAACGCGGCGGTGCGGGAGGGGTAAATAGAAACCAGGACGGAGGAGAAAATGGCAAAGGCGTCAAGCCATTTTTTCAATGGATGTGATTTTGGGCCGTTTGGAGGTGGCCGGGAGCGGAATAGTCACCCCTTGAGCCCTAAATTGAAGGTGGAGTTGGGAGTTTCGAACCTCTTTGAGGAGGCAAGAGATGGGGAGGAGAATAACAAAGCCCACGTACTCACGGTTCGTGATGGCAGTCGTCGTGGTCTTTGTCAAGTGGCTAGCCAGCGAGGGTTGACGAAAATCTGGAAGGAGAGCAGCGACATTGGCTGGATCCGATGGGTGTGAAGGCAGGGAAAACTGGCGGCGGTATAGCGATGCTCTGTTGTTGTTGTTGTTGACTTCCATTGGAAGGGCTGAAAGCGTGGATGGCTGGCGGCAGCGTAGCAAACCTCTGTTGTTGTGCTTGGCCGCCATCTTGGGTAGAACTTGGCATAGGAGGACTGGGGACCGTTAAATGGGATTCCGTGTGAGGACTGTGTCCAGCCGGTTGTGCTGTTGGCCACTGTCGTGCCTTGCCGCGAGTTTTTCCTGGATTATCGAGGAGACAATCTGAGCTAGCTCTTCTTGTGGTAGAGTATTGGTAGGAGACGGCCTGTCGGTGATGGTAACCCAACCTGACGGAGAGGTTTTGAAGTGGGTTTAAAGGCGGGCGACGAGTTGTTGACGAGTGCCTGTCTGAACCAGGTTCTGTTGGGCCAGCAGGCGGCGAAGGGCTTCGGTGGCCATTGATCGATAATTAGTCTGTTCGGTGCTTAGGGCATTTGCAGCAGGACGTTGGCGGGTCCGAGAGAGATTTCGAGGATTACCTCATACACGATTCGGCATGGTCACGGAATTGTGAGAGATTGTTTTAACCGGAGTTCCTTAAAGTCCGCAGAAAGAAAACTTAGTGGCGAAGGATCGGCACAAGCTGGGAGACTGACTTCAACCAGGAAGATTGCATGATTATAGGTCAGGGGCATGAGGTAGACACGCAAAAGAAAAAACTGGAACCATTGATACACCATCTTTTACAGGTGTAAATAACCGAGGCCTTACTTAGGAAGTGAAAGGTTTGTTTTGATATCTAAATGGGGTGATTGATTTTCAACTGGAGATCCCTAATGGACTCTGAGATTGGAATTAGTGGCAGTGTGCCAAGAGGTTCGTAGTGTTACAAGTCTCTGAAAAAAGTGATACAATGCAGAAATACGCGTTCCTGACATAAGATATTCTCTCTCAGGTGTCATTAACATCAGTTTATGGATGCCATAAACTTGAACTTTTAATTTTTGCTTTATTTTTTGTCTACAAGAAACAAAGATGGAACTTATTTTATACCAAATCCTGGTAGCACAAAATGCGCTTCTTATGTAGAAATAACTGCTGGATATGACTTAATCCTGCGCTAGAAAATGTGCAATTCAGTGTAAGCGGAGCTCACGGATTTAATGTTCATCACAATTTTTAAACACAAGGACGGCATTCATGGAAATCAGGTTTATAGATAGAATATTGTTGTAAGCTAATTCAAAATGAGGACTAGAAATTTAGATTTACAATTAGAATCATAGATGTTTTATTGGAATTTATTGTACCTGATAATTTTTTTGCCATGTATAAATAATGAATTCACAGAATAGATTGTGAGTACTGTAGCCAATCAGAGAATAACATCGTGATAGAATGCTAGTAGATTCTTGCTAAAAGGCGATAGCACCACAGAACTAGCACTGAAGAGATGTTTAGGTTATCATGGCACAAGCAAAGAAAATTTACATTTTGCTGATCAAAGTAAACAAGTTGCTTTCCTTAAAGGAAATAGAAAACTTGGTTTCCGTGTTTCTATTGAGTTTTAGTGTAAATCTAGTAGCCTTTTTTACCTCGAATGCCTTTTTCTGATTAGCTACGCTGCTCACGATCTATTTAACAACTAGATCCCATGTTGCCGTTCATCTGTCCAGTGACAGATCACAGAGGATGTCAAAATATGGTAAGAACATTAGTGACACACTCGGCTATAGCCTCGTGTGGCACTTTTTTGTTCTTACCACAATTTGAAATTATCTGTGTTCTATTACTGGACAGATGCACGGTAACATGGAATCTATTTGTTTTATATAATAAAGAATTAACCTTTGTACGCATAAAAGCTGCATTGTTTCACGTAAGACGCGCAAAAGTGGGGCCTTCCTCATTTGAAAAAACACGAAAAAAAGCCATTTGACGCGCGCCATCTATGATCTTTACAAAATGAAGCAATCCCATTGCTTGCTATGCGTTGGCAAAGAATTGTGATTGGCTTAGGCAAATCACGCCGCTGTCAAACTTGACTCAAGCGTCGCTTCTCGTGGAATGAACACTTACTGCGAAACAAGAATTGAACTGCGAAATGTACAATTCTTAAAGAAAATGCTGGAAAAGTCGACTCAGATTTTGGCATCGGTTCACCCCGGTGAGCCGAAAAGCTTGAATGTTGCCTTGACTATTGCAAGGGTTGAAAACTACCCTCGGAAAACGTGCTATTGCGGTCAACTTGGAGGCCATTCGAATCGAGTTTTGAACGGAAAGGAGGGTTAGTGATAGTGGAAATTTGTGTCCTCTGTGGTCGATGATTCTCAAATCATTTTGAAACAGTGTCGGAAACACCTTTTAGCTGCATGAGCTGTTGTGAGCTGTACTTTGCTCGCTACTGTGCCGTGAAATGAACTGGAACATTCGCATCGGAAAGCAAGGTTATGTGATTATCTTATAAATCTGATTTTTAGAAGTGATGCTTTAATGTTTCGCATTCCTAACACAAATCAGTGTGTCAATAATTTTTTGCAACTGAAAAAAGTTATTAAATGCATCAATCTCATAGACGTTGTGTTTATTGGCTTTGTTTACTGAGCAATGCTTCTCGGCTTACCATGACCAGACTGCTCAAGAATTGTTTCTGAGCCATTTTCCTGCTAGACTCTGGTTCTCGTACCTTTTCATTGCCTCAACAAAACTTTTTTGCACTTATCTTCTGCCCAATTACGTAAAATGATAGCTAAATTCTCTAAAGTTTGCGCCATTTTAAACCACAGAGGAAGGAACTCTTCAATGATGACGTCAATCGTGCATCTGTCCTCTAATAGATCATAGGCGAGAACCAATCAAAATGCGAAAATAACTTGGGTTATTATATAATGAGTGATAGATGTGAGAAGTGTAACATTGAGCACTTGTGAACAAACTGGCGACCGATTCTTTGCGTCTTTGAAGTGTCTGTGAAGAGCATGGAAATGTCAAATGTACTTGCCTTCAGGCTAGGCTTGATGATCCAGTTTTATGTTAGCTGTACTTCCAATCAGAGAGTTTTTTTGTTTTTTATTTAACTTATAATTGCAAGTACATATGTTCACTTTATGTTAGGACCAGATTGAGTGGGTAGAGGACTAACTTGTACGGATACTAGAGTTTTACATTTCTTGTATTACATGTTTGGATGCATTTGGGATGGAGCCACTTTTTTCAAGCAAATGTACGTCTATGTAGAGTTGCTCTAGGCTGCAACGTGAAAAGGTCTTTCAGCCTGGGTCCGTCAGGATATTTAATGAAAAGACAAATGCATGGTAAGCATTGGATAATATGTACTTGGCCGGGATGGTGGGAAGCATAAGTGAAGCAAATGTACATGAATATTTGCTTTTGGTTGCACCCTAAATAGCTCCTCTAACACAGGTCTTTCAACAGAAAGAAGCCGCCACGGCCAGTGTTAAAGTTAATAAAGTCAGACTGGTTTCCTTATATGTAGTTATGTTGTTGCGTTGTCAGGATCTGAAATTCCCAAAGTTGTTGTCTCTGACATTGGTGTCTTACGACGCAATGATGACGTCACACTGATCTGCAACTTGACTGAAAGAGGGGACAGCTATTTCACCCCACTGAAGAGGATTTCATGGTTGAAAGATGGTGTAGAGCTGGAAAGTCTCCGAAATCCCGACCCGGGGGTCCCTAAAGACATGCTTGGCCCATTAAACATCAAAGAAGTTGGTTTCAGAAATGGAGGGAACTACACCTGTCTGCTACAAGTGCTGTTGCGACAAATCAGAGAATACAATGTTACTGCTAGCACTGTGATTTACAGTAAGAAAAACATATCTTGTTAATACTACTTGTTAGTTTTTGAAAAGTAGAGGACTGGTGCATTTTGTAGTTACGAGATGTGAATTCTTTTTCGTGATAACACCATTTTTGAACCATTAATCGAAATATGCTTACCTTGTGGATTTCGTAACTTGAACATCTGTGTATTTTTTTTTAACACAGCAATAATTTATTACTTGACAACTAATCCTTAATCTCCTGGCTCCGCAGGTTGCAGTGCTTATCAAGGCGGACGAGGATAATCAGTGAAAGAGAAAAGAAAATAAAAACTTAAAGCTAGAGATAAATAACAGATCAAAGATTAGAGAAGACAGATTAAGTCTACAGAAATACTTGTTATGTAATTAATTCAGGTTGGCAATGCAGTAAGTTATGAGAGGTGGAGAAATCAGATAAAATGAATAAGATAAGATAGGCAAAACAAAGCTGACCGCTAATAAGATCATTTTCTAACTTTTGAGATAGTGAATTCTGTCTTCGTACTCACAACATTCATATGATACTCTTGGTCATGACTAAAAATTAAAAGTCTTTGCCTCTGAGATGGGAGTTATCCATGTTACTGGTCCCCTGAGATTAAAAAAAACTCTTAAGTAACAAGAAACCCAACCTTATCGCTAAGGCGCGTTTCACGGTCTAACGTTGGGAAGTAAAAGCAGCCGGGGAAGGAATCGGCCATGGACCGTAGACTATATCATACTGTACTATGATTAACCAAAAAGCATGTCCTATAATTAGTACAATCATATTGTACGATTCGCGAAATCCACTCTGTCACAGGCCATTCTCGTGTGTGTCCAAGGTTTGAACAAAGTGCCCTCCAGTCGTCCCGGACAAGTAGATTCTCCTTCTGGGCGAGTAACATTTCACTTCCACCCGCCTGATGGGCAAGGGATCTGGCAAGTCTACCAACTAAGTCATTAAAAGAGCAAACTAAGACTTGCCCAGGACAAGCAAAATGTCAGAGCTAGTTGTTTTAAGGGCAAATAGGAATTCAACTTTTTTTGTTAGTCCTGATGTGAGTAGCTACCAAGCCATAAAACCACTACTTGTGTACATTCTGCCTTACTTCATGTATCCTCATTTTAGTTGCACCGTGGTTTGAACACAAAGGCGAAAAAGATGTCGTCGGGAAGACAGGGGAGACCGCGACACTGGAATGCAGCGCCACAGGGTTTCCACTGAAAGTGGAATGGAAATCTAATAGCGGTGTTGTATCTTGTAATGGTGAGTTTAGAAGTTTGGACAGATTGGTTCCCCTATATCAACTGAGATTCCACCGCTACAGTAGATCAAAAAGTAGCCCGTTTTAATTTGCATTCAGTCAGTCAGTAAGTCAGTGAGTCCGTCCGTCTGTCCATCCGTTATCAGCCACTCCGTGAGTCAGTCAGTCAGTCAGCAAAAACAAGTATTGAGATAATTATAAATTTGTGGCACTTCCACTCAGTTTGGCACAATAATAGTTATGATCTCTTCATTACCCGAGTGGTTCTGTTTTAGATTCTTCGTCGGATCAACGTTACAATATCACACGCAAGGGTAGATATGACCCTTACTTCATGATTATCGCCAACCTAAAGTTAACGGACAGTGGAAGTTACTATTGTTGCCTGCCATCAAATTGTTCCACGCAGATCGATGAGGATCGGTGTCAGAAGTTTGTACTCAATGTGACAGTCCCAGGTAGGGGTCAACATTGAACTAGACTGGCCAATGTCCATTACAGTGTGTTTGAGCAACGCCCCTAGAATAATGGCATCATTTTAACAAATAGCGATATTGTGATGCCCATCTTGATTATACCATATTTCAAACAAGGAAAACACTGTGCAAAGGCTGTCAAAAGGGAAAACTGGCAAAATTCAACTATATCGTTAAGAAAGGGACACTTTCCAAGACCCTCCACCGCGGGTACCGCCCCAGTGCACGCAATATCCCTATCATTTTTGGTTTTGGGAATTTTCAACCACTCTGTGGTTAATTAATATTTTCGTTAGAAGGGTTTTGCACGAAAACTCGTTTTGAAACAAGGGCATAAGGTAATATATGTAGATTTATTCAGCCAGCGTATGTACATCCTTGTCGCCACCCAATTCAGATCACAAAAACGTTCGATTGAGAGGTCATAGTTGTGCAATTTGCGTCTCGCAATTGATTGCATGGGAGCATGTACAAACAGAACAATTGTAACCTCCCAGTGCATCATTATCGAATCATAAACATCTTGTTCAGGTGGCTACTTTATGTAATAGACCATTTGGAGTGCGGGCTTAGGTTATGCGTACCATGTGGTTTTTGCTGACAAAGAAACAGCTGTCACAATTGCGCAATTTGCGTCTGGCAACTGACTGCATGGGAGCATGTACAAACAGAAAAATTGCAACCTCCCAATTCATCATAAGAGAGCTTAAAGTGTCTATACCGCCAACAGGGTTTTGTGGTTTTGGTATCTCTATAACATCTAAAATGTATTCAAACCAAAAAAACTGAATTCCAATGCTTTTCTCCCATGAAATCAAGCTTTGAATTTCCCTCTTCGGCCACGCCCAATGAAGTTGACCAAGTGATGGAAGATTGGTGCCGAATGACGTCACTTCAGGAACATCTCAAAGCGTAATGCTTTTATTTTGCTTGTTTGACGACCGCATTGTTTCACCAACTTCAGTTTGATTGCTTTTTGCTAACGAGAACGCCTAACCACTACTAAACCAACAGTTTCCTGAGCTAGTATGATTTGACAATTCCCGACTTGACGTCACGAACCATTCAAAACCCCTACTCTTATTTTGCACTGACTCACGGTCAACTTCCTTGGGCGTGGCTGAAGCGGGAAATTTAAAGCTCGTTTTTGGGGCGTTAAAATGTCAGAATCCGTTTTTGTTTAGAATACCTTTTACACGTTACAGAGATACCAAAACATTAAAAGTCCTGTTGGCCGTATAGACACTTAAAGCACAGACATTTTTGAGCCACGAACGTCAACCGGAAGTTTACGTTCTTGCTTTTGGCACATCTTAATGCCCAACCAATGAGTTACAAAGCTCTCGTTTTAGCATTTACAACTTGACATTTTCGACGTAATACGTGTCGAAGAGGAGAGGTTTCGACTTCCGGTTGACGTTCGTGGCTCAAAAACGTCTGTGCTTTGGCCCTCTATTATCGAATCGTGAACATCTTGTTCAGGTAGGTACTTTATGTAACATACCACTTGGAGTACGGGCTCACGTTATTAGTACCACGTGGTTTTTGCTGACAAAGAAACAGCTGATGCACCATGGCACACTAAAAACTAGATTTTCCCTTTCATCCTAAAGTCTCCACACTTGAAAAAAGAGTAGAAAAACAACCTTAAAAACTGTCAAAGAAATAAGCTACAAGCAGAGAGGCTGGACACCCTGATGGTGATTTCAGCTGAAGTAGCACGATTGGAAGAGTTAACAAATTGACGCAGTTTATTATGCGTCTGTCCTGTTATTGATAGTAAATCTCGTCATCACATTGTCAAAGTAGCTGTGGATCCACGAGGCGATAGCTTCGTGGATTCAAAGACTACTTTCACAATGTTATGACGAAATTCGTTGTCCATAACAGGACAGGCGTATTAAAAACTGACATCAATTTGTTTTTTACGATAACAAATATTGTCGAATTTCCCGCTCTCGCTCGCTGACGCGTCGCATGAATTTCAAATTCATGTGTCTGTCCGCATATTGACCAAAAAAATTAACCAATGAGTGCGCGTGAATTTCTTCAGTTATCGTAAAATTTCCTTTTGAACATGCTTTGATGAAATGGTAGGCAGAGAAATCACAAAGAATTTTGTCCACACCAGTCATGGACCGTGAGTAACTTTGTCTCCTTACTGCCTACTGTTTTTACAGGCCCCTCTTTCTCAGCAGAGGGGGCCCGGAACTCTCCAAGGCAAAGTCCTGGTATGAACACTGGAAAAAAATAGAGCTGTTCATTTAAAGAGCGTATGTTCCGCCTGACTTTGTCACGAATACAACACTTTTGTTGACCTCCGAAGAAAAAAATGACGGGAAAAGGCCGTTCGACAATTCAAATGAATATAGATTAATATAATATGTTCCAAAATTATTTCCCAGTGAAAATAAACTATTTTTGATGAGCGCTAGGTTTTAATTTTTTCCCGCGAAGACTGGCTGGAAATGAGCTGAGCAAACAGTTACAAGTCTCCCTTTACCGATTTCATCCACTCCGTCAATGACTTCCAGTAAAGAAGGACTAACTTCCAATACGTCAGTGTCTAAATGGTTGTCA
>Ga0126343_10000954_pt1 | contig 12582 bp, 11 predicted proteins | sample Cyp2metagenome_FD_92531 | JGI IMG/M metagenome (GOLD analysis project Ga0126343, IMG submission 92531) | Coral microbial communities from Lord Howe Island, Old Settlement Bay, Australia - Cyphastrea 2 metagenome | ecosystem: Host-associated > Invertebrates > Cnidaria > Coral ... | reverse complement strand
AGTGTTTTATCACAGTGTAATACACGGCTTAGGCTTCTTCATTTGCTTTAAAATATAGATTTTACACGCGCGAAACAATAAAACACGCCTTTTCTATGTTTTATACTCTGATAAAACACGGGTTTTTGACCAATCAGAGCGCGCGCAGGGTCCTATCTATATTTTAAATGCGGATATGTCTGTTCCTGTGTAGTGTTAGTAACAGAATTAGTTATATTGGGCTCAGGATTACAAAGGCAGTGTTGCGCATGCGTCCATCTAGTTAGACAAACTTCCTCTCAACGAGCTCCATAAATCTATACACTCTTTGTTTTCTCTATACGAATATGTTATACTGATGAGAATAACGAGGTTGAAATTTGCGAAATAACCCCCGAGGCTAAGACTTTTAAAAGAATATAATTTTGTGCGTTTAAAATTTGTAAATACAGTGTCTATGTTTATCTAAACCGTGTAAAATCCTTCCATTCTCTTCACGGCAAAACTAGCCAAAAAGTAACAAAATCAGCAGTAGCCGTATGTACGATGCAAATAACATTTCCGAAAGAAGTTATGTGCGCGATATCAGGCTTTAATACCTGCAATAGACTTTCAGGGTAAAATATATGGAATGGAATATGATAAAGCCGCGAAGCGCCCGTTTGTAGAATTTGAGGGTAAAATAGATGGAATATGATAAGGCCGCAAAGCGTCAGAAAGTGTATCCAGACAACAAATACATTCGAAAACAGGTAAGTGACCCGCCATAATCTAAGGCTCCGTTCCTTTGGGGTGATCCAAATCCGGATCAGTTATCCAAGATCTGTCTGGATCATGGTGCAGCAAAGGAACCCCGTTATTGACAAGCATATTTTCAGCCCATAATCGGCTGAAAAATAACAATATTCCGCCTCAGAATAAAAAAAAGGGGTATTTCACTTAGTTAGCAGATTTTGTTCTGATAGGAGCGACGTGAGGAAACTAAATCACACTAACGTGTTCTTTCACTGAGTATCTTACTGTTTTCATATCAACAGCGTCTAAGCTGTCCATCGTCCTAACGCATAAACCACTCATAGAACAGTTGGCGCTATGCTTAGACCGAGACATGAAGGTAATATCGAATTGGAAAGACTTGGCGTGGGAAATGAAGGTCGACGGAAAGGTCATCAAACAAGTGGAAGAGAACAGCGACTTCAGTCCAACCATCCGATTGTTTGAACATCTAGAAGTCACGCAACCAGATCTTGTTATTAAACAACTACGAAATGCGTTGTTTGAGATTGGGAGAAACGATCTGTTTAACTTGCTAACAACAGAAGGTAATCATAATTACAGTGTTGTAAATGAATTGTTGTGATTCAAATTAGCTATATGAGCCACTGAAATGAAAACGAATGATTCACTGAACCAAGTTCATTTTAATTAATTGGTCATTAGGTCCACTCCCAGGCCGAATATGTTTTCTTATTATTTATTAGCACAGACACATTTTTTTTTTCTTTAGACAATTCCACAGTCGAACATCTAGAACGAACGACAAATTAGAAAATTGCCTCTGAAACAAAGTGCAAGGTTTTCAAGGCGATTAGCTTCTAACAGCTGTTTAGTAATTCAGTAAATGCCACTCTGCAGTGGGGGCATTTACCGTCAACCCCCGCGCTACTACATGTATCTAGCAATAGCGCCTTTCTCTGTTCTGCTGTCTTTTACGATACATCTAATCAAAACAGTAGAATAGCACTTTAATGTTAACGTGTTAGCATGCAATTCTGATACTCATGCTATTGTATGTAAGTGACATCTTGTTACACATTATACTGAGCACTTCAATCATATTTGGTACATGACCTCGACAGCTGACTGTGCTGACCCTGAAAAGGTCAGAGAAGTAATTACGTCACCACGTATGGAAGCTTCTTTACTTCCGTCTGGTCTTTTAGACGAAATTGCCTTAGCTCTGGATTCGAGTTCACCAGTTTTGGCAAACTGGCGTCATTTGGCAATGAAACTAGGCGTGTCACGAGAAAGCTGTTTGGAGTTAGGAAGACGTTCAACCCAGAATCCAACTAGCCAACTGTTTCAATATTTCGCGGCCTATCGTCCTCAGATGACGCTAAAAACTCTGAACGAAGCTCTGCGTTCAATAGAAAGGAATGACTTGATGAAAATTCTGCAAAACTCATCAGGTGAGTGACCACAAATCCCGTTGCTTGAAATTATTTTAGACCCAGCAAGTGTGTTGGGATCTACGAAACTGCAATGTCTTAAATTCGTCAGGAGGAGGTAGCGTGGTCGAGTGGTTAGGGCGCCGGACTTGAAATCAGGAGGTCGTGGGTTTAAGTCCCGTTCTGACTCAGTACCAGCTGCTGTTGTCCTCGGTAGTCCCAAGTTCAACTACTCGGCCACCCTTGTAAATAGCTGCATCTGGTCCGCATCCTGCCAGTTGGCATATACTTAACAATTATATGTTCATTTACATTGTATTTGTTTGATCATTTGAAAAACCCCATTGGAGAATGGCCAATTAAGATATTTATTTTATTATTTCATCTATATACGGCAACGAGAACGCCAACTACCAAAAGGTTACATGTGAAAAACAAATCTGTACACGATCGTTAGAGATCTTTGTACATTTCTTTACCGCGAAACTGGAGTGAAAAACGAGAAATGACCAAGTCCTGTGTCGTCTGAGGATCGCGAATGACGACGGCTAATTCTTCGCATTTCTATTTGGAATTGAACCCTGTAATTATATATTTATACCCCAAGCACGTTTTTAGAGCCACTGGCGCACTGAGCAGATCTACACAATTGCAAATTTCGCTGCTCCAAAAAATAATTTTGACTAGGCGTCGTCGAGGTGTGGCTAATTCCAACTTAGCGCTGTTTTTGACTGGACAATTTTTTTCACCTGTTTTTGTGCACATGAGCTGACACGATTGTTTGAAAATATCATCACGGTAATCAAAGTGTACATGGTATACCTAAACCTGGTTCTCATTGGAAGCCAGTCATTTATCTAAGTTTTGAGTCACGACATTGTCACTTATATTCTGTTTTAATTTAGATGAATTATTAATCAAGGATGTCATAACACCTGGCTCAAAACTCTTACAAACGATATCAATTGAACTTAATCGAGAAGAAGTACCGGGTGTTAAAAATTGGAGACATCTTGCTTGCAAACTTGAAGTCCCAAGTGATGTGCTTCAAGAGTTTTCGGGCGAGTCAACAGCAAAGAGAAGTCCCACAAAGGAAGTCATCCAGTGGCTGAGTGTTCGGTTTCCTGACACGACTTTGTCTGCTCTTGTACAAGCACTGCAAAAGATTAAGCGCAATGATGCCATTCAAATTATAACAAAGCAGCTTTCAGGTGCTTTTGGTGAGTGCAAAGTCTGACTTGTCTATACTGCTACTATCTTGACTGAAACATAAGGGTTTTTACACCCCTGGTATAGGTTTATTAGCTAGAAATAGGTGTGATCGGACGCGAACATCCTCCGAAGACGGAGACGGACGGACTAGCATTCCCGAATAAAGCAGCTCGCAAGGTTTCTTTCATATTTTATTTTCAGTTATTGGTCTGAGAACAGCTGAAGTACAAGATAATGTGTATCTTACACGTACTTTGCACAAAGCCCAATACCTTTAAATTCCAATTCGATTAGTCGGTCGGTCGGCCAGTAAGTTGATGTCTTCAAGTCCAAGGAGAATGCTGCTGATTTGTCCCATTGGATATTTCCGGAATTTTTCATCGAATGGAAGGGCCCATTGTTATTTATTGATACAGCTCAAATCACCGATTTCGATTTCTCAAACTGGGTTTAATTGGTGCATACATAGGTGTCAAATGAAATTTTTGCAGGAGGTCCCCATTGCTTGGAGGGAATAACATATTTGGACCCACCATTTTTGCCATAATCATTCACTAACCAAACCTAACATTTATGCCAAGCTTGAGCAAAGTCAGCATCACTTCCCGCCTGGTTCGGCCTGGTTTTCTCATGGACATTGCTCTTAAGGACGGTTCCTACTAAATTCAAAGGTTTTTGCGCCAGGGTAGGACCACATGGGAAAAGTATATCTTTGCAAGGGCAATTGGAATCGACAAAGAAAATCTGAGGTAGTCACGCATTTTCTCGAGATAATAAGCCTTGAATCTCAACAAAGATGCTGACATCACCATTTTTCTGAAAAAAAAAAGGAAAGGATATTTCTTCACAGATTTCCATAGAATTCGCTTTTAAATACAGAAAAGCGAACATATTTATAAAGATCTTAAAACTTTATGGTAAAAGGTGACTTTAAAATCATTTTTGCCGTGCTTTTAATAACAAAATCGTGTCAACAGTGCATTTAGAGTCTCTGACAGCCTTCCTCTGGCTAAGCTAAAACACAATCTAAACAGCTTTTGCTCACAACCAGAAACTAATGACGTGTTGAATAGGCTTGCCACTTCCATTTCACAACACAAAAAGTAGGGGTAACCACGCGTTTTTAAAAGTTATTGATTTTTTTGACACACTTTTGCGCTGCCCATTACATGTTTTTCCTGTCACCTCCCCAGTAAGTAAAATTTGTGTATCTCGGACATGTTTTGCACGCGCACTACGCTATCTGCAAGTACATGTTTACAGTTGGATTTCAGTATAATTTTCGACAGATAACAGCTAGTTTTTAAGCTTGAATAAGTTAACAGTTACTGCTTAGTGATATGCTGCTATTCTGTAGCTCCTCGTTTAAGTAAAGGCTCATTAAAGTTGATTTGCTCACAGTAAGAAGAATTTTGCTTTCATTAGTAGCGTCAGCCGTTGTCAACGCCAGCGCGCGTTTAAACCATGCCTTGCGTGCTGCGCAGAAAGAGTGCGCACTAACAAAAGCAGGCACCGTCCTTAAAATGATATCAAGAACTAAGAGCAGTGTATCCCACTAGTTAAGCTATGTTTCCATCAGTATAAGATGAGTTATTTGTCTAATGTGAAATGGAAACCTCGAGTAGATAACAGCTGACGGGAGGAAACATAATTACTTCTTTGAAATGCCACTGAGTTGTTCCCCAGATTCCTCCGTACAGGGACTTGAAATACTCAAAAGAAGTGGCCTTAATCTGTCCCGTCGATGCAAGAGGAAAGAGTGTAGCTCTCAAGAGTCAAATATTTATACGCTATAGAACTCTATTACATTATCAGCATGGTATGGGCCTACATGATATACTCCCTTACTTCATCTTTAAAAAGTAGATTTGAAGATAGTTTTCCTAATAGCCGTTAACGTTTCCGCTTTTTTGGCAGTTGGTAAAAGATGATTTTGCAGTCGAACTAATAAACCTAAAATCTCATTTAATACAAAAGCTGTTAGAAGCAGGTATTGAACAGTGCAAAGCAAACATGTTTTTTTTTCTGATATCAACTGCGTATTATCTTAAAAGTTGCAGAAAAGGAAGAACAGCCTGGACATTTTGTGATCTTACCAGATCGTACAGATTTAGTGGGTCGTGAAGATACTCTCGACCGTATTATGAAGACCCTGAACTCCAACAAAGCGGTTGAAATTGTGGCGCCTCCGGGATACGGGAAAACCTCTGTAGTGGTAGAAGTCGCCCATAAGATTATCGAGATGGGAAAACGTGTTGCTTACGTCAATCCCCGAGGAGTGACCTGCGTGGAAGACTTGGCAGGTGAGATTGTGGAGGCCTTGGGTGCGCGTCCTGTCGAGTATACGATAAAGGAAATAATGGGTAGCATAAAGGCGTTGCAATCCAAGAGCGTGACGTTAATCATTGAAAATATTGACAACTTGCTACATCTTGAAAATAAAGTTAGCAAGGAAAACTACGTTCAAGAATGCGGGGATTACTGTGCCAAACTGCGTGGAAAATACAAGAAAGATGACTTTTTGAGATTTTTATCGGACTTGAGACAATGCCCCTCCGTTAATCTTGTCCTCACATCAAGAGAAACTGTTTATTGTTAGTAGTGTACGTTGTCCAAGTGTACTGATTGAATTGCAGCCTTTATCTGACGAGGATTCTGCAACCCTGTTTACGGAGCATGATAATAGTCTAGAAAACGAATTGGTGAGCGAATTGGTCAGGGTTTGTGGTGGAATTCCGCTTGTCATCTGCACTGTGTTGACAATTCTTAGAACAGAGAATCCAGAGAACTTCGCACGAAGGCTCTCGACAAGTTCATCTCGTTTGCTCATTGAAGAACTTAATCCCGGCTTTATAACAAACGAGGACCGCATTGATAAGTGTCTTGAAGTTTGCTTTAATCGCTTGAGTCAAGAAAACCAAGATGTCCTAGCCAAGATCTCAACATTTCCACATAGACTCACTGAGGATCAATTTATTGCAGTGTTTAAGTCGCCGCCTGGTGGTCTTGATTTGCGGACGTGCATGAATGGTATGAAACACAGCAGCCTTGTACGCTTTGATCGTAGAAGCTGTCAATATTTTGTCGATTCGTTTATCAGAAAGTTCATCTCATTGATGCCGCAACACAAGGAAGCGAAATTGGTTTTCATTCGTCACTACAGTGACTTAGCTATCACGCTGTGTGAACAATTTTTGAGTCAAGACTCGAAGTCTGCCATCGAACGTTACAGAAATGAAAAGGAGAACATCCGTGAAGCCATGACATGGTGCGGAGATGATCATCCTGAGCTTGACCAAACAACAAGGGAGCACTGCATTCGCTGTTTTACCAAGTCAGCAGTGTTTCTTGCCAAAATGATGAGGAAACAAGAGTTCGAGTCACTCTTCAGCAAGGTTTCGTACCGTTGTCGCTATGACATGCACCTTTACAGTGCTTGCTTGACAAGCATTGGAATGAAAATAGTCTTGGGCTGTGCGTGCACACCTCATATCTGTGTCAGAGCGTTGTATCGAGCCAAGTGCTTTTTGTCACGTGCAGATGAAATTCAGTCAAGCCTTACGGCCATCGACGACGCTACTCGCGCCCAGTGTCTGAGCAAGCTTGGATTCTGCTTCGTTCGCGAGGGTTACGCTGAGACTGGTTATGGCCTTCTCAACCAGGCCTTAAAATTGAGAAAAGAGCGCTCGGAGTATTCAATGAAGGATGAAGACAAGGTCTTGCTCGCTGCTTGCCACAACGATCTAGCAGGTTCAGTTGAAGACATCATTTCTGTATTCAGTATAACGTTGATCTGATAGTTACACATGTTACATGTATATTTTTATTTACCTTTTTTCCTTTTTAATCACCACTCACACAGAATGCATACATAAACTCCTTACAATACAGTAAGTATTAATTCTTGCACTTCTTTCAACACCTATACATGTACGTCGCCAGTTACAATACGGACATGGCTACTACATTTGTTTTACTATTTATAATGGTAACAGGACTGAGAGGATTCCAATTCGGCCTGTAATACGAGTTACAAACAAAATCGGATGACCGCAAAGCAGTTCTCCGATTTGTTAATCACGAGTATGATTACAGACTGAATTGGAAGACAAGATGTCCTGTTACCAATTAATCATAACAATTACAATTTCCCACAAAAGTAAGTTTTTTTTAATATCATAGTGTGGAGAAAAGCTTGCAATATGGCTATTATTTTCTGTCCAAAAAATTTACGAAGTCAGCCTCTTGAATTGGCTATCATAGTGATTGTAAACAATGCCATGATTGGTGCATTAAGTGGAGAGGACTTATCAAATGATTGGCTCATGTAACTGTCCGATCACAGGTGTCCGATTACAGTCAACTGTCCGATTACAGCTTTGCAGATAAATTAGAGCAAAATACGGCAATTTATGGGGCTAGGTCACGCTATTTTAGGTAATTTTGTTTAATTTTGCTAATTGTGAGCTCTAAACGTCAAATTTCATTTGCAAAATCATGACCACATAACAACTGAGAATGATTTTCCAGCTGTGGTAATGAAATGAAATGTATAAACTGACGTACCGTAAATTTGATAAACAAGTGGGTCGACGTTTTTCAAATCTATCCAAATTCAATCCACTTCAATCCTCTCCAGTTTTGTCCATCCACGTCCCTTCTTGTCTTTCCTGTGTTTTGTTCGAGTTCTCCTATAGTTGTGAGCCGTTATTTTGATATTTAAGTTAATTCTATGACAATTTGATCAGTGCTGAAATTGCCTAAAATAGCGTGACCTAGCCCCTTCAATGTTATGAGGAATGTGCCAAACTTACAAGTTTCATACCTAACCAAGGAAATTGAGGGTAGAGATGTCTCTTCGAAGACTAAGAATTAGTTAATACGATTATGGCTCAGAGACCCTGTCTAACAACACCTGCTTGTATGTCGTTACTTCCGACAGCTTCACAAATGACGCAAGGGAAACACGAGGCCGCTATTGAAACCAGACGACTTTTCGAATTACCCGATTATGAATCGATCCTTGGTGACCACCCCTTTGTTGCTACAACGCTGAGTTGGATTGCCAATAGTTACCACGCTTTGGACGACTACGACAACGCCATTGATGCTAGCCGGCGAGCGCTTGAAATCCGACAAAAACTGCTGGGGGATCATCAGGAAACGGCGCGGTCTTTGTACGATTTGGGCGTAGCTCTTTCCTCGAAAAAAAAGTACGAAAGGTGGGTGCTTATTTTGTTTTTTCCCGGTTTTCTTTCCGGGGCAATTTGTGTAGGTAACTAAATGGAATCTTTTTCTTCAATTTCATTTTTTTTATGATACTTCACATGGGCGATTTAATCTTAAAGTTATTTCAGTTTTTTTATTTAATATCAAAGTTAACAACTACGTCATTATTTCATGTGCGTTTACTTTTTTGTGGCTCGAGAAAAACGCTTAGTTGATGGATTAACCGCGTTCTACTGCATTCTCTCTTTCAGTGCCCTTGAAAGCCTTAAAAAGGCGGTCGCTTTGCAGGAAGAGGTGCTGGACACACACGAGGAACTCATACTCACTCACCAAGCTATGTCGGCTGTACTCAAGTGCTTGGGAAGGGAGGACGAAGCCGAAGGGGAACTAGAACTGGCGCTGGAGTCTTTCAGTAAAGTGGATTCCCTTCAAGTTCCTTTGGAGAACTTACAGATCAGCGAAAAAAATGGACGGGGTAGTGTCTGAACCTTTACCCATTAGCAGCAGCCAAGAGTAGCTGAACGCTAGAAGTAGCTGTTCACGAAAAAGCATAACTTGAAAACCTTAATTAAACGACTTGACATTTTATAGGCGAAGGTTAACTTGCTGTTTAGCCATTTGATAAGGATTAGCATGGACTTTCTCCGAGTGGCACTAGTACTTGACCATTATAACAACCTCTAGGTCATGTGATATCAAAAAATTGTTGTGTAAAACCGCGAAATGACGGTTTCGACGCAGAAAGAATTTAACATTAGTGAATCTTTGGACGGTCTTTGAATTAGTTTTCCACATATACTTCACTCCTGTTTTCAAGTTTGCACCTTGCAAAAAATAAGAGGAATTACATAGGCAAAAATTGAAAAAAATTGCATGACCTAGCCAACCACACGTACTTTTTATGCTTTGAATATTTACTTCTAGGAGCACAACAACAAAAAGACCTAGAAAACGAACGGGTGTAAGAAAGAAGAGTAGTGTTAGGCTTGGTGAAATATAAAATGTTTTTTAGCACATAGCTTGCAGCATATGTTTATGTTCGCTTAACGTTTCTTTTTATTGAACTATTGTTTTTCATTGTAGTTATTGAACATTCACACTTTTTTCACTTAACAATCACGTCCGAGAGCATCGAAACGTCTTGTATTTCTTAACCGTTTAAAAGTGTCATAAATGTTTTCAAGAAAAGTTTTTTATTTAGGTAACTCATGACAAGTTTACAATTTCATTGTATTCTTAGTATGTTGTATCATGACCGACGAGATGTTTGATGGCCTTTTCACCTCCTGTCACCATGGCTACAGGAGATTATGTGTCCACTTTAGTATATTTGTTGCCAGGATATGTGGTATTCCTGGTGGGTGGCTAGGTAGCTCACTCTTCGCTCCGTACAATTTGGTGATGGTGTGGTAGCTTTGCAATCTATCAAGACTTGAGACTCTAGACTTTCAGGGAAACGGCCTCCATACGTGTGATATTATTATATTTGGAATTCACCAGAACAAAAATGAATTATCATTTGGACGAAGGTAATTAAGGGAGGGACCTTTCTGGGAGTTAATGAAGATTAGGAAGTGGCAGGGGGGAGGTTATCAAGCTGAGTGCATAACACGTAAGAGGTTTATCACGGCAACATCACAGGCATGCATTGTTACTCTCTTTATAGGAAAAATATCTGTCTAGCCTTACACGGAAGAATGTTATTCTAAATTTCCTCGATGTGCACGGTATTTTGCCCAATTGTCCCTCGAACGGCCTTTTTTTGTATTTCCCTCATCCCACTCTCACTTTTCTGGTGGCATTTCAGGAAAGAGAAATCGTCTAACTTGTAGATCACAAAAGATAACACATTTGGAGAGTAGGAAATATCCCTTACAACGAAAATGGACCATTCGTTCTAGGGTTAACTTACATTGAGATTACAAAAAAGTTTTGAAGCTTACGTTTCTTGAAATCAATAAAACCAACGCGCTTCTACAAACGCGTGTATATGGTGTGAATAACCACGTTTGTAACCAGGAGATTGTGCAAGTTGAGCAATCTAAGGGTTTACGTTCTGGTAAAGATTATTCAAATGTTGTCCTTCCATTATCGGTAAAGTTCTTGGAGTAATTCTGCTGACCAGTAGATAAAGCTCATGAAATCGCTGTATTAGTCAATATTGCAGACACATGTATTGTTTTACACTTATGAGTCAAGGTATTATGTCACTGCAATTGTTGCACTAAGAATTAACTCTTGTTTTATTTGCCTTCTGGGTATAGTTCATTCGACATTTCTGTTACAGTTCTTATCTTAAATTAACAGCGGTTAACTCTAAATACGACCATCGCGAAACCCAAAGCGTACAGTTTAGTTGACGCCACCGTAGCATTTGCCCAAGTAGGCTCGATTTCCGCCGCTTTCTCGAGTCTGGTCTACGTTCCTCCCCGAGAAGAGAGTTCGGGGGAGGAGCGCGGGCTCCTTTCCCGAACAGCGGCTGGTAATCGAGCCTATTGCCCAAGGAGATCTCTAAGAACACCGCGGCCTCTAAAGCTCTTGATAACGGGCGAACATGGACTTTACCGCGAGAAAATCCTGCTTTTTAGGACAAACTCATCATGTTTCGCAAATAACAGTGACGAAACATTAATCGCATGGGAAGATGAAGCCCACAAAGCAAGAGCGAGGAGAACCAGTTAGAGCTTCACGAACTAAAATCCAATCCGAGCATTAAAATTTTCCTGTTCAAAAAGAACAACTCAGCGACACGTGAATGATGAGCTATCATTTCGCAAGGTCCCACGACAGCTCTTGCGAAAACCTTACGTCTATTTGAAGAAGTTTGCATTTTGCGAGAACATATGTTGCACACTCTCCTTGGACGGCAAGGTTTCTTAAGTATTGCAATGGTTAACGACCCGGGGAGGGGACACCCCTCTGTGGGCTCTACGGGACCCATTGCCAGATTTCAGGTCGTGAGGGGTTCCCGCTCGTGGTTCGCCGCTCGATCGCATGCTCTTTCAACCTAACTTCCCGCAGGCCCCAGATCGCAGGCTAAGAAGAGAAAGAGATTGCTGGCAGTCTGGGTTAAGGTCTCTCGGCTCGTACAGGTTTAGGACAGGTTCTGACCTTGTTTAGGACAGAGGCAACTCAAATTGTCTACCCTGACACTGAGCGAGGCCAAAAAACCAAGTGTCGGTTTTTCTCATTTTTCTTAAGGCACTTTCCCCCTGTTTCAACCTTTTTTTTTTCCGGAGGCCAATAAAGTGACTCGTATAACTGGAGCCGTAAACCAAACACGTCCGCAATGCGGACATATTTTTTATATAAACGTGAAAAGGTCAGCTCATGTCAATCATCATTCACTGGGAAATGCACAGTTTGCCCATAGATGCCTTTGAAATTAACAAACTGAGTCAGTTTCATACTCGTCTGCAGATGACTGACAAGACAAGAAAAGCTGTACGAAAAACTTTGGCGAAGTCTTCCAGATCTGAGTCAGATCTGCGCGTCATGCGTGTCTGTACTCCTATTAATGATAAATACTCGTCAAAGAGCAACCTCGTTCCCAGGGTCCTCTCTCTACCTCGAGAAAGTACCCTGGTTGCGGCTGGTCACGTATCTATGTACACAAATCAAATCCGCATTGCCTGATTTCATACCGGGAAGGACTAGGTACGAGTCTGTAAATTATGGGATTAGCAACTATTGATCCGCATAGTCTGAAAGAGCGCATCGAGATTTGCAAAATCCCCAAGTTTGGTGTAAATAGACCCAATAGTAAGCAAGATACAGCCATTCAAAAATGTCAAAATTTACAAAGAAATGTATGGCTTGCCGGACAGCTGTCGATCCACACAGCGGGAACGTTGCAAATTTCACTCCCTAGTGGGCTCAGTAGGCAAGCTCGTGCGAGACAAACTTTGACTTTCCAGCCCCTCCCTTCAATCATATCTCTGGAATCTGCTAAAATCTAGCAGACACGTGACCAGCCGTAACCAGGGTACTTTCT
>Ga0126343_10000952_pt1 | contig 12595 bp, 3 predicted proteins | sample Cyp2metagenome_FD_92531 | JGI IMG/M metagenome (GOLD analysis project Ga0126343, IMG submission 92531) | Coral microbial communities from Lord Howe Island, Old Settlement Bay, Australia - Cyphastrea 2 metagenome | ecosystem: Host-associated > Invertebrates > Cnidaria > Coral ... | reverse complement strand
TACACGAAGTACGTGTATTGAAACACACCAAGGTGAATTGCTTAAGGGGGAGCAGATTGTAAAACAATCCAATAATACACGCTCGAGTGTGCTTGAGCAAAGTTAACTTCGCTTAGTTGGTTCAATTGGCAATTCTAAAAATAATTAATTCGCGCTTTTAGCTGTGTATGATTGAGTTTGTATGGTGCACTTGAGAAATTGGAGAGCACTTGAGAAGCTAGAGTTGCTCGAGGTACCGCCGAGAGCAACTGTCGTTCGTGCCGGCTCCAAGCTTCCATCTTGTTCCATGTATAGACGGAGCACGGCACTAAAGAAGATATAGTTCGATGATGTACTCTAAAGCATGAATTCGATGCTAATTTGTTTTCAGCGATTTTGTGTGGTACTGTTTGCAGTTTGAAGTAAAAATCTTGTATATGCGTAACCAGTGAGAACACTCTTACTGGAGCGTCAGTACCCCCAATATAGGAGTTTTTGATCTAACTAGTGAAAAGTTCTTTTAGGCCTCCATAGACTTAAACATGCCTTTTGTTTTTCAATTTTGGACGTTCTGCGCATGAGAATGGGTGTGTCACGTGACAGCACGCAACATAGCGTTGACAATCACCAAATACACAAGTACGCCCCAGGCAATGCAATTCACGAATAACACATTTCTACTTGCAGTCAGCATAACGTTTCTGAAGAAGAAATAAAAAGATGCGCCGGCGAGCCAAGACTTTGAAAAGAATTTTTCACACGATCAGAAAGTCTAACTGATCAATTTTTTGCTCATTTTGTTGTCTCATCATACCAGTGATTTAAAGACGATCGCGACTGGTAGAGCTCTCCACTTATATCTTTTCATGATGCGTGCATGAACTTTTGCCGTTTTCTTTTTGCTTTGTACAATTAAGCTAAATGGGCAAAGCAACTTTTTCTCCAACAATTTCTACTTGATATTCGCAGTAACAAGTTTCGTTCCTTCACGTCCTTCACGTTGTTGTTTTGAGGTTTTCAAGGCCCTCACGTTTTCACCGAATGTAATAATTTTAAATTGAATGCACTCAATACTGCGCACGGTTTATGTTATGCACTTAACCGTTAAAAAATTTAAAATTTCCATCCAATATTCCAAATATTGACCGCCACTGACATTGGCCCCACTTTGTACCAACGCATCTAAAATAATCCCTCTGACAGCGCTTGGGTTCGATACATTTATACTATCATAGTTGGACCTACATTGCGTACAAGTCGAGAGAGAGGGATAAAGTCCAAAAGCAAATCTGTGAATGAGAAGTTTGTCTTTCGTTGTAATGACTGATATGTCGCGATTCCTTTATAGGATAACTATGTAGAATTTAATACAGAAATGGACAATACGATAGTATTATATACTCGTGTCCTTCTAACTGCTTCTCAAGGACGGAAAAAACGAATCTCACATCAATGGGGTAACCCATTCAGCGTAGCTCACGCCTTAGAAACTCTCATAGTCTGGTATTTCCTTTGTTACTTCTCCAGCCAAGTGAAATCTTGATTATCCCTCACTAAAACCACAATTGTTTACAAAGTTCGAGTCTTAATTTAACCGCAAGACTTTTTTGAGCCATAAACTCCTTGAGGTTGTTACTTAGTTACTTTCAGATTTGTTACAGTTTTATACAATATCTCTTTAAGTGATTTCGTCGAGATAAGAAATTATGGAACTTTGCACGATAACTGCAGCATCTCCGGCTTGGCTTGCTCTAGTTGATAAAAAAGATCTAGTTTTCCCATACCTAGGATGGAAAAGAAAGAAAGTATCAGTCTTTCAAAAAGGGTGGAAACTGAAAATGTAATGACAAAAACATGTTATGTTTTTACTTGCATTGAGTCCGGCATCAGAAGAATGAACGCCACGGAATTAATAACATTTCATATCAACTTAAAATTCCTTAAAATAATGAGCTTGCTGGTTGAACGTGTGAAAAAAGGGCAGCTATATTGGAAGGCTAACGTACTCAGTTAAATAGTTAGAGTGAATATGAGAACATCCCATTGGTCGTCATGACTAGAGCCCCTTTCAATTTGCTTGGCTGACACAATGCATGTCAACGCGGCTGCTGACAGGGGCATCATATCAGGGTTGACATTGTAAACTGCTTTCGCAGTCCATTCTGTATAGGGGGTTAATCGTCGAAATAAAGCGCTTTAGCTCTAGCCGTATTTCACAGTCGGAATGAAGTCCAGTCGCTTCACATCAACAGCTACACAGAAGGTTTTTCATTTCGTCGGCTTTCTCTAACACCCGTCGCGTCGTTCACATAAAAAGTTCAGCTGAGAGGTAAGCTTTATCTGTAAGAAAGAGTAGTTCTTGAAATAGTTCTGTGGTTCGGAAACACCTTGAGAGTTTTTACACGCAGTATGGATCATTTCTATCGCCTGTTTTCAAGTTACGATCATCATCTCGAATGTTATCGATGGTCCCAAGTATATGGCCTAAACCGCTTCTTGACCTAAGTGACACAAAACGGGTTGCTCTTAATTTTTGTACAAATTATATACTACGCTTAATTAAGCATATAATTGATGCATTTTGAGCCTGGCTGTTCCTGCTTCATAAGCTCGCAGCCTTTTCTCGACTGTGTGTAGCATTTCCTGAGCAGTGAAAAACAAAACGTAAAAAGGTGGTGAAACTCATAGTGTTCAGCTACTGTCCCTAAATTCCGCCGATCGAGCTTAACCTTCACGTTGAATTGATTTTACGTGCATTTTTGAAAACATATGTGGCAAAGGATTGAAGTTTGCCCCCACACGAAGGTACCGTGAATAAACGAAATTATTGTTCGTTTTAATCAATGGAATTACGAGCAAGGGTGAAAGCAAATGGTAGTCATATTCCCACGGAGAAGACCCGTGTTCCTGTTTCGCAGTCACACGTACAGTGCACTCAACGCAAATTTTTTTGTTTGAGGGCTCGTCAATCAGGCAGAAAGCAAGATCAAACGTAACTGCTGGGTAAATTTAATTTATAATTGTCAGCCAATGTCGAGAGTAAAATAAACTTCATTAAATCAGTACAATGACAAGTACTGAGTCGCGAAAAAGCTGCAAGAGAATGCGAAAAACGTCTCTACAACAGTCAAGAGATTTTTGGGTGATATTAGCTCATGGGATGATATGAGCTTTCCGTCGAAAGCTTTAATCCAAATCGATTGGGAGCAGATCACGTTCATATCAGGAAGCGAATTATCATATGTAGTGCATGTTTCGTGCATAACAATCGTTTCATATAAAGAAGTGTTAATAGGTGTTTTATTCAAACATAAACACTCTTTACCTTATCCAGCCATCCAAGACAAATACGCCTTCGCCTCTGATTTCATTTCAGTTGATTAGATTGACAAAGATAATTAGCCTGTAGTTTGCACGTTGCTAGTTACACCGTCTGAAGATTGACTTTGAAAAAAGTGCGCTTGGAGGTTCGGTATGGACGTCTAAATAACTACCAAAAACTACGACAATATAACTGGTGTATAACGTTTTCATGTGTTATAGCTCTGAAAATTGCCAGGTTTCTATTTGAAATCTTGAACCTCGATCATTACAAGTATATATTGGAGAATTTGCGCAGAGAGGGGTCAAGAACTATTGGTATTCATAACACCGAAAACATGTATATTTTGAGAGAAATAATGTCTAGAAATTCGAAGCATCTTACAAGATACAACAGCATTGAACTGGATAATATCAGCTCAGATACTGGCATCTAGTTCTTGTCCCAGTCGGCCCCCAATACGTAGATCTTAGTTGTGCCCCCCAGCCGCTTTACAACTAACAGGAATTGATACATAAGCAGACTTTAAATTAAAAGGTTGCCGTGCGTTTCTGTAAAACAATTATTGTCGAAAATTTACTGGTCTCTTTCTCTTTGTTTGTGCTATAACCTCTGCGATTTGACTGTTTAAGAGTTTTGGTTTTCCTGTATCTTTTTTTTCTCTGGACCTCAAATCAAGCCACCTTCAAGAGAATTCGCCGATTGCCTGACGAGTTATTCCCAGTGGAAATAAGCTTCGTGGGGGCTTGTGCAGACATCCAGTTAAACAATATGCAATTATAAGCCAATCTATGAATTAAAAGCCAAAAACAAAGAGAACCGTCTCCGATTGAATATTAGGCAAATTCCTCTTGCTTAGAGAAATATGAACTGTCCAAAATTGCTAGAGTGATCTATCTACACTGGTATTTTTAGAGGCTGTTTTCGCACGTCTTTCATTGCAAAGAGACAAGTAGAAAATCCAGGACTATAGTGGTTCTTAAAAGTTCCTGTAACGCGCTTCAACAGATTTCGCCCTCTGTCTATGGAAACACAACTTATTCAAGCTGCGCTTCTTTTCGATCATTTCAAGACGGTTCAGTCTCCAGTCGTTGACCGACTTGAACGACAACAAAACAACCACGTTTTGCTGCATATAGTGGATCTGTTAAATGACCAGTTATTCATGTTGTTATCACTTTTTACGAGAGCTTCAAGTCGAACAGGAAATATAATTAAATGCGTGGTAAGTGGCAAGTTTAGGACGTCACTAGCCATGACCCTTCAATGACAAACCTCAAAGCTTTAATTAAAAGATCCGGCAATGTCTTCCATGTGTAAAGAATACTTTTGTACGTTGAATGCAATTGTTTACGTTAGTTTACCTGACAGATCTTTTTGGCCCCCAGCGTGTTTGTGTTGTCGAATAATTGTAAATTAGTTGCTTTGTTCAAAGTCAATCTTGAAGACAAAGTTAACTAACCTTCGGACTGAGACGCTTCGTTGTTTGGGCAGCCCAATTACCCAGTTTACGGTAAGATTAGACGTTTGGGTTATTTTTGTAACGCTATTTGTAGGCTATAACCTTCCCGGGATCTTTAATCAGCTCGAAGCCGAGAATTCGCTGGGAACAATGAAAACCAGTCTCGTGTTGAGCCCAGGTCGTTCTCTAGCGAGCTCAACTCGACAGCGTGTTGGAACTGATTTCGCGTGGCGTTGATGGCATTTGACGACAGAGATGTCATTATCATATAGTGTGTACTGCAGTCAACATAATGCAAGAAGCATCTTGAGCTACATGGCTTTGTGTTTGGCATCGTCGTGTGGGTGGAATCAGCTATTTAGCCTATAATACTTCACTAAGACTCACTGCACGTCCACTTGCAATTAGACTTAGCAAAGCCAATGGTCCATACGTTGTAACAAAACATCTTTCAAGCTGTTGGTTGCAAGCTCTTAAAATTATTAGTGGATAACTTGGTTATATTAGCCTCTTTCCATAAACGACATGGTATAATTAGCATTACCTTGATGAAGTTCATGCAACAGTTTTCTTTCGAAAAACTTGGTTTGACGCTGCTCTTGGTGACCTTAGTTTTAATCAGTCAAGCATGTGCGCGATGGCTTCAAAGTTTTCAGTTAACCGTCGGCTGCTGTCTGTTGTCCTCAAAAACTGAACAAGAGACCACTTGAATAAGATCAAATTTTTGTTACAACTCTCATTTTCCAAATTGTCATTGCCCGCGCAACTGGCGATTAGCCAGAAAAAAAAAGAATTTGTTCGTTTGCGGGGGTAAATTCTTTTAAATGTCAAATACTCCAGCGTGGTGCACCATCACTAGTAGCATAGCTCGCTTTGGCTGTTTACGTATTTCTTAGGCTCGGTATTGCTAGCAAAATTGCCAAGAATGTGAGTGAGTCATCAGGTGAACGAAAGGACCGAAACGATCATAATCTAGGATAATCTTGACCTTCGGTGCTCAGTGCAAAGGACCGGCTAAAATGTGGTATTACCTCACCGGCACCGTCTTTACATGATTAATGATGTTGTCATTAAACCATCACCTAAATTCTAAGTCAGTCGGAACATTCGTAGCGTTATGATGTATTTACTACTCCGGCAACTTAAACGGACGATAATAACTTCCAGAGGACACCCTTACCGTTAAAAAAATCTACTCTCATACTCTAGAAATCGTGAACTGTCAACTGTGACCTCATGGTGTGTACTACGTAGAGATAGATAGCTTCATGTGATCAATGATTTTCAGCGATAATTAATGTGAGTAGAAATAAACTCCATCAATTACCGTCGTTTCAGATAGTGTCTCATCGTCCTCGTACCCATATAACGATTTGGTGTCCAGGGTGCGGCTTTCAAACAGCTCTGCCAGTTTCAAAGTTTTGTGAATTAGAGTCTTCCCCGAGGCTATATACCGGCTAAACACAGTCACTCCAAGAATATTACCTATCAGGTTCCAATAGTTTCCTGAGGTTATTTAGCTTGGCATTAGCATTTTGCTTTCCCGCTTACAAATTGCGGAACACTTGGCAAGGTCGACGGCGGATCTATCAGCTAATGATTATTAACAGTGACACTTTGCCAGTTGCATATTGCCCTTGAAGTGTTTCTGAGATTTTCAGATAAAGGATATTGCCTTTTTGTGGGAAGGAGCATGAGATTGTGTCTTCACAGATATTGCTTTAAAAGTTTTCATCTGTATAGTTTGTTTCATCTGTCGACGATCCTTTCATTGTCAGTGAATTCAGTGAACGACAGGAGACTGACAGGACAGTAAAGACAACATTTTCGTTCGAACAAAGCCCTGTGTAAATAGATTTTCATAACAAGTGACCTGTCGACATGTTGTGATTATGTAAGGGGCCTGATTTTACTGCAATCAAGATGATACCTGCTTCAGAAAAGCGAGCATTATCGTAAGTAGATCATAGCCAGATAACAACAAACCAAAAATAAAAAGTGAATTATATCATTCGCTTCTCTACGGCTAGTGACCGGTGGTTAATTGCTCAGAGCCTTTATCCGTCATTTAATCAGTTGCACTTCATTTTTTTACAGCCTCCCTCGGTTGTATATAGCTTCAAGACAGTTTACAGACGGTTCGAATTGATTGTCCTCTTGAGAAAGGTTTAGAAAACGGAAATTTTTGGTTATCGTGAGAATGACAATAATTAGGTTCTCACTTCACACCTTTTTATAGTCCTTGCGGCTCTTAAGAATCCGTTTAATTCACTTTTAATAGCATGTGTAATTATTGGGTAACTTCCGTTTTCAAACGAATAAATAGACCTCCTAGGGAGTTCCTATACTTACAACCTTTTGTCCTAGAACGGCTGCTGTTTATAAGTTCAGATAACCGCTGTGAAGAACACTCAAGGGGCCTATGCTAACTAATCCAAACCTTTATAAAATATATAACTCTATGTCAGTAAGACGAGAGCTTAAAAAGCACGTTCAGAGGTACTGGTGTTTCACAAGGTTCGTTGTTCACCAAGAATCTTGTTCTTGGCACACACGAAGACAGATCATGTCGCCACTAAATGTTTTGGATGAATTCTTTTCATTGTGGGACGCCTGTGAAGGATGATTGTCTTTGCGTGTGTTGTTTATAAATTTCGCTGTAACAGCTGAAGCAAGGGTTCGTGTTCGGTGATGAGCGTTGTTAAACCACTGCGCAGCTTCGCGTCGTTGACCCTCTGATCTTCATTCCGGGGGTTAACATAAGTCGCGAGGCTTTTTATGGAAAGTAAGCAAATATTGGAACGTGATACGACAGTTATTTAATTTGCTTGACTGAGATGCAATATAAGTGCTGCGACTTTTATCGTAAATTGTTTTGAGCATGCAGCTTAAGCTTATGTGGGAATTTTTTGCGGAACACAGAAGATTTGCGCAGTGAACCAGTGCTTGTCAAGACTCTCGTTTTAATAATTCAGGTAACTTTACAGAACGAATTTTGATCACAACTTGAGCCGACAAAATCGTGCAGACTGCATAGAATGGACGTGTTTAGATGAGACACAATTTAGGACGGGAAGTCAAGATTCTTGAGCTCAATTTATCTTGGCTTTTATCTTTAGAACCCACTTTGCTATATCGGATTTAGATATTAGAAAATCACATATTATGAGCCATTTAGTCATTGAGTTTGTTTCTCCTTCTCTCAAGGAGTTCGTGCTTGGCATGAAAGATGTTGATCGCTCGGGTGTGCTCTTTATTCTTTGGAGTAACGATATGCTTGGGAGTACCGTCCCTTTACACGGATCATTCCACAAACGCCAAGCGTTCAGAGCTATTTCAAGCAGCAGAGAAGACCATGTTGCAAAAAATGGGCCTACCATCTCGTCCCAGACCGACGAAAGGATCAAAAAGCAAAGTACCTCAGTTCATGTTCGACCTGTATCATGATCACATCAATGATCCTGAGTGGATTTCGACCAATTTTAGAAACAAGGGAAAATGGACCTATGCCAATACAATCCGGGCATTTGATCATGAAGGTGAGTCAGTATTCAGTTCACAGAGTATTTAGCTTGGCAACCTGTCCTTTGTGAACGTGACAACGCGGAGACCAATGCAGTGTTAGTCATTTTCCTCCTGCGTCGCTTTCCATGAGAACAAGTGTTGACTCTGTTTATTTTTGTTTGTACAAAAGGTGACCATCTGCCTGCTTCAGTGTCTGGATTCCCCACAAACAAATGGAATCTCTTCTTCGACATCGCCTCTCTTCCTAGCCACGAGACGTTAAGAGCAGCAGAACTTCGTTTGACGTTTTCAAATGTAAAGAACCATACCAATGAAACCGAAAAGCAGCATCGTGTGAGTGTATATCAAGTGCTACTTCCGGGAACAGCTGGGCACCCTGCCATAACCCGTTTAATAGACACGAGAAGAACAGCTGCTCGAGGACTGGAGAGTTTTGACATTAGACCTGCTGTTCAACATTGGGCACTTCATCCGAACGAAAATTATGGCCTCGAAGTTCACATAGCCGCGAATAGAGATTCTTCAAACATTCACGTGCACACTGACGAGAGAGCCACTACTGACAGGAAGCCGCTTCTTGTCACGTTCAGCCACGATGGGGCGCAGCACGTTTATCGGCGTCGGCGTAAACGAAGAAGTACGGGCACCCGTCCCGCAGCAAAAGAAAGCAGCTACTGCCAAAGGCTTCCACTCTATGTGAACTTTGTTGAAGTCGGATGGAATGACTGGATCGTTGCACCACCGGGCTACAAGGCATTTTACTGCAATGGTGAATGTCCGTTTCCCATCGCTGATCATTTGAACACCACAAACCACGCCATTGTGCAGACCCTAATGAACAGTGTGAACGAAGATTTAGCGCCACGCGCATGCTGCGTGCCTACAACGCTGAATCCCATCAGCATGCTTTTTATGAACGAGCACAACAAAGTGGTACTCAAAAACTACCAGGACATGGTAGTAGATGGCTGCGGGTGCCGGTGAACGGAAGGGGTGGCAATTTTACATCCAGGTACTTTCCCGGATGCTTTAAGATGTTAAATTGCTCCTATGTTAGGACACAAGACGACTATCTTACCAGAGAGTTCACAGTCAAATGAAAGAACCATTCAACCTTCGGTTGAAACCTACCGTCAGTCAAGTCAAGGTGCTGCGGCAAGAACCAACTGACCAGATGCGTGGGACACATCAATGAAATTGCACGTGTATCGAAAAGCCGGAGAAATTTTAAATACATCGGAAAACATGTACATAACGACTGTCGACGATGAATTAAACGTTGACAAAGTAAAATAGAGATCAGTGAAATTATGAACAGCAATGGATAGAACTTTGATATCCTAGGTCAAAGTTAAAATAATAAATGGATTTTTTCCATTTGTTTTATATAAGATAGTAAGATTTACCTTAAATTTGACGTGAATATGAAACGAAGGTTATTCCCCATGGTAAATTAATCCGTTTCGTGGAAAAAAAATGATGAAAACAAAGATTTTTTAAACCTATGTAAGGTTGCAGTTATCAATCCATAATTTGTCCCCCTTGTCCCAAATATCATTCCTTGCCCCTTAAACTAACTAATAGTCTTAAAAATACATGTCGTTATAGAAAGAAGACAGGCTGATGACCTTAGTTCAGTTAACTAAAATAATGTATCATATATTTAAGAGACGGAGATAGTATTGTAATCCGAAAGCCAAGAACTGTATTCTTTTAGGTTGTGCATCTATTGTGCGTCTCTTATTTAATACCAGGTAAACTCGAATTAAAAAGAGATTGACAAGTTAAAATAGGAATTGACCAATAAATGCGATGTATAGTTCTACTTTTAGAGTCTGATAAACACTTAAATTAAAATGAAGATTGATTGTCATTGGATGAGGTGTGACTCTTGTGATGATGAAATGGACGCATGCTAAGCATCATTCAGCTACTTCTTCACCCACTATCTTGGGGTCCACTCCGATGCTCGCTGGAGGTCCCGTGAAAGAAATTACGTATCATCGACGTGATTATGGTTTCTAGTTCAACAGGTTTTGACTTCAGGAATGAACGTTATTAATTATGGAATGCAACTGGGTCTACAAGCTATTAAACAGGGCACTATGGCGGCCGGCTTTTGTTAATCACGCGCGCTATGCTTAGCCTTTAACAGAAGTTACTACTGTCGAGTCCGATGTGTTTCAACATCTGACCATCTGTTTATTTCTTTTGTTCTCGAAGCTTTTCTGCTGTGTTTTCTTTTCGAAATTATTTGATTTGCTATTATGATGGATTTCTCATTAGCACATCTCGCGCCCACTACCAGTAGTTAATTTTCGGGCAATTTGCTTTGTTAATATTAGCGGCCTTTGCGGCTTATTTATGACTGGGGGCTATCCACACCTCCTTGAGTGTTTCATAACGCTCTTACTAACCGATTTTTAATTACGTTTTGTGCAATGGGGCCTGAGCGCATCAAGCGATTCGTTGTGTGCCAAACGTATCGCTTACCGATTGTGTTTTACCGACGGCAACGACAATTCCAGACAACGAATTGTCATTGTTTGTTTTAAATACTCCTTTAATTAAAACTTTAAATTGCTCTTGAGGTGCCGATTTTATGTTTTGACAGCAGAGGATCGACGAGTCTTTTCTTGTTGTAGCTGTCAGAATGGAGCAATTATTTTATCCAACGGCCCCTGTTAGCACCCATCAAGATTGCTCCCTTGAAGATGAATTCAATTGGCAATAGCTAAGCTATTGAGGAAGACTGAACTATTCAAGTTGATACCCCATGCAAAGAGTGATAATTTTGCGGGAGGTAAAACAGTAACTGAGTCCTCTGTATTCTTCTTCGGCTTTCATTATTTGCAATTCATCGTAATCAACTCACACAGGAGACCAAATTGAAAAGAATCGGCCTCTCATTCTACATTACATAACTTGAACTACCGGTGTCCCTCATAAAAAAAAGCAAGCGACAGAACTCGTAATTTCAGTACGACACTCACTTCAACGCCATGCAGCTGATAGCTAGCCTTATCCAACTCGGTATAGTGCAATCATCAGCCAAGAAAGGAATGCAAATATTCGACGATATTCGCATAGCATCTCGTTTTAGTCCCCCTGTGAGAGCGTTACGAAGCCTCAACTATGAGACAGTCAAAGGTCACAGCAGCCGTTTTCTCGATAAACATTCGCTAGGAATTTTTTGTTTGCTTTGGGCCCTTTAGTTTTCCCTCTGCTAATCTCTTAATTGCCCAAAATAGTATGTGTTACCTGCTCTATAACTGAATGAGAGCAAACGTGTTGTGTTGCAACCTTCACGCAAGACCGGAAAGTCTAAAACCATCAGTTTAAACTTCATTTGTAACTTAGCCGCTCTTCTTGGTATAACGGTTGCTGGCTTTGCTGCAAATTCGTATAGTTTTCTTGTATCCTTTAGCTTTTGAGCAGACTTAAAGGCAATCATTACAATACTGTCCTAAATCTCCCAAATGCGCGCTGTAATGACGTTGTAATACTTACCACTGGTCCGGCGCCCTTTGCTTGGAGAGCATATCGCACTCCAATAAAACGAGGGGCAACCCACAGATGGCCAAACCTTCATATTGGGCAGATGATAATGGAAGTACCTTAACTGGACGAAAATTGAACCAAAGAAAACTATTACTATTGGACTTGTGGCGCTTCAATCTTCCTGGGTCTTAGCTAATAGATAAGGCGGGAAAGTCTCCTTCTACATTCCTGGCTTATCTATAGGAAAGATCGAAGTGATTCTCTTCATAAGGAATATCGTACTTTATCTTTGGTACACGTAGTTCTAAAGGCAGACTAAACGGACTTGCTAACTGACTTCATCGTATGATTAACGTACCGCGTCACCGCTGGAGCCTTAAGTTCTAAGGTTTCTAATATCGAAACGGCATCCAAATTTGCTATCAATTTGCAATCTTTGAAAATTGCTTCAACTTCGCGAATTAGAGAATTTTACGAAATATCTATAAATTATTTTAATTTTCATCGTTAAGGGGCTTACGCCAATCAGAATTTCAACATAATTCGATTTTCTATGGCCTTTGATTGTTGATGTCAAAGTGACTCAGGGTGACTAGTCAATCGGTAGAACTTCAAGCTCGCTGTCTAAGCAACAAATCACAAGTTTCTATGATTTATTTAACAAATAAAGAAGCCTAAGCCGTGTATTACACTGTGATAAAACACGACGGGCATTTGAGAACTGCGAGGGAAATGTAGAAAACACGAGCCGCAGGCGAGTGTTTTCTACATTTCTCGAGTGTTCTCAAATGTCCGGAGTGTTTTAT
>Ga0126343_10000951_pt1 | contig 12613 bp, 10 predicted proteins | sample Cyp2metagenome_FD_92531 | JGI IMG/M metagenome (GOLD analysis project Ga0126343, IMG submission 92531) | Coral microbial communities from Lord Howe Island, Old Settlement Bay, Australia - Cyphastrea 2 metagenome | ecosystem: Host-associated > Invertebrates > Cnidaria > Coral ... | reverse complement strand
TCGTTTATTGCTGGACAGAGGAGCTGATGTCCACAGCCTCAGCCGTGGTGAAGGCTGCCCACTGAGCATGGCCGCTGCCGAAGGACGCACTAAAGTGACTCGTTTATTGCTGGACAGAGGAGCTGATATCCACAGCCACAGCTATGGTGAAGACTGCCCACTGAGCCGGGCGGCTGCCAGAGGGCACATTGGGGTGGTTGCGTTGTTGCTGGCTCGCGGAGCCGATCCGCACGGCCGTATGGCAGATTTTGGCCGCCCGGCAGGTCGTGGCAGCCCTATATATGAAGCGGCCACCAGTGGCCATCTTGACGTGGTCTTTGAACTATTGAAACACGGTGCTAATGAGCACGATAGCGGGGTACAGGGCATCACTGAACAGGTTAAGGCGCAATTTGGTTATAACCCCGCAGTGACCCCACTGAGTTTGCAGGGGTTGAGCAGAAAGTCGATCATGGAGCGACTGGGCAACAGGTCCCCGGACTCACTGCCGATTTTCCCTGCCCTGAGAGCGATGCTGACTACGGAGAAACTGATCTACTGACCGTGCTGGCGGAGCAAATATGCATTAACTTATGGTGACGCTCGGGTATTTTCTTTAGAATGGCACGCTTCATGATTCCAACGCAGAAGAGGTCGTCTCATGGACGTAATGGAGCAAATAAAAGAGCAGATTGAGTCTCATGCCATCCTGCTGTACATGAAAGGCTCTCCCAAGTTGCCGCAATGTGGCTTCTCTTCCAAGGCGGTACAGGCGCTGGTGGCTTGTGGTGAGCAGTTCGCTTTTGTCGATGTGCTGGCCAACCCTGAGATTCGCGCCCACCTGCCCGAGTATGCCAACTGGCCAACATTTCCACAGCTATGGATCAAAGGCGAGCTGGTCGGCGGCAGTGACATTATCGTTGATATGTTCAACAGTGGTGAGTTGCAGAAACTGATTGCTGATGCCGTCAAACCTTCTGGTGAGTGATTTCTGGAAAACACGCTCGCCGTAAACCCCTGGCTGCCGTCCGTGCGCCGACAGTCAGAACTCTTCCTGTAAACCCACCGTCGAAGACGCCTCCGCTTGTATCCCCGCTTCAGTAAGAAAAGAAGCACTTGCCCGGGACAAAAAAGAGAATGCCGGGTGGCTCTCGTCATCTTCTGACGCAGGGCTGTTGCATGGTGTTGGATATGATGAATGACTGACGTCGATGCAGCAGAGTTTTTTCGCACTCGGCGCAGCGATTTCGACTGGAAAGGACGACTCCCCTACTTTGTCCTGCCTGACGGGGCTGCCCGGAGAAATGCTCCCCGGACAGGAACTCAGGCGCCGACGCCCGGGCGTGCTCTGGCCATGACGCCACCTTCGGCTCCTGCCCTTTAAAATAACCCGCTGCTCAATTTGATCCAGCATTTGCTCCGGCAGGGGCGCTGAGTGCTGATGCCGTCTGCCACTGGCCGGGGTGGTTGACAGCGACAGCCGGCCTAACGCACTGACTATTTCCGGATCTTCCTGATCGTCTTCATCTGACTGGTGAGAAATGACGCTGGCAAGGCGCTCTGAGAGCTGTTTGTGGTGCACCCCGCCATTGGTGCCCGAGGGCAAGAACGCCGAGCTGGCGGCGGCTCCGATGTCAGCCATTTGCGGCTGACTGCTTGCTTGCAAGATGCTGCCGACCTCACCAAATCGCGCACTGGGCTTTGGGAGGTGCTGAGGTGTGCTGACAACAAATACCGATGGACTGAAGGCGCTTGAGAGCTGCATGGCTAACCTGAAAACAGTGGATTCTGCACCAGCTCGGACCAGGCCTTTTCAATTAAGTTCCGTTTTTGCCCTGGAAAACGCTGATTTTGGCTGCGGACCAGTTATGGATCGTTCCGGATCGTCGTAAAAGACGACAGTAGAACAATAAAAATGGCCTGGTGCGCTCGCAAAGCAGTTCCATGAGCAGCACGGTGATGTCTGTCCGGCCGGCTGGAGCAAAGGTGACAAGGGAATGACCGCTTCGCCCGATGGTGTTGCCAGATACCTGTCTGGAAGCGCACACCCCCTGTAAGAGCTAATCGCGATCGTTAAAAATCCGCTTATTCCACTCTCAGGAAAAGTTTTTTGCCGGAGAATACTTGACTCGGAGCAAAATAACTTTATCATTCGCTGCCGTTGGTTGCTGACAGGGTTTTCCTGTTGGCCGCTGTTCCCTGATAGCTCAGTTGGTAGAGCAAATGACTGTTAATCATTGGGTCGCTGGTTCGAGTCCAGCTCGGGGAGCCATTCTCTCTTGAGGTTTTTCTTCTTGAGCAGTACGGGTCGTTAGCTCAGTCGGTAGAGCAGTTGGCTTTTAACCAATTGGTCGTAGGTTCGAATCCTACACGACCCACCATTTTGCTTCGCAAAACCGTGCTGACAGCACATTAAAATCGTCGCTCAGTTCCCTGATAGCTCAGTTGGTAGAGCAAATGACTGTTAATCATTGGGTCGCTGGTTCGAGTCCAGCTCGGGGAGCCATTTAAATCAGTTTCTTTATATCGGCGCCTTGCCGGTGTGACGACGGGTCGTTAGCTCAGTCGGTAGAGCAGTTGGCTTTTAACCAATTGGTCGTAGGTTCGAATCCTACACGACCCACCATTTTTCAAGCCGTTGGCGAACTTTTGCCAGCGGTTTTTTTATGCCTGTCAGAATCAACCACCACACGACAACAACCTTCTGCCTTGCACAGTGATGCCGATTAGTGGAGCTTCAGCTGTGGCCGGGTGGTGCGGCTAATCAAGTCTTTCAGGATCAGCGTACCGGTACGCAACTTGCCAAACAGTGCCATCTGATGCATCCGGTACAAGCTGATGTAAAACAATTTGGCCAGCGCTCCCTCAATCATCATATCGCCCGTAACAGTGCCCATCAGGTTACCGACAGCGCTAAAACGACTCAGTGAGATAAGCGAACCGTAGTCCTGATAGTTGAACGTCAGTGGTTCCCCTCCCCTGTTCTGGCTGATGAGGCTTTTGGCCAGCAGGGAGGCCTGTTGGTGGGCTGCCTGCGCCCGGGGCGGGATGGTAAACGACTTACCACTGCCGTTGGCCACAGTGCAGCTGGAACAATCCCCCAGGGCGTAAACATGGTCGTCCAGAGTCGTTTGTAATGTTGGCCGTACCAGCAGTTGGTTGATGCGATTGGTTGCCAACCCGTCAAGGCCGGTCAGAAATTCGGGTGCCTTGATCCCCGCTGCCCAGATTCGCAGGTCTGATTCGATAAACTCGCCGCCACGGGTAACAAGACCATCTGCCCGGATTTCGCTGACCAACTGCCCGGTCCTGACCCGGATGCCGATTTTGTTGAGCTGTTGCGCCACACTGGCACTGATGCGTTCAGGCAAAGCGGGCAGAACCCGGTCGCCGCCCTCGATCAACGTGACCTCAAGGTGTTCCGGCTTGATGGCATCCAGGCCGTAGCGAGCCAGCTCGATGGCTGCGTAATGCAGCTCGGCAGCCAACTCCACCCCCGTTGCGCCGGCCCCGATAATGGCGATGCGCAGTTTGGCCGCCGGATCGTTGCCGGCCTGGGCGTGCAGGTAGTGGTTGATCAAAGTGGTGTGTATGCGTTCGGCCTGCTGGCGGTTATCCAGAAACAGGCAGTGTTCGGTGGCACCGGGCGTATTGAAATGGTTGGCAGTGCTGCCCACGGCAATCACCAGTTGATCGTATTGCAAGGTTCGCTCTGGCACTACTTCATGACCATGGTCGTCAACAATGGGGCTCAGGCCAATGGATTTTTCGGTCCGGTTCAGACTGACCATGCGGCCGGGGATAAAATGAAAGTGGCTCCACTTTGCCTGGGCTAAATAACTTAATTCATCTTCAAAGGCGTTCAGGGAACCGGCGGCCACCTCGTGCAGTAGCGGCTTCCAGAAGTGAGTGTTTTGGGCATCCACCAGAGTGATCCGGGCCAACTGTTTTTTGCCCAGCTTTTTGCCCAGGCGTGTGGCCAGCTCAATGCCGGCAGCACCACCGCCGACGACCACGATGCTTTTTTTCGGTGCTTTGGCGTGATTCACCGTTGTTATTCTCTGGTTACTGTTCTTGATTCAGGAAGGCAGCACAACGTAGCCGATCAGCCGGCTTAAAATACCCAGCACGACCACCACTGCGGTCAGCCAGATCATCAGACGAAATGGCTTGAAAGGGGAGCGATCCACCTGGTTGATGCCTTCTTTAAGATACTGATCAACGCGATCCTGATCGTCAGGGTAGAGCCTGCCGGGCTGCTGGCCGTCATTCGCTGCTGGTTTTTCATCGGCGCAAGGTTTTGCTGTGCTATTACTCATGGCGATAACTCCCTTTGTCCAGCGAAAACATAGTACATTAACCGTGGTTCTTCACCAATTTGCAAGAGAGGGCAAAGCCGATGAACAGGGAGTTGTCAGCGCTGGCCTTGAAACAGTGGCTTTACCAATGGCGCCAGTGGGCCAGGGAGGTGCGTCGTTATGGCAACCGCCCCCGTTTTCTGCTGCCGTGGTTGTGGCTGAAGCTCTCCTATCTGCTTGACAGCCCTTATGCTGTCAGTCGCCGTTATCAGCGGCGCATCAAAGCGGAAAACCTCTATGTGTACGGAGAAACCCCGCTGACCAGTCTGGAACTGATTGCCGAAAAATCCGCCGTTACGGCCAGTGACCATGTGTTTGAACTGGGTGCCGGCAGTGGCTTTACCAGTCTCTGGCTTTACGGAGTCAAAGGGTGTCGGGTTACAGCCATCGAGCAGATTCCACTGTTTTGCTGGCGTTTGCACCGCACCATCCGACGGATGAAAATAACGGCGATCGATGTACGTTGTGCCGACTATTGCCAGTCATCACTGGAGGATGCCTCCATTGTTTATCTCTATGGCTCCAATCTTGCAGACCCCATGATTGCTGAGCTGGCCGAACGTCTGGCAACGCTGCCAGCGGGCGTCAAAATCATTACCGTCAGTTATCCACTGCAACCCTACCTTGAGCGACCGACGTTCACGCTGACCGATCAGTTTACGGTGCCGTTTGCCTGGGGTGAGGCGGAGGTTTTTATCCAGATCCGGTCAGACGAGATTGGTTAACCTGCTTTAACGCAGATCAGACTGCGCATCAAACCAGGCAACGCCGTCATCATCAACCTCACCCAACTGTACGAACTGGTTAGCCACCAGAAAATCCACCAGGTTGGCAACCCCCAGGAGAGTAATGACATAAGGGTCCGGCGGCAGCCGTGACTGCATCTGCTCTGGCACGCCGGCTTTTATGACCTCATACACCACTGTGACGCAATTATTGGTGTATATGTTGTAGTGACTTGCGCGCTTAATCTCATCGGCCTTGGCGATCATGGCCTGCACGTGAACTACTCGTCCCTAAAGAAGCGAGCTTCCAATACTAAGCAGCCACCGGAGTGATTGCCGTTCCTTTCTTTTTTGACGCTTCGCAGCCACCAACGGCAGAGTGCCTGCACCCTGACGACTTACGATTGGCTCCACGTCCTGTAGTCATCGTCTTTGATGACCAACCCCGTTCCAGGGTAATAAATTTTGGTGTTTCTATGTGCATTGCCCGTGTAGATCGCCAAAGTAACGTTCCCCGTTGGGGAGGTGAGTGTTTCTACACTCTTGGCAAGGCTGCACGGTGTGAGGATAGGAGAAAACTTTGAGAAAACAAATTACGAATTGTACAGAGAGCGAGCCTGTTGGATGTCACAAGAAGTTAGCTCGGCTTGACCCACCCCTAAAGGAGAAGGCGGGTTTGCGCCTCAATTCTGATCGATCACCTTGTTTGAGTTTCTAACAAACTCTATCGCTGCATCAGCGGGACAAAAATCACCACACGGTTAGTTTCACTAACCATATGGTCGCAAACAGAGTTTGCACCGGGGGAGTCTGTTTCAAGCTTGCCTGAACATGGTCGCCACAAAATCTCGGGTTACAACCGATTGTGAAGGCTATTATTGCCCCGATTCTGTGCATGCGAGATAACCAAGGTGTTCAGGCAATGGAAAACTCAAGACTGAATGGCTGCCAACATTGGCAAATGCCTGAATACCCGGGTAATGTCGCCCAATACCCACAGGGTGTGATGCCTGCGTATCAGCCAATTAATTATGTGCCGCATGTCGGTGGTCCCGGCTTAAGCGTGGGCCTGCAAAACAGGACCATCGTTCAGCACAATCCGGATCACTTTTACCAACAGGTTGTGACCGCACCAATGAGCACCATCGGCCGCTACGCCGGGGCACAAATTGTTGAGAAGTACAGTGAGACAACATCCGGATCGTTGGTTGAGTACACTTACTTACCCCCTTCAGGCGGAGGATTCCTGCCACTTTATCCGCCGCCAGCGGTGGTGCCTGAACGGAACAGTTTTTCCGGCTGGCACCACGCCATGAGTCCGGTTTTTTGGCAACCGCCTGTGCCGTCCTGTGCGCCACTTGCGGGCAATATCCGCCATGTATGCCCTGCGCCAGCGAGCGAAAACCGCACAGTTAGCAGTAGTGCCGGGACAGGCAACACCGTTGTCGTTCAATCACCAAGCCAAATCCTGCCAGGCAACGTGGCACAACGCGACGCCGCTCCCCCTCCGGTACCGGAAAGCAGTTCCCCGGCACAGCTCCCACCACAGAGCAAACCATACTGCGCCCTTGCCGGGATAGATCTCATCGCCCTGATTCCTGAACCACACCCGGAAAGTGATCTGGATAAGGACATGAAGCTTTTGTATCTGAAGCACCTCGGAGCCAGTCAGCTGCCCAGGATGAGACAGCCCAGAAATTTTCTCGCCCGGGTACGGGGTAATTTCACCTTGCACAATAACCGCGACCTCCCCCGTTTTGACGAGCGCCAGCAAATGATCGCCAGCCTTGCCCGGCACTTTGAAGACACTGATGAGTTTCAAAACATTGGCAAAAACAACAGCTACTGCACCACCATGCTGAAAAAAATGCACAAACAACGGGTCTTTCTCAGTGATGCCATCACCCCGGAACACTGCATTTTGCTATGCATTGCCCCATTTTTGCCCTGCACCCCGAACCACAGCATCTCACTGCGCACCCAATACCTGCGCCAGTATAAAATTCCTTTCTCATCCATTGAGTCATTGATGACTGCCAGCGCCAAAAGCCAGGAACTGCTTGATGTTTTTGGTGACGAGCTGTTGCGAAGTGACAATGGTTCCAACCAGCTGGGCATTATTCTCCAGGTAATGGCCATAATGGCGAAAACATTTGTCACCAAACTGCAGCAGCTCAAAACCGATGGTCAGAATGCCAGAGAGGTCGTCATCCACAGCAAGTTTGTTGCCCACATGGTGCTCACTGCCCTGCTGTACTGCCAACACGATACGTCGACACAAAATATCTCCCGGTTTCTCTCCGTCACTGGCTACTTTCTCAAGCACCTGGCCATCATCAACCGGTATCCCAATTTATGCGACGAAGCCTTCCTGGAGCTGATCAGGGCGACGTTGACGCTGCTCAACCACAACACCGCCAAAACAGAGCTGCTGGCCCTGATGCACGGCTCAGTGCGCAAAACCGAACCACCGCCACCGGTGAATGACCAAAACACCCGGCAGCGGCTGCAGCAAAAATTCAGAAGCAAAAATGACCTGTCACCACCGCAGAAACCGGAAGATTCACTGGCCAGCCGGGGCCGGATGCTGGCGCACAGCCTGCAAACGCTGGTTATTGCCACCCTCAGGCGCAGCCTTGAACTGGGAGAGGCACCTCACTATTTCGCCACATTAACCACACTGTCTGCCCTGCCCCTGTTCAGCCCAATACTGATCCGCCAGGAGAGTGACAACTGCCAGAAGCTGATCAGCCACCTGAGCAGTGTGATCAACTGGATGGTGCACAGCCTGCAACAAGACAGCCGCTGCTATACCGATTACGCTCAGTTACGCAAGATCAACGACACCATGACCACTGTCTGGATTCCCGCCCTGAGCTTTCAGGTAGCAACGCTGGCCGGTTGGCAGCCCTGTGTGCATTTGGGCATGTCCCACAAGCAGTGGCTATTCAACCAGCTCAGGGCACCCGCTGGCGGCAAACTCAAGCACACACCCGATCTGCTGATGTTGGTCAGGAGGCTCTACCAGCTGGAACAAGAATCGCTGCGCACAATGATCGAAGAGGACAAAATGAGCCGGGAGTTTGACGCCGAAGCTAACGCTCTGGCCAAGCAGATGGATGAGCTGAGCTACCGTAAAACCCGGAAAATTGCCGCGAAATCACCAAAACCGACACCCCATCGGCACAGTTTTCTGAGCCGCTTCTGCCACCGGCACAATTATGAAGAGCCAGCGGAGCAACCGCCACTACCATCCCCGCCCCTACCGGCGTTTATCGGTACAGTGGCCGACTTTTGCCGCGAGCAGGACTATTCGCAGGAACTGGCCGCCCTCAAGGCGGCCATTCCCCAGAATATTAAGGAAAAGCTGGATTGCGCCAGCCATCAGCTCTGGCTCTACACCGAAATGGCATTCCAGGGGTTCCATCAACATCGTGAATTAATCATCCGCTCGGCCAACGCCATGGATGATGCCTGGCGCACACAAAGAAAACTCACCAGAGCACTGGCCGAGCCCAAAACGGAGTTCGCCAGTAAACAGCAATCCTCAGGCTGGCTGAATGAGCGCTTCACGCCCAGCGAACTGTCTCCCAAACGGCTGGCCCAGCTGGCCAGGGAGACTGAACCGGAAAAGCTGGCTCGTGCCCGTCGGGTGATGGGCAATGTGCTGGCGCTGTTTAAACTGGCCATCAAGCCGGGGCAGACGCTGCTGGAGGAGATGAGCAACAACAAACAGCTCACCGGCGATCTGCCGCCCCACGAGCTGATAATCCATTTTGATATCTGCCATGAGGCCATGCTGATGCTGGTTGGTCGATTCAAAGGGCAGCTTGAGCGCAAGGTGATCAGTCACGAAATTCCCGGCATGAAAACCCAGTTGTTCGAACAGCTGCACCTTTACGGGACCAACAGCTTTGCCCATTCCCACCACTCACCGGAGGACAGCGAGTGGTGGCAGGCACTCAAGACGCTGGAGAGCGACGCGTATCGCGAATACAACCAGCAGTCATTCGACAAAATCGACGCGCAAGACCTGCTCATCGGCTACAGAACCATACGCGCCGGCCTGTTCAAGTATTGTTACCACTTGCGCAATCCACCCCCAGTGAAAACGCTGGCATCAATGCCGGAAGTCCCGGGGCCGGACCCCACTGATCAGCAGGGCACCAACATAGACGCCAATACCAGCGAGCACCAGTAGGCCAGTCTGGGACACCCGCTGCCACAGCGACCAGGCCAGCCACTGATCAATATCCGCCACCAGCCAGAGCAGCACCGAGGCCATGGCCAGGTTGGCAATCACCAGCCGTATCAGGTAAGCCAGCCACCCCCTGCCCGGCTGATACACGCCATCACGATGCAGGCCACGGTACAGCAGACCTGCGTTCAAAAATGCCGACAGCGCGGTGGCCAGTGCCAGCCCCGCGTGTTGCAGAGGAAAGACCAGAATCAGGTTAAACACCATGTTGGCCGCCATCGCCTTGATAGCGATTTTCACCGGTGTTTTGGTGTCCTGCCGGGCGAAATAGCCAGGAGCCAGCACCTTGATCAGCATGAATGCCATCAATCCGAAGGCGTAGGCCTTCAGGCTCATGGCGGACATCAACACATCCCGATCAGTCATCTCACCATAGTCGAACAATGTCGCAATCAACGGCCCGGCCAGGATAAACAGCGCCACTGCCGCCGGCACGCCAATCAGCAGCACCAGGCGGATGGCCCAATCCAACGTGCGTGAAAAATGCTGCTCGTCTGCCTGAGCGTGTTTGGTGGACAGGCTGGGCAGGATCACCGTGGCAATGGCAATGCCAAAAATGCCCAACGGCAGCTCAGACAGACGATCGGAATAGTAGAGCCAGGAGACGCTGCCGGTAGGCAAAAACGACGCCAGTACGGTATCGAGCAGCAGGTTGATCTGACTGACCGAAACGCCGAACAGCGCCGGCACCATCAGCGTCATAATGCGTCGGGTGCCCTCATGGCGGGGTCCCCATTTGGGCATGGGCAGCAGGCGAATCTGCAACAGGAACGGCAGTTGCAACAACAGCTGGGCAATACCGGCAATGGCCACACCCCAGGCCAGCGCCATAACCGGCTGATTAAAGTAGGGCGTTAGCAGCAGCGTCGCGCCGATCAGGCTCAGGTTGAGTAGCACCGGCGTAAAGGCCGGTACGGCAAAGCGACCATAGGTATTGAGAATGGAGCCGGAAAGCGCGGTCAGGGAGATCAGCAGCAAATAGGGAAAGGTAATGCGCAGCATCTCACCGGCCAGAGCCAGTTTCGGCGCGTCGTCCATAAAGCCCGGGGCAAACAGCCGAATCAGCAATGGCGCTGCCAGTACACCCGCCACCGTGACCATCAACAACGTACCCATCAGCGTACCGCTGACCCGGCTGACCAGTTCGCGCACTTCATCAAAACTGCGCTGGGAACGGTATTCCGACAACACCGGCACAAACGCCTGGGAAAACGCCCCTTCGGCAAACAGACGCCGGAGAAAATTGGGAATCTTGAAGGCAACAAAAAACGCATCGGCACTGGCCGTTGAGCCAAAGTAGCCGGCCACCACCACATCCCGGATTAAGCCCAGCACCCGCGAGAGCATGGTCATCACGCCCACCACCAGACTGGATTTCAGCAACCCGGGCTTTTTCAGTGCCGGGCCGTTAGTCGAATCACTCATGACACAATTGATTAAAAAGCATAAGAACAGGCGCTCAATCATATCCAGAGTAATAGCGATTGCCACCTTATTAATTGCGCAAAGCGCTGGATTTCCGTCGTCCACCCCCTGTCGGCCGGTAAGGCAAAAGGCCGCAATCCGCCATGGGTAAAGCCCCACAGCCATTGGGTATATTGACAAGCGCGGCCTAAGTGGGCATAGTTCGGCGGCTAAACAGCCTGAGCTGATCGCCAGCCCTGAGCTGCCAAAGTGGGATATGGGCTGTCAATGTCTGACCCGGGATGTTGACGGTAACTGCGGCAAACAACCTATTCCATGCAGGGTGCCCCAAGCCGCCCTGAGACAACCCGAACGAAATTGATTTTCCAGGAGCACCAAAATGGCTAACTCTCCTTCTGCACGCAAGCGCGCCCGTCAGTCTGAAAACCGTCGTCAGCACAACGCCAGCCTGCGTTCCATGGTTCGTACTTCCATCAAGAAAGTTGTTAAAGCGATCGACGCCAAAGACATCGAAGCTGCCAAGGCTGCGTACACTGCGGCTGTGCCAGTGATCGACCGTATGGCTGACAAAGGCATTATCCACAAGAACAAGGCTGCCCGTCACAAGAGCCGCCTGAATGCCCAGATCAAAGCGCTGGCTGCTGCCTGATTGCTGATCTGATGCAAGTAAAACGGAGCCTTAAGGCTCCGTTTTGCGTTTGGGCGATGGTGAAATAAACTATTTATGTCGTCAGGCTGGTAATGATTCGTTGTCGTTTACTATCTCTTTGTAGAGCTGGTAATTCTTGTTGAACAGCAGCATATCCAGACCAGCGCAATGAGGCTTGCCACTATCCAGATCACTGTGCTGGAGAATCTCAATATTGTTAAACTGTCGCTCCAGCATCAATACACAACCCAGCGCTGCGTTCAGCTGCCGGTCGGTAAATTGCCCCGACTGCCCAATAAGACAGATACCCGCCGACTGCTGATTATGCCCCTTGACGTGCGCTCCCTGCTCCTGAGCCGTGATAAACGGATCGTCATCCATGGGCCGCCCCGTCTCAATATGACCATCAAAGCGAGCGTGGTAACACCCGGAAGCGATCCAACCGTTAAGGATCACATAGTGATAACCAATCCCTTTCCAGCCTCTGGCCAGATGCCACTGTTCAATCAGCGCTGCATTGCCGAAATTGGAGGCGGAACAGTGCAAGACGACCTTTACCATTTGATCGCCCTCTTGACCTTGGCTTCAATATCTTCAGCCGCCACTTTGCTGCGTTGCGGTGCACTGCCAGTGGCCAGCTTGGTGACCGTATTGCTGATCCCTCTTTTCTCCACAGAGCGTCCCAACGCATAAGCACCGGCTATAGCACCCCACATGTACAAGAAGGAGTTGAAAATGGCCGTTGAGCTGTCAATCAGCTCCGGGCTCATGTTGAAGTAGTTCAAAATGCCGATGCGCACACCGAACATTTCCAGCAGAATAAACAGCAAGCCAGCGTAAATAACGGTCGGCCTGGCTCGCTTGGTGAAGTTATCGCTTTGTTGCAGTTCAGCGACAATGATCTCTTTGGACGCGTTGATTTCGTGTTTGTAGGTGTCGTGAATTTGCTTCTCCCGCTCATTGATCAGGCGTTGCACCTCCAGTTTAAAACTGGACTGGCTATCGGTTAACTCTTGGGAGATTTCTGCCATGCGCTGCTTGAACTTATGCTTGCTCTCTTGCTGGGCATTTTTATCTTTGGCGATCTCCTCATCGGTGTAAAAATACTCATCAACCGCCGATTCCACCTTGGCGATAACCGAGGCACCATTGCCAGAAATAAAATTCCATAGTTGTGAAATCATCGCCCTGCCCTTGAAATGCCAGTTATTGTTTTCAT
>Ga0126343_10000950_pt1 | contig 12616 bp, 12 predicted proteins | sample Cyp2metagenome_FD_92531 | JGI IMG/M metagenome (GOLD analysis project Ga0126343, IMG submission 92531) | Coral microbial communities from Lord Howe Island, Old Settlement Bay, Australia - Cyphastrea 2 metagenome | ecosystem: Host-associated > Invertebrates > Cnidaria > Coral ... | reverse complement strand
GGAGATAAATTTACGCTTTTGTAACAAAACTCAGTGACAGATGTTTCTGTTGGTTTCTGGCCGCCATGTTGGTGCCCATCTGGATGGGCACCAACATGGCGTCCCATACAAATCTCTATAAATTTGGGCAACACACTTTTGCGAATAGCACGCGAATTAAAAACAGCAGAGACCTGATTTTTGGCGAGGTTGTTTATATTGCAGTCATCTATCATATCCCAGATTCTTGAATTTATTTATTGAACGGTTACGATTTTTATTTTTGATCACATGACTGATGAAAACCGAGAATTACCTAATTTTATCGATTAATATCGATCGATCGATCGAATTTCTGATGATCGGTTACCATCGATTGGATACGCCGGGCAATAAATAAAAAATAAACTGACCTAAATCTCAAAATTGTTGCAGTGAATCATAGAAAACTGTTGTCATCGAACGTAATTCATCCCATAAAGAATTCCACACTTTGGCACCAATGTGCGGATAGAGCGATCCTAGCTCTACAGTCTGCTTATCAAGAATATCTGGTGACATTGAGATTGATGACGTCACAAGTGGTACAAATAGCTCGACCACTCAGGACATACTAGATACTTCCATGCATTAGGCGGGTTCCCTTGGTTATATATTTAAGGTTCTTCCAAACTGTTACGAGAGCTGCTATGAATTGGTTATGAATAGAACTGTATTTTGTGATTTGTGCTTTGAAATTATCGTAACTCCGTTTTGCTTGTGTATTTCTTTATTGTGTAAGGTATCTTGACAAACTCGGTCGACATAACTACGTGACTCCCACATCATATCTGGAGCTGATTTCTTCATTAAAAACACTTCTGGGAAAGAAACAAGATGAGGTGTGTCATTCGTTTTAGTTGCATGCGTTACGTTACTCAAAAGATCTTTTTCTGGTTTCATTGAATCACTCCGTCCTGCAAACCCATTTTCTTCCATGCCAATTCTTAGTATTCTTAGTATGTTTTTAAAAGTTGGAAGCTTTGGTCCCTTTTTTCCTTACAAAAGTGGATTTATGTGTCATAGTGTCCAATTATTATTTTGAAGAACTGACAAAGAATGTTATAGCTGCTTGGTAACATGCAATCTTAAGCTAGGCACAGAGTAGGGGACTAGTCGCAGGTACTTGTCGCGGGGACGTATCCCTTAGTGTGTACACACCAGAAAATTGACCGATTTGTGGGACTGTTGGTCCCTGCGACTAGACCGAGAAATCAAACACCCTTAATTCGTGGGATTAGTCGCAGGGACCAAAAATGTGGTCCCCGCGAATTTCGATGCAAAATACGAGTACACATTAGGGGACTGGTCACCGAAGCAAGTCCCTCTGACAACTCCCGGCGACTAGTCCCTTAGTGCGTGCCTAGCTTTATGTAAAGTAGGTGTTGAAATCCAGCCTAACAGTTTATCTGTGATCTGTTGCAGGTGATGCGTAACAAGCATCGTTATGAAGTAGGTCTGGAGAAGCTAGCATTTGCTGCATCTCAGGTGCGTTGTAACATTTGACTGCATTATAGCGGAGCTCCGGCCGCCAAGCGGAGCCCCATAGTCATCAAGGGAAAGAAAAGGAAACCCATGAGTTGATTTTCTTATGGTTATCATGGCTAGCGGTATTGCTGCTCGTGGGCGCGTACGCACGACGACGACGACGGAGTTGTCCAACATGGCGGCCATACAGACATACAGCAGGGCGGAAAAAGGCCGGGCGGTGAAACGGGCAGTCCGCGCTTAGTCCAATGTGTGATGCGAAGGACTGGCACGAGCGCTCCTTCCGCGCTTCCGGTGAGATTAATGGTTGCCAAAAATTTCCTCTCATGAACCGGAAATCAACTTTTCTTTCTTTATTTTTGAGCCACCAGTGTCGTATTTACAAAAGCCTTTTTGATTCTATAGACCCAAAATACAATACGTTTATGTCTGTTGTAATGATGCTTAAGTTGTTTAGTCGTGGACTTCCCAAATTTGAGAGATGTGAGACAGTGACGAATGTACGTATGTCCCGCTTATCATGACCAAGCCGTGATCCGCTTCTTCTTTTACGAGTACTCCACATTACTCCACTCTAAATTTTAGATTGTTGAAGATCGATAGCTATTACATAACATAGTAAAAAATCAGCTGGATATATTTGGATATAGCAGCGTTTCAGAACTTAAAAGTTTCCCTACTCTTACCACACGCTTGCTTGGATTTCGCCATAGAGTTCATCACGACCGAAAAGTAACAAAATTATGATTGTTTGAGTTTCCCCTGAATTGCAAGCAACATGTGATGCTTCATCAAAGCATAAGAACTTTCGTCTGTAAGCACTGCTCAGTTTTGTTTGTGTAGAAATCTAATAAATCGCTGGTTGTGAATGAAAAGGAGCACCGGCGGATCCGTGTTTTGTAGGTGAACACGACAAATTGAACTTCAATTCCGCTCTTTCGTGTAAAAACGTTCATCGAACTCAAACAGTTTGTCTAGCTTTAAATATGTTTTAGACTGCGGATGAAATAATTATTTGAGTCCCTGTTGAGAACATATATTTAAAATAAGAAGTTTAGCTGGAAATGTGGGAAGAGAGCAGAGATATTAAATCAGCAAAATTACGGCAGCACTTTGCAATCAACCCGAAGAACAATTTCATTTTGTTGTTGTAAGTTCTCAAAACTCCTTGTCTTTATCATTTTCGCCGGATAAATTTCACTCTGGTAAAGAAACCTTGATCTTAGTAGCCTATTAGTGGTGACAAAAACTATCGCATCGTCTCAGCACAAAAGATGACGAAAAAACTACTTTGACAAGATTTTATGTTGACAAATTACGAACACCGACTCGGGCTTTTTTTGTACAAAGTGCACGTGCAACATTATGCAAATTAGGTGCGTGTACGTGTCAGTCTTTCCTTCTCGCTAAACAAGCAGAAACAATAACAAACTGATCCAAAACAGATTTTGCTTATGATTAAGCATTGTTCTGATTATAATGAGAAACGCACAAATTAACCGCCGATACCAGAGTGAAAAGTTACATAACCTTTAGTCGTAAGGTCAGAAGAAAAGCAAACGATTGTGCGCGTACAACTAGCGCGACTAGATCTTACAGCGCGAAATATGTAGTTGTGTTTTCAACCCTGAAAAAACACCTTTTCCTATTGCCTAAGAACAAACAATGCACCAAGAGACGTTTCAAATTCATGTAGACGGGAGTCTCGTGGAATTTCTTTATAAATCTAAAACCCCATTCACACCAACTAAACTAGGTTAATTAAACCAGGTTTAGTTTCATCTAGTTTGTCGATTACGTTTTGCAGTCATTTTGAGAAGGGAAATTTCAAACCACCTTGCTAACATATTTTAATCAAAAAAGTTTTTACCTTGTCAAGTTGCGAGGTGCGCACGATGTTAACAACTAATATTTAACCTTGTTTTGTTAAACCACTTTTAAACATGTTTAACACGTTGGTGTGAATGGGGTATAAGTTTGAAAGTATTGAGTGGAATCTGTTTATTTTAGTAGAGCCCAGTCCACTGCATCACACCTTTTTGCTCGGACCCGCTCGTTTCACCGCCCTACATATAAGCGCCCTGCATACAGCCTTGGTTCACCGTGTACTTCTTTGATATAGGACATCCGTGCTAACATCAACTGACATCTGTCAAAACAAGGCATCTGCTGACCAGTATCATGTGACCATATCGCGGGCTCAAGTTTACAGCTTATTGAGGTCACATGTTATTTGAAGTTGACCGCTGACCAAGAGCTGACTATCCGATTGAATTGCGGGCTCGTGTCAGGTTAACTTGTTGAATACAGGACAGGATTGTTTTGTAGCGGATTATGGATTAAAAGTTAACCGAATTACAAGTTTTCTTCGATACAAATGTTTTGTGCTGCTCTATTTTGTGTATATGGTGATTTTTAAACCTCAAAAAGTTACAAAACTCAAATCAAAATTCCACTTTTTCCTGGGTTAGCTTAACTGGGCTCTGAACAACCCTGCCCAGGAGCTACGCTTTTAGGCTGGCCTAAATATATATATTACAGCTTGTATCAAAAGCTAACTCGATCTTTTGTGTTTTGGTGTAGGTGGCCGATATGCAGAAAGAATTGGAGGAGTTACAGCCACAGCTTGTGGAAACGGCTAAAGAAAATACTAAAATGATGAAAGTATGAGCGCTCTTTGTGTGGCATTTTAGTTCAATATCCGACCATAAAGGAAGCAAAACTGTACAAACTATTGTTAACTGCTTGTTCGACAGGTCATTGAAAAGGAATCAGCTGAAGTCGAGGCGCGTAGTGAACTGGTAAGAAAGGATGAAGCAGTAGCCAATCAGAAGGCTTCAGAGTCGCAGGCCTTAAAAGAAGAGTGCGAGGGTGACTTGGCTGAAGCAATCCCTGCCTTGGAAGCAGCTTTAGCTGCTCTCAACACCCTCAAGGTGAGTAGCGTGCCTACAATAAAATACGCTTGTGCATGAATTCCGTCTGCACGAGAGGCTGCAAGCAGACCTTTTTTCCTTTGTGTTACTAAACATTGCTCATGCCAATTAAAGGGGCTATATTTGAACTCTGTAAACAAAAACAAAGTTGGGTCACCTGCTCCAGCGATACCTCACGTGTTCAAAACCCGGAGTTGGAGTGGTGTCTTTTAAATAATTGAGAGTTTCGATCACCAGCTTTCCGCCATGTTTACCCACTAGGTGGTTCAGTTAGCAAATGTTATCAGTATTTTCCACCTAGCGTGGTAAATATATTGCCATAATCCAACTTTTCGTCCAATCAGAAAGTCTAATTCTTGAATTCCCTCTTGGAAATTACACTAAATTGATTTCTACTTTTTTTTCTGGCAGCCGGCAGACATTACTATTGTGAAGTCCATGACTAATCCACCGGCTGGAGTCAAGCTCGTCATGTCAGCTGTGTGCGTTATGCGGGACATCAAGCCAGAGAAAATCAACGATCCCGCGGGGACAGGAAAGAAGATTCTGGACTATTGGGGTCCATCAAAGAAGCTATTGGGAGACATGAACTTTCTTAACAACCTTAAAGAATATGACAAAGACAATATTCCCGTGAGTCATATTCATCTCGTAAAGCTTGTTTGTGACGGTTTTACTGTAGTGTTGCAGGTACCCACCTCATATGGCCCAAGCTGTTCCTAGCGTTACGTTAGTTGGGGCGCAGCGCAAAAACGGGGAGTGAAAAATCTGGGGAGAAGCGCGGCACACCAAGCCCCTTTACATTTGTCGCTTCACCGTTGTTCGCCGGTTGCGCGAAAGCTTGGGACAGCCAAAGAAACTGCATATAACCACAGCCATAAGATAAATTGAAGTACTGTTTTTAAATGTTTGTTTGCAATTGCCAAGCCATCAGAGATTTGCCATTCCTTCAAAATTTGTGACTTGCACGACTTCCAGGACTTGTCGTGTGTCCACTAGAGGTCTGGGACTAACTAAGATGTCAAACATGATCAAGGACAGAACGTTTGTCATGAAAAAAAAACTGAATCTTGGCATTATAACTGTCTTAGAATTTCGTTCTATAGTTTATATTAATATTTCTTTGCAGGTGCACATCATGAGCAAGATCAGAAAGGAGTACATTCCAAATCCAGACTTTGACCCACAGAAAGTTCGCACAGCATCCTCTGCAGCGGAAGGTTTGTGTAAGTGGGTGCAAGCCATGGAAATTTATGACAGAGTCGCTAAGGTAACGTCACTTTTGTTGTTCTCCACTACGTAAGATTATTTTAGAAAAGCAGCCGGTACTCTCTCTTCTAAGTTTGCAGTTTATTGTTAGTTTAGATTCATAATGAGTGTGTAATTTGTGATACTTGTTGTTCAAGGTTGTAGCACCGAAGAAAGCTCGTCTAGCCGAGGCTGAGGAATCACTGGCGGAAACCATGAAAATTTTAAATGCAAAACGTGAGGAGTTAGCTGAGGTGGAGGGTAAACTGGCCAACTTAAAACTTACCTTCGCAGAGATGACAGACAAGAAACAACAACTTGAATTTCAGGTTTGGTTGGTTCTGAGTATTAGTTAGTCGACATAAGATGAAAGCCACTTGTAGTGTCTCATAGCTTTAGCATAATGGCACAGAAATTCTGGTGGACTTTACAGTGAGGACACTCGAACCGTGAACACTAAGCATTTTTGTGTACATTTGTTCCAGTCTGATGACTATGGAATAAAGGCTCTTGTTATAATGTATAGTGTTAGCATTTTTTAAGTGTAAAAACTCGAAATAGTCTTGTCCAAAGGACGAGCCTACATCCTATGATCACAAAAAAAATGTACAAACTAATATCAAGTGTTCACGGTTCGAGTGTCCTCACTGTAAAGAGTATGCAGAGAGTGTTTCGGCGGGTAGACTCAGAAAACCTACCAGGATGATGGTGTTCGTCAACAAAAAAATAGACAACACCTACATATTTATCCATGATGTTCCTTTTTCTGTTTGTGATTTTTGTTGGTAGGTGGATTTGTGCGGTAAGAAGCTAGAACGAGCTGAGAAGCTAATTGGAGGCCTGGGTGGAGAGAAAGACCGCTGGTCAGCAGCTGCAGCCTCACTACAGGATGTGTATGATAATTTGACAGGTGATGTACTTATCTCGTCAGGAGTCATAGCTTACTTAGGAGCGTTCACTGCTGGCTTCAGAAGGGAATGTACGCAAGAGTGGACCAAGATTTGCAAGGTACTAACACAACTTTCTATGGATTTTCTAAGCTCACATACATGCGAGTGCGTGACAAGCTTTTCGCTCTCACGGCGCTATCCTTTCTAGTGCATAGTACTGATATATAACTTTAGCTGAACCTGAAAGCGGAGCCCTTGATTACAATGAATAAGTCTGACTTGAGCCCGCGATCCAGTCGGAAACCAGTACCTGGTCAGCCTTTAACTTGACCTCGGTGGGCTTTAAGTGTGAGCCCGCTATATGGTCTGGTTCTCGAATACCTTGATATGCAGATATCAAATGATCATGGCATGGAAGTCCAATATCAAAAGTGTATGCGGTAAACCAAGGCTGCATGACTTGCTTGAGCTATTAGCTGGAGTATGGCCGCCGCTTTTCGCGACGCCGTCGTCGTCGTGGTTTTTCGTCGTAGGGCAAACGCGCCCGCGATTGATTCCGCTAGCCATGTTGACCATAAAAAAGAGTTGCATTGGTTTCTATTTCTATGCATGCATGTGGTTCTGTTCCTATAAATATGGGGCTCCGCCTGACGGCCCTTAGGGCCGCTGGAGTTGGGTTTTAATCAGTAGTGACTCCGCGAGGAGAGAAGGGAACGATGATGATGATGATGATGACTGTTTCACGGGCTGGATCACTAATAGACTGGTGTTCAGTTCAATGTCATAAAACTAGAACGAAGGCAATCATAAAGGCCTCGAGACGTTTTCGTTGGGTGTTGTAAGAAAGTTTTTAATTGTTTTGGTTTGGCTTCACTACGCTGTGTAAATTGTTTACCTTTTCATGTTCTTTTTTTCTAAGCTTGGTTTCGCTTACGTGCTTTTGCTTGAAGTTCTCATTTGTTTGTTGTGCTGATTACGTTTCTTGTAATTGGCTTTTGCAGATTGCTCTGGTTGAAAAAGTAATCAATTCCTCGAATTTTTTCTTAATGCATGCGGTTTATTTGTTTTGTTTGTTTCTTCTTTACAAAGTTCAGAAATTTTAATCGTATGTTTTTCATTTGTTTTTCGCAGTCGAAGAACATTCCTTGCTCGGATGACTTTTCGTTGAGTAAGACACTAGGTCAGGCTATTAAAATCAGAGCATGGAACATAGCTGGCCTTCCCACTGACTCGTTTTCCATTGATAATGGGGTCATCGTGGATAACACCAGGAGATGGTATGTTACATCTTTCCGAAGATTGTTAAGGGTGTTTTTAGGTTCCCTTTCCAGTCTCAGTTATTATACGTGCACTTACTCAACCTCTTCGTGCGCGTTCACAGCTAAGTCTGTAACTAAGGGGTGATAGTGTTGAGTGTCCAGTCTTCTCTTAACTCTATCACTAGTCGCCGACACCATTCGCTGTCCATTTTTCGTTTATCTGATGTCGTCCATGTATCTTGCACAATATCCTACTTGAATCCTTGTTTAAACACCTTGCTCCGTGTATCCATGTATGTATCTCCATGTATCTCAAGTGTTAGTGAAGGAGAGTACGCCTGTTGACCACCCTATTTAAACAATAGAGTGTTTCTGTTGAGGAGCTATCAGCTGATATATAGTTGCCCCGCGGAAATTTGATGTTCTTAAAACAAATATGCTATCACGACCGTTCCGAGACTTAAACACTCTATTGTCTTTATTGTTCACCACTAAACTTTCCTCCGCACGCCAGGTCAAGAATCACATTGAATTATTTTCAACTTTTTTAGATGGAAGCATTTAAAGTCAAATGTAAAATTTGAAAAAGAAAACAGACAGAAACCCACTTAGTGCAATTTCAATTGTTTATTTTCTGTAGGCCCCCTTGTTTACAGAGACATTTTCACGGACGACTACTATCCATCCGGGTATTTTCCGCGGACGGGCACTATGGGCTGATAGTGTCTCTCCGCGGATGAGCACTGTCGCCTCACATGATCAATTTAAACCAATACGAATCGGAGAAAATTTAGTGGTGAACTATAATGATTTATAGAGAACCCTTTTTTACAGACACCTCAATGGCACAGCTTACCAGCTTAAGTAATGGAGTACAGTTATGCGTTGGTTGGTTGCATATTGTTTGTGTTCTTTGCTGTAGGCCGCTGATGATTGATCCACAGGGACAAGCAAACAAATGGATTAAAAATTCTGAGAAAGACAATCAACTCTCGGTAAGCTGGTCCTGGGACTGAACTGGATACAACTCAAGTCTTCTCCACATATTATATAGGGTGGCGGTCGTAGCCGGCTTAATTTGGTCAATACTTTGCTGCTGGATTGTTGAAGTAGAAAAATTCTAAGTTTAATAATGTTGGGTAGTAGCTTGTAACACTTTGTTTAAGAACTGCAAGTGGTATCTGAGTTCTTCTCTTGATCATGTATTTAAGGTGATCAAATTGACGGACGCCGATTACATTCGGACTCTGGAGAACAGTATTCAGTTTGGAAATCCTGTTTTACTTGAGAATGTAGGCGAGGAACTTGATCCATCATTAGAGCCCTTGTTACTAAAACAGACCTTCAAACAAGGTTTGTACTTGCCAGTTATTATGTTTTGTTCACTACAAGCTTTGTGCTAAAATGTACTTGCTTCGTTCATCACAGAGTGTCGTTATTTCAGGGCGGTAAATACGCTACTGTAAGTAATAGCTGGCGCAGTTAGCCACATGCCTATTTTTATTTCATTAATGGGTGATACACATTTCCTTTTCCAAGCTTTCTCTTTTGTTTCTTTAACTCAATTTAAAGTTCTTCGGGAGTTTTTCTCTAACAAATGTGTTGACATAAAGTGTTGATTTGTGTTTGTATAGGCGGTGTGAAGTGCCTCCGTTTAGGTGAAAGTGTTATTGAATACTCTGATGACTTTCGGTTCTACATTACTACAAAACTGCGGAACCCTCATTACCTTCCTGAGCTGTCCACCAAGGTCACACTTCTCAACTTTATGATCACTCCAGAGGGACTGGAAGATCAACTACTGGGAATTGTTGTGGCTAAAGAAAGGTACGAGTCACAAGTCCTTGTACTTCCTTTTTAGCTTGTTACCCAAGCTTATTTCGTATTGATTTTTTCAGACCTGACCTTGAAGAGGAAAGACAGGCGCTGATAGTACAGAGTGCTGCTAACAAGAAACAACTGAAAGAGATCGAGGACAAGATCCTAGAAACATTGTCTTCTTCAGAAGGGAACATCTTGGAGGACGAGACAGCTATCCAAATTTTAGATTCTTCAAAGGTGAAGACGCGATATTCGTAATTCCATGTAAACCTGAATTACAGAATTTCTCTATTTTACGAAAAGGAAAAGATCATACTCAAAAGGTCAGATGAGGTATTTTTCCTGAAACGTCTTTTGCAGAGAGGAGTTTTCCTCTGATTGAGAATGTGACGCCTTCGTTTTGTCTCTGACCGGCGTCCGTTTGAGACTTTTTTTTCACAGCTGGATATGAAACACTTTTAGGGTTGGTTATAAATGTCATAGAAAGTGGAAAGGATGAATGAAATGCTTTAAGTATAAGAACTGAACTGATGCTAATAACTTGCAGGTGCTCTCCGATGAGATCTCAAAGAAACAGAAGGTAAGAGAAACTATTCCGATCCCGGGCCTTTATCCGTACTTCAATATTTCTCTTTTGCGTTTTTCTCTTTTCGCTTTTGTGGAACGGTTAACCGACCAAGTATTGTGTTTATCAATCTTCAGGTTGCAGAAGAGACGGAAGCTAAAATCAATGAGTCCAGGCGTGGATATAATCCTATAGCTGCGCACGCATCAGTGCTGTTTTTCTCCATAACTGATCTACCAAACATTGATCCCATGTACCAGTCCTCACTCACCTGGTTTGTCAACCTGTTCCTAAACTCTATACACGACAGGTAAGTATCTAGACCCAACTGGTTAGTTGTATTATTGAATTATTTTTGGAGCATACTGCTCAGCGTGGCTGCTGACTTTTCTTGACACTTTCCCAGCACTTATGCTTTGATGGTTCTATACTGCTGCTCTTGTAGTGTCAGGATACCCCAATCATTGGTTAATAAGTGGTGGTTATCTTTCTGACCTAATAATGTAACATAGCAACAGTTTGACCTGTGGAAGATACGTAGTTCTTACAGTGCGACGCGCCTTACCGTGGCCGCCCAACAAACATTTTTACAAGTTAGCCAATCAGGATATATGAATGTGATTGACGGTCACGCCTCCTTGCAAAGTTGGCGCGTAAAGATTATTTTATCATCCGAGCGATTTGGTCTTGGTCATTGAAAACAACATCATGAGGGAAGTTTACAAGTTGCTCAAAAATCTCCCCGGAGAATTAAATCTTGAAAAGTGTAGTAAGGAATTTGAAAGCCGTGGATTTCATACTCTGGAGTCGCTAAAATACCTTCGCCCGGGGGACATAGATGCATTCTTCCCGTCACCGGATTAACTGCTGTTGGCACTGAGAAAAACGCATCTTGGAAAGCATAATCAAGGCGATTGTCGACCCGAAAAGCAAGAGAACACCGCTAAGACCACTAGAACTTCTCAGAGGTTCAACAGTTTTAGTGAGATGAACTGTTATGCCGCTTCTTCTTACGACTCACAAATGTCACCGTCAAATTTGTCCCTGCTGCTGGACATTTTACCGCCAACAATTACAACAACTCTTTGCAACACCACGGAGTCTTCAATTGCTCACGGTCAGGAAAATAAACCACTGGATAAAAGTGGAATGAAATGAAGGAAAATTTACTCGTTCTTGAGGGGCAGATTAGCAGTGCTTCTGGCGAATTACAGAAATTAAAAGCTGAGCAAGACGAATTGACTCCATTAGCCGCCATACGGGGAAGGATTTGTAACAGATGTCATCAAAGCGGTCACACGAAAACCACCTGTAAATCCAAGCCGTGTGAGAGCAGCAACAACTGCAAGATCCGAGAAAAACACCCCGAGATGAAAGCCCAAAATTTAATATCATCATTGCAATCAGAACTCAAAGAGGTCCAGAAGCAACACGAAAAGCAGAGGAGTGAATCAGAACGCTTCGTTGCTGCTAGAGAAAAATCAAAGTCGATTTTTTTTTCTGTTATGCGCAATATATTGCGTTTACAGAATTTGCCCAAATACTCTGATCGTTTGAAACTAGACAAAGACCTGTTGGTGTTACAACGTGCATCATGAAATGAAGTACCGAAATGGGATCCCCGCGAAGAAGGCGATTGGCAACTACCGATAATAATTGAACAATTTCCATTTTCATCGCGCTTAAGTTGCCCGTTATTTGGCGGTGAAAAGATTCGTTGACGGCCCTTTTGTCCAGTATCAGGCTGGTTTGAATCAGAGTGGAGCTTCGTCTTTCCCATCATTAGAGACCCGTTAGCCACATTTTGCTAGTTCGATGTTTTGACTTTGTTGACTAGCTTGTTTGCAGAAATGGTAATGTTCATCGACCCGTTTGACCTTTGGCGACCTCGCTTGAAATACTAGTAATTGTTGCACTCATTTGGAATGAAGGAACTCTGGGGTTTGTGTGTTTTACTTTTTCTACAAAATGTTCCTTTTCGATTTGAAAATTGTTCTTTCCTGAGTTTGCGAAATACCGTCGACTGCATCTACCCGTGAACGCACCACAGACTTTGAAAGCTTTCCCAAATGTTTCCACGACGTCGTTGCTTTGAAATTCACCGTTATTAATTGATAGCGGAGCTTCAGCGCGCGAAGCGCGCCAGCGAAGCACCATGGGTAAGAAAAATTGGTAACCCACCACGCGAAAAAAATTTGTGTTGGGAGGGCGCGGCGGGCGCGGCCGGGGGGCCGCCCGCCGGCGCCGCCGCGGGGGGGGGGGGGGGGGGGGGGGGGGGCGTCTCACGGTCACCCATACGGGAAACCAAGGAATGCATCTTTCCTTGGCGGTTTTTTGTTTAAAAAAGTCAGAGAAACACTCATTTCTATTTGCCATGTCGACAAACGATCGGAG
>Ga0126343_10000949_pt1 | contig 12620 bp, 12 predicted proteins | sample Cyp2metagenome_FD_92531 | JGI IMG/M metagenome (GOLD analysis project Ga0126343, IMG submission 92531) | Coral microbial communities from Lord Howe Island, Old Settlement Bay, Australia - Cyphastrea 2 metagenome | ecosystem: Host-associated > Invertebrates > Cnidaria > Coral ... | reverse complement strand
TGTCATAAAGTGTCCTCCACTTCCAAGTGTTTTTTTGGCGACTGAATTTCTTTTTATGGCGACCATTTTAAAATTGAAGGTCGCCAAAAGGCGATTTTTTGAAAAAGTGAGCTTGGAGCGCTGCTGAAATGTTCCTTCACTGTTGTTTAAGTGGTTATTTTTGTACAAATTGAATGCCGTTTTCACAGGTCTACATTTGGCTAAAATTTTCGCCACACTTTGTTTTGTTTGTGCTGTATTTAAGGTGATGAGTCTTCTTATCCATGGGGATGCAGCATTTTCTGGACAGGGGGTGGTGTACGAGACGTTTCATTTGAGTGCATTGCCGCAATATTCAACACATGGAACCATTCATATTGTTGTCAACAACCAGGTCAGTTGCATGTTTTATTCCTAAAATTTTGAAAATAATTTGAACAGTTCTGTATAAAAGTATTGTGTACTCCAGAAATGTCCCATACCACCCCCCACCCCACTGAAAATTCCAATCAAGTCTCACACATTTCTTTCAATTTTTTGGTCTTATAAAACCCCCCACCCCACCCCTAGGAAATTTCAATCCCCCTTCGGGTGGGGAGTATGGATATTGTTCTGCAACTACACATACCTTGCCGATGCATTCACCTTTGTCATTGTCTTTAATTTCTAGATTGGCTTCACAACTGATCCAAGAGTTGCTCGTTCTTCACCTTACTGTACTGATGTTGCCAAGGTTTGTTGTGTTATCTTCTTATTTCCGGCATCACATTTGTGCAGGGCTACAGTGTAAGCTTGTGGAGGCGTGGTAGCCTCATGGTTAGTGTACTTGCAGTCCAGGTTCAAGCCCTGGTTGGGACATTTTGTTGTATTCTTGTAATAGATACTTTGCTCTCACAGTGCCTCTCTGCACCCAAGTGTATTAATAGGTACCAGCAAATTTAGTGCCGGGAGGAAACCCTGCGATGAGTAGAAATACTGTTCTCCTGGTGATCACTTCATCTTATTGAAACCAGGCATACATGTATACTGTACTGTAGGTGCTTCCCTGGAGGCCGCTTGGCTTATTTGCAGACTTTTACAGCTGTGAATAATTTTGTTGCATGTTGAATCATTCCACCAGGTTGTGGATGCTCCAATATTCCATGTGAATGCAGATGACCCTGAAGCCGTCCTGCACGTCTGTAAGGTTGCAGCAGAATGGAGAGCAGAGTTTGGCAAAGACGTTGTTATTGATTTGGTATGTGTGCATGTTCAATAGCAGGAGAGCATAGTATTATTTCTTTTTCCAATCAATAGTCAAGTGATCTGAGTAAAGTAAAGAAGATGATTTGATATGAGTTTTGGTAATTTCTTAAAGATAAGGCATGACATAATGTCTGTCTCCAACAATTTTCAGGTGTGTTATCGCCGACATGGTCACAATGAAGGTGATAACCCTATGTTCACCCAACCTATCATGTACAAGAATATTGCCAAAAAGGATAACATCTTGGATTTATATTCAAAGAAACTGATACAGGAGGGCGTGGTCACTGAGGAGTGGGTGCAGGTATGCTTGTCGACACTTTTCACCTAGAGTCATTTTAATAAAACCCCAGGGATTGAACATTCAAATGACAGCTATTGAGCAGGACTTTCATGTGGTACCATTATTTTATTATGCTGTACAAGATGGTTACAACTTTTGTAAGTCTGCGTATGAAACCCTAGTGTGTGGTCATTCTATTGAGCAGTACTTTCATGTAGTACTGTTTATTTCATATGCTGTACAAGGTGGTTCTGACTTTTAAGTCTGTGGATGAAACCCTAGTCTGTGACCATTCAAACAAAAGCTATCAATCAATGCAGTTGTGTGGTACTGTTTATTATGCAACATACGACGTGGTTCTTATTAGTTTTCTCTGTCTGTATTCAAAAACTCTAAATAATGAATGAATAATCAAGGAAATTATTTTGATGTAATTTACCTTATTGAATCTAAATACATGATTCTCTGTTTCCTTTTCCAGGAGGAAAAAGTAAATTATGAGAAGATCTGTGAACAGGCTTTTGTTGATGCCAAGTCAGAAAAGCGAGTGTTACTTAACAGGGATTGGCTTGACTCTCCATGGAAAGGTGTGACTTGATATGATAAGAATTTCTCCATTTTCTTCACATTTATAAATCTTCCATCACCTTAGTTTAACTACGGCCAACAACCAAGACCTTGCTGTCAGTGGTAAATGTTGGGGTTGTTCTAGAGGGAGCTTTAGTTAACTTGAGTGTTTTGGACAACCCAGGCAGGGTTTCGGGAAAGTAGTTGCTACAGAGAGTTGGTCACTCATGCAAATGGTTCTGTGATTAACTTTTATAGTATGCCAACTCAAACGGAGTCAGTCTGCAAAAGAGTGAAACAATTATTATAAACTAAGATCTTACCAGAACTGAAAACCCAACCAAGTGCAAGGTGTTGCAAACCTTTCAGGAAACTTTACCACTTTTACTGAATCTTTAAAGACAGGAGTCAAAGCTGCAAGTCTATTGTTCTAAGTTTATGTTTTGATTGGTTAGTTTTCTTCTAGTTGGCCTGACTCAAGTAGGTGCAATGAAGATGTAACTTTTCTTTAGGGTTTGGTTTCATCCGTGGAATTAAGCCAGTTCAAAATAAAGTATTTTTAATATTGAGAGAGAGGCTGACAAGCTCAGAGTGTAGCTTTGTTACTATTTTTGTCCGGTTCACTTCTCCTTTCCAGTGGACCTTCCCTGTTTCATCCAAATCATTTTATGCATGTGCTTTTCCTTTTTGCAACAGTTGCTTTACTACTTTGGAAACATGCCTAATGTTATAGTAGCTTTCAGTACTAATCTAACAGGTGCATGTTAGGCACTATAAATTCTGGAAAAAAGGACTCCAGATTGCAAAATTATTTATTAATAGTAACTTGTTTTATATCAGGGTTCTTCAAGAAAGGCTATACACCTTCCCTACCTGTAAGACCAACAGGAGTTGCTCTTGACTCACTGAAACACATTGGAAATGTATTTAGCACTGCCCCGGGTGGAGACTTCAAGGTTCATGGAGGTAAATAAGATGATCCCCCATGGATAAACGTCCTATATTTTATAGTAAGATAAATACCCCCTTTAAATGATCCCCTGGGGGTTACCTGTTTACATGTAAGTAATTCTTTTGTAATGCATCTAAGGTCTCCTCAGACTAACAGATGATCAATCTTGGTAATTACCTCAAGTTCCTCCCAATAAAATCTCCCTAAAGTTGATATCCTGATGGTCACCCTCTGTTGACCTTATCAGATGTTGACCCTCTTGCGATGGTTCCCCTTAATGATTCTCCTAAGAAGACCCCTCTGCCAAACCCAACGTGGTCTTCCTTTGATGATCCCCGAGATAAAGCCTGTTCAGATGATTTCTCTTGAATGATTCCCCTGAGATCCCCCTAAAAAAAATCCCCCTAAGAAGATCCCCCTGATGTTTTCTAGAATCGATTGCAAGCATCATACTCATATTACGCCCCATCTGCTTATTTGCCTTGAGTTGCCCCCTTAAGAATATCCCCCTGAAATGCTGTAGAACCCATTACAGTATTTAAAGTGATCCTCAGGGTGGGTTTCAATAACATTGTCAGTTGGAGCTTGTAACTGGCTCATGCAGGTGGGAAGAGTTTTGGAACTGAACTTTTTTTATAAGAAAACATTTCCCTTAGATGCTCAAACCAGGTGGGCAAAATTGTCCTCACACCTTGTAGAGAGGCCAGGCTTCAAGAGTAATAAATGAGTGTTGGCATGATTTTGATTGTGTGATTATTGCTTTCAGGGCTCCGTCGAATCCTGAAGGCTCGCCATGACTTGCTGGAGAAGGGCTATGTGGACTGGGCAGTGGGTGAGGCTCTGGCATTTGGCTCTCTTCTCATGGAGGGTGTGCATGTTAGACTCAGTGGACAGGATGTGGAAAGAGGAACATTCAGGTAAAACAACCAGCTTTATTATTGATTACATTCTCGTCACTGTTCAGCTTGACAAGATAGACATCACTCAGTTAGTTCTTTTTGTCTCATCAGAGAAATCTGAGATTTGTGCCAAAACATTCCATACTAGTTACTGTAGGTACAAAATCCAGCAACATCTCATTGTTTTGATTAACAGAATCAAGTCGAGTCTAAGGATTGTTAACATTGTTGAACACCAGTGTAGTTTTGGTTTATTACAATACAGATTGGTTGTTACCATGATTATTTTCACTCTATTACAGATTCATAGTCATTGACTGAGATTCTGTGATAGACTTGAAATTGTAACAACCTTTCTGTATTGTATTATAAAACAAAACTTGGTCGTCAATGTCCAATGTTGACAACCCTCGGACCTGTCTTGTTGATATTATATTAGCAAAGATCTGTGTAATTATGGAGTTTTTCATTGATCTTTGTGGTATCAAGCAATAGCATGATTGCATTCATCAGGCTGGTGCTCATTGTTACAGTGCACTAACCATTAGGTTGGTTGCCCATTCTTTCTTTCCATTACAAATAAAATATTAATGATGAGTTCTTTTTATTTTGTAGTCATCGTCATCATATTCTCCATCACCAAGACAAAGATAAAGTGACTTACTGTCCTCTGAATGACCTCAGTGCTGATCAAGCCGTCTACACTGTCGTCAATAGCTCCTTATCAGAATATGCTGTGCTAGGTATGTTATGGGCCAATCCAGGAGAAGTATGAAATTATTTAAATTATCTGCAGGTATCCACTTCTTTACCGAAACAAATTAGGGGATCATGGCCCTGGACTCAGCTTGAAGCTTGCCCATTTATGCTTGTTGTTTTGGAAATTGGTCACCATATGTCTTAAAGGTGTGTTCCTTTGGGACAATCTGGATCAGCATCAGTGATCCGAGATCACTCGGTGGTGGGTCAAAGGAACTGGTGAATCTGTGGACTCAATCTTGGATCACTGACCCTAATCCTGCTCAAGATTGCCCCAAAGGAATGCACCCATAAATCGTCACCTGCTGTGTCTGCATGTGACGACTTTGTGAAAAAGCTTTTTTTTTACGATAACTGCAGAAATTCAGGCGCGCTATTGGTTAATATTTATGGTCAATATGTGGACAGACACAGGAATTTGAAATTCGTGCGATACGTCAGCAAGCGAGAGCGGGAAATTTGACAATTTGTTATCGTAAAAAACAAATTGATGTCCTGCTATTGACAATGAATTTCATCATCACATTGTCAAAGTAGTCTGTGGATCCATTCGGCTATCGCCTCGTAGATCCACAGCTGCTTTGACAATGTGATGACGAAATTTATGATCAATAACAGGACAGACGCTTAAAAAACTTACCGGTACGTCAATTTGTTAATTAAACTGATCTTCTCAGTTGCCATTGATGTTCAAGGTGCACATTCATTTTTTACAGGTTTTGAGTTGGGATTTAGCATGACAAATCCATTCGCACTTGTCTGTTGGGAAGCTCAATTTGGAGACTTCAACAACACTGCACAGGTATCATGATTGTTATTTCTCTTCAGCGTCATTTGTTATATGTCCCTGCACTGGTGTCATAGTTCCATGACTATTATAATTATCTTTATTGCCTCCTCAGTGTATTATTGACCAGTTCGTCAGCAGCGGACAAGACAAGTGGGTCAGACAAAGTGCTCTTACCATGTTGCTACCCCATGGCTATGAAGGAATGGTAAATACGCTTTCAGCTCCTTTTCTAGGGAGACAACTTTTCCAGCAAAACCCTGGTATGTAATATAATTATTAGGTTTGTGACCTTAATGTACATGTTAATCTGTTTCATTTTAGGGACCTGAACATTCCAGTGCCAGACCAGAGAGGTTTCTGCAGATGAGCAATGATAACCCTGATGTTTTTCCAGTAAGTTTTTGTTGTTGTAAGTTGTAATGGTAAATAATAGTAATAATAATAATGATGATAATAATATTTAATATTTATATTGCAAATTTTTATGAGAATAATCAAGTGTGTGTTACAGGCATTACAATAAATTCAAAACTGAAAAAACCTATTTGCAATTTCCATGGATTAAAAGACAAAAACTATACTATTTACAATTGGATATAAGAAAAGTAATTTGCAGAAAAACTGTGAAATCTAAATATAAACTAATCGCACTAACAAAATGCCTTTCTGAACAAAAATGTCTTAAATTTTTGTTTAAAACCACTTGTGATGCAAGCACAAGTATGCTGAAATAAAATGACACATACTCGTCAACAGTAAGACCTGAAAAGATAAATGACCATTCATTGTTCATTTCATTGATCAGTAAATAATCACTTTTGAATGACCTAAGCTTAAAATAATAATATTATATTCCATTCATCCATCTGTATTTAATTTGTTCAGGGTTCAATCCCCCCTTTTCTTCTGTGTTTCCTCTCTCATTCAAGGATTAAGTTTCAGTAACATGTGTTCATATTTTTCTGCAGGAAGTAGATGAGCTATTTGAAGTGAATCAGCTGTACTCTACTAACTGGCAGGTAAGGACATAACATTGTGCGTATTTCCAGCTGATGTACTGCACTTTTGCTTCCTGGTCATGTTTGTGGAAGAAGATGAACATGCTATGTTTTTGGAATGCCAATTGTGCACCTGGGTCGGGTTGTTCAAAGCCCGATTAAGCTAACCCAGGATTAGCGAGAATTTTGATTTCATTTTTGTAGCTTTTCAGCAAGGAGTTCTGTTTACATTTTTTGCTCTTCAGTTTGGAGCATGAGTAACCTCAAACCACATAAAAGGTAAACGATGGATAACACAAGAAAAATTGTTACCCTGGTTAACTTTTAATCGTTGGTTAGCGTTAACCGGCTTTCGAACAACCCGGCCCTGATCCTTAGCTTTTGTGTTAAATTATTCAAACAATTTTTAAAGTTTATTAGAAAATGTTTTTCACTGTTTCAGGTTGTCAACTGCAGTACCCCTGCTAACTTCTTCCACATATTAAGGCGTCAGATTACACTGAACTTCCGCAAACCTGTAAGTTTTTTTATTATTATTTTTAATATTAGGATGACTTCGGTAATTGCCATATGGCGGAACATGCCTGACGAGGCTGAGTTTTCAGCGAAATTTATAGCAGTTTTTTTAAAGCGGTTTTATAAAGATATACACATTTTTAAGGTTTTTTAAGTGTATTAACCAAAATTCTAAAGAATATTAGGATGAAAAGTCAACTTTCATCAAGCCATATTTTTGCAAAAACAGAAAATCTAACAAGCAAACAGACAGGAAATTGGTTTTCAACTTTCCCTCATCAATCAAACTCTCACTTTAAATGAAGGAACAGTTAAACTTTAAATTTAGTTGAGGCAAGATTTGAATTTTCAGCATGGTTGTCGAACCTATGGTTACTTGACATCACTAGCATTATCATACGCCTGACAGTATCCCATTGCATTTGAATTCCTGTACAATATTATGTTAACTTTGTTTTCATTCAGCTGATCCTGTTAACGCCTAAAAGCCTTCTTCGTCTGGAAGCAGCCAGGTCTCACCTTGATGAAATGACAGAAGGTATGAGAAACTGCTGCTGCAGTTTTTAAGAAGTGATCTAAAGATCTTAGTTAAAAGGTGGCTTCTGTCTTAGCAAATGTTCCTTGCAGCTCTGGTCTGCTCAAGTATAACTGAGAACTGATTGGTTCCAATACACAGGTACATCATTTAGACGAGTGATTCCTGATTCTGGTCCTGCCTCAAACAACCCCGAAAAAGTTCGCAAACTTCTTCTTTGTACTGGCAAAGTCTACTATGAATTGGCAAAGGTGAGTGTTATTAAGCTTGAGTGAGATCCCTGACCTGATCCACTCCTCCTTTTCATTATTCCATTCTGGCCCTTTTTTCCAACTACACTTCTTGTCAACCTTTTCCTCCTCCTCTTCTGTATTCTCTTCCTTCCCTTATTTTCTCCTTCTTTTCATCATCATTCATCTCTCCTCTCTTCTGATTTGTTAATTCTTCATCCATCCTTCTTTCCACCTTCCATATTTCTTCTATTCATCCTTCCATGTTAGCCACCTCCTCAGGACTCACCTTTTCATCTTCCACCGTGCCTTTCTGTTTTCCTTTTGTAGACTTCCCTCGAAGTCCTCTCTGTTTCCTTCCTTCTTTCACCCCATCATTCCTCTCTTCTACCATGTTCTTTTAACTCGTAGGTTCCTCCTCTGCCTTGTAATAATCATCTCCTTCCTCGTCTATTTGCCCCTTCTCTTTCTTGTCCTGTAGCATTACTCCTTTCTGTACCCCCTTTTTCCATGACTGTATTTTTCTTGCTCCCTTTCTCCTGTTGTCTTATCTCTCTTTTCACCCTGTCCATCTCCATGTTTGGTACTAAGATGTCAACTCTCATTCTTACATCTCATGTTTATACTATGAGTGTTCATAAATCCTCCAGTATGCAATTTAAAGGTTTTGATTGTCAAGTTTGGCTTCATAATTCAGGAACGTAACAAGAGAGGACTTGAGGAGGACATTGCTATCTCTCGTGTTGAGCAGGTAAAACGGTATAATTAGCATGAATTTGACTTCCGTTTCATGTAACACTACAAATTTAATAGAAACCAGACAAATCAAAATGTTAATTTATCTTTACCCTTACTTGATTCTAAAGTGGTAGGTAGCTGAACTTGTGCATGTTAGAGATCCAAAAACAGGTTGGTTATCATATGATTGGAAGTTCCTCAATATATGATTTGATGCTGCAACATTTTTATGTTCATCTTCTTCGAATAAAGGGTTTCATGACGTGTAAGTGACAAAGAAATGGTTTCAGGAAGGATAAAAAATGTTGAAATACAAACAATTAGTCCCTTAACAGCAGTCATGAACAGATGGCATGCAGGTTACTATTATTACATCCTTGATAGTTTACTGGTAAACTTGCTCTGGAGCTTATTTTCTTTACTCTTTGTGTGTGTGTGGAGTGATTGCATGGTTTGAAATTTAACTGCTCACTGATGCAATAACTTGGTGTTTTACACCTACCGGTAGATGTTTGCTTAGCCATAAGAGAATATGAGCTGTCATTTGTTTTGCAGGAAAACTGACATTGGTTTGTGAATATCAATGTATTTGGTGTTTGAGGTAGCGGGAGCTGACAAAAAAGGAATTATGATGCATAATTTGAATCCCAAAGCCAATACTTCATACAATCTTTAACTTTTACGTATGATCGAGTGAAGGTTTTGCAACTGGTTTGGTGTACTACTTGTCTCGGCTATCTGTTGTACCACTCATCCAGTCCTTCAAATCTTTGTGAAATGCATGTTATATTGAGACCATGGCAAATTCAAAGCTGCAGGCAAAGGCCTCCTAAACTAATCGCTAATGCCTAACTAATGATGTAAGCTATAATATGTTTACAAAATATTGTGGAATAGCTTCTTATTAATGTAAATAAAATAGATGTAAACAAAATAGTTCACAAGATTTCACTCAAACTGTAAACCCAAAATTTTTATAAGTGCATAATTTCACTCTGCACTGCATAGACAATGGCAGATGTAGGGGAGTTTCAGGGTGGGTGCAGGCTCCCTCCCACTTATTTTGGGTAAAAAAAGGAGATACGACTGAGGGAAGGAAACGAATATGGCAAGTAAAACAACCCCCCCCCCCCCTCCTGTAGCTTAAAGTCTGGATCTGCCACTGATGGATTCCATCCCTTACAACTTATAATACAGTGAAACCTCTATAAGGGGACCCTCAATTAAGCAGACACCCTCTGTTAAGTGGACACTTAAAGTGTACATATAAGAGGGTGCCAACGGTGTCCACCTAACAGATGAATATAATGAAAGCAGCACCTTCTTTTAAGCAGACACCAGGGAGGGCGTCAAGGGGGTCCAAGGTTGATTCTGTAGTCAGTTGATGACTGAGAGTTAGGCTACACACTGGATACACACTGACTGTTTTTCCATTTCAGATAAGCCCATTCCCACTAGACTTGATAAGAGCTGAGCACCAAAAGTACGACAATGCAGAGATTGTGTGGGCCCAAGAAGAGCCCCAGAATATGGGGTACTGGACTTACGTTCAGCCACGCCTTGTAACCTCTGTTGGAAACAAAGTTAAGATAAGGTACAACAGACATATTAACTTTTGGATTTTGATTTTATTGTGTATTTAATAAACCCTGGCCACTTAGATGTTGAAAAGCTATCAATATTGCAGAACAGAATAGGAATTAAGTGCAATTCCAAGTTAAAATGCCCAGTTGAATTGGTCAGCTGAAGTGTGATTTCTTATTTGTTTCCATTCTGTGATATGGCTTGGGTGTCATTGCCGAAACGGTCCCTGTTGGAAAGTCCTATTGTAAGGACTTCTTCACTTGGGATGACTTGCATTCACTTTTTTCAAATTTGCACCCAAGTTTTTTACAGTTTCGCCACCCAACCCAAGACAGCGCCAGTTGAGTGATGTCCATTAACCTGCTACCAGCCAATAAAATACAGGATATGTCTGCCTTGAAATATTTTTTTTTTTGCAACTTTCACATACTTGTAAGCCAGGAGCCAATGAAATACAGGATATGTCTGCTTTGAAATGTTTTTTTTTTTTTTCTCTAAGCAAGATCACCTTACTTGCAACTACTTGCAAGTTTTTTTAATGCTAGACTTTTTATTGCCTTTTGGCAGCTATGCTGGTCGCCCACCATCTGCGTCAACTGCAACTGGCAACAAGCATCACCACAATTCTGAACAAGAAGACCTCATAAACCAAGCTTTGGATTAAATGTTCATCTCAAGGAACTGACACTATAATTGAAATATTGACAGTAAAATGGACAACTTCAATTGATATCAACTAGACAGACCCAAAATGGTCAACCTCATTTTTACTTGACCTCTCTTTTTTTCTGTAATATTCAATTTCAGCGTATGACACTATAATTTGATTATTGTTTTTCTACAAGCTGAGAAAAACTACATAACAATAGGGAATTTTATTGGAGGAGTGCAAGAATATTAAATGATTTGTATAGACTAAAAGTAAGACTGTAGTCCTTGAACTACACAAGACTATGAAGTGTAATCGCACTATTTTACTTCAAAGAAATCAAATAGTTTTAAAGTTATTAGCCTGTATGACACCTTCACATGGTTGACCAGTGAATCAAAATCAATATTATTCTGCAGATTAGGAAAATAGCATTTTTTATTTTCATGAAATGATATCTGCAAAACGCACTAAAAAAATAAAAGAACTCTTTGGTAACTCTGTCCTCCCTCATGCTGAAGTCTTTCTATGTGATAGTTTGTCATGTGTCTGGCCTGCTATTGATCATGAATTTCATCTTGAGTGATAACTCTGTCAATGGATCCACCAGTCAACAGCTGAGCAGATAGATCTGCCAACTAATTTGACAATCTTGTGATGAAAAAAACTGACTTATTGACTGAATTTTTCTCCAGATTGTCCACTTATTGACAATGAAAAATGGTCAATGATCATGCAAGAATTTTTGCAGTTTTTGTAAAACATCCATTTGATCTTCCTGGGTTATAGACCCTTTGCATAAATGACGTCTAGATTTGAATAACAATACTTTATACATCCTTAACCTCATACTCGTGTTTCAAGACAGGATTTTTTGTCATGAATGTGAGACTAAAGATGTATAAGTATTGCTATTCAAATGAAGGTGCCATTTATGCAAAGGGTCTTTTGCCGAGGTTAAAACATCATGTCAAGCCATCACAACAAACACTGAATGTTGTGAATGCATCAGATTCAAAGCAAAATCACTCGACAGGTAGCAAACTAAGGAAAACAGACACAACCTACAAACCAACTTATCATTGAAATGACTATTTTTCTCTGTGGTAACTAAGAAAGGACACAAAAAAACCTAATGTTTATTCTTTCATTTTTTATTTACAAACACTCAGGAAACTTCTTTGTACAATCTCTTACTGTCCTTTTGATGCACTGCTGTGAAATAATGTTGGGTATGCACACAGTATCTCATTCAGCCCTCAATTTGACAAATGAAAATTTCTTTAAAAGATAGCGCTTGAGCCACAGTCTCGAAATAGCAATTTAGTTAATTCTATTTTTTTCAACACATAAAAACTGTAGAAAATGCTCAGTATGCATCTTTTGTTTTACAAAAATATCAGTCAATAAGCTTTGTTGACAGCTGCAAGGGCTTCTTTACATATTGGATCCAGTTTTCCATCACCTCCTAAAACAAAAGAAATATTCTACTTGATATGATTGTTGTAAGTGCTGCGATAATCCAAGTCTTGGCAAGACTACTAAAGTACACGCAGGAAAGCCCTTAGCTAATAATTAATCTACCCATACCACACAGTTGCATTGTTATTTGTTGTACAACAATGCATATTCTGGGTGAGTATCCTAAAATATGCACCAAATAATTTTTCTTTATTACTACCCAAAAGGATTAAAAATTAAGACATCTGGGTAAGTAGTGCCAACATACCTCTGATGTCACTTCATGCAGACTAGGGACTACATAATTTGTTACCATGTGAAAGAGGTTCCCTAAGAGAGTGAAGGGATGGGGGGGGGGGGGTCTTTCCTGCAAAAGGGGTCACTGGTGGGGCGGCGCGATGTTGTTTCCATTTTCACAAAATGGGCGGGGAAATT
>Ga0126343_10000948_pt1 | contig 12626 bp, 8 predicted proteins | sample Cyp2metagenome_FD_92531 | JGI IMG/M metagenome (GOLD analysis project Ga0126343, IMG submission 92531) | Coral microbial communities from Lord Howe Island, Old Settlement Bay, Australia - Cyphastrea 2 metagenome | ecosystem: Host-associated > Invertebrates > Cnidaria > Coral ... | reverse complement strand
GTGAATCACGATTGGTTTTGGTTTTACTCCTGATTGGATGAAAAAGTGGCGCGAGTTTTTTGAGCCAATCGCGTAGCGTAGTAAACGCAAAACCAATTACTTTTCGACACTCAAATGAAAACCACTCTAGTAACGCGCACAAGTCAGTATTTGTCGCGCGTGCTAAAATGACGCAAGTAACCTCAAGAAGTAACGAAAACCACTTCAGCACCACATGGAGCACACGATCTTGTTGCATAGGAAGAGAGTAAATAAAGGAAAAGAACGAACAGTTAACCTTTGTCTCCTGTTGTTCCTACGCGACCTTACGCAAGAGAAAACCGCTACTTACGAGTACTGCATAGCAGTGTAGCGCTAAACTTGTACGCTAAGCTAGGCTTTTCCGCGCTCTGCAAAAAAATTTTTGCTTTACGTATAAAATTTTATGCGTAAATCAAAAAAAAAAAATTAAGAGCGCAGTAAGGTCGCGCAAGAACAACAGGAGACAAAAGTAGACTGTTCGTTCTTCTCGTTCCTTTATTTAGTCTCTTCCCATTCAACAAGATTGTGTGCTCCCTGTGTCAGCACTTTAAAAGTTTGATAATCATCCGGTAAAAGAGGATCTGGTAAACGAGGACACATTGTTGCGGACACATTGTTGCTCATGATGTTTCTTGGGCGCGCAAACGCGGGGGACACGAAATGAATGTTGTATTTCCATGCTGTGCAAACTGGGAAACATTTGTTGCGGACACAAAATGTCTCTGAAATAAATCAGAAACATTTTTTGTGTCCCGGACAAAATGTGTGTCCGCAACAAATGTTGCGCGCGCGGACAAACGGGGAAACACAGTTGATTTGTTGGGGTGAATCACGTTTAGAGCCAAAATTTTGAAAAAATCTGTAAGACAGATTTTGAATTACTTTTGATTTCACATTCTCTTAGCTTGCAGAAAATCTGTCTGCTAGATTTTTATTTTACTTTGCACTGTTAAATCAGACCCAATTTCTTATTCCTGAAATTTTGAGGTGGGGTCACAAGGGTAGATTTTGAGAAAAACGTGACTTAACCTACTAGTGCCCTGTCTCTCATTGGGTACTCGGTCGCTGATTTAGGCCATTTGTTGACGTTTATCACATAGAATGGTAAAAGACTTAAGCAAACAGTGAATAGTGAAGGGAAAAACATCTTGGAACCTTTTTCAAAAGAGTTAAAAGTTGTGCTCTTATACTCCAACAAAACTGTAGTAAGCCACCTTAAATGTCTTAAATGGATGCGACTTGGAATGTAACAGTAAACAGTAAACAGTAAACAGTAAACAGTAAACAGTACAGTACAGCACGTATCTTGCACATAACACACACCCGGGCCCTAAAGTCTCTCCCGCGTCTCCCGCTCCGGGGTTTACTGAGATTTGTAGCTCGATCACAGACGTCAATCCCTAAATTGATCCCAAAACCACAATTACCTGTTTTATAATACAACTAATGCAACACCATCTTATTCAGGAACAACTTGGATTCAAGAAATTGTCTGGCAAATCTTGAATGAAGGAGAAGTCAAAAGCACCCATGCTAGAGAGCGAGTACCATTCCTGGAACGGGCAACTCATCCACACTCAGCACATCTTGACTTCAACAGTCTGCCAAGTCCCCGTATTTTTAAGACCCATCTTCTTTACAATGTTATCCCTAAAGGTACAAACGAAGACAGCATGTGTAAATATATCTACCTCGCTCGCAATCCAAAGGATGTTGCTGTGTCATTTTTTCAGTTCGTGACCAGTATGAAGAGATATAACGGGCCATGGGAATTTTACGCCAAGTTATTTGTAGAAGGAAATGGTAAGTAACTTTTCAAATCCAGTCAGTCTTTTTTGAATTTGCTTTTTTGCCCCTCACCAGTGCCCAACCTCGTTTTCAGGGTCTCTCGTCATGGGGCCCCAAGGGGTGGTAAGATGGGAGACCCTGGAAACGAGGTTGACCCTCTTGCTCGTCCTAGTCTCCCTCCGCCTTGTGAAGCAGTAACACTGGCATTATGAAGATAACCATATTGATGTTTTGAAATATCAGTTATTGTGTGTTGACTGGTTCTGACTTGATCTCTTTGTTACATGCAGTGGTTTGGAGTCACTGGAATGACCATGTTCTGGATTGGTGGAAGCGCAAAGATGATCCGAATGTTTTGTTTCTTAAATACGAAGATTTACAAAAGGTTCGCTGATCAGAAGTAAGACCTGTATTTTGGTCTGTTCCAGACTCTTAAAGTAGAAGGAGAATGCATTAAAGCCCACGTTTTGCATTTTCCTTCAGCTTGTGCGTGTTTCGAGCTGTTGGTCATTGACCCGACCTGAATGCCTGGAACAGGCTACCTGTATTTTAATTCTGTTACATATCCTATACTACAGTGGAACCTCGATTTCACCAACCTCTATTTAATGAAGTCGTCGATATAACAAACAATATTCCATGTCAAGGCCAAATTTACAGTAAAGTGTATCGATATAACGAGCCTCGATGAACGAATTCTTCGATATGTAAGGGTTATTGACCAAGTGTGAGGTCAAGATGACTGGATATTGGCCAAGTTCTTTTTTTGCGTGTTTATGGACCGAGACGAAGTCGAGGTCCATAAACTCGCTAAAAAAGAACGAGGCCAATATCCAGCCATCTTGACCGAACAAACTTGGTCAATAAAGGATTTATTATATGACTTTCGGGGAAATTTTTCATGCGGGATACAGCGGGTAGTCCCGAGCGGGCAAGATGGCTCCATCTTTCCCGCTCGGGTAGCCAATCACAGCGCGCGATTTGGTTCATCTTGCCCGCCCGCGGAGCTAGCCATATAATAAAACGAACATAATCCGAGGTTCCACCGTAGTATTAAAATACTACTGTTTGGTGTTTTCCAAGATGTAACCATCCTTCGAGACACCCTGACTTATGTTTTAAGAAAAGAGTGAACAAAACGCCCAAAAACTTCAAACCTTAGTAAATGTTCTGAAATTGCTACTCAATAGTGCCTTGAAATTATGGAGTTATCCTCTTGTTTGGCAGCTTGGGTCGATATGGGGTAACGGCACTTTTTTCCGTTCAAGCGATCAAATTCATATCCTTCCGTAATCACGTAAAACGAATTGCGTAAAACGTTCTTTAAAGAACTGGCGCAGAATGGAAATATGATAATTTTCTCTCCCCTAGGATTTGCTTTCCCATGTTCGAATGATCGCCAACTTCCTCAACAAGCCTCTATCAGATGATCTCATTAGTGGCATCGCTGAACAGTGCACGTTCAGTGGAATGAAGAAAAATGCTGCAAGTTACTCAATACCGACCAAAGATGGGGAGTCTTCGATGCTTCGGAAGGGCGTGGTAGGAGACTGGAAGAATTACTTCACTCCAGAACTGAATGAGAGATTTGATAATGAAGTGTTGGCAAAATTAAAAGGAAGTGGATTAGAGTTTGATTTTGAGATATAAACTTCAGACAAAAAGACAAAACGAAACGAAAGACAAAACGCTACTAATCTAACTCAAGTAATTTTGAAGGAATTTGCTACCTTGTAGATAAAAAATAATAACAAACAAAGAAAAGATATACAGAAAAAAATTACGGGACAAAAGGAACCTTTCTTCGGCCATTCAACACCTAACTTGTTTAGACTCACACTACTTGCGGATTGCTAAATGCTAATAAAATTTATTTCAGTGGGGATTCTATATTCTGTCTGACTGGTTAGTGGTTGTGACAAATTAATCGAAAAAAGGCTGGATCGATTAAAACTAGAGTTGTCCTGTTTTGCCTGGATACTGAATCCTGCAAATGTTTTGCCCCCTCCCCCCAAATTAAAAAAAAAAAACAATGTAACTAGGTGGTTCAATGTATTGGCCAAGTTCTTTTTTTTCACAAGCAAGAAAAGAAATAAGGCGTCTTGATCGAAAACAAACAAGGATTTTTTTTACACATAAAAAACATTTCTTTTTTCTCGCAGGAAACGGCAAGTTCTACCGACCGGGTTAGGTGTTGCTCGAGGTATAGACAAACAACTATTGCCTTATTAATATCACCCAACTTGTGGACTAATGCAAATGGTGCATTTTAATTGACTACGCTACTAGATGATTTTGGTAATAGCTCTCAAGTGGCGAAACTGTGGCAATCGAGCGTAACGCATTTGCAAACTTTATTATTGCCTTTTCTGTCCGACTGGTTGGGTAATGCTTTGCCGCCTGGGCCGGACCATTGGACCTATTGACCCGTAGCCCTTGCAGCCTACGGATCTAATGGCATAAGAAACGGAAAAAACGAAGTATTCTGGTAGTTGTAGTGAAATGACACCATCATGCAAATGCCAATTGTCCACTGAATGCACATGGTAATGACCTCAGCAGATGAAACCATAATAAACAATTATTAGATTCGGTTTTTGCGATATCCAGAATAATCGAGGTCGAGGTAGGGGTTATCAGCCGAAGCCTAAGGCTGAGGCTGATAACCCTTACCGAGACCTCAATTATTCTGGATATTACAAAAACCTCATCCAATAATATTGTTTATTATTTGCAGATTGGCCAACGTCATATGCACAACCCGTGACGTAAAACAATATGCTAAAATCCGGACTTTCGTGTAGATGTCACGATAAGGTCATTACGGACGGACAAAATACATGGCCAACAAGTCGCATCTTAGATGGCCTGCGGTCCATACATGTCTCAGATTCAAGGTCGTCAACAATTAAGCAATCAGAACTAATCAGAAACGTAAAGTATTTTCATATGACGTCACGTCGCAGGCATACTGAGCGAACACGTTCTTTTGCTCCAATAAATTTGCATAACTGCCGAATCGCGTGCATGACTGCATGAACACCCTTCATTTCACTGATTTACACACCGTGTAGTTGTTTGAGTAATACTGTGCTTGGTTTCGGGTGTAGTTTATACAGCAATCATGGCGAGTTTTCCAATCTTTCAAGTGAGAGAAGGTGAATGGACATCCGAAAAATTCGTTGACGTTTTAGGTTTGAAAATGCCTGCCTATTACACTCCCCATCCAAAGTTATTGTGCGATTTTATCACGAATTTTCAGACGAGATCGGATGACGTTTTCGTAGCAACATATCCTAAGTCAGGTGAGTTTTGAGAAAAAAAGAAACATAAATTATCGTCAGTCTAGAGAAAAGTTTTCTGTGTTTCTATGAAAAAGAAGATAAGGGTCATGGACTGTAAAAAAAAGTTAAAGTACTTCTTCCACCTGTCGTTCAAAATATAAAACATTATACACTTGAAAATTGAGGTGACCTGGTCAGGTCAAGAGTAAACACTAAAGAGGAGCTGAGGAGGGACAATTTAAAGCTTGCCTCAAGCTACTCTCTTTGGAATCGGCAAAATACTTGAGCCGTGGTAATTGCTGGTAAGAATATTTTTGACACCCTAAGATCCTTGAACACAAGGTCATCTCTTTACAAAATATCCAAAAATAATTTAAATGTATATAAAATTATAATATAAGCAGCGCTGTGTACAATTTTCCACACATCTGCTACATATCTAGTATGATTTTAACCTGAGGAAAACCGAACAACCGAAACGTTGTTTATATACATTAAAGTTCTAACAGTCTAGATTAGGTCTAGTTACATGCCTGTTCGCTACTCCTCGCGGTGACATCAGTTATCAGTCACGGGTCAGGTGTCATCAGCCATAAGTCATGAGTCAATGATTCAATGAGAAGTTAACACTTACCGTCAAGAGAAAATTGTTGACGTAGCACGCGTCAAACTCGAGTCAAGTGAAATGTTTTTTTTGGTTTTTTATTAATTGCTGTGTTAAACTGATGCAGCAGTGACTATTGCAAGACTTGACTCTGTTTTTCAATCCGGGTCCCGATTTCGAGAGTAAATTGCTGCTTTGATTCGCAGCTGCTTTTGAATGAAATTGTCATTCTTCGGCATCCATTGCTTTTCTACGCTGATTCTGACCTCTAGTAGTTACATACAACTGATATACGGAAGCTCCATTTCAATGACACGCCGAAAATGGGCCATTTTAATTCTGAAATGCCTTCAGTTGACTCTCTGTTTCAAAACCTGCCTTTATATGAAGATAATAATAATAATAATCTTTATTGAGTAAATCAATTTCACCGATAAGTGATTTACAAAAGAGTCCTCAAAAATTAAAATAGAGCAAAAGGAAAAATGCAGATTAATATATGAAGATGAGCTTGTTTTCCAGGAAGCAACCTACAGGCGGAACACATTGTCATATAGATGGCTTTACACGAAGAGAACTTGAAAATCGTGGAATACAAAAAAAAAATTAGTATTTCGCGACACCCGAGCGCCATCTTGTTCCATCCACTTGGGTACCCATTTGCCTGATTTCAAATTGAGAAGGATTAGGTACGAGTCTGTAAATTACGGAATTAGCAGCTATTGATCTTCATAGTCATAAAATGCACACCAAGCTACAATGAGCGACAAAAGTAGTTAAGACAGTTGACTGAATCGAGTGCTAATTGCAACATTTCACTTATTCCATTTTAAATCCGGTTTAGGCTGAGAGCGAAACCTCCTCCCCCTTTTTAATGTTGTACAGGAAAGCCTGAGGCAAATTCTAAAGACAGGAAATCCAACATTGAGAACGGGGAGGGAGTAGTATTGCAGAGATGAGGAAAGAAATTCGCCTAAAGTACTCCAATATGTGTCTCAACACTTTTGTCGCCCATTGTATAGTTTGGTGTAACTAGACCCAATAGAAAGCAAGACACAGCCATTAGAAAATGTCAAAATTTACAGAGAAATGTATGGCCATCTGGACGATAACATTTCTTTGTAAATTTTGACGTTTTTAAATGGCTGTATCTCAGTCAAAACTAGTTTGATTAACATCAAACTTTGGGATTTTGTGAATCTCGCTATGCTCTTTCTGACTATGTGGATCAATATTTCAGTGCTTATCCCATAATTTACAGACTGGTACCTAGTCCTTTTTGGTTTGAAAACAGGCAATGCAAGAAATATTCAATTCCGGACCTTTCTCTTCGATTTCGTGGCCAAATTGGTGGAAGACAAACTGGTGGAGAACATTGCTTTTCTTTAAGACACTTATTTTTTAGGGACATTTCTTCAACAGGCAAACAGGCATAAGTGTAAATATCTGACAAGAGTTTTGATACTTATGTAGGTTTACTTGCTGAAGCTATTAACATTAATTTGTGATGATCATCTCATTCAGGGACAACTTGGGTTCAAGAGATCGTCTGGCAGATCTTGAATGAAGGACAAGTCAAGGGCAAACCAATTTTTGAACGAGTTCCATTTCTTGAATTTGCAACTGTTACAAGATATCCACATCCTAAAATCAACACTCTGTCAAGTCCCCGCATTTTAAAGACTCACCTACCCTACAATGTTGTTCCTAAAGGTGCGAGTGAGGATGGCAAGTGTAAATATATTTACGTTGCTCGGAATCCGAAAGATGTCGCGGTATCATATTTCAAGTATGTGACAAGCTTGAAGAAATTCGGAAATGGATATAATGGGCCATGGGAATTTTTTGCGAAGTTATTTATAGGAGGCAATGGTAAGTTTGTTAGCGCGTTCAGTTCCAAGTCGCCAAAGTCGTCTCCACTGCTCGCGAATTTTTGGCAAGCGGTGACCCTATACACAACGCTCTTGGTGAAATAAAACCGGAACCAGAAAATACTGTTCCGATTTGTTTGGGCGCATTATTGATAAATAAAAGGTTCTGAGCATGCGTAAAGAGATTAACCGCCGGAACGAATGCCGGCTCACCTTCTGATTTCCGTACCAGATCTCTCGTATCTTGCCGGTGCTGGCCAAAATAACAACAAGAAGTTTAAAAAGCAATCCACGACATGTACATTGCATGATTAGTTAGCATGTTTGAGCTGACGTCTCAAATCAATGTTGTAAGTAATCATGCAATGTGGATGGACGAACAGATTTTTATCGGTAAATGGTGCCCTAAGTACTTCAGTTATTTTACTGGTCACGATTTCTTTAACGCACAACAAACAGACACATTTATTCTGTTGCATGGCGCACTTAATCTCTTATTCTGCAAGATAGAGATTCATGATCAGATTCCCTTCTCTTTCTGCTCGTCTCTCTCCGAGCAGAAAGATGAGGGCATGTCTGACAGGGTTTGACTCTCACTGGCTTTTCGGCAAAGAAATCCAGAAATACTCAGTTCTAAAGACAAGTGCATAAGAGACAACTGAAGGTAGTACGTTTTGAAAACTTATATAACTTGATGATATCTCCGATTTCTGTAATCGTTTCTCTATTGAATCTCAGTTGGTTTGAATCCGTGGTGTGACCATGTTCTGGGCTGGTGGAGGCACAAGGATGAACCCAATGTCTTGTTTCTTAAATACGAAGACTTAAAAAAGGTTTGGCATTCAACACTATATGTATTTTAGTCATGATTGTACAGCCGGAATGGCCTAAATGAATACCATTGCCACGGTTAGTTTTCTAGTTTTCTACGCCTTCAAAGAAAAAAAAAATTCAAACATGACCATATCATGTCATAAAAAGCCAAATCACAGGTAGAATCGACGTTCTACTTAGATGATGACTGAATGCCGGTATATGCCACTTTGATCGAAATTAAAAATCAGTCGATGCTTCATGTGAATATCACCTTTGCTGGGATGTGGCCTCTGATATCTCGGTCCGGCTTGCGGTTAAGGTATTGGGTTTGTAACCCGATGTTCCCGAGTTCAAAACCTTCTCCCTGCCGCTAGATGGCTGTATGTTTGGTGGTCCCGAATTCAACTCTTGCACGTCTTGTAAAAACCAATTATCTGGCCTCCAATATAACCAGTTGGGATTTTTAACAGCTTTTTAATTTTCAGTTGTATTTACAATACATTTCTTCAACCGACTGTAATGCTAAATACTATTGCTACTATTTTATCACAGGTTAATTTATTGTATTTAATTAACCAGTGGCATAATGATTTTCTCTTCGCTAGAATCTATTTTCTCATGTTCGAATGATTTCCAATTTCATCAACAAGTCGCTGTCAGATGATGTCATCAGCCGCATTGCTGAACAGTGCACGTTCAGTGGAATGAAGAAAAATGCTGCAAGTTACTCGATAAAGAGCCATGAGGGAGAGACGTCACTGCTTCGGAAGGGTGTGGTTGGAGACTGGAAGAATTACTTCACTCCAGAACTGAATGAGAGATTTGAAAATGAAGTGTTGGCAAAATTAAAAGGAAGTGAATTAGAGTTTGATTTTGAGATATAGTAGACATTTACTAAGATAATTGACAGTCATTTCAAATGCCATACAGCACAATCTTACATTGAAAATAGTCCATGATATCGGTTATGGTTGCATGAGATTTCTACTAAAATTAAAGCAACCGCATGTAGTCAACTATATCTAAGTCGTTTTTAAAACATTCCGGCGCAACTTGATGACTTTCTGTCACCCACCATTTAAATTTGTTTCAGTGCCTGGTTCAATTAAGATGTTGTCTCTCGGTCATATATGCACTGTCGTTTGGCTAGAACGTTTTTTAAAGCAATCGGATATCTTCGGGAAAAAAAGCAGTACATATTTCGAGACTCTCTTACAAAACGCAGGGCTTTCCTGAGACGGTCTTTGAATTTCCTAGGGATTATGCCAAGACAGTCATCAGTCGCACTACTGAACAGTGCATTTTCAGGGTAATGAAGAAAAACACAGCAAGTTATTCATTGCCAACCAAAGATGGCGAGTCTTCAATGCTTGGGAAGGGCGTGACCGGAGACTGGAAGAATTACTTCGCTCCAGAGCTAAATGAGAGATTTGAAATTGAGGTGTTGTCAAAATTGAAAAGAAGTGGACTAGCAAAGAAAGAGAAAACAAACAGCGGTTACAAACATAACAAAAAGGTTTTGCATGTAATGTTAAATTTGACATTTCGTATGCTACGACAAACATCCTCAGAAGTGGCGGCTACAAAATATGACAAGATTTAAAAAGACTAAAACTAAAGCGAGAAATTGGTAACTAGCTAGACAACAAAAAACAAAAGAAACTACATCCGGTGTGAATCGATAAAGAAGCAGTTTTTCTCTACCGATGTTTTCGTTAAGGGTGGGTTTCAAATCCCGTATCAACAATGTGTCCTTAATTTTACACTAGCTGTAAATCACAACGACCATCTCCTAGGATCTCAAAATGGTCCCATTTGATGTTGTAACCGGTACTGAGATATAGAATGATCGGTACAGCGGAGGCGTGACCAATCAGCCGCTCGTAGAAATTGAAGATTGTTTACAAAGCCAGTTGCTGGGATTGTGATGCGTGAAACTAAAAGAAGATTACATGTCGGAAAGACTGAACACTTCAAAGCTCTCACTCAAATTGGTCACGCCTCCGCTTTAATTTGCCGTTACTCAAGAGTTGGTAAAAAAAAAAATTATTGTTTTCTTCCTGTACTTGGTCTGTTGCAAAAAATAGAACAAAAGTACGATTTCTGAGGATTTCTTGTGCAATTTTGGGCGTAACCACCAGCGTTGCTAAGTATTAAACTTTGCCCTCGATTAAAACCAAAAAATGCACGATTAAAGACTAAATGAGACCACACTAAGATGTAGTTGTTAAGTGTGTATGGTAAGATAATATCAATTTATGAACGGTAATCATTTTTCACGTATATGTAGCCGTTAAACTATATATTTTTGATTGAATATGGTGTAACTATGTGGAATAAAAAAAATTAAGTAAAGATTACATATAATCATCTAAATATTGTTCGCCTGAGACGCCTAATTTAATTGAGTGTAAATCTATGTCCCGGCGCCACATGAGGGAGAGGGGAACACGTCAGATTGGCTGTGCGGATGATCATGGCCTTTATTACGTCACGGCGCGCGAACTAAGTGCGCAAATGTGCAAAAGTTTCCAAAATGGCGTCGTCGTCTTTCAAAGATCATACAACTGAGTTGTTTACCACCCTTCCTAGAGAAGTACATCCACCTGCGTCAAATCAAGAAAATGCGGCTGTGAGTAGGCCGGAAGTTGCCCCAACTGCAGTACAGTCTACACTTATGCTTCCTCTCACAGATATACCTGAGTTACCGAACACCGCTCCTGAAGATGTAAATCCACCTGCGTCAAATCAAGAAAATGCGGCTGTGAGTAGGCTGGAAGTTGCTCCAACTACAGCACAGTCTACAACCGAGCTTCCTCTCGCAGATACACCTGAGTTACCGACCACCGCTCCTGAAGATGTAAATCCACCTGCGTCAAATCAAGAAAATGAGGCTCTGAGTAGGCTGGAAGCTTCTCCAACTGCAGCACAGTCTCCACCCAAGCTGCCGCTCGCAGATACAACTAAGTCACCGAAAACCGAACACGGAGATGTAAATCCACCTACGTTAAGTCAAGAAAATGCGCCTGTAAGTAGGCTGGAAGCTGCTCCAACTGCAGCAGAGTCTCCACCCAAACCAGTGCTAAGACGATCTGCGCGTCAGCGACGGCCACCAAAGTACTTAAGTGACTTTGTTTTGACAAAGCCATAAATTGTCCTTAAGACTACTAACATGTTGAAAATCGCGTTTATTTACTTCATTAATGCGTGCTTAATTCATAATGTGTTTCAGTCAGCTCGTGTGTTAGTTTGTAAATTTTATTTTATTTTTCATTTATAAAAAAGAGGCAAGATGCCTTACGTTGTATAAATTAGCAGTACGCGTGTTCTCTAGCGATCCGGCAGCTCTCGCTAATTCAGCCTACTTGAATATTTGCAGCCAGTTGCGATGTAGATTTCACTGAGTAAACGTCTTTTATTTTTATCCTGGTCGTCCTTCTTGCTACTAATTCCTTGGTAAATTATTCACTTAATATCCAACCCAGCACATGTCTTGATAGTTCAAATGTCTTTGCAAGGAAGCATTTACCATCTGATACTTTCTCGTGTTCCTAGTATTGATCAGCGGATCCTCCACGCTATCTCCTACAAAATATAATGGGTTTAAACCCGTGATCATTTTTATACATATGTTAAATGATTCGTTTTCAGCACCATTCAAAACGTTTTAATCCATATCAAAGTCATATTTTTGTGTTAGTGTTGTTCATTGTTGGGTTCTGCAGATATCGTCCAAGAAACGGACACAAAGCTTCCCGCTTTCAAACGCGTTTTCAATTGAGCGATCTCGAAATTTTGCATGTTGTTCAGGTGTGCTCTGGACATCTAGTTTTTGAAAACCATAGTATTTTTGGACATAATATTGAAAGGTTATCTTATTCCTTTGGTCTGTTGATCGTTTTCTTTCAAATTCTTTGAGCAATAATCGGAAGAATAACTTTTCCTGTGTCATTTTTAAGCGGCCGTTGAAACTTCACAGCCAGGCTCACAAGTGACAAGCCAATAAGAGGGAATGCCTCTCCTCCCGGGCTAAAGTCACTAGATAGCCGAGCGTACCTCGATACCCTTAAGGCCGCCGCACACTAGGCGACTTTTTGTCGGCCGACAAAAAAATCTTCGCTTGTCGGCTAGTGTGCGGTGAATTCAGACAAGTCTGCGACAAGATCGGGGCTTGTCGGGCGAAATCTGACAGTGCTAGATCTCAAAACGTCTTGTCGGGCCTTGTCGGCTGGTGTGCGGTGG
>Ga0126343_10000947_pt1 | contig 12630 bp, 12 predicted proteins | sample Cyp2metagenome_FD_92531 | JGI IMG/M metagenome (GOLD analysis project Ga0126343, IMG submission 92531) | Coral microbial communities from Lord Howe Island, Old Settlement Bay, Australia - Cyphastrea 2 metagenome | ecosystem: Host-associated > Invertebrates > Cnidaria > Coral ... | reverse complement strand
TTCTTTGGACCTCTCTTTTGTCTGAGCTTGGCGCATCTGCTCGGCTAGCTGCTCTTCAATTCTAGCCTTCTGTCTCTCTCTTCGGGCTGCCTTTCTTGCTTGCTCTTCTTCATCTGCTTCTGCAATCTTCTGGGCAGCCTCTTGCTCCGTTTTATCCTTCTTTTTCTCTTGCTTAGAGGCGTCTGTCGTTCTCTCTTTTGTCTGAGCTTGGCGCCTCTGCTCGGCTAGCTGCTCTTCAATTCTAGCCTTCTTCTTCTCTCTTCCGGCTGCCTTTCTTGCTTGCTCATCTTCATCTGCTTCTGCAATCTTCTCGGCAGCCTTTTGCTCTGTTTTGTCCTTCTTTCCCTCTTCGCTGGGTGCCTTTCTTGTCTTGTCATCCTCCAATGCTTCTAGCATTGGTTCATGTGAGTCATGCATTTCTTGCCCGGTTGCATCTAGTTTCTTGGTCCCAGCTTCAATTTCATTCATGAAAAGCTCGAGCTCATTTAGGGTGATTTCTGTGGGCTCTAGCTCGCTGGCAACATTCGGCTCAACCGCTGTATCGTCCAGATCTCCGGACAACTTCCGCAACCTTTTTCGGGGCTCTGCTGATTCTGCCGCTTCTTTCTCTATTTTCTCTTCTTTTTTGGGCTCTTTGAAAACTTTGGGCTCTTTGGGCTCTTTCTGCTTCTTCTTCTTTCCCCGTTTCACCGGGTCTTCGCTCCCAGAGTCAACCACCTCGAGAGGTGCTGTTTCCTTGGCTGTTTCCAAGCGCCTTGAAAATCACTAAGATCTTTGCAGATACTTCGAAGTCTTTCCCCTCAATAAATCCAACATGGTTTCCTGTTCGTCATCCTTTACTGGTGGATATTCTCCGAAAAAATGTTTGAATAAAACCGGCGTTGCGCAACTTTGGGTCAACAATGGATTTGAAACAACCCCTTCCAATTTGGATAACTGCTGATCCGCTGCCCAACATATCAAAAAACACATGCTGGAGCCCCCGTCTCTGTTGGATTTCCGCTTTGAAAATGTGAGAAAACCATCCAAAACAGCAAAGTATGGTTGGTTCAAATCAACCATTTGTTCTTTGCTATATCTACCCGATTTGTAGCCCACAAGAATAACTATCGAAGTAAAATCAAAGAATCAAAGTCATAGTTTTGCTGGGATAGCCACAAAGACCTTCCCGTTTAATCCAAAATCACCATAACATGAAATACACCCCACATAATCCTCAAAAAACGAACAACATCATACATTTCACCAGGCTCTTGTACGTGTATTTGATATCAGCAGGAAATAATGAATATTTGCTGGTTAATACATACAAAACACAAGCCCAGCATTGTTGTCGGGCCACCGAAATCCGGGAGGTTGTCCAATTCTCCCTCATTGTATTCCTTCAATACTCCACTATATTACACTATATGTATAAATTATTTCTGTACATACAGTACATATATATATTTAATGTATATATGTGTATATATTTGTGTATATAATCTATTATATCGGTGTCAGTATCCTTGTGAAAGCATATGAAATCACCAAAAAAAAGAAACTGCCGGAATCCAGGTGTCCCTCTTTTCGGGAATGGCCACTTCTGCGGAAGCAGTTCCTGTGCTTTCCGCTGCACACGGCAGCAAGCCTGGAAGAATGGCCATGATCTGGTCGTACACTTCGCGCATCAAAGAACTTTTCTGAAGCCTGGCTGGAAGCTGAAATATTTGGTCATGGAATGTGTCATGTCTTGAGCTGGATAGATTGAAGCACTTAAAGTGCCCATCCAAGGTTTACCCAGTGAAATGGTCTTAAACCATCCATTTTGGAGGTAAGGAATATTGCAATACCCAATGTGCGGCTGGTTTCTCCAATCGTTTCCAATGTCTGAGCGGTCAAAAATTCCACCATAAACGAGGTAACTCATCATATGTGCCATGGTGGAGCTACATGGGAAAAATGGGAAAAATTGGAAAAATGGCTTATGGTCATCCTGCCATTCTTGGGAATCCTTACCATAACCATGGTTAGATCATGTTAGATCCGTGAAAATCTTGTGTTTCAAGGTGTGACCATCCCCAATATGGGTATCTTATCAACATGACCTGCTGATGTTCAACACCACCAATGGCCAAAGCTGAAGCAATGGCCGTCCCTCAGACCCTCAGATTCAACCACAATGTTGGTGGCAAAGAATCCTCAAGGATTTCAACCTTGATTTTGGGGGCACCAAGGATTTCCCCCAACATCATAAGAGATTTAACATGATTTAACAAGCCTTATGACTATTGATGGCTAAAAACCACCATCTTATATCAATCTACAAGGGGCCAATAAACTTCAAACTGGACGCTATCAAGTACCTCCCAGCCTTAAATGAATATGTGCGAAAGTAAACTGCGATCCCTCCAAATAAATCCAACTGGCAGAACATGCCAAATGGGAGGCTGGGAAAATAAGTTCCTCCAAAATCGACTTTCTCATTCAGGGTGTAGCTGTCAGTGGCTGAGGGTAAGAGCCACATTTACATCACTAACCCTCAATAGAAATTGGATGAAATTGGCAAAGTAGCCGATTTTTTATGGGCCTTTTTTTACACATCCTGATTATCCTAATTGGGATGCCAAAGATCAAACCATTGAGCCCAGAACCCCACGATCCCCAGGATCTGAGCAACATGTCTTGAGCTACTTCCACATCGACAGCGCCGCTGTTTTCCTGCGAGCTGCTGTTTTTGTGAAAATGCCCAACATCTGGAAAAACATGACTGAAAAACACACACAAAGATGCAATTTATGCAATGTCTATCCAGGTCTATTGATGTCTATCCATGCCTAGCCGCGGCCAGAATCACATGTTGCATCCCATTGCCATTGTGTTTCGGTGTTTCGTGCCCTGAATTAGATAGAAGAGAAAACATGTGGGAAACCGGATCCTGTGATGCCTTGTGTTCATCCCAAAAATCCGAAAAGCCAAGAAGGATAGAAAGCAAACAACGCAAAATGCATGTTAAAAACCCATCAATGATGACTCTAGATGTCTCTGGATATCAAAGTCTAGTGCATGGTCACATGGCCCTTGGTCAAGTCAATTAGTGCACCAGTATGTGTTTGTTTGGGGTTTTTGGGGGCCACACAAATGGTCATTCTATATATATATTGCATATTATTGCTGTTTAAATCATAATGAATCATCCTTTTTACGGTGAAATGTTTGAGTCATAGCTGTCATAGCTGCCATAAGCCCTCTTTGATCATCAGGTTTCACTAAGAACCGCACCTGGAGAAAACGGACTTGTGCTTCGTGTTGCAATGCCAGTTCCCTTGGCGCGGCATGGCGCGGCGGTAACCTTTCATGGTTTTTTCATGGTAATTTAAGCCCCCAATTTACGGTGATCCAACGGTGAAGGCGAATCTCAACCAGCTGCGGTCACCGAAGGCAACCATGCATACACAATCCCCAATCAACTACACATGTAGCCCCCCCACAATGATGACCAATGTCAAGCGGCTGTTGCAACTTCATAAAACGTGTCGCCTTTTAAGCAGTGAACTTCAGTATATATATATATATATATCAGCAATCCTCCGGAGAAAATAGTTCAAAATGGCATGGCAAGTTCACTTTTTCATCGCTGTTCTATCCATTTTTTGAAGGTTGTATAAATGAGGCCGCGGCAAAAATCAAGAAACCTGAGCCAAGTCACTTTATTTTGGCCTTGACCTCCTCCTGACCAGCAACCCTGTTGATTTGCTGAGAAATCCGGGAACTCATGCCTTGACCAACCAAAGTGATGATTCAACCAGCCAAAATAAATGCTATATGACTCGTTAAGAAAGCCAAGTGGCGATCTCACCCCTCAAAGTACAATACTCAAAAAAGAAGGCTTGAAACACCAGACGTTTGAGCTTTGAGGTGACCCTCATTTTTGGAGGTTAATGAGGGTCTAGGTATATTCAAATTGACGTGAAGTGTATACTCAAACCAATCTGGTAAGACCCCGAAATAATCATGGATTGTCTTTGTTTTCAATGACTCTAGCCACGAGTTGCGGGATGATAGTCCAAGTGATTGCGACATGTTGTGACTCAAGTTCACCAGTGGGCATCAGGCAATGATTGGGGGCTCTGGAGTATAACCTGACGCGCACCACTTGCTGAGAATATTCATGTTGATCCAACTACTTAACTACTGTAAATCCTCTGTAAATCCAAGTTCGCTTGGTTGTTCAAGGAGACTAAAGCTAAGAATTCTGAAACATCTGAAACATCCGAAACATGTCGAATTTTGTGTCGCGTTTTGTGTGGCGTTTTGTGTCACAACTGCCCGCCTCTTTCTCTGCCATTGCTCGGATGATCGCAGTTTGCTCCCTCAGGACATGCATCCACATGGATCCACATGGATCCAGTTGTACAACGCACAGCTTTGGAACCCACATATATCATATAAATATTCAGAATATATTCATAATATATTCATAATATATTCATAATATATTCATAATATATATTCATAATATATATTAAAATGGCTTTGTCCAAAGGATATCATAGGATATCCCCCTAAAAAATTGTCATGGGGCACACGTCGCTTAAGAATCACAAAAATGATGTTTCAATCCGTTGGGCTTGGGGAATTGGGCCTCCATTATTTACAGAAATCAAACTGCCAATGAAATGTGCGGATGTCCAGTGCCATTCCGAGGAGCTCGATTTTCTTTTTCAATTCCTGCACGCCAGGGGGTTGTTGAACAGTATGTCTCAGTATGCGAGACTATGGGCATTTCCGAACACCACTTGAACTCAGTCAATTGATGAAGGTATGTCATCCAGTTCCTTAAGGTAGCAACAATCAAAAAATCAACCAGCGAACCTTGGCCTTCGACACATCACTGCAGAACGTTGCGGAAAAGATTTTGGATACACGTTTGCCAAGAAGTTCGGGGGTGCGATTTCCTTTGGCCAACTGATTTCCAACAGGATATTTCTTACCTGAGAGATAGGACCATAGTGAAGATCACACAACTACGCCGCTACGCCTCATGATTCTTAGGATGTGGCATGATGTGGCGGAAAATCCCGGATTTCGATGGGGATTTCTCTTTCCAATAAAGTGTGAAGTGGACCCATCCCTATACATATATATATATATGTATATATATATATATGTGTGTCTACACTATATAAATTTATTTTTATATGTGTGTATTAATATATATAATATACACACTATATAATATTAAATATATGTATGCATATATATATATATATTTATAATGTTAAATATGTATATATATATATATATATATGTAAGCATCCAAAAACAGAACCAGCAATTTCAGCCCGAACAAAACCTTCAGTAGAATTACATATCAACACAAAGAAATCAATAGCATCAATCAAGCAACAAAAAAAACAATAAATACATGAATATCACCATGCACACATCTGGATAAATTATGATCATTCACCAGCCTAACACTTGCGGCCATTTCGGGAATGATTCCCCCAATTCTAGTCCTCATTCCAGTGACGTCACGCTGTGGTTGTCGTAACCATCAAACATCATCAAACCCTTAAAGGCCCTTAGGGACCCAGAAAGCCATCTATTCATTCTGGTCATGGGTCACCCTTAGGGGCCCAAAAACTTGCCAAGCGGCCAACCGCACTACATCCCATGAATCGCCATGAATCCCGATTTATGGGAGATTCATTGCCCAATTGGCTGCCCATTTGTTGAATTTCAGGAACAATCCGATGAATCCCTTCATCCTGAATTCATATCTATAATTAGCTATATCCCATCCATGTATTTAAAAAAAAAATGCCATTCCCCTAATGCTAAAGATGCTAAAGGCTTCCTTTCTATGGTCAAGAATGGTATAATTACGTGGTTTCATGTGGGTTCATCCCTCTATCTCTCCATCACCATCCAAGTGAAACTGACCTATAATCCACCGTGGGTCCACCATGGGATTCTTCAACCGAACCCCCTAGCGAAAATCACCATGCTAAAAGGAAACAAAAAGCATGAAAGGACCATCTCCTTTCAAACCAATATGTTAAATTACCAGAGGCTATTTTTGTTGATTCCCAACCCTGATCAGCGCCTCAGTAGGAGGCAGCTCCAGTCTCAGGCGTTGATTCTCGGTGTTCAAGTCCCTAAGGCGGGATGGTCACCGGAATGGGATGAAAAGGGGCCATGCCAATAGGATGCCATTTTCACGGTGAAACATGACATGTCAATGAGGATAAATCAGTAAAACATGTCAATGAGGATATATAAATCATTGGGTGATGGTATTTTAACTGTTTAGAGGGATAGACATGGATAAACCTGCGTATGATAAACCGTTGGTTTCATTGGATGTTGATATGTGGATCTACAATGTTTTGGCTAAAAAAGGATGGAAAATGTGAATTTCAACACTGTCAAAAGCGGGGTTCACCACCATTAATTGGGGTGCCATGACTCAGCCTCGAAATGGGGCGAAGGGAGACCGCAAAATTGCCGTAAAAATGTAAAAACCTGTTGAAAAAAAAACATGTTAAAACAATTGAATGGTCTCAGGTTTCCAAATTTTCCGACAAATTCCCAGACTTGGTTTCAGTTTTTTTTTGAATCTTACCCTTAAATATTTCATTGGAAAAATGAGGTGCCCCGCAATCCTGCAATTTTTCCCTTAAACCAACCCAGTGATTTGATTTTTTTGATCAAATGGGGGTTTAAACTATCCATGTCAGCTGATAAATTTGATCCATATTTCTACTGTTTTGGCGGGTCACACCGAGCCATACCATGTTCATATGTCTATCAAACAAAAACTGCATCACACCGCTATGTGGGTATGATATGATGCTAGAAGCCAAGTCCAACTGTGTCCCAAAACCATTGAACCTGCTTTTAAAAAAATCCGTACCAATCTCATGGATCATCATTGATCTTCCTCATGACAATTGCCATACATTTTTCTTCATAAGTCAACCATTTTTTTGACAAACCCAGCTAGAAACAAAGGGAAAAATCCAAGAACTAACGAACATCACGCACATCCCGTCGCCAAAGAACTCAACTTGCTTTCTCGTCGTTTCTACCTGGCGAACGTTCGGCAAAAATGGAATTGTTAAAAATGCTTTGATAGATGTCATCCTTCATCCCATTCAAACACCAAATGTGCCACGAAGTATGTTCTAGTTCATGCTCAACCAAATGCCGTGTGGCAACCCTCTGTTCAAATACTAAATTGGTTTCAACAAAATATGCCCCCGTCCATAAACAAAGAAAAATTCATCGTTCCTATCACTACCCATACACATGTAAACAATTTGACATTACTAAATTCAATCCATCCTCAATTGAACATCAAATTTCCAACATATAGCAATCGCTAAAAACATATTCAACAAATTGCATCAAATTGCCTGATTTCAGCACTAAATTGTCGAATCGGAATCTTCAGGTTGCTATGGATTTTTCACGCACACAAAGTTCATCCCAGGCACGATGGTTTTGTTGAAAAGGGTCACCACCGACAGTTCTTCCATGTGCGCTTCAGCATCCAACTTGGCCGCAGTTTTCAAGTCCCTTGGGACAGCGAGCTGAGCGATTTGGCGTCAAATAAGGGCGACCCCGAAAAGCTTCCAGGAGTGGGGGGTTCAACTCATGGTGAAATAATCAAGACTGATGGGATGGAGATGAATGGTGTAATGGGGAAAAGGAAAGATCCTGAGAAGTAATGTGAACTCCTAGTGCGTGATGCTGATGATGCTGCTGCTTTTGCTGCTGATCATGATGACGTTGATGGTGGTGGTGACGATGATGATGATGATGGTGATGATGATGATGATGATAATGTGAGTGACAGGAAATGACATGAAATCAACATGTTCTGGTATAACATGTTATGAATTGAAAACAAATGTTTTGATATGATGTTTTGATTTGATATGATATGCTCTGATACGATATGTTTTGAATTGAAAGGAAATGTCATGATATGATATGTTATTATTCCAAATAATATGTCTGATATGCTCTGATATTATCTGAATAAATATGTTCTGATATTTAATGATTGGACATGATATGTTCTGATATGATATGTTTTGATCTGATATGGTATGAACTGAAACGCTATGAGACGATATAGTATGAATTGAAGGGATATGATTGTAATGAAGTGATCAGATATTTTATATGATTTATGATTATATGATGATATATGATTCTGCAATCTTGGGTAACAAAACCCCCTGGAAGAGTAGGAGACATCAACAAACTGTTCAATCCGGTATGGGTCCAGGCCCCTGTAAGTTTTGATCCGTGGCCATGTCCAAAGAACATATCCTGCGCCCATTGTGAGCTGGAGGTTTGAGCCCCCGCCCCATGATAGTTGATTTTCAGTTGCACAGCGCTACAATTTTACCGTGTTCCTGCACAAACTGCCCCAAGCACTTCTCTGGTGACATGCACATGCAAGCTACCTCACGGCATCAACATAGTCTCAACATAGTTTCAACTATCAACATAGTTCAACAAGATAAGTTGTGGGTATTTTCTACCCCTTTGATTTCCACCAAATTTATTAGATGACGGGAAATCGCTTTCAAAATCGTTGGGTTTCAGGACAATTCCTGTACTTCTTCACAACCTCCGCCGAAAGGCTTTATCTTCGCCTTCAAGGTCCGGACCTTGAGCCAACTGGAGCCAACTGGCGTCAAAACCTTTAAGGTAGTTGATTGGGACCGTCATCAAATTTGGATGAAAACGAAATCTTTGAAAGCAACCAGCTATAGTTGACGAAATTCAGGTTCTGTCCTGCAATCCATCATGACAATGTTTTTCGTCATCTGGTAAGCCACCAAAACCTTAACCATAAACTTGCCATAAACACTCCCCAATGCCCTGCCAAATATGGGCGTAAGGTCTTACCATCTACAGTGGGAGGTTTACATCATCTGGTTTACCATGGTTTGCCAACAGGTTGATAAATATTGATAAATGGTTGCCCCATCACTGCATGGGTTTGTGTAAGAATATGGCTCCAAACACTTTCACGGTTTTCCATCGTATGACATGATATGATAGGTATTGAGCAATCCCCATGTTGGACAAGACCAAATGTCAACCCTTTGACCGGCGGCTTCGGTTGCCGGAGATCAACACAATTACGGCTACTAGTTCCAATTCTGTTAGTTGAAGCATCTTACCCTCCGGTAATCAAACACAATGGCTGGTTGGCAAATCTTCTGATAACGGAAATTGTCTGGGAAAAAAACGGTCTACGTAATGGAATCTGCCATTGCTATGCTTGATTGCTTGAATGCAAGCAAATGGTTGAAGAACGGCATGGATCTTGCAACTCTAAATCCTTTCCAAAAAGTTCCAGGCATGTCATCAACCTAGGCACTTCTTCGGTGTCTTCTTCATCCACTTCAGCTTCCATTGGGTCGACCGACTCTTCCCCTGAAGGTTCATCAGCTGCCCCTGGAGCATCTGGAGCATCTGGAGCATCTGGAGCACAAAAATGTGAAACCAGTCCGGTCCTGAGGGCAGGTTGGTCAAACATGAAAGAACCGCGGGTTCCAACTATAGTTCTATTATGTTCTATTCTTGTGGATATGGCTGGAAGAACCTCCTATAGAAACCCAGGTTCAGTATAGCGTCTTTTACGGCCCAGGATTGGTGCTTACATGTGCTTACCTTGCAGGGGTGGAACTAGCAGCCATGTGGGATCATCATCCCGGTTTAAAATGTTTTAAGGTGGAAAAAAAGGAATGAAACTGCCAGCCAGCGACAAAACGCTCGTCATTAAATGGTCCACATCTAACAAGCGGGATGCATTGGATTTGCTCTTGCGGGGCGCCCCCTCATGTGCAAGGGGTGCGTCGTCCAAGCGCCTATTTTCAGACCCTTCCGCAAGCAGAGGAGTTACATTTTCTGGCTCCCCTGGCTGAGTGTCTTCCAATGTCTCCTGAAAAGCAGCTGGCGCATCTTCTCGTTGTCGGTCCTCGGATATCTCGTCAAACGCTGGGATTTCATTACCCGTTTTTCTATCATGAGCTCTCTCCTCAGGCGCAAAGTCTTCATCAACCAACTCTTCATCCTGAGGTCTTTCCTCAGGAGCATGGTTTTCTGAACCCGATTGTCTATTCTGATCACCCTCCTCCGCATCCTCAGATTTTTCCTCAAGCGCAGGGTTTTCTCCGTCCGACTGTCTATTCTGATCACTCTCCTCTACACCCTCAGGTCTTGCCTCAGGAGCATGGTTTTCTGAACCCGATTGTCTATTCTGATCATTCTCCTCCGCATCCTCAGATTTTTCCTCAAGCGCAGGGTTTTCTCCGTCCGACTGTCTATTCTGACCACTCTCCTCTACACCCTCAGGTCTTTCCTCAGGAGCAGGGGTTTCTGAACCCGATTGTCTAGTCTGATCATTCTCCTCCGCATCCTCAGGTCTTTCCTCAGGCGCGGGGTTTTCTGCGTCTGATTGTCTATTCTGATCATTCTCCTTAGGTTCAAGGGTTTCATCAACCAACTCTTCATCCTGAGATCTGGCCTCGGCTCCATCGAGTGCTTCGCCAGTTTGCTGGTTTTCCTCGGGCCCATCCTTAGTCACAGTCGATTGTTGACTCCCGCTGGGTTCCCCCAAAGATGTGGGTCACAAAAATGGCGTTTTACATTGCAACATTTTGCCTTCCCATTCCTTGCCCGCCCAATGAAATCATCCTCTAAATTGTTCAAACGATGATTTTCCCCACCTGGGGAGGGTCTTTAGCTGTAGTTGCAATTGATGTTGTTGTAGGTGTAGTTGTAGCTGTAAATTTTGTAGTTGTTGTTGTTTTTGTTCCCGCGTCCACGCTGAGGGGTTCTTACGGTAGGCTTGATCAGGGTGCTCATTCTGGGGCCTGGGGCGTGGCATTTTCCCTGCAAATTTCCGCATACAGTGGCTCTTATGAAATCTCCATGTGCATTTCGATCTTGCAGGCTCGCACAAAATTTGCGGCGCGAGTTTTGCTTGCTCTTGGTCTGCCGCCTTTACCTGTAAATGTTCGTGTAAAGTGGCTCTTGTAAAGTCTCCAAGTGCATTTCGACTGCGCAGGCTTGCACAAAGTGTGTGTCCGCGTTCTGGGTTCACTCTGGGCACAGGCATTTTTCCTTTAAATTTCGGTATAAAGTGGCTCTTGTAAAATTTCCAAGTGCATTTCGACCGCGCAAGCTCGCACAAAGTGTGTGTCTGCGTTCTGGGCTCATTCTGGGCGCGGGCATTTCTCCTGTAAATTTCTGTATAAAGTTGCTCTTGTGAAATCTCCAAATGCATTTCGATTGCGCAGGCTCGCACAAAGTGTGTGTGTGTGTGTCTGCGTTCTGGGCACGTGGGGCTGGCCATGAATTTCTGGAGCAGAATTACTCCACTTGAGCTGGCACTTGCTCTGGTCCAGGTGTACTTCTGTCCGGGGTGGAAAAAACTGCCCAATATGACAGTTCAGGTCTTCATCGTGGCAGCACAAGTATGTCACTACTTGCGTCAGCCCATACATGCCATATGTCATTGTATGTGCTACATTGCATACATATCAGCTGATGCTAATGCAGAATATGTCATATCTTCCTTGTCGTCAAAATCATCTCATTGTACAAGAAAAGATTCTTGGATGGCAGGGATCATGAAGTTCAGAAAGAATGTGAGCATGGATGCCAGATATAGACTGTCAAAGCAATATTTCAGGGCGGGGATCGCTCGAAATAATCCTGGTGGAAATCATCCAAAAAAATACCGCCGGTTTTTTGTCGCCAAAATGCTGTAGGTATTCCCACACGTACCCCCTATTTCTCCACAAACCCATGTTGGAAGCCAGAAAGGATTGACCTATGATTGACCTGGCAGACACGTTAAGCGTGGAACATACATCCAGCGGGTAGCAAGCACTGTATGTATGTGTCTGAAGGTGCTATTTCAATATACTTCTTGTTGTTCCGCGCTCAATTGCGCAATACACTTTGTGGGCGAACCGGGAAACCCAAAATGCGATGCTGGGATGCTGATGTTTCTTTAAGATAAGGCACCCCAAAAATGGTCTAGAAAACAATTTAGAATTTCCTGGTGTTACTCATAATTAGCCCGCATGTTTGGACAGACCCGGCTTGGGTAGTCTGACACTCATTGCTAGGAACTTGGCCCCGCTCTATACAAGAAAATTGGCGAGACCATAAAGAGCTGGGCCAAGTTCCAAGTGCGCAATTGGCTTCCTCCCGGAAATCACATTACGCAAAAACAAGGCAACTAGCTCAGCGCAGCAATCCTCCCAGGTACCAAAGTCCTAACCAGCTGGATGCCAACTCTGCTGTACAAGGCCAAATGAAAGGTCGGTCCGACTTATTTGCTGCTTTGGCTTCAGATGAACTGGAGCTGGAAGAACTTGTGGAACTGGATGAGGAAGATGAAGATTCTTGTGGTTTTTTGGTCAAAACCTTCCTCGGATTTTCTGATTCAAGGCCCTTCTCAATGTTAATGGCAAAAATTATACACTTGAGGCCGGGGGTGGATGACGAAAGCTAGCGGGGTAGGAGAAAGAAGGAAGGGAAGAGGTGAGTTGCGGAGGGACTGTCATCATCGTGTCGCGGCATTGTTCGTCCCAACGAGGATGC
>Ga0126343_10000946_pt1 | contig 12633 bp, 8 predicted proteins | sample Cyp2metagenome_FD_92531 | JGI IMG/M metagenome (GOLD analysis project Ga0126343, IMG submission 92531) | Coral microbial communities from Lord Howe Island, Old Settlement Bay, Australia - Cyphastrea 2 metagenome | ecosystem: Host-associated > Invertebrates > Cnidaria > Coral ... | reverse complement strand
TTTACGGCTTCTTGACTTTAAAAACTTGAAAACATTGAAAAAGCGGGTGCGCGCGTAAACAACTGCAAATTCGCCAAGGACAGTTCAATTCCTGCGACTTTGCTTATAGGTAAAGGTTCAATAGTGCGTAGAAAAATAATTGGAGACCGTTATCTGCGTTATTTTCAGTTTGAATTCTACTAAAACAATTAGATTATTCGCTCTCAATTTCTATGAGGCGATAGTTGATTCGGCCTTCGGCCTCATCAACTATCACCTCATAGAAATTTCGAGCTCATAATCTAATTGTTAATCAGTATATACTAAAACAGTGGATAGCGTTGAAGGCGCGCGCTGATTGGTTCGTCAAACTCCGAACATCCTGTGCTATTTACCTCCGAGCAACTCGAGAGAAAATGGCGTCCCGGTTTGCATCCGCGATAAGTGAAGAAATGATCCAAATTAATTTTTTGTGGTGTATATTATCTCACTGTTTTAGTTATACTAAAACAGCTATTCACCTCAGTGTAGGTGGTTAAAGGAGCCGATGAATCCGTGTGTGGATTCATCGGTTCTTTTAATGTTCGACTCCACGGCCACTGAAATAAAAAAGCTATAGCTCTTTTTACATTTTTATGACCGTGTACTTTCTAAAATCCCGTTGAATGCCTTTTATTCTATTAGATAGAACCCTGTGCGCGTTCTGATTGGTCAAAACCACATGTTGTATTAGAGTATAAAACAGCGTGTTTTATTGTTTTTCGCCACATTACCACTAAATCATAAAGCAAATGAAGACGCCTAAGCCGTGTATTACACTGTGATAAAACTCTCTGGACATTTGAGAACACTCGAGAAATGTAGAAAACACTCGCCTGTGGCCCGGCTCATGTTTATCTACATTTCCCTCGTGTTCTCGAATGATCGTGTTTAGTGTAATGCACTAAATTTTTCACAAGTTTAGGAAGGTCACTCTACCACATTTCTGCGTTTTGCAAAAAAAAAAAATGAACAAATTTTTCTTTAGAAGTTTGAATTGTTCACGGGCTCTTATTATTGAAGGAGCTCAGTCACGGCTTGAGCAGAATGAACAGTTTTGCCTCAATTTAATTTTCAACTGATTCGTCGTTTGTGATTCGTGTTAATCTTCTCCATCCTTAGCCATCCTTGTTCCTTGATGGTTTATCATTATCTCTTTGGTGTTTTTCTATCTTATTAAACTGTTATTTTCAGGTTTCCTTCAATTTAAAGGTAATTTTTACGTGGCAAAAATAACTCAAAATACCGGACTGAGTTCCGTTAAGCTCGTCGTTTAGCTGTACGACGGTTTTAAATGTCTCTTCACCGTGTAAGGGCTAAGTTATGTGAAAAAGATGACCACTTAACCACTTCTCAAAACGTTGGACAAATATAACATAGCTCGCACCAGTTGACTTATCCTCAATATTCTAAACTAAATACCAGCGCAATTTCGAGGAAAAATGATTAAAAAAGGCTATTTCTCCACACGCTTTATCTCTTGAACTTGAAGGTTTGCATTTCTGTCACAAGCAACTCATTATCTAACTGGGTTAAAAGATTCAGTGAAAAACTGTATATATACAGCGTGTATATTTAACCAATAGACCACAACTTTCTTTGTTTACAGGTTGATAAACCACGCGGTATGTTGGTAGAACACTCGAAGAATTCGTAAATCACGAGCCGCATTTACGAATTCTTCCAGTGTTCTTCCAGCATCCCAAGTAGTTTAAAAAATCATACAAACTTGTGGTCTGTTGCTTTTATATAACAGAGGACGCGCGATGTTTTCCTGAGTTTACTGGCACAATAAACCATAGCTTATTGACCAATCAGAGCGCGCGCCCCGGTTGTAAACCCTTGGTAGTGTTGCAGATCTCTTTCGAGCAAACCTCAGAAGAGATCTGGACTCCCGCGAATTCACTGATATTCCTCAGCTGATCCGTGACGGCCAAACATCCGTGACAGTCGTTCTTAGTCGTCACAGGTCTCACGGGATTTACCAATAAACCTCACCCGTCAGTTGACGAGACAGTATATACCGTTCTTCAGTTTCACGACAATGGGTTCTGTACCAGTAATAGATATTTCGCCTCTATCCAAAAGTAAGTGGTTTCCGTCTTACTTTATAAGTGATAAAACTGAATCACCATATCGTGACATATGGATGTACTGTTTGAGTAACTGCGGGACCTGTAGGTTCCGGACTGGAGGACGGGTAGAGTTTCTTTTGTACGGACTTCGCTTTTAGCTTGGTCCAAATGCCTAAAGGTCTTATTACTTTTGACTTTGACAAGCTTTATTCTTGTGAAGTTCAAAGCCAAGCATTAGTACACTCAGTGTCCTCACTCACCGCAGGCATAATCAAATATGCAAATTTTTTTAAAGTGGTATTAAGTGCGCGTGCAGAGTGTTTCATTGAGCTTTTCTGACTACAGTGGCCTTGACCCGGCTAGAAACTTGAACAACTGATATTCCTTCTCCAAAATAGAACGTTCTCTTCATTTATCCGCCATGTATTTACAAACTCAAAAGTAAATGGCAACGTTCTTGATGTGAGTCTGACGTTCCCGGATGTTCCGTGCGTGAGGAGTGAAAACATATTAAAGGGGCTAGGTCACGCAATTTTAGGCAATTTAAGCACTGATCAAATAGTCATAGAATTAAAGGAGCTAGGTCACGCTATTGTAAGTAATTTTGTTTAATTTTGCTAATTATGAGCTCTAAACGTCGAATTGGCAGACCAAGAGTCTTTCATTTGTAGAATCATGGCCACATTACAACTGAGAATGATTTTCCGGCTGTGTTAATGAAATTTTGATACATGTATGAACTGAGGATGCCATAAATTTGAAAAAAGGTGGGCCGACGTTTTTCAAATTTACCCAAATGCAATCCATTTCAATCCTCCCCAGTTTTATCCATACACGTCCCTCCTTGGCTTTCCTGTGTTTTGTTAGAGTTCTTCTGTAGTTTTGAGCCGTTATTTTGGTATTTTACTTAATTCTATGACTATTTGATAAGTGCCGAGATTACCTAAAATAGCGTGACCTGGCCCCTTTAAGATTACCTAAAATATCAAAACAACGGCTCAAAACTATAGAAGAACTCTAACAAAACACAGGAAAGCCAAAAAGGGGCGTGGATGGACAAAACTGGAGAGGATTAAAATGTATTGCATTTGGGTAAATTCAGTTGAAAAACGTCGGCCCACCTTTTTTCAAATTTACGGTATGTCAGTTTATACATGTATCAAAATGTCATTAACACACCTGGAAAAGCATTCTCAGTTGTTATATGGCCATGATTTTGCAAATGAAAGACTCTTGATCTGCCAGTTTGACGCCGTTTTAGAGCTCATAATTAGCAAAATGAAACCAAGTTACCTAATATAGCGTGACCTAGCCCCTTTAACTGAACTTGTAATAAACTGAGAAAAAACATCTTCCACGGCTACAATCTCTTCAGGATGTTGAAATATAATCCCTATAAGAAAACGTTTCTTGGAAAGGTTTTTTTCCTTTAGAGCCCCATTCATGGCTGGAATCTTTTTAACAGATTGAACTACAATCTTAGCTTGCTTAAAAAACAGTGGCGGTCTGTGCACGAAAACGATCATTTTCATAAACTGCAAGCTTTGTCTCATGTCGCGTTGATATACTCTGATCTACTTTGTCATAATTGGCGTAACAGTATAAACATTAGCGACCTCTTATTTAATAGAGCATTAATAATTCATAAAGCAGTTTGCTAACAATTAATCTGCTCATTATTCTGTCACGATCCGTCACAATATTATAATACCACCTCTATTCCGTACATTCATGAGTTCTCCACCAGTGATAAATATTTTATCCGTGTGCAAAAGTACGTAGTTCCTATGGTACTTTATAATAGTTAACCTAGCAACGTATCATTTCAACGCTCCACCTTCCCGCAAAATCATGGAGCAGGTGGTTGAACGGTGTCGAGGCGCGGTGGCCCGACTGCATGGTTTGTGCGCTCGCCTCCAGATGGAGCAGCATTTCGTTGTGATATCGAGCAAGTGTGTCTCTCCACCCAGGTGTATAAATTTAATGCTGGGGAAGTCCTGCAATGGACTTGATGATCATGAAAGAGAAATTTCCCTGGTCGCTTCATGTTTCACAAACCGAAATAAGCGCCGACTTGATGGGCCCGTTGGCTCGTATATAGACTTTACCTTTTACGTGGCTCAATACAAATTAGTTATAATCTCACATGCAGATGTTGACCTCTGTTAACACAGTTATTTTTTACACAACGCATGTTCAATGTAGGATGCTTACGTTTCATGTTATCATTATCGTCATTCTCGTTTCCAGAGCCCACGATCCTTCTGACGTGCGGCAGGATTGGGAGCTGTGGCCTCAGAGCTCTCGATCCCTGCCGCAGGTCAGAAGGATCGTAGGCTCTGGGGACGGGAATGTTTTCTCGTGTGGACATCCTTGGATTATACGTAAGCGATCGTCGGACTCTTCAGGATGAAAAATTGCTTTACAAACGTAAACGTGCAAATATTCGTCCTGACAAAAATCTTGCCGTACCTTGCAAAACTAAATATAACGAAAAAAGACTAAATCAAGCACATTCCAGCGCCCTCGACTTCTATGAGGAGATAATTAATTCGTTCTATGAGGAGATAATTCATTCGGCATTCGGTCCAATCAATTATCACCGCACAGAAATCTGGAGCTCATGATCTAATTGTTAAAAACTCGAGTGGAAGTTTCGAAGAACTAGAAATATTGCGGGAACACGAGCTACAAGTGAGTGTTTCTACTGCTTTATCACCGAGTTCTGCCAAACTTGCTGATCGTGCACAATGTGGACCCATGCACAGTTAGCCAGGAGGCTATCTTGTCTTTCTACTCTACTGCCTTATTTGTTTTGTTCTACATAACGCCTCATTTGTTTTTGTTTAAGCACAGATGACAACTTAGTGGACCAGCAAGCTATAGATAACATCTATAAGCAGATTCACCAGACTTGTAAAGATATTGGATTCTTCTATATAACTGGTCATGGAGTGGAACAATCTACAATGGACTTGCTTTTAGGGTATACACAGAAGTTTTTTGCCCTTCCAATGGAAAAGAAAACCGCTCTAAGCATTCATAAGAGCCTATCTTACAATGGATACATTGAGCCAGGTACCAAATATTCCTTGGAATCATGTACACTAACTTAATTTCAAGGCAGTATATCCAGTTTGCAATTCATGAACTAGAAGTTCATCACAGGTAAAAAACCTTTGTTGGGAATCCCCGAAAGTTCATCATCATTGTGATCTGTGCCGTTGTGGCTTTGTACAGCAAGAAACGGGTCTAATTATAAACGATACTTTTGAACCCTAAGACGGTTCACTGAAGACTGCTGCACAAAATTCCGAGCACATGTCAAATCTGGCATCCTGTTGTACAACAATTATCACGTGACGTTACATGATCGTTATTTCGGATTCCGCACCTGGAAGCTAGTTCATCAGAAGCCGCTTATTCATCATCAACCCAGAAGAGGCAGAGCGACTGGGGGAATAATTGTTTTGGCAAAGACCACTATTGAAGGACACTAGCCAGGCCTCTTTACTTTAGGGACAATTTTATTTGATCTAACAAAGGTTATCGTTCAGGCGCTCTGTCCTTTGCCTGCCTTTACGACAAGAGAGGCAAAGGAAATAGAAGGCCTGGAATGATGATGATGATGATGATGATGATGACGATCATGATGATGAACATAAAGTGACCATAAATGACAATAAGGACATGTAACAAAGAAGTTAGGAGTTCCGATGATTGTATTTTTTTTCCTTAAAAATAGTATGGGGAATGATGAAACTACGGGAAGATGATGACACTATCGGGTACTGCAACAACCGGTAAAGGGATTCATTGACGAAGATAAGTTAGTAAGTTCTGCTTATCGGTTGATTAAAAGACTATTAAAATGTTTTTAGGTTGTGAAAGAACTCAAAATTTTGCAGATATCAGGGAAGGGATTTATTGTGGTCGGCAGTTGGTAGAGTCGCACGATGGAGATACAACGGTGATGAGCGACAATTTTCCAGAGGAGACTGATTTACCAGGCTTTGCAGAAAGTGTTGAAAGTTACAAAGCTCAGCTCACAAAATTAGGGTAAGATTGAGAGATAGTACATGTGGATTAGTCCTTCTAATAAAGTGAAACCACCATGGAAACGTGTCGTCTTCACTGGGCGGGGTCAAATTTCATGACTGGTCTAAACTGAGTGAAGTCTTAACAGATAAATCACAATTGCACTCCTAAACAACTGTTCTTTAATAAGTATCCGATGGGAAGATGAACATAACTGACCTGAGCTGCTGCATAAACGGGTAAATTTATGGTCGGGATTTCAGAATATGGCCATTTGCCGTATCAACGAGGGTGGCTGCATTGACCGAACGGGGTTTTCTTGTAAGTAAACCGCGTAGGGGCGTTTCGCCGGGACAAAAAAATGGTGCCGTGTTAACGAGGTGACCGTAAGGCGGGGTTCCAAACTAATGAAATTCATTTTAATTATCACTATCATCTTCATCTCGTGCCATTGAGCTAAAAAAGCAATGAAAATTGTAGGTTTTGTCCGCAAAGAAACGCTTTTAAATAGTCTTTCGCATTACAGCTAGGAAGACAAACCATTAAATTCATTTTCTCGTTGGTGGTGTAGTTCAGTTGCGCAGTTCATTACTGTTTCTCGACAAAGTGTACAGTTACTTTAATTTTGTGCAACAGATTTGCAATGACAAAAGCCTTAGCTGTTGGATTAGGGCTCCCAGACGACTACTTTGTTGACAAGTGCTCTCCACCTATGAGTATTCTAGCTTTCTGGCACTACCTACCCTACCCAGCCGACACTGATTCCTGGGGAGTAGGGCCGCATACCGATTCTGGCATGTGGACCTTTTTACTGCAAGATGATATTGGCGGATTGGAAGTGGAAATAACGGAGGGTCAGTGGGTTGAAGTGAAACCAATACCAGGTAGTGTACAATGCTCTTTATATTTGGCTCCTGATTTTTGAAATCATCACTAGCTAATTCACTAACTACTTTAGTATCGTTTGATGGAAAGCATCTACCTTCTGATAGCATAGGTTTTCGAGACATTGGCCTTATTGCAGTAGCACGACAACCCTTTATGAGGCGGCTCCCACCTGACACTGAGTAATTCTTTGTGCCAAGCAGATATTGACTATTTCGGCTTCTTTATTACAAGGCACATTCGTGGTTAACCTGGGAGACTGTCTTCAGGCCTGGACCAAAGGTCTGTATCGAGCCACAAGACATCGTGTGAGACGTTCAATCAAGACAGACCGATACTCAATGCCATTTTTCTTTAACCCAAACCGAGGATGCATTATTAAGCCGATCGAGACTGACGTCACCAGAAATCTGACCTTCACCAAGATTGTAAAAGGGCTCGAGATGCCCTTTCGCTATGGTGATTTCGCTCGAACACTTTTAGAGAAAAGCCATGACTGGAGCAGAAGACAGAATAACATAAACTGAAGTCTGACTGCATAAAACTTTATTTTTGACACCTCTAACTCAAACGGTGTGCAAAAAAGTGTTGCTTGGGGTTAGTTCATTTTTCCATAAGGCTACTGGATTGATGCCTTCCTTTACCCAAGGGCAGTTTCATACATGATGATGATATTGTTAAGAATTTGTTGCCGAGAAAATCCATGTTCAGTGAAGGGCAGCCGTGAAAGGCAAGCTTTCTCCTTCAGCAAACTCTGAGTAAAATAAACACAGAAAAACTGTCTTGTTTCAACATTTTTCAGGTGAACCCCCATTAAATGAGTTGCCACGACATAGCCTATGTAAAGGGGCCTTTAGGTCCCTATTGTGAACTACGTACGGCAACATGGAATATAATCTGTTTTATTTAATAAAGAAACCAGAAAAATGTTAGTGACGTCATCTATACGGCTTATTTGAGCATGACGTTACGTCAAACGGCAAAAATGAAACTTTGCTGTCTGTACTTTAGCATGAAAATATGTTTGCGGTGAATGGTAGGAGACATTTTCCTATTTTTTGATAAGTTCAGGATTAAAACAAAAGGATAAAATTTCAGAGGTAATCTGTGACTCACTATTCTCTTGACGCGAGACAAATACGACGCAATAAGGTGTTGGCGAGTTGCGCCCTTTGTTAGTAGGAATTCTTTAAACTTGTGTGAGCGTGGCGCCTGGTAAAAAAATAAACGTTCAACGTTCTCATTCCAAGAGCCGCTCATTTCGGCCTCAGCAATAGGAAAACGTGGCTCTGGAGACAAATAATTTTATTGGCTTCGGTTCTTGGACTAAGAGTTTCTGTTTTTGGTCGATCTCTAGCTGCACGAAACTGTTGAATCAGAGCACCTGAGGACCTCAGCACAATAACAATTCTTTACTATTCCAATTTAAGCGACGGTAAGGCGTTCCGACTGATACAATTCAGAGAGTTGAAAAGGCTGATTCCCGCTCCACTGACTACCCTAAATAATCAGCTAAATTACTTTTACAGGGAAAAGACACAAGAAGTCTACCTGCTCCACCTACACGATAAGAACTGTCCGAAAACAGTTGAAATTTTCTTTTCATCGACTTCCTCGATCCAATTCTTTTTATTTTCGCCTTATTCTTTCGTAGTCTACCCCTCGGGCTATTTTGGCTGAAGTAATTATTCGGACACCGACAGGCAGACCCTAAACCACCTGGAGAAAGACAGTTGAAACTGAACTAAGCGTGGGTTTGTCATGGAGAGATGCACAGCGCAGGCAATTGCGAAAGACAATACCCGGTGGAAATGAGACATTGTGGCGGCTCTATGCCCCACTTGGGGCAGCAAGTACTCAGTAATGATGATGATGATGAATTTTTCGGATATAGTTAACAAAATGTTACAAACATTTCAAACTGAGCCTGAATTAGAAATTTTGCGTTACATAGCTAAAAAATATAAAAATGATTTACGTCACCTGTTTATAGTTTCTTTCAAGAAAGAAAGAAAGAAAGAGGCACAGGCTAATCGCCGTCGCAAGTACAGCAACGACGCAGCTCAACAGTCTTGATCGCAGGGCGTCAATTTCGATGATTTCGATTGGTTTGGCAGATGGCCGATGAAGAATTAGGAGAAAATGAAAATGGGAAAAAGAAAATTGCAGCTGTTTTTCATACAGTTATGATCGTGTAGTTGAAGCAGGTAGGTTTCTTGTTGCCCCATAAAAGTAAATTTAGTAGATTCTTTAGGGTGGTCCGTGGGGGTAGTTCGAAGTGGGGTCCAGTGGGTAGTCTGCGGAGCAGGGGTCAGTTTTTTAAACTCTCCCGAATTACAATACGGGCTCTGGGTACGAGAATGTGAAATGTTTATATTCCGGGACATTCCCCTGACGTACTATTTTAAAAACCAGGTAATAAAATATTCCTTGAGAAGACAGAACCGTTTACATCGAGTGCCACGCTTCATCACTCCGCTTCAATCCCTGATCATGAATTCTGTTCCAGTAATTGATGTTTCGCCTCTGTGCAAAGGTAAGTTGATTTCATGATTGTTTGATTTAATTAAGTTACGGAAAGTCTGTGCATTCTCGACGTTTTTCTTAATATAATGGGTCTGTACCTTGACATTTTGGTCGAGTACTTCCTGCATCGTTTTAATACGTTTATGGACCAAGTCGAAGATAAATTAATTTCAGGAAGGAACAAGATTTTCATTTTTTTTACAACTTTTCATTACGGCAATTAGTCTCAACTACTAACTTCAGCGGTGCAAAGCATTTCATGTCCTCCAAATGTAACACAGAAATCGAAAGTTTAAATGTGCTGAGCGCAGCATTTAGGAGACTCGCGCGATGTTATACGTATGGCCTTCTTCAAGATTTAAGTTGTCATATTACTCTTCAGGCATTTACAAACAAACGCCTGAAAAGAGTTAAATGGAGAGCAACACTGCTGGTAATGGGATCTGCTAGAGGAGAAATAAATAGCTATTTCTTCGTTTTCCCAACCATCCCAGTGTTGAAATCCCCCAATTATTCTCGACAACTGAAATAGTTTAATCATCTTAGTGTTGTGTTTGAAACTATTATGATATTAAAATGTATACATCAGAGAATGTCTCAAATCAAAACAAGTACTACAACTATTTTGCCACTATCATACTATCAAAATGCCAAGTCCAGTTCCTCGGAAACTGCTTGTAAAATGCTTGCAATTTATTTTCTCTCCCCGCATATAGCCTGAAAAGGCCTTTCCTGGAAGCTGTGATAAGCCTTCCCAGAAACTGGACCTTTAACTTCCGGTTATTTATATTCAACGTCACTTCCGTTCTTCACAATATTGCCCGAGCAGGCAACCTCGTTTCCAGGGTCATCTCTCTTTCTCCCTCGAGAGCAGGAAGTCGCTGGCACAGATGAATAAAACAATCAACCTCGTTCCCAGGGCTTTTCCCTTTGAAATTGGGAGAAAAGCCCTGGGAACGAGGTTGTAAAACAATAGCTTTCTCTGTAGGAAACCAAATGAAACGGGCCTTTCCACTGGAAAGTATTCGGAAAAAGTGGAATAACTTTAAAGGTATTCCTCTTTGCTCTTGAAATATCCAGTAATGTTGCCCCCCGGCGATATTGCCCCCGCATCCCTGTTTGTACGAGACTGCCACAGTATGAAAGTGAAGAATGATCAACACAGTAAATTTCCAACTTAAGCAATTGGAAAGAAGCCTGAAAAAAATGAGGGCTTCAACGGGATTCGAACCCATGACCTCCGTGATACCGGTGCGATGCTCTCCCAAGCGAGCTATGAAGCCACACATTGGGAGCGAGGTCAATTAGTTGAGTTCATATCTTCCCGTGAGGAGTGAAATGATGTGAAGTATATATATGAAATAGTTCATATTTGTAGATGAAAGTGTGAAGAAAATTTTCTGCGTTGATCACTTTCATCTACAACCGCAGTACAAATATGAATGATTTCACATCTATACTTCGCATCAGCCACAGTATGACATGTTCGTCGTCACAAGTAGTAAGGTATGGGGAAAGACTGTGGCCTAGGTAAAGAGCCAGTGGGTGAGAAAGCACAAAAGTTGTTTCACATCGCCGAACCAAGGATTGAACGCTAATGAGATTCAAATTCCCCATGGTAAGCATCAGTGTCCTCATTGGTAAAAGTTCACCAAAACACACAATTTTCTCAAATATGAAGTAACATGAAAATGTCAAATAACCTTAGCAAATACGAAGTACTACTTAAACAATACTTGCGTTCAATCCTGGACGTGGTCTAATGGGAGAATGAGGGTTGAAAATTCGATCAGACACCTTATTCATTTTCAATTAGTGCAAGAGGATAAATTTATTTAAAAGAAGGAATTGCACTTGATAATTTCTTGTTGGATAATCGGATTTAAAGTAAGTTATGCCGGAATTTCGTGGCGTCAAGGACACCTTGAAAGAACTCGCTTATTCGGCTCTCGTTAATAATGGTTGACAAGGGGTTAAGGAGGGGGTTCGGAATTTTACTGTGTGTTCATGATTATCATCTTTCACAATTAGAGAAGAGAAGAGTTTACCTTTCACAAACACAGGGGTGGAATCGAAGTGTGTTTGGTTGAGGATCAAAGATCAGTGCAAAGGGGGTTTTAGCGTTGTTTACATGCGCAAACACGAGGGCTGTTCTCCTGGATTTAGTTCTTGTACTTAATGCAGTTCAGCAGAATTTTTTTTTATCAGAAGAGTAGTAAATCAGCGGTTTACCTCGGACAGAAAGAAGACGTTTAAAAGTCAAGTTGACAGTATACTTTGAACGTGGGTGATGCCTGGAAAGTCAAGCTGCCACAATACCAAGGTGGAGGAGATTTTTTGAATAGGGTGGTTCGTTGCACCAAGAGCAGTTTGAAGAAAATCCTTGGTTTGGTCAAAACTTACCATTGAAGGACCACTTAGTCTTCACTGAAGTTGAGCTCTAAAGCTTATGTTCACGTTAACGAAATCCCATTTGAAGCTCGTAAGAAAAGGTTCACAGTACCACGTGAAGCTCATTGACAGTTACTGCGAGCGACGTCGACAGAAGGGGATATAACCTCCAGCTACTTTAGGCCACTTCTCATACCTGGAACAAATGGCAATTTACGTCCATTTAAAATGAATTAAGGAGAGGTGGTCGAGGAACATTCACTCATAAATACTTGGAAGTTAGGTTGTGTTGATGAAGGGACGAGATGGCAAGACGAGGAAGCAACCGGAAGAAATTGACAGAGCTTAGACGGCGCCCGATCTGGCATCTGATTACTGTTCAATGCAAAGAAAACAGCGATAGTGATGCCAGGAATCCCGGCTGCTGTAGCTAGTTCCGCCCCTGATGACCGACCTACTGGCGAAGATTCTCCAAAAAAATTAAAGTAAAAAGAAATAACGTTATTTAAGCGTCAAATGTCTTTCGCTTAAATGTACAAATTGGGGACAAATATTTAAAATTGTACATAAACTAATGACCAGGGCCGGGTTGTTCAAAGCCCGATTAAGCTAACCCAGGATTAGCGAGAATTTTGATTTCATTTTTGTAGCTTTTCAGCAAGGAGTTCCGTTTATATTTTTTGCCCTTCAGTTTTGAGTA